>OEIU01000426.1_pt1 | contig 40152 bp, 45 predicted proteins | sample 1539221 | NCBI WGS metagenome assembly OEIU01 (sample SAMN03792071, study PRJEB22550) | activated sludge metagenome | feature: wastewater treatment plant; material: activated sludge; isolation source: Wastewater treatment plant of a petroleum refinery complex | place: Argentina: Zarate | collected...
AGAGGCGCTCGAAGTCGGGGATCTCGCGGCCGAGGACGTACGGGATGCCGCACGGGGAGTACGCCACGTCCTCGTACTCGGTGCAGACGACCACGGTCGCGTCGGGGTCGGTGCGCTTTGCCATCGAGCCGGCGCTGATGCCCGCGGCCCCTCCCCCGATCACGCAGATGCGCTGGCCCATCGTCATGCTCCCCTCTCGGCGTTCGTCGTCGCCCCCTGATCCGGCGCACCCAGGTGGTACCGGATCTCGGGCGGGTTCCTGATCGTGTTCGTGACCCAGCAGTACCGGGAGGCGAGCTCGACCACGGGGTCGAGCTCCTCCGCGGGGGTGGACGATTCCACCCACAGGTCGTACGCGCCGTGGCGGGGCTCGCCGACGGCGCGGTACGGCCGCACGTGCACCTTCACGTCGTCCAGGCGGACGCGGCGCTTCCCCGCGGCCCACGCGATCGCGATGCACATGCACGACGCCAGCGCGATCACGATCATCTCGGTCGGCATGGGGCCGGTGTCCTCGCCGCCGAACTCCGGCGGCTCGTCCACCCGCACCGTGTGCCCGCGGCCGGAGACGTCGGCGGACATCCCGCCGCGCCACTCGGCCGTCCACACCGCGTAGTCGTGCGACTCGTCGATGGGCATCAGACGGCCGCCCCCACCCGGTCGTAGATCCGCTCGTGCGCCGCCGCGGCCGCGTCCCAGGTGAAGCGGGCGGCCGTCGCCCGCCCCCCTTCGCGCAAATGGGACCCCGGGGTCTCGACTGCTCGGACGAGGGCGCGACCGAGCGACTCGGCGTCGCCGACCGGCACCATGAGGCAGTCGCGCCCGTCCCTCAGGAACTCCCGCAGCACCGGCAGGTCGCTCACGACCACGGGCAGGCCGGCGGCCTGGGCCTCCAGCACCACGAGCCCGAAGCCCTCCCGCTCCGACGGGAACGCGAAGACGTCGGCGGCGCGCATCAGCGGCGGCATCAGCTCGTCGGGCAGCGACCCGAGCACCTGGACGTCCGCCCGCGGGTCGACGTCGCGGCCGCGGGCGACGCGCAGGCCCAGGCGGGCGGCGTCCTCCTCCCAGGCGGCGCGGTAGTCGGCGTAGTCGAACAGCGTCTCGCCCCCGGCGATCGCCAGGAGGGCGCCCGCACCCATGTCGCCCCGCCGCGCCGCGAACGCCGCCAGCAGGGTGCGGCTGCCCTTCCGCGGCTCGATCCCCCCGATCGCGAGGACGGTGGGGCGGGCGCCCCAGCCCAGCAGGTCGCCGGCCGCCGTCCGGTCGAGCGCGCACCCCGCGAACCGGGCCGCATCGACCCCGTTCGGAATCACCTCCGCGTCCACGCCATGGTCGCGGCGCAGGACCTCCGCCCAGTGGCGGCTCACGCAGATGCGGTGGTCCACGTCCTCGATCGACGCCCGCTGGCACTCCTGCAGGACCGGGCTGGCGAAGTCGTCGACGTGGTGGACGGTGCGGACGGCCGCGTCCACGCGGCCCTCGTCGCGGAGCGCGAGCAGCGCCCGGGCCGACAGGCAGTCCTCGGCGTGGTGCACGTCCGCCGGCCCGGCGGCGCGCATCCCCTCGGCCAGGGTGGCGGCGTACCGCAGGATCCGCGGCTCCACGTCCTCGCCCGGGCGCCGGTCGACCGGCACCAGGCGGGCGGGCACGCGCGGCTCGCGGAAGAAGCGCGCCCCGTCGGCCGACAGCGCCCACAGCTCCACGTCACGGCCGCGGGCGGCCAGGGCCTCGGCCAGGTGCAGCGCGTGGACCACCCCGCCGCGGGGCTTGGTGGAGTAGGTGACGATGCGGATCCTCACCGCGCCCTCATCCCGCGATCGCCGCGGCCAGGCGCGCGGCGGCCGCGTTGGTCGGGGCCAGGCGCACGCCCGCGTCCTCCAGGGCGGCGGCCTGGCGGCTGCGCACCTGCGGGTCGGCCTCCGTGCCCAGCACGTAGCCCACCACGGCCAGCTGCGGCCGGGCGGCCAGGGCCTCGCGGATCGGCGGGATCAGCACCGACGCGGGGTCGGGGTGGCTGGCGTACCCCAGGACGACGTCGATCAGGATCACGCCCACGTCGGGGTCGGCGGCCTCCTCGGCCAGCCGCTCGGCGCGGGCGGCGGGGTCGATCATGGGGTGGGGGCGGCCGCGGGTGAACTCCTCCTCGCCCAGATCGAGCACCGCGTGGCCCGACGGCGGCCCCTGCAGCCGCCGCGCGCGCCCGGCGGGGGCGTTGGTGGACACGGTGCCGAGGCGCTCGGCCAGGATCGCCGCGGCCTCGCTGCACAGCGTGCCGCCCGAGAAGAGGCCCCGCACCGCGCCGCCCGACACCCATCCGGCGCGCGGGTCGCGCGGCGCCGGGGCGTCGTGCCCCGCGAGCCGCGCGGCCGCGAGGGCCGCGCCCTCCAGCGTGTCGGCCAGGTGGACGCCGTCCACCGGGTCGACGCCGCCCCCCACCATGCAGGCGGCGGCGGGCTTCCCGCACCCCGCCAGCGCGCGCAGCACCGTCTCGGCCACCTCCGGGCTGGGCGGCTTGGAGACGCAGAGGACCACCGCCGTGTCGTCGTCGGCCGCCAGCCGGGCGATCGCGTCCAGGGCGGTGACGGCCCCCACCTCGTCCTTCAGGTCGCGCCCCCCGGTGCCGTAGCAGGCGCTGACCCCCGCCCCGGCGCGATCGACGAGCACCGTGACCTCCTGCGCGCCTGTGCCGGCCGCCGCGACCACGCCGACGCTGCCGCGGGCCACGACGTTGGCGAAGCCGAGGGCGACGCCGTCGATGATCGCGGTGCCGGCGCCGGGACCCATCACGAGCAGCCCGCGCTCGTGGGCGCGCCGCTTGAGCGCCACCTCGTCGGCGACCGGGACGTTGTCCGAGAAGAGGAGCACGTCCATGCCGGCGCCGAGGGCCTTGTGCGCCTCCAGGGCCGCGTACTCGCCGGGCACCGACACCACCGCCACGTCGCCCGCGGCCCGCGCCAGGCTGCGCGGGGCCCGCACCGCCGGCCCCCCGCCGCCCGCCGCCGCGGGGACGGCGTCCAGCACATGCTCGGCGGCCGCGACGCCGTCGCCGGCGCGGTCGCCCTGCACGGCGATGACCAGGTCGTCGGGACCTGCCCCGTCGATCGCCGGGTCGTCCATCCCCAGGCCGCCCGCCTCCTCGCGGTTGGCGGGGGTGCCCATGAAGCAGAACGCGCGGGTCACCCCGTCGACCGCCTCGGCGGCGCGGGCGGCCGCCATCATCTTCGCGCTGTCGGCCCAGCGGCCGGCCCGGACGCGGACCTCCAGCGACGCGCTCACGATGCGGACACCGCCCTCCCCTCGGGGCCCACCAGCAGCGGCTCGGCCTGCGCGCCGAGGGCCTCGTCGTCGGTCTCGCGGGCGCGCAGCAGGGCCGCGCGGCCGCCCTCCACCAGCACCGCCCCCGGACGGAGGTGGATGAACGGGGAGGCCTGCGCCATGGCGTAGGCCCCCGTCTGACCCACCCACACCAGGTCCCCGACGCGCAGCGGCGTCAGCGGCACCTCCCGCGCGATCGCGTCGTGCTGGAGGCACAGCGGCCCGAACAGGTCGGTCGGTCGCTCGGCCCCGCCGCGCGGCTCGGCGGCCTCCACCGGCGAGCGCTTCCACAGCACGCACGGCACCTGGGTGATGCCGGCATCGACCACCACGGCACCGGCCCCGCGCCGGGCCACCACGCGCGTGAGCAGCCACCCGGCGTCGCGGATCAGCGCGCGCCCGGGCTCAAGGATCAGCGGGGGCGCATCCGGCCCGAGGGCCTCGCGCACCGCCGCGAGGTAGGGGCCCAGCCCGGCGGCACCCGGCCACCCACCGCCCATGTCGAGCCACTCGACGCCGCCGACCCGCTCGGCGGTCTCGCGCAGGCGCGCGGCGGCGGCGGCGAACCGCGACACGGGCACCGGGTACTGCACCGTGACCCCGTGGATCGGCGGACCGGCCGGGGGGAGCGGGCCGAGCTGGTAGGCGCCGAGGTGGATGTGCAGCCCGGTGAGCCGCAGGCCGGCGCGGCGCAGGACCGACGCGGCGGCCGGCGCCACGCGCGCCGGGACCCCGAACCGGTCGGTGGCCTCCCGGTCGGGCGGGCGCAGGCGCAGGCCGATCCGCGCGCCGGGCGCCGCGTGCCGGGCCAGGCGGGCGATCGCGCGCACCTGCTCGGCCCCGTCGGCGATCACCGTGGCGCCCTCCTCCAGGGCGCGCTTCAGCTCGTCCCCGGTCTTGAGCGGGCCGTTGAACACCATCTGCGACCCCGGCACCCCGGCGCGGCGCGCCACCCGGTACTCGAAGCCGGATGCCACCTCGGCCCAGCAGCCCGCCCGGTTCAGGCGCGCCACCAGGCCCATCAGCGGGTTGGACTTGACCGAGTAGGCGACGGTCACGTCCGCGCCGGCGGCCTCCCTGAACGCCCGCGCCTCGGCCTCCATCCGGGCGCCGTCGAACGCGTAGAGCGGCGTCCCGAACCGCTCCGCCAGCTCGGAGGCGCGGCCGGGCGGGCGCGGGTCGAGGCCCCGGATCACGCCGCCGCCTCGCGCTCGAGGAGCGGCCAGACGCGGGCGCCCACCCGCGCGACCTCCACGTCGTGCGGGTAGCCGGAGCCGATGACCAGGTCGACGCCGGCGTCGCGGTAGGCGGCCAGCAGCTCGGCCACGCGCGCGTGGGAGCCCACAAGGCCGGTGCCCGCGCCGCCGCGGACCGCCCGGATGCCCGCCCACAGGCCGGGCGCCACCCAGCCGTCGCCGTCGGCGTCGATCGCGTTCATGCGCGCCTGGCCGACGCTGTCGAACCCGGCGTACTCGGACGCCCGTTCGCCGGTGACCTCGGCGCGCGACAGCAGCTCGGCCGCGGCGGCGCGGGCCTCGCGGTCGGTGTCGCGGGCGATCACGTGGATCCGCAGCCCGAACCGCATGGGCCGCGCGGCCCGCGCCCGCACGCGGGCGACCCTGGCGGCGATCTGCTCGGGCGGCTCGCCCCACATCAGGTACGTGTCGGCCACCCGGCAGGCGAGCGCCACGGCGTCGTCGCTGGCGCCGCCCAGATAGAGGGGCCCGGGGAAGCGCGCGCGGAGGGCGTCGGCCAGGGCGCCGAGCCGGGCGTAGCGGCCGGCGTGGTCGAGCGCCGGCGCGCCGTACCCGGTGTCGGGCCCGCCGCCCGCGACCAGGTTGATCGCGATCCGCCCGGGCGCGATGCGCTCGAGCGTCTCGGCCTGGTGGGCCGCCAGCTCGGGCCGCAGCGCCGCCGGGTTGACGGCGACCAGGAGCCGGATGCGGCGCGTCATCGCGGCGAGGGCCGACGCCGTGGTCCAGCTCTCCATGAAGGGGGCGTCCGGCGCGAACGAGTCGTTGACCGTCCCCGTGGGGATCAGGATCTCGGCGGCGCCGGCGCGCTCCGCCGCGGTCGCGACGGCCGCGAGGTGGGCGATGGTGGGCGCCTGCTCGGGGCGGCGCGTGCCCAGGAAGCGGCCGTCGCCCTCCGACGGGCAGTACCAGGCGAGGGTGGGCGTCCCGGTCAGCGGGCTGTCCCCCGGCGGCGGTCGTGCGCGATCATCCGCCCGTGTCGTGCACGGTGACCATCGAGAGCCGCGATCCCGAGACCGGGGAGGTGCGGCGCGACGTGTTCGAGCTGACGCCCGCCCCGCCGCCCGGCGACGAGCGCCGCGTGCTGGTGGAGCTGGTGACCGGCATCCACCCGAACGCCGTTGAGGTGTCGTGGTCCGACGGCGTCGCCGTGCTCGACGACGGCGGACGGGCCGTGACCGCCACGTTCGGCCCCGGCGAGCCCGACTCCGACCCGCCGCCCGCCCCCGACCAGGGCACCCTCTTCGGCTGAGCGCCCGCCGCTCACCCGGCCTCCACGAGGGCGGCGATCCGGCGGCCGCGCTCGGTGCCGTACGAGAGGAACAGGTCGCGGACCGCGTCGCGGTACACCCCGGACGCCGCCTCCTCGATCGCGTCGGGGAACGCCTCGGCGAAGCGCTCCAGCGCCGAGGCGTCCGGGTCGCTCAGGTTGAGCCGGAGCGTCGTGGTGGCACCCACCTCGCCCAGCCCGTCCCCCGGGTAGACCGCCACCCGCCGGCGGCACAGCGCCACCGTCAGCTCCTGCGCGCTGGCGCCGGCGCCGGACACGTCGATGACGCACGAGAACCCGTAGGCCGGGTCGATCACCGGCGTGGCGATGCGCTTCAGCGCCGCCAGGTTCCGCCGGATGACGTCCTCGCCGCGCCGCGTCCAGTCCTCGTCGCGCAGCGCCGCCGCGGCGCCCACCTGCGCGACCCGGTTGGTGTTGAGGCGGACGGCCGCGATCTTCACCTGCAGGCACGTCCGCACCAGCGCGGGGTCCCCCCCGAGCGCGCCGACCCGGGCGCCCGCCATCCCGTAGCCGTGCGCCAGGCCGCTCGACACCAGCAGCGTCGCGTCGGGATGGTCGGCCGCGACGGCCGCGATCGGGTGGTGCCGGGCGGCCGGATCGACGCGGTGGGCGGAGTGGGTGGTGACGGCCAGGATCACGATCCCGCGGTCGGCCGACAGCCGCAGCAGCGCCGCGAGCTCCTCGCGCGCCTGGACCGTCCCGAACGGGTTCACCGGATCGCAGACCACGATCATCCTCGTGCGCGGCGTGACGGCGGCGGCCACCTCGCCGGGGTCGAGGCGCCACCCGTTGCCGGCCGTGAGGCGCACCCACACCGGCACGCCGCCGGCCAGCCGGAGCGCCGGCACGAAGTGGAAGTAGCCGGGGTCGGTGACGATGACCTCGTCGCCCGGGTCCAGGCACGCGAGGGCCGCGTAGCCCACGCCCGCCTGGGCGCCCTCGGTGCCGATCACGTCGAAGCGGTCGTCGCGGGCGCGGCCCAGGAGCGCCTCGGCCATCAGGTCGCGCAGCGGCTCGTCCAGGTCGGGCGAGTACGGGCCCACGTGCTCGGCGTCGACGGCGTCGCGCATCGCGTCGAGCGCCCGCGGGGACGGCCCGATGTGGTTGGCCATCCATCCCAGGTCGGCCCACTCGCCGCGGTCGAGCGCGATGGCGCCGTCGCGGTAGACGTCCGCCGGGTCCCACCCCAGGATGCGGTAGGCGTCGCGGTACGTCATGTAGTTGCCGAACCCCTGCGGGTCCTCCAGCAGGGCGCGGGCGCGCGCCGAGGCGGCGGGCACGTCGGCCGGGGCCGGGGGGCGCCACGTGAGCACCGATCGTTGGCGCGGCCGGGTGCTCACGCGACGATCCGCGTCCCCGTGCGGCCCGCGAGGGCGTCGGCGGCCGCCTCCATGGACGTGATCAGGGCCTGGCCGCCGCCGCCCTCCACGAACTGCACCGCCGCCTCGACCTTGGGACCCATGCTGCCCGCCGGGAACTGGCCGTCGGCCAGGTGGGCGCGGGCCTCGGCGACGGTCATCACGTCGACCGGGCGCTCCCGCGGCGTGCCGAAGTCGAGCAGCACCTTCTCCACGCCGGTGAGCAGCAGCAGCGACGACGCGCCCACCAGCCGGCCGACGAGGGCCGCGGCGAAGTCCTTGTCGATCACGGCGTCCACGCCCACCAGGTCGGCGCCGACCCGGGCCACCGGGACGCCGCCGCCGCCGCAGGCCACCACCACCTCGCCCGCGTCGAGCAGGCGCCGGATCTCGCCGGCCTCCACCACCTCGACCGGCTCGGGCGAGGCCACCACCCTCCGCCAGCCCCGCCCGGCGTCCTCCGCCACCGACCAGCCCCGGGCGGAGGCCAGCCGCCGTGCGCGGCCCTCGGAGAAGAACGGGCCGATGGGCTTGGTGGGGTGCGCGAACGCCGGGTCGGCGGCGTCGACCACCACCTGCGTCATGACCGCCGCCACCGAGCGCGGGAGGCCGCGCGCGGCGAGCGTGTCGCCGATCGACTGGGCCAGCAGGTAGCCGAGCTGACCCTGGGTCATCGCGCCCAGCACGAACAGCGGCTGGGCCGGGATCTCGCGGCTCACCGCCTCCTGGGCCATCGCCAGCGCGCCCACCTGGGGGCCGTTGCCGTGCACGACCACGAGGCGCACGCCGTCGCCGATCATCCGTACCGCGGTCTCCGCGACGCCCCTCGCACGCGACTCCTGGTCCGCGAACTCACCGAGCCCGGCGGGGGCGAGCGCGTTGCCCCCGATGGCCAGGATCACCGTCTCCGACACCGACTCGCTATCTCCTTGTGTACATAGTCCGGGAAGACAGTTGTTGGTTAGGGACGTTGCGCCAAGGGGGCCCGGGGTGGAGGATGCTATCTCCCCAACCGCCGGAGGGGGCCCGACCTCGTGCGGGCTCCGAGGGATCCGGCCGTGTGCCCCACACCGAGAAGGAGCATCGCGTGGCCAAGATCGAGGGAATGAAGCCGGAGGCCGGTCAGGAGCTCTACGACGTCTCCGAGAAGGTGTTTCCGGACATCAAGGCCGAGCCTGGTGAGGAGGCTTGGATCTTCATGCACACCGTGCCCTACGAGGGCTCGGTCGGCCTGGTCAACCTGCTCACGGCCACGCGGCTCGGGCGCAAGGGCTTCAAGGTCAGCCTGGTGCTCTACGGGCCGGGCGTGCTGATGGCGTCGGGCACCCGCGGCTACCCCGCCGTCGGCCAGGAGGCCTTCCCGGGTCACATGGCCATCAACAACCAGCTCAAGACCCTGCTCGCCGAGGGCGCGACCATCTACGCGTGTCGCTTCGCGATGGGCGCCCTGTACGGCTTCCGCGAGGACGACCTCATCCCGGGCGTCACCGCGTTCAACCCGCTCGACGTGCTCGACTCGGCGCTGACGGCATGGCGCAACAAGGCCTTCCAGCTCAACACCTGGACGGTCTGAGCAGCGGGAACCCGACGGGACGGGGACGGGCGCGCGGTGAGCGAACGCGACGACGTCCTGCGCCGCTGGCGGCTGGGTGAGGAGCGCCTCTACCCGGTCGCCACGGTCCGTCCCGACCTGTACCAGGCGGTGATCGGGGTGGTCCGCGCCCTCGTGGACCACCTCTCGTCCGTCCCGGACCTGGACGCCCTGATCGTGACCTTCCGCACCGCGGGCCGCGACGACGAGCTCGACGCGGCCGGCGTGGCGCGCCGCGACCTGTCGCCCGAGATCGACCTGGACCTGGTCCGCGACGCCGCCTACCAGGCGCGCGCCCGGGAGCTCGAGGTGCGCGCCGCGAACGAGCGGACCACCGCCTCGATCCGCCGGGCGCGGGCCGCCGGCGACCCGACCGCCGTGATCTGGAGCGAGGGGGAGCGGGAGCTCTGGCCGCCGTACCGCCGCGTGGAGATGTCGGTCGAGAGCGGCAACGCGGTGGCGGTCACCACACTGATGGACCCGGACACGATGATGCCCCGCTACGCGCTCGAGGCGATGGTCCTCGACCCGGAGAGCGGCGAGGCGGTGCCGGACGAGGAGCCCCTCTCCCCGCGCCGCGAGTTCACCGATCCGGACGAATGGCGCGCGGCCGCCGAGGCGCTCCGGTCCGCGCTCCTCCGAACCTGACCACCTGACGAAAGGGACGTCGTGGGACTGCCTGACGGCATCAAGCGGAACGTCATCGACGGGCACAGCCACATCGGCGAGATCGAGGCCTGGCCGTTCTACGGGATCGACTACCCGGTCAAGCCGATCGTCTACGACTTCCCGCGCACCAAGGACTACCTGAAGTACATGGACCAGTACGGCATCGAGCGCAGCCTGGTCATGTCGAACTACGGCATCCCCAAGCCCGAGCAGCCCTTCTCGCTCAACCCGATCGTGATGGAGGCCGCCAACGCCACCGACCGCATCCGCGGGCTGCTGTGGGTGTCCTTCCTCCCGCGGGACAAGGAGAACACGCTCGAGGCGCTCAAGCACTGCGGCGAGCACGGGATCATCGGCCTGAAGACCACGTTCCTCCTGGGCGGCAACCCCAACCCGGAGGAGTGGGACGAGGAGACCAAGGCGATCGCCGACATGTGCTTCGACGCGGCGGAGAAGCACGACTACGTCTTCCACTTCCACACGTCCGCCGGCGGCAACAGCGACATCAACAACTTCATCCCGATGGTCGAGGCCTACGGGAAGCGCTGCAAGATCCACCTGGTGCACTTCGGCGGCGGCGTCAGCGGCCACATCAAGCTGGTCCCGAAGTTCATGCAGTGGGTGAAGGACGGCTACAAGGTCTACACCGACACCTCGTGGGCGATCGGCTTCGGCGCGCGCTGGCTGCTGGTGGAGATCGAGAAGCAGGGGATCGGCGGCGACCGGGTCATCTTCGGGTCGGACGAGCCGTGGTCGGACTTCATGAGCGAGTACTGGAAGATCGAGGGGGCGCCGGTGTCGGAGGAGCTGAAGCGGATGGTCCTGGTGGACAACTTCGCGAAGCTCCACGAGAAGCACTGGTGAGCACGGCCGCGCACGTCCCGGACCTCAAGACCCTCGCCGTCGAGCTCCAGTCGCTCGGCGTGCGGACGCGCGTGCCCGACGGCCCCGGCGCCACCCGCGCCGGCGGTGCCGGGCCGTCGGACGCCGGCTTCGTGTGGATCGACGGGGCGCCGCTCACCGTCCCCGTCCACGGCGACTACGTCGCGGCGTCGCCGTACGAGCTGGTGATGAACGCCTCCGGCCGCGCCGGGACGCTCATTCGCGACGGCGTCGAGGTGGGCCCCGTGCGGCTGCACCCGAGGCCGAAGATCTACGACCTGGAGACCGCCGACGGGGTCCCCTACTGGAAGATCGCCCTGATGCACCTGGACAGCCTCGCGTCCACGGTGCATCAGCGGTGCGTCTACTGGGGCACCGACGAGCAGTGCCACTTCTGCGCCATCGGCACCAGCCTCGCGAACGGCCGGACCATCCCCACCAAGACGCCGGCGCTGCTGGCCGAGGTGGCCGAGGCGGCCGCGCGCCTGGACGGCGCGAAGGACGTGACCCTGACGACCGGCTCGCCGAACCGCCACGACCGCGGGGCGCCGTACATGGCCCGCTGCGCGGAGGCGATCCGCGAGGCCAGCGGCCTGCCGGTGCAGGCGCAGATCGAGCCGCCCGAGGACTTCACCTGGTTCGCGACGCTGAAGGCGTCCGGCGTCGAGGCCCTGGGCCTGCACCTGGAGGTGTGGGACGAGGCGGTGCTGGCGCGGGTCGCCCCCGGCAAGCACGCCCAGGGACGCGACCACTACCTGGCCGCGTGGGAGGCGGCGGTCGGGGTCTTCGGGCCCGGCCAGGTGTCGACCTACTTCATCCTGGGCCTGGGGGAGACCCCGGAGTCGGTGATGGAGGGGTGCCGCGCGGCGATCGACCGCGGCGTCTACCCGTTCGTGGTGCCGCTGCGCCCATCCCCCGGGAGCATCGTCGCCGACGGCGTGCCGCCGTCGCCGGAGTACATCCGGGACGTCTACGAGCAGGTCGCCCCGCTGCTGGCCGAGGCCGGGATGATGAGCCAGGACGCCCGGGCCGGCTGCGTCCGCTGCCAGGCGTGCTCGGCGCTCAGCACGTTCGAGCGGGCGTTCGGGGGCGGCCGGGACGGGGTGCCCGTCCGGGACCAGGCCGCCTGATGCGGGGCCGGGGCGCCCCCGTCGACGTCCGCATCGCGCGGACCGCGGAGGACCTCGCCGCCCACCATGCGATCCGGCGGGCCGTGTTCGTCGAGGAGCAGGGGATCTTCGAGGAGGACGACCGCGACGTCTGGGACGACGGCGCCGTGAAGGTGGTGGCCGTGACCGGCGACCGGATCGTCGGCGCCGTCCGGCTCTACCCCCTGGACGAGGCGGGGCTGTGGAAGGGCGACCGCCTGGCCGTGCTGCGCGACGCCCGGCGCCTGCACGTCGGCGCGCCCCTGGTGCGCTTCGCCGTCGAGACCGCCGGCGCGCGGGGCGGCACCAGGATGATCGCGAAGATCCAGGCACGCAACGTGGCCTTCTTCCGCCACCTCGGATGGACGTCCGTGGGCGACCCGCGCGACTTCCGCGGCGCCAGCCACCAGGACATGACGATCCCGCTGCGCGCGGCGGAGCAGGAGGCCGGGGCCATCGACCTGGGCTGGGCCCTCGGCGGGGCCGGGGCCTGACGCGGGACAAGGGCCGTTCGGTCCGCCGAGCGAGAACCAAGCAGTCCGGATGGCCGCGTCGGGCCCCGGGGCCTGACGGCTCGTCGGGCCCCGGCGGTGCTACCGGACGGGCTGGGGGCTGCGGCGGCGGGCCGTCGCGGGGAGCAGGCCCGCGAGGGCGGCCATCGGGTTACGGCGGCGGCGGGCCGATGTCACGACGGCGGCGGCGGCGATGCGGCGGGCGGTGACGTCGGCGGCGTGGTCCCGGTGGATGTGGGCGTTGCTGTGCATGTCGGCCTCTCCGGTGCGCGATGCGATCTCGTGCATCGAAGGTACGGCGGGGCGCCCTCCCCGCTCATCGGTGGGCGGTGCCCAACCTGGGCCCCGCCGGTGCCCATCCGGGCCCGGTGCCTACCTATGCGCCCCGTCGCGGGGGGCCCCGTCCACCGGCGGGCGCAGGCCGGTGAGGTCCTGCTCCCCGAGGTCCCACACCGGCTCCTCCCGGCCCTCGGAGGCGAGGCGCAGCACCCCGGAGCCGTCGAGGGTCCCCACGTGCGCCAGGGTGAGGCCGGCCGACCCGAAGCGCGCGCCGAGGGGGGCGGGGTCGCCCACCAGCAGGAACCCGTACGAGGGGAACGTGAGCAGCCAGCGGTCCAGGGTCATCCCCGGCGGGACCGGCAGGCGGTCGAGGTCGAGGGCGCAGCCGAGCCCCCCGGCGCTCTCGCACAGCTGCAGCAGCGAGCCGGCCGCGCCGGGCATCGACACGTCGCGGGCGGCCCAGGCCTCGCCGGCCTCGGCGGCGGCGGGCAGCAGGTCCAGGTCGTCGCGGGCGCGGTCGCGGCGCGGGCCGCGGAGGTGGCTGAAGAAGCTGCTGCCGGTCCCCACCATCATCTCGCCCTCCAGGCAGGCGGCCAGGCACACCGCGTCCCCGGGGCGGGCGTTGCGGGCCGCCAGCGGGGCGCCCGACCGGCCCACGCCGAACGTCGAGAGACCCGGAGGGGACCCCGCCTCGACCGTCGCGTGTCCGCCCACCACCGGCACGCGGTACAGACCGGCGCCGGTGCGCAGCCCGTCGAGCACCTCCTCGACCGCGCGCCGGTCGCCCGCGACCACGCAGTCCAGCAGCGCGAGCGGGCGGGCGCCCGTGGCGGCCAGGTCGTTGAGCACCGTCACGACCCCCGCGACGCCCGCCGCGCGGGGTTGCGCGGCCACGAACGGCGGGTGGATCGCCTCGGCCGCCATCACCAGCGACCCGTCCCCGATGTCCAGGACGGCGGCGTCGTCGCCGTCGCCGCCCAGCACGGCCGCGACGGCCGCCAGCTCCCGCTTGCCGCGGAGGCCGGGGTGCCCGCGAACGGCCTGCGCGAGAGCCGGTAGGTTCACCACATGGCCACACTAGGGATCGTCACCGCGGGACTCGACCTGATGGCCGACGCCCTCCGCGCCCAGGACGCCGACGTCACCGCCGTGGAGTGGCGCCCGCCGGGCGGCGGCGACCCGGACGTGGTGGCCGACCTGGTCACCACCTACGGCGACGACCGCGTCGACGCCGCCAACGCCGCCGCCCTCGCGGCGCTCCAGGAGGCGCGGCCGATGATCGTGGGCGCCGGCCCCGCCGGCGACCTGATCCCCGGCCTGGAGGGGTGGACGGTGCTGCACGCCGGCCCGCCCGTCGAGTGGGCGCTGATGTGCGAGCCCCAGCGCAACGCCGTGCGCGGCGCGATCATCCTGGAGGGCTGGGCGTCCGACCACCACGAGGCCGGCGGCCTGGTCGAAGCCGGCGACGTGCGGCTGGCGAGCGCCCACTCCCTGAACGCCGCGGGCGCGATGTGCGGCGTCATCTCGCCCTCCATGGCCGTGTGGGCCGCCCGTGACGAGGTGGGCGGCGGCGTGGGCTACAGCCCCATGAACGACGGCCCCGGCGAGGCGTTCTGGCTGGGCGTCGGCTCGCCCGAGGCCATCCGGCGCCAGCGGATCCTCGCGGACGGGGTGGCCCCCGGCTTCGCCGCCGCCCTGCGCGCGAACGGGCCGATCGACGCGTTCGCCCTCTGCGCCCAGGGGATCGCGATGGGCGACGACTGCCACATGCGCCACCAGGCCACCACCATGCTGCTCCTGCGCGAGGCGCTGCCGGCGATGGCCGAACACGCGCCCGGCAGCGTGCTGCCCACGGCGCGGATGCTCGCCGCCAACGGCCACTTCGCCCTGACGATGACGATCGCCGCCGCCCGGGCAGCCCTGATGGGGATCCAGGGGACCCCCCACTCGAGCCTGGTCGTGTTCATCAGCCGCAACGGCACCGACGCCGCGGTGCAGCTGGCCGGGCTGCCGGACCGCTGGTTCACGGCCCCGGCGCCGCTGGTGGGCGACCCGCTGTACCGCCCCGGCTTCTCCGACGAGGACGCGGCCCCTGACATCGGCGACTCCGCGCTGGTGGAGTGCTGCGGCCTGGGCGCGGCGGCGAGCGCGGCGAGCCCGTCGGTGGCCGCCTTCCTGGGCGGCGGGCTGGCCGACGCGCTGGAGCGCACCCGGGAGATGGGCGACATCTGCATCGGGCGCAGCGAGCGGCTGCGCATCCCGGTGCTCGACGGCGAGGGCACCCCGCTGGGCGTGGACGCCCGCGCCTGCGTCGACCTGGGCGGCACCCCGCTCATCAACACCGGCATCCTGCACCGCGTCGACGGCGGCCAGATCGGCGCCGGCATCGCGCGCACCCCGATCGAGCCGATCCGCGACGCCCTCGGCGCCCTGGCCCACGAGCTCCGCGGCTAAGTGTCCCGCCCCAGAAGTCGCGTGGCGTTCGGGACTCCCGGGGCGGGACACTGATGGGCACCGAGTGGGAGGCCGAGCGCTACCAGCGCGTCTCGGCCCCGCAGTTCGCGTGGGGCAGCCGGATCGTCGAGCGCATCCCGCTCCGCGGCGACGAGGACGTGCTGGACGCCGGGTGCGGCACCGGCCGCGTGACCCGCCTGGTGGCCGAGCGGGTGCCCGACGGGACCGTGCTCGGCGTGGACGGGTCGCACCGGATGGTGGAGGAGGCGTCGGCGCAGCTCGCCGACCTGGCGCCGCGCGTGCGGTTCGCCCGGATGGACCTGACGGAGCTGGCGCTGCCGGAGCCCGTGGACGTGATCGTCTCGACCGCCACGTTCCACTGGATCCTGGACCACGACCTGCTCTTCCGGCGCCTGCACGACGCCCTGCGCCCCGGTGGCCTGCTGGTGGCGCAGTGCGGCGGCGACGGCAACATCGCACGCACCCTCGGCGCCGCCGCCGCCGTCGCCGCCCGCGCCCCCTACGCCGACCACCTCGCCGGGATGGCGCGGAGCTGGTACTTCGCCGGGCCGGAGGCGACCGAGCGGGCGCTGACGCGAGCGGGGTTCGTGGAGGTCCACGCCGGCCTGGAGGAGGCGGACACCCCGTTCGACACGATCGAGGACGCCGCCGAGTTCCTCGCGACGGTCGTGCTGCGCCACCACCTGGAGCTGCTGCCGCGGGAGATCCGCGCGCCGTTCGCCCGCGACGTGGCGGCCCGGCGCGCCGAGGACGACCCCGCGGGGCGGGTGGTGCTGGACTACGTGCGCCTCAACCTGGAGGCGCGGCGACCGGCGGGTGAGCCCTAGCGGGCCGGTCGGTACCCGCCCCGGCGCCGGAAGGGGGGCCCGGCGCCGGTCAGGTGCTCCGCGAGAGAGCGAAGGAGGTTTTCGCCGCTCCGGCGGTTCGTGTGCACACCCGCCTTCGGCAGGCGGGGGGCGATCCCCCATCCCCCCTCCGGGGGAACCGCGATCCCCGATCGGGGGATTGCGTCCTCAGCGCCCCCCGTACTGCGCCTCGTAGTACGTGCGGTACTCCCCGCTCTTGATGGGCTCCCACCAGTCGCGGTTGTCGCGGTACCAGGCGACGGTCGCGGCGAGGCCCTCGGCGAACGGGTGCTCCGGCCCCCACCCGAGGCCGCGCAGGCGCTCGGTCGCGAGGGCGTATCGGCGGTCGTGGCCGGGGCGGTCCTGGACGTGGCGGATCAGCGACGCGTCGCGGCCCGTGAGGTCGAGGATGCGCTCGGTGATCTCCAGGTTGGGGATCTCGTTGCCCCCGCCGACGTTGTAGACCTCGCCGGCCTCGCCGTCGGTCATCGCGGTCCAGATCCCGGTGCAGTGGTCCTCGACGTGGATCCAGTCGCGGATCTGCATGCCGTCGCCGTAGACCGGCAGCGACTCGCCGTCGAGCGCGTTCGTGACGAACAGGGGGATCAGCTTCTCGGGGTACTGGCGCGGGCCGTACGTGTTGGAGCCGCGTGTGATCACGGCGTCGAGCCCGAACGTGCGGTGCCAGGCCAGCACCTGCAGGTCCCCGCCCGCCTTGCTGGCGGAGTAGGGGCTGGAGGGGCTGATCGGGTCGGTCTCGCGGAACGCCCCGTGGGGGATCGACCCGTACACCTCGTCGGTGGAGACCTGCACGAAGCGCCCCACGCCCGCCCGCCGCGCCGCGTCGAGCAGCACGGCGGTGCCGACGACGTCGGTGCGGATGAAGTCGGCGGGGTCGAGGATGCTGCGGTCCACGTGGCTCTCCGCCGCGAAGTTGACGACCACGTCGCAGCCCCGGACCGCCTCGTCCACCAGTGCGGTGTCGGCGATGTCCGCGTGGACGAAGCGGTAGGCCTCGTCGTCGGCGATGTCGGCGACGTTGGCCGGGTTGCCGGCGTAGGTGAGCTTGTCGAGGTTCACGACCTCGGCTCCGCGGGACATGGCCAGGCGGACGAACTGCGAGCCGATGAAGCCGCAGCCGCCGGTGACGAGGATCCTCATGCCGTCTCCGTGATGTAGTCGCGCAGTGCATCGCGCCAGTGGCGCAGGCGGGGGGCCGACGGCCGGGTGACCGCCAGCGGCGAGTAGTGGGGACGGGGCGCGGGACGGCCGAGCTCCGCGGTGGTGATCGGCACCACCCGGCAGCCGATGCCCGCCTCCTCGAAGATCGCGCGGGCGAAGCCCGCCCACGTCACCGAGCCGCCGCCGGCCGTGTGGTACACGCCGGGCGGCTGGTCCAGCAGCGCCTCGAGGGCCGGCGCCAGGTCGCGGGTCCAGGTGGGGCAGCCCTCCTGGTCGTCGACCACCGTCACCTCGTCGCGCTCGGCGCCGACGCGGCGCATGGTGTCGACGAAGTTCCTGCCGGCGTTCCCGTAGAGCCACGCGGTGCGGGCGATCCGGGCCCCCGCGGGATGGGCCGCGAGCGCGGCGCGCTCGCCGGCCAGCTTGGTGCGTCCGTAGGCGCTGAGCGGCGATGGCGCGTCGTCCTCGGTGTACGCCCGGCCGGCGCGGCCGTCGAACACGTAGTCGGTGGAGGGCACCACCACCGCGGCGCCGGCCTCGGCGGCCGCGGCCGCGACGTTGCCGGACCCGTCGCCGTTGACCCGGGCGGCGTCGGCCTCGCGCTCCTCGGCGCCGTCGACGTCGGTCCACGCGGCCAGGTGGAACACCGCATCCGGGCGGACCTCCGCCACGCACGCGCGCACGGCGGCCGGGTCGGTCACGTCCACGTCCAGGTCGACCCCCGTCACCTCGTGGCGGCCGTCGAGGTGGCGCATCATGTCCTGCCCGAGCATCCCGGCGGCGCCGGTGACCAGCACCCTCACCCGGCGACTCGCACTAGAGGAGCCCGATGGAGGAGGAGTCGCCGATCATGAACCGGTAGGCGCGCGGCTTGGCGTCGGTGCGCGCGATGGTGACGTCGCGTCCGATCAGGCTGGCCTCGACGCGGGCGTCGAGGTCCTCCACCCGGCTGTTCTCCAGCAGGATGCTGTGCTCCACCTCGGCCCGCCGGACGACCACCCCCGAGGAGATGGCGGAGTACGGCCCGATGTAGGCGTCCTCCACCAGGGCGCCTGCGCCGATCACGGCCGGGCCGCGGATGGCGGAGCGCACGACGCGTGCGCCGGCCTCCACCACGACGCGGCCCTCGATCGTGCTGCCCTCGTCGACCTCGCCGTCCACGCGCGGCGCCACCACGTCCAGGATGAGGCGGTTGGCCTCGAGCATGTCGTCCAGGCGGCCGGTGTCCTTCCACCAGCCGGTGACCTCGTGGGGCTCGACGGTGAGACCGCGGTCGATGAGGTGCTGGATGGCGTCGGTGATCTCCAGCTCGCCGCGGCCCGAGGGCGCGATGGCCTTGGCCGACTCCATGATCGCCGGCGTGAACATGTAGACGCCCACCAGCGCGAGGTCGCTCTTCGGCTCCTTCGGCTTCTCGACCAGCCGGGTCACCCGGTCCCCGTCGAGCTCGGCGACGCCGTACGACTGGGGGTCGGGGACCCGCTGGAGCAGGATCAGCGCGTCGCTGCCGCCGTCGCGGAAGCGCTCCACCAGGCTGGTGATGCCGTCGCGGAGCAGGTTGTCGCCCAGGTACATCACGAACGGCGACCCGGCCAGGAACTCCTCGGCGGTCAGCACGGCGTGCGCCAGCCCGAGGGGGGCCTGCTGGCGGATGTACGTCACCCGGATCCCGAGCGCCGACCCGTCGCCCACCGCCGCCTCGATCTCGGCCTGGGTGTCGCCCACCACGATCCCGATGTCGGTCACGCCCGCGTCCCGCAGGGCCTCGAGCCCGTAGAAGAGCACCGGCTTGTTGGCCACGGGCACGAGCTGCTTCGCGCTCGTGTGGGTGATCGGGCGCAGACGGGTCCCGGCGCCGCCCGACAGCACCAAGCCCTTCAGGGTGTCCGCCACGCGCGCGAGCGTAGCAGCCGTCCCGCAGACGGCCGGCGGGCGGCCCGCGGCGCGGGGCCGCCGCTACGATCGCCGCGTGGACCGGGACGAGTGGCTCGCGCGGCGCACCTACCGGGGCGCCGACTACGACGCCGAGCGGGTCGCGGCCGAGGTCCGCCGCCAGGGCCTGACGGTCTCGGTGTGCCTGCCGACGCTCGACGTCGCCGCCACGGTCGGGGAGATCGTGGAGCGGGTGCGCACCGAGCTGGTGGAGCGGGTGCCGCTGGTGTCGGAGATCGTCGCGATCGACAGCCGCAGCCGGGACGGCAGCCCCGCCGTCGCCGCGGAGGCTGGCGCCACCGTGATCCAGGACCGCGAGGTCCTACCGGACCTGCCGCCCCGCGACGGCAAGGGCGAGGCCCTGTGGAAGAGCCTCGCGGTGCTGCGGGGCGACATCGTGGTGTGGCTCGACTCCGACGTCGTGGACTTCGACCCCGCGTTCGTCACCGGCCTGGTGGGCCCCCTCGCCGGCGACCCGGAGGTGGGCTACGTGAAGGCCCTCTACCGGCGGGCGCTCGGCGACGACGATGACGGCGGCGGCCGGGTCACGGAGATCTGCGCGCGGCCGCTGATCAACCTGTTCCATCCGGAGCTGGCGGGCTTCGCCCAGCCGCTGTCGGGCGAGGCCGCCGGCCGCCGCGACCTGCTCCGCGCCGTCCCGTTCTTCACCGGCTACGCGGTGGAGCTGGGGCTGCTGATCGACCTGCTGGCCACGGCGGGCCTGGGCGCCCTCGGTCAGGTGGACCTGGGGCACCGGCGCCACACGAACCAGCCGACGGCCGCCCTGGGGCTGATGGCCTCCACCATCACGCAGGCCGTGCTGCGCCGCCTGGCCGACGCCGGTCGCGCGCCGGCCGGCCTGGACGGCGACGGCCGCTACGCGCGCCCGGTCCGGGACGGGGACGGCTGGCGCCTGGAGGAGCGCGACACCCGCCCCGGCGAGCGCCCGCCCATGGTCGAGGCGCTGGCCGCCCGCGCCCCGTGAGCCGACGGGACGAGCTGCGGGCGGCGCTGCGGCCGCTGCCGCGCCCGGAGTGGCCCGCGTGGCTGACGGCGCGCTCGGGCCTGCCGGGGCCGCGCGGCAACCTCGAGCTGGTGGACGCGGTCGCGGACGAAGGCGATCGCGACATGTTCGACGGGCTGATCGCGACCGGTGACGAGTACCTGGTGGTCTGCGGCGTCGTGGGCCTGGGGCGGCTGCTCGGCGAGGGCGACGACCCGGCCCTGCGGGCGGCTCTGCACGAGCACGCCCGCGACGGCCGCTGGCGCGTGCGCGAGGCGGCCGCGATGGCCCTCCAGCGCCTGGGCGACGCGGACGCGCCCCGCCTGCGCGCCCTGGTGGCGGCCTGGGCCGCCGACCCCGACCCGCTCGTGCAGCGCGCCGCCGTCGCGGGGATCTGCGAGCCGCGGCTCCTCCGCGACCCGGCGGCGGCGGCGGCCGCGCGGGACGCCTGCGCCGTGGCCACCGGCTCGCTGGCCGCCCGGCCCGCCGCCGAGCGGCGCCTGCCGGACGTGCGCACCCTGCGCCAGGCGCTCGGCTACTGCTGGAGCGTGGCCGTCGCCGCCGACCCGGACGGCGGGCTGCCGCGCTTCCTCGCCCTCGCCGCGGAGCAGGACCCGGACATCGCCTGGATCGTGCGCGAGAACCGGCGCAAGGCGCGGCTGGCGCGCCTCCTGCCCGCCGGCCTCTAGGGCGTCACGCGGGGCATCGGAACCGGGGCGGCGCACTCGCGCGCCACCCGGTCCCAGGCCCGGAGCGCGGCCCGCGCACGCTTCGCGCGCGGCACCGGCCGGGTGGTCGCCACAGCGTGCGCCAGCAGATGGGCCGCGGGGCGCGCGGTGGGGCAGCGGCCCCACTCCGCCTGGAGGGCCGTCGCCGCCCGGATCGCCGCGTCGCCGGGGGCTGGTGCCGCCGGCGACGCCGCGAGCGCCGCGGGGAGGACCGCGGCGAGGAGGAGTGCACCGAGGAGGAGGATCCGGCTCACGACACGCAGGGTGCCGGTGATCGTCCCCACGGCCACCCCCAGGACGGATGGGGGCTACCCCCCCGGACGAGCGGCCCACACGCCCGCGACGGCCGCGCCCGCCGCCGCCAGGTCGGCCTCGGTGGCCGCGAGGGCCTCGGCCAGGGGCCGCTGCGCCCGGCCGATCGGGAGCGCCGCGGCGAAGCCCGCGCGGCGGGCGGCCCCCGGCCCGAGCCCCACCTCGCCGCAGAGCGCCACGCACGGGACCCCCGCCTCCGCGCAGGCCGCCGCGACGGCCGCGGGCGCCTTGCCGGCCAGGCTCGTCTCGTCCAGCCGCCCCTCGCCGGTGATGCAGAGCGCCGCGCCGTCCAGCCGTTCCCGGAACCGCACGGCGTCGAGCACCAGCGGCGCACCGGGCACCAGCTCGGCGCCGAGCAGTGCGTGGAGGGCACCCGCCACGCCGCCGGCGGCGCCCGCGCCCGGGACGTCCTGCAGGTCGATCCCGGTGGCCTCGCGCACCACGCCGGCCAGGCGCGCGAGCCCCGCGTCGAGCCGGGCCACCGCCTCGGGGGACGCGCCCTTCTGGGGCCCGAAGACGTGCGCGGCGCCGCGGGGCCCGTGGAAGGGGTTGTCGACGTCGCACGCCACCTGGATCGCGACGCCGTCCAGGCGCGGGTCGCGCCGCGACAGATCGAGGGCGGAGACCCGGATCAGATCGGCGCCGCGGCCCTCCAGCTCGGCGCCGTCGGCGTCGAGGGCGCGGATGCCGAGCGCCCGGGCCAGCCCCAGGCCGCCGTCGGTGGTGGCGCTGCCGCCGAGGCCGACCACGATGCGCCGGGCGCCGAGGCCGAGGGCCGCGCGCATGAGCTCGCCGGTGCCCCACGTGCCCGTCCGCTCCGGGTCGCGCTCGGCCGGCGCCAGCCGCTCGTAGCCCGACGCCTGTGCCAGCTCCACCACGGCCACGCCGCCCGGCAGCTCGCCCAGGCCCGCCTCCACCGGCCGGCCGAGCGGGTCGGCCACCGCGACGCCGCGGCGGCGCCCCCCGGCGGCCGCCACCAGCGCGTCCAGCGTGCCCTCGCCGCCGTCGGCGACCGGGACGAGGCGCGTCTCGACCCCGGGGATCACCAGCCGCACCCCCGCCGCGACCGCCCGCGCCGCGTCGGCGGCCGACAACGCGCCCTTGAAGGGCGCGGGGGCCACCACCACGGTGGCGGCGGTCATCCCGTGCGGTCCCAGGCCTCCAGCTTCAGGAAGCCCCGCAGCCGCCGCTGCCACTCCAGGTCGTCGGGCGCGCCCTCGCGCAGATCGGCCAGGTGGACCGAGTCGTCGCCCACCGGCACCCGGAACGGGCCGTCGCCGGGCTCCGCGGCCGCCACCACCGCGGCGGCGACCTCGCCGGCGGGGGTGGGGTAGCCCTCGCGCCACGCCGCGAAGCCCTGCCGCAGGCTCACCAGCAGCGGCTCGTAGGGACCCTCGCCCGCCGGGGCCCGCCCCGTCGGCCGGGTCGCGCGCGGGAAGTCGGTGTCCACCATGCCCGGCTCGAGGGTGGTCACCCGGATGCCGAACGGGCGGCACTCGACGGCGAGGGCCTCGGCCATCGCCGACATGCCCCACTTGGAGGCGTGGTACATCCCGAGGAGCGGGTTGGAGATCCGGGCCCCGATCGAGGACACGAACACCAGCGATCCGCCGCCCGCCTCGCGCATGGCGGGCAGCGCGGCCTGGATCACCGCCGCCGCGCCGAAGAGGTTGGTCTCGAACATCCGCCGGACCTCGTCGAGGTCGACCTCCTCGATGGCCCCGAGCACCGCGTATCCGGCGTTGCTCACCAGGCACCCGAGCGCGCCGCCCGCCCACTCCTCGGCGGCCGCCACCCCCTTGCGGACCGAGTCGCCCTCGGTCACGTCCAGGCGCGCCACCCGAACGCCGGGGACGCCGTGGAACACCGCCTCGGCCGCGGCGACGTCGCGCACGCCGGCGGTCACGCGCCACCCGGCGTCGGCGAGGGCGAGGACGCTCGCGCGGCCGATTCCGCGGCCGGCGCCGGTGACCAGGGCGGTGCGGGTGGGGCTCATGCCGCGAAGGCTACCCGGCGACGGGCATCTCCTCGGTCACGGGCCCCGCCTCCGGCAGGGGCAGCCGGACCGTGAACGTGCTGCCGTCGCCGGGTGACGACGCCAGGTCGATGCCGCCGCGGTGCGCCTCGGCCAGGCCGCGGGCGATCGCGAGGCCCAGGCCGGCGCTGCGGCCCTCGCGCGACGGGTCGCCGCGGTAGAAGCGGTCGAACACGAACGGCTGCGCATCCTCCGGGATGCCCTCGCCCGTGTCGTGCACCGCCATCGTCGCGTCGTGCCCGTCGCGGCCCACGACCACCTCCACCGTGCCGCCGGACGGCGTGTGGCGCAGCGCGTTGTCGAGCAGGATCAGCAGGATCTGCTCCACCCGGGCGGCGTCGATGTCGACGTCCACCGCCGCGTCGTCCGCCGCGCGGGCTCTGAGCGTCACGCCCGCGCGCGCCGCCAGCGGGATCCGGGGGGCCACCACCACCTCCGCCAGCTCGGCCAGGTCCACCCGCTCCCGCTCCAGCGGCAGGGCGCCGGCGTCGAGCCGGGCGAGCTGCAGCTGCTCCTCCACGAGGCGCTCCAGGCGGTCGGTCTCCTGGGTCATCGACGTCAGGAACTCGCGCCGGTGGCGCTCGCTCACATCGCCCTCCAGGAGCTCCAGGAACCCCTTCAGCGCGGCGATCGGCGTCTTCAGCTCGTGGGAGACGTTGGCCACCAGGTCGCGGCGGGCGCGCTCGAGGCGGCGGGCGTCCGTGACGTCGCGCAAGGTGAGGACGGTGCCCGACGACCGGTGCTCGCCGGCGAGCGGCGCGACGGTCACCTCCAGCTCGGCGCCGTCGTCCAGCACCACCGTGCGCCGGTCGACCGCGGCGTCGCCGGTGGCGCGCGCGGCCAGCACGGCGTCGAGGATCGCGGGCGGCAGCGCCTCGAGGCGCGCCGACTCGACCCCCGCCCCCAGGCCCAGCAGCCCGCTGGCGGCATCGTTGGCCACGACGACGGCTCCGTCCGGGTCGACGGCCAGCACCCCCTCGGCCAGCGACCCGATCATCGCCCGGTCCCGGTCGCGCTCCCGTGTGATCTCGGCGACGAGCGACTGGAGGCGCGCCGCCATCCCGTTGATCCCCTCCCCCAGGGTGGCGAGCTCCTGCGGCGCGATGCGCGCGGCGGGGGCGCGGGCCGACAGGTCGCCGCCGGCGATCAGCGCGGCGGTGCGCGCGAGGCCGCGGATGCGGCCGCCGAGGACCCGGGCGATCGCGATCCCGGCGAGGGACGACAGCAGCAGCACCACGATCATCGCCGCGATCACCCGCTGGCGCACCGCAGTCAGCTCCGGCGCGACCCCCGTGAGCGGCAGCGCCGCCGTGACCCGGCCGGTGCCGAACCCGCTCACCGGCAGCAACGCAGCCGCGGCCACGCCGGCCTCGTCCGGGAGGATCGCCGACTGCCCCGGTTGGAGCGCTGGCGTCTTGGGCAGGAGGTAGGGCTGAGCGGGGGAGCGCGTCACGAAGCTGCCGCCGAAGCCCATCACCGGGCCGCGGTAGTCGATCGCCACCTCGGCGCCGGTCGACGCGCGGATCTGCTGGGCGAGCTCGACCAGGTCGGCCGAGTCGACCGGCGCGGAGAGCTGCGCGTCGCTCGCAGACGCCTCGAGCTCCTGCCGGAGGTTGCTCGCCTCCTGCTTCGCGCGGTCGCCCTTGACGCTGGACTCCAGCGTGGGGAGGACGACGAGCAGGACCGCCAGACTCGCGACGACGCCGACCGCCAGGAGCGCGGCCACGAGCCAGACCTGCAGCCCGGCGACGCGGCGGGCAGGAGTCACCCCCGCGGCTCCTCCCCGCCGAATGCGTAGCCCACACCCCGCACGGTGCGGATGAGGACCGGCGACGACGGATCGGCCTCGACCTTCTGGCGGAGGTGGCGCACGTGGACGTCCACGCTGCGCAGGTCCCCGTAGAAGTTGCCCTTCCACAGATGGTTCATCAGCTCCTCGCGGGTGAACACCCGGCGGGGCGAGCTCGCGAGCTTGTGGAGGATCTCGAACTCGGAGTACGTGAGGGTCAGCTCGCGGCCGTCGCGGGTGACGGTGCGCGCGGTGGCGTCGATCTCCAGGTCGCCGGCCCGCAGCGGCGCCGAGCGGTCGGGCTCCAGGCGGGCGCGGCGCAGGTTGGCCTTGACCCGGGACACCAGCTCGCGCGGCGAGAACGGCTTGGTGACGTAGTCGTCGGCGCCGAGCTCGAGGCCCAGGACCTTGTCGAGCTCCTCGCCACGCGCCGACAGCATGATGATCGGGATCGTGCGGCCGGCGCGGATGCGCTTGCACACCTCCAGCCCGTCCATCCCGGGCAGCATGATGTCGAGGACCACGAGGTCCACGGGCTCCCGCTCGACAATGTCGAGCGCCTCGTCGCCCCGACCCGACCCCGTCACCGAGAACCCCGCGTCGCGGAGCGCGTACTCGACGATGGTGCGGATCGACGCCTCGTCCTCGACCACCAGGATGTGGTCGGACACCGCTCACCTCCGGCCGTTCGGGCCGATGGTAGCGGGGAGCCGGGCCGGACCACCGGCCCGCAACCGAACCCTAATGCCGGGCCGCTACCCTGCCGCCGTGGCGCCGGCCGCCCCCGATCGCAACCCGTACCCCCCGCCGCGGCGCCGCCGGGCCGTCCCGGCGTGGCTCACGAGCGGCCTGCTGCCCGCGGTCGTGGGCGGGCTGGTGGTGCTGGGCGGGCTCGCCGCGACCGGCAACCTGGGGGGCGGCGAGACCGTGGTGCAGCGCGACCCCACGCCCCTGCCGGCCGCGTCGGCCGACGCCGCGGCCGCGGAGGCCGCCGAGCCGGCCACCCCCGCCGGCGGCGTGCAGCGGGTGGTGGCGGCCAGCGCGCCGGCGGTGGTCACCGTGACGGTGGGGAACGCCGCGAGCGGTGGGCGGCTGGGCTCCGGGTTCCTGGTCGACCGCCGCGGCCGGGTGCTGACCAACGCCCATGTGGTGGACGACGCGACGACGGCGCAGGTCCGCTTCGACGACGGCACCGAGACCGACGCCCGCGTCCTCGGCGCCGACGAGAGCACCGACCTGGCGGTGCTGCAGGTGGAGCGGACCGCCGCCGGGGTGGCCCCGCTGCCGCTGGGCCGCAGCGGCGCGCTGGACGTGGGCGACGCGGTCATCGCGATCGGCAACCCGTTCGGCCTGGAGCGGACCGCGACGACCGGCATCGTCTCGGCGCTGAAGCGCATCATCACCGCGCCGAACGGCTTCGACATCCAGAACGTCATCCAGACCGACGCCGCGATCAACGAGGGCAACTCGGGCGGCCCGCTCCTCGACGCCGCCGGCCGCGTCATCGGCATCAACTCGCAGATCGCGTCCGAGGGCGGCGGCAACAACGGCGTGGGCTTCGCCGTCCCCATCGACACGATCCGCCCGGTGGCCGACGCGATCATCGCGGGCGGGGACGCCACGCACGCGTGGCTCGGCGTGACCGGCCGCTCCGTGACGCCCGACATCGCGGCCGCGCTGAAGCTGGGCGACGCCCGCGGCGTCGCGATCGTGGCCATCGACGGCCGCGGCCCCGCCGCGAAGGCCGGCCTGCGCGCCGCGACCACCGCACCCGACGCGGACGTCCCGCGGGGCGGCGACATCATCGTCGCGGTCGACGGCCGCGAGGTGGAGGACATGGCGGACGTGAGCCGCGCGGTCTCGTCGCGGGCGGTCGGCGACCCGCTGGCGGTGACCGTCGTCCGCGACGGCGCCCGCCGCACCATCCGCGTCACGCTGGCCGACCGGCCCGCCGACGTCGGCGTGAGTCCCGCCGCGCCGTAGCGCGGCTCGCTACCGGCGGACCACCCGGACCTTCACGATCCTCGCGCTGCGCGCCCTGAGTTGCGCGTTGCCGAGGAACGTGGCGTTGACCGTGATCTGCTTGGCGGCGCGCAGCTTCGTCGGACGCAGGATCGTGGAGAACCGGCAGACCCCGCGGCGCGCCGTCAGGCTCGCGGTGCGCGATGCCAGCACGCGCTTGCCGGCGAGCGCGCGAACGCGCACCTTGCCGGCGCAGCGCGGCGCGGGACGCGTCCGCGGCAGCACCAGGCGGCCGCTGACGGTGAGCGTCCTGACCCGCCCCCGCTTCGGCGCGCGGGCGACCTGCAGGGTGAGGCCCCGCGGCGCGAGCTTGGATGACGCGGTGCCGGGCCCGCCGCCGTCGGGGCCGGCGATCGAGAAGGTCGTGACCGCGCGGTCGTCCTCCGCCGCCCCGTTGCCGGGGGTGGAGGTCGGGTCGAACACGCCGGAGGAGACGACCTCGGCCGCCAGCGCCCGCGTACCGGAGGCCGTGCCCGCCACCGTCACCACCAGGGTCGCCGTGGCGCCGGGGCCGAGCGTCCCGACCTGCCACGCGCCGGAGGCGCCGTTGACCCCTCCCTGGCTCACCGAGGCGCCGCGGAAGGAGAGACCCGCGGCGGGCGGCACGGACACCACGACCCCGGTCGTGGGATCGGGCCCGAAGTTGACCACGCGCACGTTCACCGCGGCTGCGTCGCCCACCGACATCTGGATCGCGCCCGGCGCCATGCCGAGGGTGAGGTCGGCGAGCGTCGGGGCGACGGGGGCGGGCACCGGCACCGCGCCGGCCCCGGCGACGCTGCGGGAGGGGTCGTCGCCCACCGAGTTCTCGTTGCCGTACCCGAGGCGGCCGCTGCCCCCGAAGCCCCAGCAGCGCAGCGTGCCGTCGTCGAGCAGCGCGCACGTGTGGGAGAAGCCGGCGCTGATCGCGCGTGCCGTCCGGCCCGGGCCGAGGTTGACCGGCGGGACGCTGGCGGGGGTCTCGCCCGCCGTGTCGCCGATCGAGTTGGTGGCGTCGTTGCCGAGGCGGCCGTTGCCGCCGAATCCCCAGCAGCGGACGGCCCCGCTGTCGAGGATCGCGCAGGTGTGCGCCTCGCCGGCCGAGATGGCCACGGCGGTGCGGCCGGGCCCCAGGGCGATGGGCGGCGCCGCCGCCGCGCTGGTGATGTCCGTCGTGGAGCCGTAGCCGAGGCGGCCGTCGGCGCCGAAGCCCCAGCAGCGCGCGGAGCCGTCGTCCAGCACCACGCAGGTGTGGCCTTTGCCGCCCGACACGGCGCGGACGGAGCGCCCGCCGAGCGGGACGGGCCCCGCCTGGCCGGGGGTCTCGTCGTCGCCGACGTCCGTGGTGCCGCCGCGCCCGAGCTGCCCGGCGGAGCCGAAGCCCCAGCAGACGAGGGCGCCGTCGTCGCGGATCACGCACGTGTGGAAGTCGCCCGCCGAGATGGCCACGGCCCGGCGGCCCGCGCCGATGTCGACCGGGCCCGCGGAGGCCGGCGACTCGTTGTCCCCGATCGTGGCCTGGTTCCCGTACCCGAGGCGGCCGGACACGCCGTTGCCCCAGCAGCGCACCGATCCGTCGTCGACGATCACGCAGGTGTGGGACGCGCCCGCCGTGATGGCGACGGCGCGGCGGCCGCCGAGGTCGACGGCCGGGGCGGCCGACGGCGACAGGACGTTGGCCGTGTTCCCGTAGCCGAGACGACCGTTGGCGCCGAAGCCCCAGCAGTGGACGGTGCCGTCGTCGGCGATCGCGCACGTGTGGTAGTCGCCGGCCACCACCGCGCGGGCGGTGCGCCCCGGGCCGAGGCCGATCGGCGCGGCGCCGGCGGCGGACAGGACGTTGGCCTCGTTGCCGTACCCCAGACGGCCGGCGAGGCCCTTGCCCCAGCACCGCAGGGAGCGGTCGGCGAGGAGCGCGCAGGTGTGCTCGTCGCCGGCGTCCAGGTAGCCGCCCTGCGTTGACCTGGACACGGACGAGGCCTGCTCCGCGGTGGCCGCGGAGGCAGAGACGAGCACGACGAAGCAGGCGACCGCGGCGAGAAGAGCCACTCGCCACGCCCGCAGGGTGGGGGCGGGGATCATGATCGGCCCTTTCGTACCACAGGCGGCGCGGGTGCGTCACCCGCCGACGGCCCGATTGAAGCGCGGAACCGACCTGCTTGCGGAACCTCGCTAGTCTCGGTCGGTGTCCGACCGACTCGTGATCCGCCGCGCGGTGAGCGCGGACGCCGGGGCCATCGGGCGGATCTACGACGAGGCGGCGGCCACGGGGAGCGCCACGTTCGCCACCGGACCGCACAGCGCGGCGGAGCGGCGGGCCTGGCTGGCGGCCCGCGGCGATCGCGCCCCGGTGTGGTGCGCGGAGCTCGGCGGCGATGTCGTCGGCTGGTCGGCGCTCGCCCCGTTCTCCCACCGCACCTGGTACGCCGGCGTTGCGGAGTACACGGTCTACGTTGCAGGCTCGTCGCACGGTCGCGGCATCGGCGGGGCGATGCTGCGCGCGCTGATCGCCGAGGCGCCGGCCTTCGGCTACTGGAAGCTCGTCGGGATGATCCTCCCGGAGAACGCCGCCGGCCTGGCGCTGGCCCGGGGGGCCGGGTTCCGCGAGGTCGGCACCCACCGGGCCCACGGCCGGCGCGACGGCGCGTGGCGCGACGTGACGATCGTCGAGCGCCACGTGGAGGAGCCCGGATGACCCGCCCCGGGGTGCTGGTCCGGACCGAGCGGATCGCGTACCGCGAGGCGTGGGACGTGCAGCGCCGCCTGGCCGCGGCCCGGGCGGCGGGAGAGGTGCCCGACGTCCTCTGGGTACTCGAGCACCCGCCCACCTACACGGCGGGGCGCCACGGGACACGGGACGACCTGCACGTCCCCGACGCGACCCTGGCGGCGGCGGGCGCCGAGTTCGTCGAGGTCGACCGCGGCGGCCAGATGACGTGGCACGGGCCCGGCCAGAGCGTGCTCTACGGGATCTGCGACCTGCGCCCCGGGCGCCGCGTGCGCGCCCACGTGGAGGCCATGGTGCGGGCGATGCGCGACGCGGCCGCCGTCCCGGGCGCCGCGGCGGGCGACGACGCGATGGGCCTGTACGTGCGCGGGCGCAAGCTCGGCAGCGTCGGCATCCGCGTGTCGGCGGGGATCACCACCCACGGGCTGGCGCTGAACCGCGACCCCGACCTCGACTGGTTCGCGCTCATGACCGCCTGCGGTGCCCCCGGCGTGGCCGCCACGTCGATCGCCGCCGAGGGCGGCGACGCCGACCGCGCCCGCGTCGATGCGGCCCTGGCGGCCTCCATGGCCGCATCGCTCGACCTGCGCCTGGAGGACGCCACGCTCGCCGACGTACTGCGCGACGCAGCGCCTGCCCAGGCGCACACCACGTGAAATTCCCGGCGGGCCGTGTGACCGGGGGGCGCTGCGCCGCGCAGGTTGCGGCCAATCCCGGCGGTCAGGAGGCCCTCTTGGGCGGGGCCTCCGGCTCGCTTCGCTCGCATTGGACCGCCGGGAATTTCACGCTCCCTGCAGCCTGGTCAGGCGGCGTTGAGCAGGGGGCGTCCCCCAGTTCAGGCTCCTAGAGCACCCGGGAGAGGAACCGCTTGGTCCGCTCGGCCTTCGGTGTGCCGAGGACCTCGGCGGGCACGCCCTCCTCGACGATCACCCCCTCGTCCATGAAGACCACCCGGTCGCCCACCTCCCGGGCGAAGCCCATCTCGTGGGTGACCACGACCATGGTCATGCCGTCCTCGGCGAGCTGGCGCATCACGCCCAGCACGTCCTTGACCAGCTCGGGGTCGAGCGCGCTGGTGACCTCGTCGAAGAGCATCGCCTCGGGCCTCATCGCCAGCGCCCGGGCGATCGCCACGCGCTGCTGCTGCCCGCCGGAGAGCCGCGCCGGATGCTCGGCCGCCTTGTCGGCCATGCCCACCTGCCGCAGCAGCTCCCAGGCGTCGGCGCGCGCCGCCTTGCGGTCGCGCCCGAGCACCGTGACGGGGGCGAGCGCCACGTTGTCGAGCACCGTGCGGTGCGGGAACAGGTTGAACGACTGGAACACCATCCCGAGCCGCCGCCGCAGCATGTCGACCGAGACCCCCGGCGCGGTGAGCTCGTCGTCGCCGAGGAAGACCTTGCCGGCCGTCGGGCGCTCCAGCAGGTTGAGGCAGCGCAGCAGCGTCGACTTGCCCGACCCGGACGGGCCGATGACGCAGACCACCTCGCCGGGCGCGACGTCCAGGTCGACCCCCCGCAGCACCTCGTTGTCGCCGAAGCGCTTGTGCAGCCCCTCGGCCCGGATGGCGCTCACGGGTTCACCACGTCCACCCGCCCGGTGCGCCGCTGCTCGCGCGCGATGATGCGGTCCAGGATCCAGATGAGCGGCAGGGTGAACGCGAGGTAGAAGACGCCCGCCGCGACCAGCGTGGACGAGTTGAACGTGACCGACTGCGCGTCGCGGGCCACCGAGACGACGTCGCCCACCGCGATGACGCTGACCAGGGCCACGTCCTTCGTCAGGGCGATGAAGTCGTTCATGAGCGGGGGCAGCACCCGCCGGACGGCCTGGGGCACCACGATCAGGCGCATCGCCTGGCGGTGGCTCATCCCGAGGCTGCGGGCGGCCTCGCTCTGGCCGCGGTCGACCGATTCGATGCCGGCCCGGTACACCTCGGCGATGTAGGCGGCGTACACGATCCCGAGGGCGAGGAACGCGATCTGGAACGCGGTCAGATCCTGGATCACGGGGATCGGCAGGAAGGGGAAGCTGCCGGCCATGAGCAGCAGCACCAGGAGCGCCGGCAGGGCCCGGAAGACGTTGATGTAGACGATGGCGGCGCCCCGCAGGCACCGGCCGCCGATGCGTGCGAGGGGCGTGGCGGCGCCCCGGCCGGCCTGGCGCATCAGCGCCAGGACCATGCCGAGGCTCAGGCAGATCACCTCCGCGAGGAACGCGATCTGGAGGGTGACCCAGAAGCCCCGCGCGAGGTCGCCGAAGTAGGGCTGCGCCTGATCCCAGTCGAAGTACTGACGGAGGACCTCGTTCACCGCGCGACCCTACTCCGGCGTGTTCCCGCGCGTTACTGCGTCGTCGTCCCGGTGGTGGAGGAGCCGCCCTGGGGCGCCTCGCCGAACCAGGTCGTGTAGATCTCGTCGTACGTCCCGTTCGCGCGGATCTCGGCGAGCCCCGCGTTGAAGGCGTCGCGGAGGGCCGCGTTGCCCTGCGGGAACATGAGGCCCAGCTGCAGGTTGCCCGGCACCTCCGCCGCCACCTTCAGCGTCGGCTTCTGCGCCGCCGCGTACGCGACGACCGGGAAGTCGGTGATCGCCGCGTCGACCCGGCCCTGCGCGAGCGCGTTGAACGCGTCGTCACCGGTGTCGTAGGTCTTCACGGTCGCGCCCTCGACGGAGTCGCCGAGGTCGGCGCCGACGGTGCCGCGCTGCGCGCCGATGGTCTTGCCCTGGAGGTCGCCGAGCGACGTGACCTCGTCGTCGTCGGACCTGACCAGGATCGCCTGGTTGGCGCTGAAGTACCCGTCGCCGAACGCGACCTGCTTGGCGCGCTCGGGCGTGATCGTCCACGCCGAGGCCGACATGTCGAACCGCCCCTGCTTGATGCTCAGGATGATCGAGTCGAAGCCCTGGTCCACGAACCGGACGTCGCTGATGCCCTGGGTCTCGGCGATCGCCTTGACGAGGTCGACGTCGAAGCCCTTGGGCTCCGTCGAGCCGGGGTCGGTGAACTCGAAGGGGGCGTAGGGGATGTCGCTCGCCACCGTCAGGACACCCGGCGTCTTCAGGCCGAGGTCGGCCGTGGTCGACGCCGCGGGCGTCGAGGATCCGGCGTCGCCGGAGTCGTCGTCGCCGCCGCAGGCCGCGAGCCCGAGAGCCAGCAGCGCGGCCAGCAGCGCGGCCAGGAGCACCGCAGGGAACCGCCGCATTCATCACCTCCACATGGTCCGAATGGGGCAATGTCGCACACCGGCCCCGGGCGGGGTCGTCGGACGTCCGGCCAGGACCGGCTACGGCAGCAGGGACTCCCAGGCGACCAGCGCCGCGGCGACCAGCGCGTCGTCGCGGGGATCCGCGCCCGCCGCGGCCACCGCGCGCGCCAGGTCGTCGCCGTCGACGTCGAACGGGTCGGCCTCCGGGAGGGCGGCCCGCAGGGCGTTGGCGAGCGCCTCCGCCTCGGGCGGCCCCCTCAGAACAGGTTGACCGCGGCCGCCCCGGCGAGGATCAGGATGATCCCGCCGTACCCGATGTAGCCGCTCACCAGCAGCAGCACCGCCAGCGCCACCAGCAGCACGGCCAGCACGCTCCAGGCCACCTTGCCGAGTCCGCCGGCACCGAGCTCCCAGCCGGTCTCCGGCGGGCGCGCCGAGCGTCGCTTCGGCTTCTCCGATGTCTCCGGCACCGGACCGGACGTTAGCCGAGGCGCTCCCGGGTGGCGACCCTGGTCGCGAGCTGGCCGCAGGCGGCATCCACGTCGGCGCCGCGGGAGCGCCGCACCGACGCCTCCATGCCGGCGTCGGCCAGGGCCCGCAGGAACACCTCGCGGCGCGACTGCGGCGAAGCCCGGTACGGCCCCTCGGTGGCGTTGTACTCGATCACGTTGACGTGGAAGCGTCCGTCGCGCAGAAGCCGGGCGAGGCGCTTCGCGTCGGCCACGGCGTCGTTGACGCCGTCGAGCAGGACGTACTCGATGAAGACCCGGCGCCCCGTGGTGTCGCAGTAGCGCCGGCACGCCCCGATCAGGCTGGCGATGGGGTAGCGGCTGTTGATCGGCATCAGCTCCGACCGGGTGGCGTCGTCGGCGGCGTGCAGCGAGACCGCCAGGCGCAGGGGCAGCGGGTGCTCGGCGAGGCGGGCGATGCCCGGCACCCATCCGACGGTGGACACCGCGATCCGGCGGGCCGACATGCCGAGCCCGTCGGCGGCGTTGATCGCCGCGGCCGAGTCGAGGACGGCGTCGAGGTTCTGCATCGGCTCGCCCATGCCCATGTAGACGACGTTCGTGAGACGGGCCCCCTGGGCGTCGGCCTCGCGCGCCGCCAGGACCGCCTGGTCCAGGATCTCGGCGGAGGTCAGGTCGCGGCCGGCGCCCATCGCGCCGGTCGCGCAGAAGCGGCAGCCCAGCGCGCAGCCCGCCTGGCTCGACACGCACACGGTGCGGCGCCCCTCGGCGTGGGCGATCAGCACGGCCTCGACGGCGGCGCCGTCGGCGGCGCGCAGGCGCCACTTGACCGTGCCGTCGACCGACTCCGCCCGATGGTCCGGCGCCAGCGCCCAGAACGGGATGGCGTCCTCGAGCCGCGCGCGCAGGGCGGCGGGGAGCGTCCCCACGTCCGACCAGCCGTCGGCGCCGGCGCGCTGGGCCTGGACGGCCTGGCGGGCGCGGTAGGCGGGCTCGCCCCATTGGGAGAGCAGGGCGCTGAGGGCGGTGCGGTCCACGGGGCGAGGGTAGCGGGTGGGCCCGCCGCCCGGTCTCGTTGCGCGTACAAGCACCTGCTATCGTTGCGTGTGCAAGGACAGGTCGGCACCGACGGGGGCGAACACGATGACGCTCGACGGCATCCACCACATCAGCGCCATGACGGGCGACGCCCGCCGGAATCTCGACTTCTACACGCGGGTGATGGGCCTGCGGCTGGTCGCGAAGACGGTCAACCAGGACGATCCGACCGTCTACCACCTCTTCTACGCCGACGAGCGCGGGACGCCGGGGGCGGAGCTCACGTTCTTCGAGTACCCGGGCCTGCCGCGCGGTCGCGCCGGCGCCGGGATGGTGCACCGCCTGGTCTCGGCGGTCGGGTCGGAGGCGGCGCTCGACTTCTGGCAGGCGCGCCTGGGCGACGAGGGCGTGGCCGCCGACCGTGTGGCGCCCGGCGCGCTGCGCTTCGCCGACCCCGAGGGCCTCGGCCACGAGCTGGTGGTCGCGGACCGCGACCGGCCCCTGCGCGCCGAGCACCCGGAGGTGCCGGCCGAGCACGCGCTGTCGGGCTTCGTGGGGGTCCGCGCGTACTCGCCGCGCCCCGGGCGCAGCGGCGAGCTGCTCGAGACCCTGCTCGGCGCCGAGCGGGCGGGCGACGACGTCTGGGAGCTGCGGGGCCCAACCCGCGGGGCCACGATCGCCTGGGACGCCCCGCCCGCCGAGCGCCGCCTCCAGGGGGCGGGGACCGTCCACCACGTGGCGTGGGCGACCACCCGCGACGATCACCCCGCCTGGCGCGAGCGGCTCGCGGCGGCCGGCGTCCCGATCACCCCGGTCATCGACCGCTACTACTTCCACTCCGTCTACTTCCGGGAGCCGAGCGGCGTGCTGTACGAGATCGCCGACGACGGCCCCGGCTTCACCCGCGACATGCCGGTGGAGGAGCTCGGGTCGCGCGTGATCCTGCCGGCGTGGCTGGAGGACGAGCGGGCGGAGGTGGAGGCGCGGCTCACGCCGCTGCCCGACCCGCGCGCGAGCTGGGCGCGGTCGTGAGCGCGGTCGACGGCTGGACGCACCTGAGCGACCCGGGGGAGGCCGTCGCCGGCCCGGCCCTGCTGATGCTGCACGGGACGGGCGGCACCGAGCACGAGATGCTCGCGTTCGGTCGCTCCCTGCTGCCGGGCGCGCCGGTGCTGGCGCCGCGCGGCCGCGTCTCGGAGGGGGGCGCGGCGCGCTTCTTCTCGCGCACCCTGCAGGATCCGTTCCGCTTCCCGGACCTGGCCGAGCGCATCGACGAGCTGGCCGCGTTCGTCCGGGCCGCCGTCGCCGCGCACGGCCTGGACGGCCGGCCGCTGGTGGCGGTGGGCTACTCCAACGGGGCGAACGCGGCGGCCGACCTGATGCTGCGGCACCCCGGCCTGCTCGCCGGCGGCGCGCTGCTGCGGCCGATGCTCCCGGAGCCGGCCCCGGCCGGGCTGGACCTGGCGGGCACCCGGGTGCTGCTGCTCGGCGGGCGGGCCGACACGATGATCCCCCCGGACCGGGTCGAGGCGCTGGCCGGGGCGCTGCGGTCCGCCGGCGCCGACGTGCAGGAGCACTGGGCCCCGACCGGCCACGGCCTGACCCAGGGCGACCTGGACGCCGCCGCCGCGTTCGTGCGGGGCTTCGCCGCCTGAGCGGCCGCGGCGGGACGGCTCAGGGCGCGGCCGGGGCGTCGAGGGGCGCGGCGGCGGCGGCCGCGGCCGGCTCGCGGGCGCCGAGCCGGGGCATCCGCGAGGCGGCGAGGGCTGCGGCCACCAGGAAGGCCGCGGCCACGAGCAGCGCGGAGCGGAACCCGTCGGCCACCAGGCCGCGCCCGTCGGCGTCCACGCGGCCGAGGGCGTCCTCGAGCGCCCCCGGCAGGTTGGCGTGCAGCACCGCGCCGAGCACCGCCGCGCCCAGCGCCCCCCCGATGTAACGGCTGATGTTGGGCAGCGCCGACGCCACGCCCAGGCGCGCCGCGGGCACCCCGTCGATCGCCGTCATGGTGATCGAGGAGGTGGAGGTGGCGAGGCCGACCCCGAAGGCGATGATGCCGGGCAGCAGCGCCGCGTAGCTCTGCGCGCCCGCCGCCAGGGCCATCCACACGGCGCCCGCGGCGGCCACCACGAACCCGATCGTCGCGAGGCGCTCCGATCCCACGGGCGCGATCGCCCGGCCCGCCAGCGGCGCCACGACCATGAACGAGCCGGCGATCGGCGTGATCCCGATCGCCAGCTGGACGGGCGCGAACCCCAGCACGGCGGTCAGGTAGAAGGGCAGCAGGATCAGCGTGCCGAAGAGGGCGGCCGACGACGCCATCGCCGCCAGGTTGGCGGTGGCCAGCGCACGCCGGCGCAGCAGGCGCAGGTCGATCATCGGCGCCGGGGTCCGCAGCTCGTGGCGCACGAAGCCCGCGAGGGCGGCGCCGCCGAGCACGAACGCGGCGATGGTGGGCGCCGCCGCCCAGCCCCACGCCTCGCCCCGGGAGAGGGCGACGAGCACGGAGAACAGGCCCACGGCGGCGAGCGCCGCGCCCGGCACGTCGAACCGGCGGTCGGCGTCCGGCGGCTTCGACTCGACCAGCACCAGGGCGGCGCCCGCCAGCACGACGACGCCCATCACGGGCGTGAACCAGAAGACGCTCCGCCAGCCGAACACGCCGACCAGGACCCCTGCGATGTTGAGCGACAGCACCGGCGCGAGGCCCAGGACGCCGCCCATCAGCCCCAGCGCCACGCCGCGCTCGCGGCGCTCGACGAACAGCTCGGCCGCGTACGCGTACGCGGTGGGGGCCATCGCGCACGCGCCCACCGCCTGCAGGATCCGGAACGCGACGAGCGCCGGCGCGTTGGGGGCGACCGCGCAGAGCACCGACGCGCCGCAGAGCACCAGCACCCCGGCCACGAACACCCGCCGGCGCCCATAGAGGTCGCCCGCGCGGCCGGCCAGGGCCAGCAGCGTCGCCTGGGTCACCAGGAAGCCGGTGACCACCCACGAGATCGACGGGACGTCCACGCCGAGATCGGCCGCCATCGTGGGCAGCGCGATGTTCACGATGCTGACGTTGACGATCGAGAGCATCATCCCGCTCGCCACCACCATCAGCGCCATCCAGCGCCAGCGGGGGTGATCGAGGAGACGGGCCCGGACCGCCGCGAGCCGGCGTGCGGCGCGGTCCCTCACCGGCCGATCGTACTCCCCGGGTGGAGTAGCCTTGGGGGGTGGCGCAGGGGGGCGAGAAGCTGTGGGCGTACGCCAGCCTGGCGCGGCTGTGGTCGTGGACCCTCATCGTGGTCGCCGTGCTGCTGCTGGGCCTGTCCATCGCGCTCCAGGCCGCGACCGACGAGGGGCTGGACAGCGCCTGGTGGGCCGCGGCCCTCGGGATCACCGGCCTGACCGGCGTGATCGCGTACCCGTTCTTCCGGGTCTGGCTCCGCAAGACGGCGCTGCCGTCGGTGCGGCTGCCGCAGGCCGTCCGCGCCTCGGGGCCCCGCCGCCTGGAGGCCACCCCGCGCGACTGGCGGCGCTGGGGCCTGTTCACCGGCGTGGTGATGCTGGTCGGCGGCGCGGCGATGCTGACGTTCCTGATCGGCGTGCTCGGCCGCGGGGGCACCGCGGAGGGCGTCGTGGTGGGGATGCTGGCGGCGTGGGGCCTCGCGACCCTCGAGGACGCGCGGCGGATCCGCTCCGTCGAGGACGCCGAGGGGCGGCGCTACTACGCGGCGTGCCGCCGCCCGACGGGGGTCGGCAACCGCCTGGTGTGGTTGCCGCGCCGTCCCGCCGGGGAGGCCGGCTCGCCCGCCGCCTAGGTGCCGTCCTCCCGCGGGAGGTCCGAGAAGAGGCGCCCCGGCTTCTCCGCGTAGAGCTCGGTGTAGCCGCAGCGGACGCAGGTCTCCGCGCGGAGGGCGCTGACCCGGCCCGAGGCCATCGCCGACCGGCGGCGTTTGAGGCTCACGATCCCGGAGAGAACGGTGAACTCCATCGGTCCCTGGCACTTCGGGCAGGCGGTGGACACGGTGCTAACATACCCCCGTGGGTATCCACGATCGGTGACGAGGAGGATGGGTTGGCCGACGTCCACGACGTGATGATCATCGGCGGCGGGCCGGCGGGTTACACCGCGGCAATCTACGCGGCGCGGGCCAATCTGTCGCCGTACGTGGCCGAGGGCTTCGGCGCCGGCGGGCAGCTCATGCTGACCAGCGACGTCGAGAACTTCCCGGGCTTCCCGGAGGGCGTCCAGGGTCCCGAGCTGATGCAGGCGATGCGCGCCCAGGCCGAGCGCTTCGGCGCCCACCTGGAGTCGGCGGACGTCACCCGCGTCGACCTCTCCCAGCGCCCGTTCCGGGTGTGGGTGGACGACGAGGAGCACCTCGCCCGCAGCGTGATCATCTCGACCGGCGCGTCGGCCCGGTGGCTCGACCTGCCCAGCGAGACCCGCCTGCGCGGCTTCGGCGTGTCGACCTGCGCCACCTGCGACGGGTTCTTCTTCCGCGACAAGCCGATGGTGGTGGTCGGCGGCGGCGACTCGGCCATGGAGGAGGCGCTGTTCCTGGCGCGCATGGCGTCGCACGTCACGATCGTCCACCGCCGCGACCAGTTCCGCGCGTCGCCGATCATGGTCCAGCGCGCCCTGTCGCACGAGAAGATCTCCGTCCGCTGGAACGCGCAGGTGGAGGAGGTCGTGGGCGCCGAGAAGGTCGAGGCCGTCCGCGTCCGCGACACCGTCACCGGCGAGCTCGAGGACATCCCGGCCGCCGCGATGTTCGTCGCGATCGGCCACGACCCCAACACGGCGCTGTTCCGCGACCAGCTCGCGCTGGACGATGCGGGCTACGTCGTCACGGACGGCACGCGCACCAGCGTCGAGGGCGTCTACGCCTGCGGCGACGTGCAGGACACCGAGTACAAGCAGGCGATCACCGCGGCCGGCAGCGGCTGCATGGCCGCCATGGACGCGGAGCGCTGGCTCGAGGCCGGCGAGGCGCACCAGACCGAGGCGCCCGCCGAGGCCCTCGCGACCGGAAAGGACCGATAGATGGCAGAGGGTGTGCTCGAGATCACGGCGGACAACTTCCAGGGCACCGTCCTGGACAACGAGAAGCCGGTGCTCATCGACTTCTGGGCGGAGTGGTGCGGCCCGTGCCGCATGCTGAGTCCGGTCGTGGAGCAGATCGCCAAGGAGCGCGAGGGCCAGCTGGTGGTGGGCAAGCTCAACGTGGACGACCACGCCGAGATCGCCCAGCGCTACAACGTGCAGGGCATCCCGTTCCTGGGCCTGTTCGAGCACGGCAAGCTGGCGCGGCACGCGGTGGGCGCCATGCCGAAGGCGCAGCTCGAGCGCGCCCTGGGCCTGGAGTAGGCCCGGTGCCCAGCTACGACCTGGCCTGTACCGCCTGCGACCACCGGTTCGAGGCCTTCCGCCAGGGCTTCCTGCGCGACGAGGACCGCGTGTGCCCCGAGTGCGGCGCCGTGGATGCGACGCAGCTGTTCACCGGCTTCGTGACCGCCCGTCCGAGCTCCGGTGACGGCGCGCCGTCGGTGGTCGGGTTCGGCGGCGGCGGGGGCTGCTGCGGCGGCTCCTGCGGGTGCGGGCACTAGCGGTGGCGACCACCGCCCCGCGCCCCGCGCCGGACCAGTTGATGGTCCGGCTGCGCCGCGCCGAGGGCCAGCTGCGCGGCGTCCAGCGGATGCTGGGGGAGGGGGCCGACTGTCAGCAGGTCCTCACCCAGCTCGCCGCCATCAAGGCGGCGATCGATCAGGTCGGACTCCACCTGATCTCGGAGCGCTTCCGCACCTGCATGCTGGACGGCGAGGGCGGATGCGAGGAGTCGTTCGAGGACGCGGTCGCGACGTTCCTGCGTTTCGCCAGCCTGGCGAAGTAGCCGCGACCGCCCCGCCCGTCCCCCCTCGCCGGCTCCGCGGCCGGAAGGGGGTATCGGGCTCCTCGATCAATCCGTGAGGCCCGGGCGACATGCCGGGCCTCACAGGGCCGCGACGCGGGCGGCCGCGCCGTTGCGGGGGGCGGTGGCGGCGCGGGCGAGCGCGCTGGAGCGCAGCGCCTGGCAGACCGACAGGGCCACCCGATACCCGGCATCCGACTCCGAA
>OEIU01000427.1_pt1 | contig 40095 bp, 33 predicted proteins | sample 1539221 | NCBI WGS metagenome assembly OEIU01 (sample SAMN03792071, study PRJEB22550) | activated sludge metagenome | feature: wastewater treatment plant; material: activated sludge; isolation source: Wastewater treatment plant of a petroleum refinery complex | place: Argentina: Zarate | collected...
AAATTCAACTTCCCCCAATATGGAATTCTTTGAGCATTTGATGAGCCAAGGGAAAGAGTAATGTGTGCCCCACCTAAAAGGTGGAGTACACGTTAACAAATTCAACTTCCCCCAATATGGAATTCTTTGAACACTTGATGAGCCAAGACAAGAATTAAAATTTGTGCCCCACCTAAAAGGTGGAGTACACATTAACCAAAATATTTCTATCCACAAAAACCTCTTGAAATATATCCGCAATCATTTCTTTTGTAATACGGTTAAAATCTTCTTCACGCGGAAAAACACAAACTCCTCCTAAATCTATTGCCGCAGGACTAACTAACATCTTTTTATCACCTTCTGCAAAGAAAACTGCAGGACGGTGTTTTGCACGAAGAAATATTATTATACGCCAGCCAAATTCTTCTTCATAAAAAGAAATAAGATTCATTAGCGGTTCTTGTTCTTCATTTAGTAACTTAGAATACGTGTGATAAAATTTATTAAAAGTATTTACAACTAAATTTTTATCAATGCTTTCTATCGAAATAAATTTTCTAATTCCATCATCAATTGCAAAAACAGAAAGATTATCATCTTCAAATATTTCTTTCCCGAATTCATTCTTTATCTGATGAAACTCATTATCAATCGGCATAAAGAATTTATTGCCCGCTTGAAAATGTAAATGGTCCGGCGCAGAAGCACCGCATCTTGGTCCATTGTATATAACTGTATAGTATTTGGAAAGATCCCTGCTTAAATCCAGCATATCCGGAAAGGTATCAACAATTCTTTGCGGCTGATGTCTTTTATGAGTTAATGTAAAATGTGTGGGAAAAATTGGGAATGGATTACAAAGTATAATGTATTCATTGTTGTATAAAATTCCTTTTTGTTCTTCCGGTAAACTATCACTGCATAAAAAACATTTTCGTTCGCTTATGGATTTAGGGTCAACTTTTGCAGATGTTGAGATCATTCTACCGGCATTAAACTGCGCTTTGATTTTATAGCCATCAAATTGAAAAGATTTTGATTTTACAGTTTCTAAAGTTTTATATCCCGAGGCAAGCATTGGCCATTGCTCTTTTTGAACTTCAAATAATCGTTTTGCAGCTTCAGCGAAGTTTCTTTCTGCAACTAAATTATTAATCAGGGGATCTTTTGTTAAAACTTTCATTTGCCTTCTTCAATTAGTTTTGAGTAAAGTTCAATTGTTTGGTCTGTTATCTTTTCGAGATTAAATTTTTCAATTACTCTTTGTCTTGCATTATCACCAAGCAATTTACGTTCGGATGAATTTAGAATTAATCTTTCCAGCTTTTGAGTAAGATCAATTGCATCTTTAACTTTAAATAGCAATCCTGTTTTGTTGTCTAAAACAATATCAAGCACACCATCCGAATCAGAACAAACAGATGCTTTGCACATTGCCATCGCTTCAATCAGTGCGATTCCAAACGCTTCTGCGTGCGAAGGAAATACAAAAATATTCAATGCGGCAAGTACATCAGGAATATCAGACCTGAATCCAATAAAAGAAATATTTTTTAAATTAAAATTAACCGCAAGTTGTTTTACGCCGTTTGCATAAGCATCTTCGCCATGACTCGCTTCACCAACAACAACAAATTTGATCTGAGAATATTTTTTATTTAACTCATTTGCAGCAAACAAAAACTCTTCATGACCCTTGCCAGGACTAAATCTCGCAGTCATTCCAATTAAAATTTCATCTTCAGCAATGTTTAATTCGTTTCTTACTTTATTTCTGTTTGCTCTTGCTGGATTAAATATATCAAGATCAACACCATTATAAATAATGCTTATTTTATCTTCAGTTAAAGATGTTGTATCTAAAAGATTTTTCTTTATCACGCTGCTTATAGCAATAGCTTTTGTAACGCGCTTATAAAGCCAGTTGTGCAGAAAATCTTTTTTAACTATAAATGATCCAACGTGTTTAGTAAGAACAAGCGGAGTTTTATTTTTAATTAATTTTAATGCCGGAACAATTAGCCACAAGTCTTTTGATGCGTGGCAATGGATAAGATTATAATTACCCGATTTAATAATTGTAGAAATTTTTAGAACTGAAAATGGATTCGGAACCTTTTTAATTTTTATAGGATGAATTATTATCCCGAGGTTGTTTGCCTCTAATTGCAAACGCGATTCATCAGCGCAAAGAAGTTCGACATTGATGTTGTTTTTTAAAAGTTGTTTTATTCCTGTAATCGTTACCATTTCCATTCCGCCCCAGCTTTTTGATAAACAGGAATAAAGAATTTTCATTTTGTATTATCCAAAAATTTATTCATTATTCTCAATCTTACTTTCTCTCACGTTTAATCATAATCTCACTCTACTTTTAATCTTACTTATTCTATTTCCAAATCAATAAATCTTTTTAAGCTTTGCGCCTTTAAAATAATGAATAAGAATTTCATCAAACTGATAACCCTGTTCAGCCATAACAGCTGATCCGATCTGACAAAGCCCAACTCCGTGTCCCCAACCGGCTCCGTAAAGAAGAAATTTTTCCGGTACGCCATCAAGATCCCCAAACTTTTCAACATAAAAAGCTGAGCTGTAAAGATGAGTTTCGGAAAGAGTTCTTCTTATCTCAAGTTCTTTACCTATGGTTAAAGTTTTTTTTGTGCCAACTATTTTAAGTTTTATTATGCGTGATGAAAAACCTCTTTGAATCGGAACCAAATCTTTTATCAGTCCAAAATCAATTCCACTTTTTCTTTTAATAAGATCTGATAGCTGAGATTGAGTAAAATCAATTTTCCATCGATAGAAATCCTTAGTTTCCTGATCATAATCTAAAAGAATCTGATTAAGAATTTTGGGATCCTGCGTATTACAAAATGCGGGAGGATTTCCCTTTATCCATTTTTTTGCATTTTCCTCTTTTGAAAAATCATCATCAAAATCATCTGCAATAAATTTATAATCATAAACAGAAGTTAAACATGGGTGCTTTACCGGCTCCCATACATTTTCAAATGACTCGGAAATACCACCACAAGATTTTGAGAAACGTGCATCAAGAATATGATCACCTTCCAGCAAAACGATTCCGGCTGTTTGCTCAACCGCCTTTTTTGCTGCTTCAGAAGTAACTTTAGTTACACCCTGGTAACGTTGGCAATGATCATCTGCACAAACATCAAATAATTTGTGATCTTCTCTATCGTACCATTTAATTAATTCATCTTCGGTCTGATAAATGGATTTATAATTGGTGTGTTCGGATTTTATTGATTTTGATTTTTCAATTTGTGCAAGAAGCCAGCTTCGGGAAACAACAGCAGTTGCCTTAAGCATTGGTAAAGAACAGTGGGCACTCATCTCAGAAGATATAACGCTTGTTAAATATTTTTCAATTGGAATAATGTTAATCGCAACAATTTTACCATCGTCTTTTATCAGTTTTAATGAATGAGTGAAGCGTTGTTTTTCCCTTCTTTCCCAATGAAACTTTACTCCAATTAAAACATCCCGCAGTAAAAAGGAATCGCTTTCGGGTTCCTGAGGTTCAAAAATAATCTCATCCGTTATTTCAATTTTTCCGCTATCACTTTTACAAATGATTCTATCATTAACAAGCTCTGCCTCAAACCTTCCGCTAAAAAAATGTTTAAATCCAAACGAACTAAAATCTCCGTAAAGCTCGAACTTAATTTTTTTATCGGTTAAAATACCTATGCTAATTAAAGGTTCGCTTTCATATCCCAGCATTGTTTTGCCTTTGGTTTTAAAATAATATTAAAGATTTTGGTCTAAAATATAAGGATTATGATTCTTATTTATTTATTAAGTCACCTTACGCAGAATTAGACTTTACATAGCCACGACTTTTAGAGGCTGTGTGAAAATTATTTGTCAACCAAAGGAACTCATCCCCAACCCCTTCTCTTAGAAAGAGAAGGGGCTTAATACATTATAATTTCAAAGTCCCTCTCTTTTTAAGAGAGGGATTTAGGGTGAGTTTTCTCCTTACAATTGAATTTTCACACAGCTTCTTTAAGTCGTGGAGAAAATGAAACAGAAAACTCCGGCTTTAGCCACAAGGCAACTTATTTTTGTGGCTAAAGCCTATATTTGTCAGTTGATTGGTCCACGTCCTGAAGGACGTGGCTATTCAATACCAACTTTTGCGTAAGATGAGTTATTAAGTCTTTCTAACCAATAGTATATTTATTCTATTCTCTTTAATTTTCTAAAAATAAATTCTTATCACTTAAAAGATTTTTTATGAACAAAGAAAATAAGCAAACAGTAACCATAATCGGTTTTCCGATGGACCTTGGTTCCGGACGTCGTGGTGTTGATATGGGCCCTTCCGCAATGCGCATTGCAGGATTGGAAAATAAATTAGAACAACTCGGGTATAAAGTTGAAGACACTGGAGATATCAGTATCGAAATTATGGAAAGGCAAAAGCTTGATAATCCTAAACTTAGATATATAGATGAAATTCTTAAAACTTCTAAAGTTCTTGCAGCACGAGTTGAAAAAGTTTTGGAGCAAAAAAAATTTCCTTTGTGTCTTGGCGGCGATCACTCAATGGCGTTGGGAACAATTGCCGGAGTTTCGTCTTACTGCAAAAAAAATAAACTGAGTCTTGGGGTAATCTGGATTGATGCTCATGCTGATATGAATACGGATAAAACAACTCCTTCAGGAAACATCCACGGTATGCCGCTTGCAGCTTCGATGGGATTGGGTTTTTCAGAGCTCGTGAACTTTTATGGATTTGCCCCAAAAGTTAAACCTGAAAACTGTGCAATTATTGCCGCAAGAAGTATTGATCCGCAGGAAAGATTAAATATTAAAAAATTAAATCCCACTGTTTACACAATGAGTGATGTTGATAAACTTGGCATTCATAGAATAATCAATCGTGTGTTAAAACAGTTTAAAGAAAGTGTTGATCACATCCACGTAAGTTTTGATGTTGATAGCATTGATCCAAATTTTGCCCCGGGTGTTGGAACCCCAGTGCCGGGCGGATTAAATTATCGTGAAGCTCATTTGTTAATGGAGTCGATTGCAGAATGCGGTTGTATGTCTTCGCTCGAAGTTGCTGAAGTTAATCCAATTTTGGATGTGCGAAACAGCAGTGCAGTATTTGCATCAGAACTTGTTGCATCAAGTATGGGGCAGAGAATTTTGTGAGAAAAACTTATTCGGTTAATTTTTATTTAATACTATTTATTATAGCTGCTGTTGCCTTAAAGTTTTTAGGGTTTATTTACGCTCCCTGGACGCAGCTTTTTTCTTACATCTCTATGTTCTGGGGAATGAGCATGTTTTATTATTCTTCCCTCAAACAAAATCAACCAGGAATATTTTTAGGAGCAATTTTATTTCAGATCGGGGTAACACTTCTTTCACTTTCGCTGTTTGAAGTTTATCAGCCGGCAAAAATATTTATTCCTGCATTGCTTACAATTATCGGCTCAAGTTTGTTAATTACAAATCTTATTGGAAAATCCAACAAGCTTGCTTTAATTCTGTCAACCATTTTTTTATTTGTGGGAGTTTTGTTAATAATATTTCGTGGGAATTTAACGCCGGAATTATTTGTGGAATCTGTTTACCAACTGTTAAAAAATTTTTGGTTAATTATTATAATCCTTGCTATAATAATTACACTTGTAACAATTGAATTTAGGAATGAAAAAAGAAATCAGAATTAATTTTTGTTGGAAATATTAGTTCAGATGATTGTCTTTTTTTCAAATCCTTTATTTGGTTTTCTAAAGATTTAACATCAGAACTAAACTTAAAGAATGAAAATATAAGTAAAGCCAAAAGTACAGCAATAGCAACGTAAGCCATCAGGATATTTCTGGTAAATCTTTTTTCATTCTCTGCCAAATTTGATTTTAGAGTGTCAAAATCCTGCTCAAGTGCTTTAAACATTTTTTCATCAAATAACTTCTTTTTAGTCTCCTGAAGTTTTGCATATTTAGGAACATCATCAGGTTTGTCATCTATGGCTGGACTTTCGATCTGTTGTATAATTGATTTTTCTTCTTTTTCAATTTTTTCTTCTTCAATTTCTTCTTCGGATGTTTGACTGAATGCAAACCCCCCCTCAGGAATATTGTCTTGTGCGATTACTTCTACATTTTCAGATGAAATGTAATCTTCGTTAGCCGTTGTTTCCGGAATAGTCTCTGTTTCCTCGCCAGCTAAATTTTCTGTCAAACTTTCTTCAGAAGTAAGTTGATATATCTCGGACTTTTGTTCATCTGCTTCGGTCAGTGTAAATGGTTCCGGTGAGTCAGCTTCCGGTAAAGTAATATCATCGAGATTAAAAGTAGCAAGAAGTTCATCATTATCAACCGGAGCTTGTTTTTCAACTAACTCCTCAGGGTTAATGTTATCATCAGTAAAATTATCAATCGGCTCTTCAATTTTGTTTAAGGCAATCGCTTCTTCCTCTTCCTTGATTTGTTTTGCACGTAATTCTTCGCTTAGCTTAATTAATCTTAGTGCAACATTATCTTTTATTTGCGGCTCGGGAATTTCAAGCTGCAATGCTAAAGGTAAAAGTGATGCAATGTATTGATATTTTCCCAACTCATCCCACGGAAAATCGAATCCTTGTTCAATGTAGGATTGGATGGTAACATTATCTTCGGTATCCAAACAGCCCAATGCTTTTGCCGGAATCAAACCAAATATTTTTTGTTCATCTGTCATCTTTTACCCCTCTTTTGTTAGATGCTCTTTTATGCTATTTAAAACAACGCGTAATTTGGTTTTAACAGTCGGCAATGGAATGTTTAATCTTTCGGCTATTTGGGCTTCGCTCAATCCCTCGTAATAAGCAAGTGATAAAACGTATTGTTGAGCTTCGGTTAGATTATTTACAGCGGAGTAAACTGATCCTCTTTTATCAAATGCCTCATCTATTTCAAGAGGTGTTATTTCCGGAGAAATTTTAGGAATGATAAATTGATTTTCATATTGATCTGTATATTCTTCAATAACTTCGCCGCGCTCACGTTTTAAAAAATCAACAGATTTATTTCTTGTTAATAAAATCAACCAGGTGTAAAAATTTTGTAAGCTAAAATCATAAAGCTCACTTTTTTGCCAGACGATAACAAAAACATCTGCTAACACAATTTCAGCTTTACTTTTATCTCCAATAATTTTGTTAATTAAAGTAAATAAAATAGGTGAGTATTTATCGTATAATATTTCAAGAGCTTTAGAGTCTTTATTCACTACTCTCTCAATCACTTCCCTGTCAGTAAGTTTTGTTTCCAATTTTGCCCGGCTTTTAAATTTTGTTTCTTATCTTCGATTTAAAAGTATAGCAACACCATTAAAAAAGCAATAAATTTAAGATAATGTATACCGGTTCAATAGATAAATTAATGTTTAAATACTATAGGAATAGTAACCTGAACTTTAACCGGTTTGCCACTTTGTCTTCCGGGAATAAATTTGCTGTCTTTTACAGCATCCATTGCAACCTCGTCACAACCTCCCCCGATACCTTTTATAGTTTTTACTGAAATTACTTTACCACTCTCATCAACAACTGCCTGGACAAAAACTTTTCCCTCAATTCCGAGTTTATTGGCTAACTCGGGATATTCTATTCGGCTTTGAATTCCCTTTAATCCACCGATTAGTTCCGGCTGAACTTCCGCTGCCATCAAAACAGTTGATGGTGCTTCCTCATTTTCTTTTTGTCGTTTATTTAACGGGGCAGTAACTAGCGGTTTTTCTTCAATAACAATTTTATTTTCTTTTACTGGAACGGTTGTTTCATTTGTTTGGGTATTGCCCGGCAATTCACCAACAACTGCGGCTACTTGATTTTGCGAATCAACTTTTTGTTGAGATGTGTTAATTTGTTCGGGTTGTTTTTGTACCGGATCGATTTTTTGAGTTTCTATTTTAATATCACCGGTAACAGCCGCAACCTGAGGATTTTGTGATTGAGTTAAATTATCCGTTGCAGCAACATTTGATTTAGACGAATTGGAAATCTCGGCCGATATATTTTTCTGTCCGCTGCTAAATGTAATAAAAACAAATAATCCAATTGATAATAACAGGATCATCGCACCGGCAAAAAGATAATAATTCCGTTTTAGTTTTTTCTTTAAGATTAAAACTTCATCAACCTGTTCATCGGATTGGTTTGTCAACTCTACTTTTGTATCACCGTCGTCAATTCTGGAAACTATTTCATCAACATTTATTTGTTCATTTGTCTTCGTCTCCTTAATCTCTGCCTTCTCTGCTAACTCTGGTTTATTGGCTTTATTGGTAATCGTTTGAGCGATTTTCTCAGTAGCTGTTGAAGTACTGGTTTTCAAATTTGGCTTAGTATTATCAACGGATGGTTTAAGGGATTTTTCTTGTAAATCTTTCTCATTGTTTTTAGAAACAGAATGAATTTCTTTTTGAACTGCAATGTGCTCATTAACCTTTGGCTTTAAATTAAATCTATCTGAAGTTGGCTGAATAGTTCTTACTGGTATAACTTTTTCATTATTAACTGGAGCTTGGGGAATTTCTTTTTTTACAGTTACCGGCTCACTGGTTTTGGGTTTTAAATTAAATCTATCCGAGTTTGGTAATATGGTTTTTGCTTGTATTGGTTTATCTTCTTTTTTGGATTCAATCGGTACATCTTTTTTTACAGTTGATGTCTCTTCAACTTTTGGCTTAACATTAAATCTATCCGAAGTTGGCTGGATGGATCTTGATTGAACAGCTTTTTCAACTGGCTTAGGAACAGTTGGTGTTTCTTTTATTACTGTTATTGGCTCATCACTTTTAACTTTGATGTTATGTTTATCTAAAACCGGCTGAACAGTATTTTGCTTTGTGATTTTATCTTCTTTTAAATTTACTTGCGGGATTTCCTTTCCGGCCATTACCGCTTCTTTTTTCTCGGTAAAATTATTGCGGTTATTTGTTACATTGTTCCGGTCTATAATCTTAACATTATTTACATCTTCTGCCACAGATGGGGTAAATTCTTTAGATCGATAAGCCGGATCTTGTTTTTTCAGAATGAACAACTCGTTTGGCGGCGGCTCTTTAAACTTGAATGAAAAATCCTGCTTTTGCTTTTGAATATTTTCTGCAGGAGGATTTTCTTTTTTTATCTCGGGTTTCTGTACCTGTTTTGGTTGGACGCTTATTTCGTACCCATCAGTTTTACCCTGTAAAACATTTCCAAAGACCAGATCAATTTTATTTGATAGTTCTATTGGCGGTTTTTTGATTGGTAATGATGTTGAAATAAGTGCCATTAGATTTTGATAATCACCCAATTCCTTCCATAAAAAATCTGGATTACCTTGTTTTAGTTTGTTAAAATATTTTAATTCATCTCCGGTAAGACATCCAAGTACATCTAATTTTATCAAATCGAGCATTTCTTTTCTTAACCCGCTAAACTTTTCATGCTCTCGATACAATCCCATTAATGATTCCATTGTACTTTGTATTTTATGTTTAACAGTTGCAACAGGAGCATTAAGTTTTTGAGCAATCTCCTCCTCATTCAATCCTTCAAAATACACGATTGATAAAACCAGACTTTGCACTTCTGTAAGATAATTTTTATATGTTCTTATTTTCTCGGAAGATTCATTTAAATTTATTGGGCTTATTACTGTAGATAATTTGGGAAGTATTATATCAATCTCATACTTGTCATCATAAGCAGGTAAATCTTTTTCTGATTTTGATCTTCTAAGTACATCTAATGCAATATTACGTGCAAGTAAAGTAAGCCAGGTAAAAACGCTATCGTTTTTTGTATCATAAAATTCTAATCTTTTAAGAAACACCGCAAAAACTTTTATTAGCACACTCTGAGCTAAAGCAGGATCTGAAACAATTCTTTTTATCAACGTATAAATTATCGGGGAATATCGTTCGTACAACTGCTCATAAGCGGAAACGTTAAAGCCCGTTATGTGTAAAACTAATTCAATATCGCTGGTTTGATTTTTTTCATTTGTCATTGTTTCATCAATCGTTTGTTTTTTGTGGCTTAAATCCACAATTTTATTGCCAGATTGATTGATAAGAATTCCTTGATAATAACCTCTTAATAAAGTTTATGCTTAAGCCCTAATTTGTTATTTTTACCTTCAAGTTTTCAAAAAAGGTAAATATGACTTCACGACAAATTCGTCAGCAATTTTTAGATTTTTTTAAGTATAAAGAACATCGCATCGTACAATCATCTCCGGTCGTTCCTTTTGATGATCCAACTTTGCTTTTTACAAACGCCGGGATGAACCAATTTAAAGATGTTTTTTTAGGTAAAGGTTCAAGGGAATATAAACGTGCGGCTGATACACAAAAATGTATTCGTGTTTCCGGCAAGCATAACGATTTAGAAGAGGTCGGGCACGATACTTATCATCATACATTTTTTGAGATGCTGGGCAACTGGTCTTTTGGAGATTATTATAAAAAAGAAGCGATTGGCTGGGCATGGGAATTATTAACTGATGTGTGGAAGCTTCCTAAAGAAAGATTATGGGCAACCGTTTATAAAGATGATGATGAAGCATTTGAACTTTGGAAATCAGAAACTGATATTAATCCGAAACACATTTTAAGGTTTGATGAAAAAGATAACTTCTGGGAAATGGGTGAAACAGGTCCCTGTGGTCCTTGTTCAGAAATCCATATAAATGTTGGTGATGACTTTGATAACCCTGAATATGTAAATGCCGGCTCACCGGAATGTATTGAAATATGGAATTTAGTATTTATCCAATACAATAGAGATGAAACAGGTAAGCTGCACGATCTTCCTGCAAAACATGTTGATACAGGGATGGGGTTCGAACGTGTTTGCGCAGTTCTTCAAAAAAGAAACTCCAACTATGATACCGATGTCTTTACTCCGGTTATTGATGCAATTGTAAAAATTTCAAAAGTAAAGTATGATAAAGAAGAAGAACAAATTCCCATGCGTGTAATTGCGGATCATATACGTGCGTTAACTTTCGCAATCGCAGATGGCGCTGTTCCCGGTAATGATGGACGAGGTTATGTGTTGCGCAGAATTTTAAGGCGTGCTGCCCGTTATGGAAGAAAAATAAATTTACATAAACCGTTTCTTTATAAACTTGTAGATGTTCTTGTTGAAAATATGGGAGATGTTTTTCCTGAATTAGTTGAGAAAAAGGATTATGTTAAAAAAATTATCAAAGCGGAAGAGGAAAGTTTTAACGCAACTCTTGACCGTGGAATTGAATTGTTTGATGAAATTATTAAAAAGTTAATCAAGCAAAATTTAAAAGTAATTCCCGGTTCAGATGTTTTTAAGCTTTACGATACATTTGGTTTTCCTGTTGATTTAACAAATGTAATGGCACGGGAAATTGACTTTGCCATAGATGAAGAAGGTTTTAACAGTTTAATGAATCAACAAAAAGAACGCGGACGCGAGGCATCTAAAGATAAATTTGCATCTGTAAATATTACAACTAATGATTTATCTGATTTTAATTTGATTGATTCAAATCCAACAATATTTACAGGTTATGATGAACTCAAAACCAAAGCAAAAATAGTGGGTTTAAAAAAAGACGCCGGTAACACACTTGTTATTCTGGATAGAACACCTTTCTATGTTGAATCAGGCGGGCAGGTTGATGATTCAGGTAAAATAATAATTGGTGACAATAGTTTTGAAGTTGTTGATGTTACTAAAATTAACAATCATGTTATACACGTTATCAATTCAGAAAACACCCAGGCATTAAAAGTTGGGGCAGAAGTTTCCGCCGAAGTAGATGAGGTTCGACGCTGGGATATAATGCGAAATCATTCCGTCACACATTTTTTACATAAAGCTTTAAGAACTGTTTTGGGGACACACGTACAGCAAGCCGGATCTTATGTCGGACCCGATAGATTGAGGTTTGATTTTACGCATTTTGCAAAACTAACTTCCGATGAAATTCAAAAGATTGAATCAATCGTAAATGAGCAGTTAAGAAAAAATCTGCCATTGATTCATCATCGCGATACTCCTTTTGATGAGGCAAAAAAAATGGGTGCGTTGATGTTTTTTGGTGATAAGTACGGAGATAAGGTTAATGTTGTTCAGTTTGGTGATTTTACTATGGAATTTTGCGGCGGCACACACGTTCACAATTCCTCAGAAATCGGATTGTTTAAAATTTTAAGTGAAACTTCAATTGCAAGCGGAGTAAGGAGAATTGAAGCGGTTACAGGTGCCGGAGTTGAAAAATATATTCAATCTCAACAGGAATTAATTAAAATTTCCGAACAAAAAATTGAGGAGCTTCTTGATGCAAAGAAAAAACTGGAGAAAGAAGTTGCTGAACTTAGAATGATAGAAAAACTTGAACAGCTTGATCATATTCTTTCTTTATCATCAGAAGAAAAGACCGTAAAGATTTATAAGGGAAAAGTGCATGCGGATTCAATGGATGAATTAAAATCTTTTGGCGATGAGATGCGGAACAGGATTAAAAGCGGAGTTGGTGTTTTGATTGCCCAAATAGAAGATAAGGTCGGAATAGTTGCGGTTGTTAGCGATGATTTAATTAAAGATAAGAAACTAAGTGCAGGAAAAATTGTTGGTGAACTTGCTAAATTAGTTGGCGGCGGCGGCGGTGGTCGTCCTCATCTTGCAACTGCTGGCGGTAAGGATGTTGGACAAATTGTAACTGCACTTTCTAAAGTAGAAAAAATTGTTGGAAGTTTTTTGTAATTTAATTTTGATTAAAAGTCATTTCGATCCCGATTTATCGGGAGAGAAATCTAATTGATACTAGGGATACGATTTCTCACCGATTGAAGTCGGATTAGAAATGACGGACTAAATTTTTTAACACCGGTTCTAAATGTTAAGGCTGTTTTTTTATAATTTTTTCTTTTCACATTTAACTTTTGACGTTTGACATATTATGAGCAAAACAAAAATAAAATACATATGCTCCAATTGCGGATATGAATCGCTGCGATGGATTGGTAAATGTCCTGAATGTGATAGCTGGAATTCTTTTGTGGAAGAAATTATAGAAACATCACCGCGTAAGGCAAACATTTCACAATCAAAGTTTAGCTACAACAAAATTCTTGATATATCTGCAAATGAAGAAGATAGAATAAAAACAAAAATAACAGAATTTGATCGGGTGCTTGGTGGAGGTTTAATGCCCGGCTCAGTTATATTGCTTGGCGGTGATCCCGGGATTGGCAAATCAACAATAGCTATGCAAGCCGCAGCAAGCATCAAAGAAAAAGTTCTTTATGTAACTGGTGAAGAATCAGAAAAACAAATTAAACTCCGCTCAAGCAGATTAAAAGTAAAATCAGATTCGTTCTTCGTACAAGCTGAAACTGAATTATCAAACATACTTGGTGCAATAAAAGAAATTTCTCCCGCTGTTGTAATTATTGATTCCATACAAACAACATATCGAAGTGAATTGGAAAACTCACCCGGCACTATAACCCAAATAAGAGAGTGTGCCGCTTTGTTAATGGAAGAAGCAAAGAAAAATCATTACTCGGTTATAATAATCGGGCACGTTACAAAAGAAGGAATGATTGCGGGACCAAAAATTCTTGAGCATATGGTTGATACAGTACTTCAGTTTGAAGGTGAAACTAATCATTCGTTTAGAATATTACGTGCGCAAAAAAACAGATTTGGCAGCACAAATGAAATCGGTGTTTTTGAAATGCGCGAAGACGGATTGCGTGAAGTTACAAATCCAAGTGAATTGTTTTTGAGTGAACGGGAAAAACAAACACCCGGTTCTGTCGTTACATCCAGCATTGAGGGAAGCCGACCAATATTGCTTGAAGTGCAAGCATTAGTAACTCCATCAAACTTCGGTTATCCACAACGGGTATCAAACGGATTCGATCAAAAAAGGTTATCTATTCTTTTGGCTGTGCTGGAAAAGCGAGCTAACGTTAGAGCTTCCGTTCATAATGTTTTTGTAAATATAGCGGGAGGTATAAGAGTTATAGAACCCGCTGCTGATCTTGCTGTTTGCGTTAGCATTGCTTCCAGCTTAAGTGATAAGGTTGTGGATAATCAAACAATAATAATTGGTGAAGTTGGATTAGGTGGAGAAATAAGAAGTGTGGGTCATATCGAAAAAAGAATTGCTGAAGCACAAAAGCTTGGATTTAAAACCGCTGTTGTACCGAATGGAAATTTAAAAAGTTTAAAGAATTCTGATTCAATTAAAATAATTCCGGTTGAAAATGTTAAAGATGCAATCGAAAAACTTCTTTGATTTTTTCTCTCTATTTCCAAGTGATTATGTAATAATATTATTCTTCAAATTTGATGTTCGGGCAAATTAAAGTCGTTACCCTTCGCCTTTGCTCAGTATAATTTAGAATAACAACATCTACAAAAAAAACTCGTAATCTTCATCTCGTGCAAAGTGGAGAGATGGAATGGTTAGTAATTATAATTTGTAAGTTATCAAATCAAATTATTGATAAATTAGTGTGTTTTAATTAAAAAGTGTCTACAAAACTATTCAAAACTAAATTTCAGTCCTTTATAATTATGGTAAAGCTTAAGGATTAATTAAAATATTTCTTTGTTTCTTTAATTAAAAATATTATTTTATTCCCGCGTCAAATGACGCTTTTTTGTTCAATTAATTAAAGGTTCGTTTCGTGAGTACTAAATTGTTTGTAGGGAGTCTCCCCTGGTCAGCTAATGACGAAGACTTGCAGAAAGCATTTGCCGCACATGGCAACGTACTTTCAGCAAAAGTAGTTACTGATAAAGAGACCCGCAGATCAAGAGGTTTTGGTTTCGTTGAATTCGAAACTGAAGCTGAAGCAAATGCGGCAATTCAGGCACTAAATGGTACTGAACTCAAGGGTCGTAATATCATAGTAAGTGAAGCAAAGCCCAAGAAATAAGTTCTGTTTATTTCCTTTTTTAGGCGCTCTTTTTTGAGCGCTTTTTTTTTGCTCTTACCTGATCTTTAAAGCAAAGGTAAATTTAAACCAACTCTAAAATTATTTCCATCTCTATAATTAAGTTTCCACATAAACTCAACTTTAAATGGAATTAATCCTTTCCCAACTCCAAAACCAATTTCATAAAATGGATGATTAAATGATTTTACAGAATTCGTTAAAATGGCGGATGTTTCCGGAGTAATTTCTGCAATGGCAGCATTGAAAATAAGAGATAACATTATCTCCCATTTCTTTAATCTTGGTATGTTTAAGATTCTGAAAATTTCATCTCTAAAATCGTGGGTAAGGTTTAAGGTTATAATTTTATCACCAACGATTTCATTAACATTAAGAGTTCTGAATGTTTGTGAGTTGAACACAACATCAATATTTCCAGGCAATGAGTAAAGATCTTGATATGGAGTTGTGCCATCGTTCAATCTTATATATAAATTAAAATTAAGAAATGCCGAATTAAAAGTTCTTAAGAAAGCACGAGTGCTAAATTCATAAGTTGTAAAATTCAATCCGCTGTTAAATAAACTTTTATTAGAATAACTAATATCTCCGGAAAACAAAATATAAGATTTGCCCAGCGAGGTTCTTCTTCTGAAATATCCGTCTTCGATATAATCTCTGAAATCAATATCAAAACCAAAGCTAAGTGAATTTATCTTCGTCTCGTATATAGCGGGATTATCACGAAAGGATTTGTTTTTGTTGAAGAAGGAAAAATTTGTGTTTACAAATGCGGAGTTGTCGGTTTTGTTCTTAAATCCAATTCTTAAATTCAGAACAGGCAGAACTTCGCCTTCAATACTAATAGCAAATCCATTTGAGTAATAATAATCCCTGAACTCATTTTTAGAAATCAGAGCAACTAGTGTTGATAGTAGCTCGCCGTATTTATCAGACTCCCCAAACAAAACATTAATTTTATTAAAGACATTTAAACCTATTTCCCATGTTCTGTAATCACCCAAAAGATATCCGGCACTAAAATCCCGTTTAAATTTCTTATCAGAAAAACCATATGAAAAGTTTAATGAAGAATTAAATCGTCTGTTAAAAGCATCATCAACAAATAAACCAAAATCTAAAGCATGTCCTTCAACTCTTGAAAAATGATACATGCCGAGTGGTGCACTGATAGATACGTTATCAGATAAATTAATCCGGGTACTTAGCGGTGAAAAATCATCAAGAAATTTTTTGGGAATGCTTTCAAGACTATCGATTCTGTGATAAGCATTTTGTTCTTCCCCGGTGTTTGGTATTGTTGGCGTTGATTGCCAATAAGTTGAATCTTTTTCATCGGCATCCTGTACAACGGATACTATTGCTTTATTAAAAATATTTTCGGGTAGTGTTTGATTTATTTTGTAATCAAACAAGATTGTGTTTAACTCAAATCCAACTCTTACCAATCCAAGCAAGTTTGCTTTTACGAATAACCGATAATCAACCGGCAAATAAATCTCTGCATATTCATCAAACTGCTGAAAGACATTTACCGTATCAAACAATCCGCCAGTATTAGCCGCACGATTTAAAATTAAATCAACTTTAACGAGATCATATGCACTGTCTGTTATAAATATTTCACCGGCAAATCCGGGGTTAGCCGAATTATCCGGCTCCATATGAATCTGATAAACTTTTTTATTATTCTGTGCCGTAATTTTTTCGATGTAGAAATAATAATAATCAAGTGAATTGTCTGCAATCGGTCCCGGCAAATCCCTGCCCAAAAAGTTTATTTCATTTTCATAAAAATTCTGGATTAATCTTCCTCCGGTAAGTGTATTAATTGTTGGGGGAAAGTTAGCGCTTTGTTTTCGTGCAAGTATTATTGATTTAAATTGATTAGGGTACTGAAAATAATTTCGACTATGATTTTCCAGTATTCCCGAGATAATCAAATCTGTGGTATCGTTTCCTCCAAGCCCCACGCCAATACTACTGCCTTTAGCCGAGATGTCTTCTGTGGTTCTGATAATTCCTTTTGTATAAGCTTCAACCTCATAACTTTTTAATTTTTGATTTCTGATTTTCTTCTTTTCGATAGCTTTTCGTATAATTTCTATTGCCGGATTTACTCCTGGTTTAATTACAATTTCAGGTAAATCTATTTTTGTTTGATTCAAAGTAAAGTTAATGTTTGATAGATTTTGATTTACCTGGATTTTGATAGTATCTGAATTATATCCAATAAATGAAGCGATTAAATTATACACGCCAGCCGTAAGTTTAAGCTCATATTCTCCACTTACATTTGCAGAAGTTCCAAGGGTTGTTTTTGCAACTCTGATATTTGCGAAACTTAACGCAGATAATTTTTGTTGATCTGTTACTCTGCCTCTTACTGTAAATTGCTGGGAATAAAGCGGATTTATTAAAACCACGAGGACAAAGATGAAGAGTAAATTACGATTCATAAATTAAGTTGATAATTGTTGAAATAATTTTGCTGCCGAAAAATATTTTATTTTTAGCGTACTATTTAGATACTTTCAAATATAAGGTTTTAATCAATGATTAACGGTTATAATTTTTATAGATAATTAAATCTTATTCGTATTTTTACTTATAACATTTTAACAAACAAGGTAACACAATGAAACAACTAATATCTTTTCTAACGGTTCTTTTTTTAATGATCAGTGCAAAGCAAGTATATTCACAGGATTCTACTTCAGCTGTAAATATTGATCCGAATGTGGTCATCGAAAAATATATTGATGCTATTGGTGGACGGGATGCATTATCTAAAGTTGAAGACAGAACAACAATAATGCGCGGAACGGCAATGGGGCAAAATCTTACAATAACTGTTAAGCAAAAAGCTCCAAATAAAATGAGGCAGGATGTAAAAGCTGGCGGAATGGAACAGGTTGTAATTTTTGATGGAGATAAAGCTGTTATGACTGCAATGGGTCAAAAAATTCCGGTTGAAGATAAAGAACTTGAATCATTAAAGATTGAAGCCGATATGAACTTTATTTTAAATCCGGCAAAATTTAATATAACAATTTCTTCTGATGGCATTGAAAAAGTTAACGATAAAGATGCTTATAAAATTAAAATGCAAACCCCCTCTGGAACAAAATGGTATTCATATTTTGATGCGGAATCCGGACTTAAAGTAAAAGAATTAAGAGAGCTTGAAACTAAAATGGGACCGGCTCAACAAGTTACTATTTATGGTGATTATAAAGATGTTGATGGAGTAAAATATCCATTTAAAATCACACAATCATTTGGTCCACAAACTGTTGAAATGACTGTCAGCAGTATAAAAGTAAACAAGGGGCTTGCAGACGATATTTTTGTAATCGCTGAATGACAGATAAAAAATATTCCGCTGTTGTTTTTGATCTCGGACAGGTTTTAGTTCGATTTGATTACAAATATTTTGTAGATAAAGTCAATAAAATTAAACCCGGAATTGGCGAACAATTCATTGAACTTTATAAACAAAACTATCACATTCATAGAGATTTTGAAAAGGGATTGATATCTGAAAAAGTTTTTATTGATCAGATGTTAGAATATCTTGATCATAAAATTGATGGAGAAACATTTTGCAGATACTGGTCAGATATCTTTTCCCTTAATGTGGAGGTTGTTGCGCTTCTGCCTGAAATAAAGAAAAACTTCAAGCTATATCTGGTTTCCAACACCAACTCAATTCATCAAAAGTATGGATATCAACATTATGAATTTCTAAAGATTTTTGATAAACTTTTTTTATCGCACGAAGTTGGATTTGTTAAACCGGAAAAAGAAATTTATCAAGCTGTAGAAAAATTTTCCGGCTTTCCCTCTAATGAGCACATCTTTATTGATGATATTTTAGAATACGTTGAAGCAGCTAAAAGTATTGGCTGGGATGGAATTCAGTTTGTAGGATATGATGATTTGCTAAAAAATTTTCAATCAAGAAGAATTTTGGATTAGAAATGATTTTTAGATTTAGCTTGTGGATAATTCTTTACTCAATAATTTTCTATTCTTGCTCGGAACAAAAGAAAACAGATAAACATCTTTTAACTGATTCATTAGGCGCAGTAGATTCAACAACAATGATTCGTGATACAATCCCTCAAATTCCTGTTATCCGTTATAAGATGATAAAAGCAATTAGTTATAATTCATTAATAAGCGAATTTGATACGACAGGAGCTGATATAATTTTATCTTTAAATAGAATTGATAAAAACAGAATCAGGAGATTAGATTCACTTGTTGTACCCGATACAATAATAAATGATAGAAACGCCTATTCACCTTTCCCGCAGCATATTGATCTTCTGGAAAAAGTAAAAAAGATTTTAATAATATCTCAAACATATCAGGCCTTTGCCGCTTATGAATACGGGCAACTTGTAAAATGGGGACCAACGAGCACCGGCAAAAAATCAACTCCCACTCCAAATGGATTATTTGCCACAAACTGGAAATCAAAAAAAACAACAAGCACCGTAAATGATGAATGGATTTTAAAGTGGTATTTTAATCTTGACAACTTTGAAGGTGTCTCACTTCACGAATATGAACTACCGGGTTATCCTGCAAGTCATTCTTGTGCACGTTTACTTTCTGAAGATGCCTTTTGGATTTATAACTGGGCTGAGCAATGGATGCTTACTGCTGATGGTGAAAACATTATTGCTTATGGAACTCCTGTTATAATTTATGGTGAATATAATTTCAAAGGAATAAAACCGTGGCGGCTTCTTCCAACCGATCCGGATAAAGCAATCGTTAATGAAGAAGAACTTGAAGACGAAATTCAAAAACATATTTTAACAATACTAACAAGACAGGAAGACCGGGAAAAAATTTTAATTGTTAATATTGATTCAACAGAAATTCAAAATAAAAACTAAAACAATGAATGAAATTTTACACGATAAAACTGCCAGCCGCTTTTTAATGAATGTTAATGGGGATGAAGTCTATGTTCTTTATTCAGAAAATAAGGATACAATTGATCTTTATTCAACATATACTCCTCCGCAATTACGCGGTCAAGGATTAGCAGAAAAAGTTGTACTTGCAGCGTTTGAATATGCAAAAGAAAAAAACTTAAAAGTTATCCCAAACTGCTGGTATGTAAGAAAGTTTTTAGAGAAACATACTGAATATCAAAATCTTGTGTGGACTAAAGTGTAGTACACCTCGGAGGTGTGCTACACTTTAAAGTCTTATATTTACATCAACATTAACTAATCATAATTATTACAATGCAGGACAAAAATATTTCCAAAGACTGGCTTACGCATTTTGAAAAATCAAATCAACTTGAATCTCCGGATTATGAAAACACTTTAAAGTATTTCCAAAAATTTGCGGATAGCACACCTTATGTAAAAATCAAAACTATTGGAATTACTCCGCAAGGCAGGGAATTAAAAGTAATAATTGTATCTAAGGATAAAAGTTTTACTCCTGAGCAAGCAAAGAAAACCGGAAAAGCAATTATTCTTATTCAAAATGGAATTCATCCAGGAGAAGTTGAAGGTAAAGATGCGTGTATGCTTTTACTTCGTGAAATTCTTATTACAAAAGAAAAACATAATCTTTTGGATAATATAATTTTATTAATCATCCCGGTTCTTAATGTGGATGGACATGAAAGAGTAAGTCCGTTTAACAGACCAAATCAAAACGGACCAAAGAAAATGGGATGGCGAACCAACGCCTTGAATTTGAATCTGAACAGAGATTATCTGAAAGCAGATACACCTGAGATAAGATCATTCTTAAAACTGTTTAATGAGTGGCTGCCTGATTTTATGATTGATAATCACACAACTAACGGCGCGGATTATCAATATCATGTAACTTACGGAATTGAAACACACCAGAACATTGATAAAGAATTGGTTAACTGGATTGAAAAAAAATATTTACCATACTTGCTGAGTAAAGTCGAGCGAGATGGATTTCTTATCGGTCCTTATATGGAATTTAAGTCCGGAACAATTGAAAGCGGAATTATAGATTTACCCTCTCCGCCAAGATTATCACACGGATATTCTGCAACTCAAAACAGAGTTTGCCTGCTTGTGGAAACTCATAGTTTAAAACCTTTTGCAAATCGTGTTTTCTCAACAAAATCAATGATGGAACACACTTTAGATTTTGTTAATAACAATCACAAGGAAATTATCTCACTAAACAGGCAAGCCGATAAACAGACAATTAAAAATTATTTGGTTAATAAAAAGAAATTTCCTCTTGTTCTGAGGGGTAATGGAAAGTTTGATAAATTTTTGTTTAAGGGATTCGAGTGGTACGACGAACATAGCGAGATTACAGGATCAACTGTCCGTTATTATACGAATAAACCAATCGAAATTGAGATACCAATTTTTAACAAAGCAAATTCTCTTAAGAAGATTATAGTGCCAGCGGCTTATCTTATTCCAAAACAATTTCAGAACGTAATAGAGGTTATTAAATCGCATCGTATATTGTTTAATCTGGTTAAGGCAAAAAAAATATTAAAAGTTGAAAAGTATAAATTTGATAATGTTCAATTTGCTCCTCGTCCTTACGAAGGGAGACAGCTTCCCTCGTTTAACTGCACGCCATATACAGAAACAGTGGAAGTTGAAGCGGGAACTTTGATTGTTTATACTAATCAAAGACAACTTAGAGTAATTGTAAATTTGCTTGAACCTGAAGCACCCGATTCTTTTGTTAACTGGGGATTCTTTAACGCATTCTTCGAAAGAAAAGAATATGCAGAAGCTTATGTAATGGAACCCGTTGCAAAGCAAATGTTGAAAAAGGATTCCGAGTTACGAACAGAGTTTTATAAAAAATTAAACGAAGATGAAGCATTTAGAAATAATTCCGGAGAAAGATTAGACTTCTTTTATAAGCGCTCACCGTTTTATGATAAAGGAGAAAATGTTTATCCAATTAGTAGGCTACTAAATTTCAAGGTTTGAAAGTGAATATCGAATAAGAAATTTTAAATATTGAATTATGAAGTAATTAAATTTATTTTTAATTATAAACAGAGAATACATTATGATGCAAAATGGGAAGTTTGATTTAGAAGACAGACTTATTGATTTTGCTGTTTTAATTATTTCAATAACAGAAAGTTTAAACAATACAAAAGCAGACAATCATATTGCCGGGCAATTAGTTAGATCGGGCACTTCCCCTGCATTACAATATGGAGAAGCACTTCCACAGGAATGCCTATGGCAAAAGTGCAGAATCAAGAAATGATTTTATTCACAAGTTGAAGGTTTTATTAAAAGAGTTGCGAGAATCTCTTGTAGCACTTAAAATAATAAAAAGAGCACCATTAACTAATAAATTTGATTTAGTAGAAAAGGCACTAGTTGAATGTAATGAGCTTATTGCTATTTTTGTCAAAAGTATTGAAACTGCTAAAAAAAATAATGACAAACGAAAATAGTTTAACGTAAAATTTTTCTTTATTTCTAAATTCTTTATTCCTTGTTCTACATTCGATATTCAGATAAGTACTGTTAAATCATATTTAAATAGAATTTAATGCTCCACAAATTTTAAGAGGAATGTCATGCTTACAATTCTTTGCATTTCCAGTTACGAAAAGGGTTTTGACTTTATGCGGGAAGCCAAAGCACAGGGCTGCCGGGTAATTCTGCTTACATCAAAAAGTTTGGAGAATTCAGATTGGCCAAGAGAAAGTATTGATGAGATTTTTTATATACCGGACAAAAATAAAAATTGGAATATGCAGGATGTTATTTACGGCGTAAGTTATCTTGCGCGTACTGAGCAGATAGATAGAATAGTTGCGCTTGATGATTTTGATGTTGAACGTGCAGCATCTTTAAGAGAACATTTAAGAATAGCTGGAATGGGTGATACAACCGCAAGACACTTCCGTGATAAACTCGCAATGAGAATGGTTGCAAAAGAAAACGGAATCCCGGTTCCGGAATTTATTCATGTTCTTAATCATAAAAAGATAAATGAGTTTGCTGATACAGTGCCATTCCCTTACATAATAAAACCACGTTTGCTTGCTGGTTCTTATGGATTAAAAAAAGTTAACAACAAACAGGAAATGTGGGATAGAATAAATTATCTTGCCGACGAACAATCATTCTTTCTGATGGAAAGATTTATCCCGGGCAGTATTTATCACGTTGATACTATAATTAACGACAGAGAAGTTGTATTTGGTTTAGCAAGTAAATACGGCACTCCGCCATTTGAAGTTGCACATCAGGGAAGAGTTTTCACAAGTCAAACACTTGATAGCAATTCTGAAGAAGCAAAAGAAGTTTTAGAACTAAACAGAAAAGTATTGAAAGCATTAGGATTATTGCGCGGAGTTTCTCACTCTGAATTTATTCGTGCTGAAGATGGAAAACTTTTTTTCCTGGAAACCTCTGCGAGAGTGGGCGGAGCTAATCTTTCCTCCCTTGTTGAAGCAGCGACTGGAATTAATCTTTGGAGAGAATGGGCAAAAATTGAAATCCTGAATGGAGAAAAACCTTACAAGCTCCCGAAAGTTAAAAATGATTTTGCAGCAATACTTACTTCTCTTTCTAAACAAGAATGGCCTGATCTTAATTCCTACAACGATCCAGAAGTTGTATGGAGATTAAAAAAGGAATATCACGCAGGGTTGATAATAAAATCATCCAGCAAAGAAAGAATCAACCAATTATTAGATGAGTACACAAAACGATTTTATAATGATTTCTTTACCACCGCAAAAATGGGTGAAAGACCGAGTGACTAGTCGATTAAAGTATTTTTAGATAAATGTCACACTAAGAGAAGTCGGAGTGTGACATACTAATTGTAAATAAAATGTAAAACCTTTCTTATTCTTTTTACTTGCCTTTTAATTGAATTATTCCAGGCATATTATTGTTCTAATATTAAACTATTAACCGTTAAAAAGTAAAATAATTATGGATATTCTTATAAAAGAAAATAATTCGTCACAAAACGAAATAAAAGCTAAAACTGAAGTTCTGAGTCAACTTGAAGGCAAAGTAAAAGAATGGATGGAGGATCATGTTGATAAAAGAAAATTATGGTTCTCCTCTGATTTTCTTCCTGCTGATGAAAAGATGAATGATGATCAGGAAACAAACATTAAAAATCTTCGCGATCGTGTACGCGGAGTTAAGGATGAAGTTCGTGTTGCTGTTGCATTAAATCTCTTAACGGAAGAAGGTTTACCTCACTTTCACAGACTAATTGCTCAGCATCTTGGCGATAGAAGCTTCTGGTCCAAATGGAATAATATGTGGACTGCAGAAGAAGACAGACATGGTGCAGTGATAAGAGATTACGTTCGTGATGCTCGGTTGTTTAGTTTCCGCGAAGTTGAGTTGATGCAGTTTCACTATATTGAAAGTGGTTTTAATCCCGATTGGGATAAAGATCCTTACAAAGTTTTTGTGTACACAACCCTTCAGGAAAGAGCAACACAATTTTCTCACAAGAACACCGGAAAGTTAGCCGGCGATGATGAACCTTTATTAAATGGTATTCTAAGCAACATTGCGGCAGATGAAGCAAAGCATTTTACTTTTTACAGAAATGTATTTAAAGAAGTTCTTAAGCTTGATCCAAACAGAGCAATGCTTTCTGCTGCCGATATAATGCCCGCGATTGATATGCCCGGAATTTCAATGCCTAATTTTCGTGATATGGCAGATGTTGTAAGAAGAGTTGGTATTTATGGTCCGCGTGATTATAAAAAGATTGTTGAAGAAGCAATAAAGTTTTGGGAAATTGAATTGATAACCGGTTTGAATGATATCGCACAAAAAGCTCAGAAAAAAATTCTTTCAATTCCCAAGCGATTAGAAAAAGTTGCAGAGTATATTGAACGGCGAACCGAATCAAAAACTTTTAGTTTTGATTTTATTTATAATAGAATTTTAGTGTTTGATTAAATCTTAGTGTTTGATTAAATCTTAGTCTGCGCAAATCTGTTGAACCCGCCTGCCGGAAAAGGCAGGTCTGTGTCATCCGCGTTCTATTGCTATTAAACAATTTTTCAATGTAAAAAAACCTTTCACTTATCCAAGCAGTAAATTCTGCAACTGTTTCTTGCTGGGCAAGTAAAGTTTATATTCTCTTGCAAATATCTGATCATTATTTTTCGGTAGTGTATATTCAACAACAGCTTTATTAGTTTGCTTGCAAAGAACCAATCCTACTGTTTTGTTTTCTTGTTTTGCTTTTATTTCACGATCATAAAAGTTAACATACATTTGCATTTGCCCAATATCCTGATGAGTAAGTTCTCCAATTTTAAGATCAACCAAAACAAAGCATTTAAGAATTCTGTTATAAAAAACCAGGTCGATATAGAAATTATTACCATCAAAAGAAATTCTTTGCTGCCTGCTTTGAAATAAAAATCCCTTACCTAATTCTAAAAGAAAATTTTCTAATTTATTAATTAACGCTGTTTCCAGTTCTGTTTCTGTATAAACGGATTCTTATTTTAATTCAAGGAACTCTAAAATGTATGGATCCTTTAGCATATCAATCGGTTTAACTATGAGCTGCCCTTTTTTTCTTAACTCGGTAAACTTCTTTTTATCCTTGCTTAAAGCAATCCTTTCATACAAAGAAGAATTGTATTGTCGTGCAAGCTCACGCACCGACCAGTTATTGTTTATGGCTTCTATCTCATAAAAATTTCGTTCGTATTCGTTTTCAATTTTCATTAAGAAGATATATTGTGTCCAGCTTAGCTTAAACAATTCTCCAAATTGCATAATAAGTGGTTTCGTTTGGGATCCACTTTTATATTGGGAATTTTCAGATTTTGCAATCGATGATTTCGTTTTATTTGATTGCGAAATCAGTGATTTCGTTTTTGAGTACGTGATGTAGAATTTTCTCATCAGTTCTAAGTTGCGCTTTGTATATCCTCTTCCAAAATCTTTTGTTAGTTTCTTTGATAAATTTCCGAGAGTCTTCTCAGCATATTTTGCTCGTTCATTCCCTTGTTGTTCATTTTCAACTATCATTTTTCCAATATGATAGTTTGTAAACACAAGTGTTGTGTTTACGTTTTGAACAATAAAACTCTTAGCTTTTTCTATAAGCTGTTTTATCTCGCTATATAATAATTTATCATTTTTCATTTTTGAAGGATATAAAATTAAACGGTCCTGGAATACTTAGCAGTATCTTCTTTGCGTTCAATGTAGCCATCAAAATTAATAGCAATGTTACGGATAAGCATCCTACCCATATTTTTAACTTTAATTCCGCTATCCGAAATTTCAACAAGATCATCGGCTTGCATTTCTTTGAGGTTATTTAATCCCCACGCAAAATATTTCTTAAAATTTATCTTAAACTGATTTTCAATTTTTTTAAAGTCTAATTCAAAATCACACATCAAACGCATAATTACTTCTCTGCGTAAGTGATCATCTTCTGTAAGTTGATAACCCTTTGCAGTTGGAAGTTTTTCATTATCCAAAGCCGAGTAATATTCTTTTTCTGTTTTATAATTCTGTGCATAAACATTTTTAAGTTGAGAGATTGATGTTATCCCCATTGCGTAAAGATCAGCTCCTGCATTTGTGCTGTAACCCTGAAAATTTCTATAAAGTTTTTTCTCGCGCATAGCAACGGCAAGCTCATCGTTGGGCTTTGCAAAGTGGTCCATCCCAATAAATTCATAACCTGCATTAACAAGTTTTTCAATTGTCATTTTTAGAATTTCAAGTTTAATTTCAGCAGCAGGAATGTCTTCCGGATGAATGAGCGCCATATGTTTTTTCATCCACGGAACGTGAGCATAATTAAAAACCGCAATTCTGTCCGGATTAATATCAATTATTTTATCAACTGTATCTGCAAAAGTATCAACCGTTTGGAAAGGTAATCCATAAATCAAATCAAGATTGATGCTGTCATAACCAAGTTCTCTTATCCATTTTACAGCTTGTCGTGTAATATCTTCAGGCTGAATTCTGTTAACGGCTTTCTGAACTTTATCGTTAAAATCCTGCACACCCATGCTTATTCTGTTGAATCCATTGTTACGCAATGCTTCAAGATGCGCACGTGTAAGTTCACGTGGATCAATCTCGCAGCTTATTTCAGCATTCTCGTTAAATTGAAATGATTGATTAATGTAGGAAGCTAAATCATTTATTTCATCAGGATTTAAATGCGTTGGTGTTCCTCCACCCCAATGATGCTGTGCAACTTTTCTATCTGTTAACAGATAAGTCCTTGTAAGATCAATTTCTTTTTTAAGATACTTTATGTACTCTTTTATTCTATCTCTGTTACGAGTGATTATCATATTGCAGCCGCAGAAGTAACAAAGTGTATCACAGTATGGTAAATGAAAGTAAAGTGAAAGATCAGGAAGATTTTCTCCGTAATTTGTCTTTACTATTTCATTCAGATAATCTTCGTGAGTGAATTTTTCATTAAACTGCGGAGCCGTTGGATAGCTTGTGTAGCGCGGTCCCGGTTTATCGTACTTTTTAAATTTTTTTAAATCTATTTCAAACATTTAAACTCCTTAAATTCATTTACCACTAAGGCACCAAGAACACAAAGTTTCACTAAGTGCTTCTAAGTGCTCTTAGTGTCTAAGTGGTGATAAACTTTGCTTTCTTCTTTTACAAATTGTACAAGTGCTTTAACGTTTTCCGGATCGATATCGGGTAAAATCCCATGGCCAAGATTAAATATATGCCCGTTACCTTTACCGAAAGATTTTAGAACTCGTATTGCTTCTTCTCTGATATAATTTTTATTAGCATAAAGCACTGTCGGATCCATATTGCCCTGCAACGCAACTTTATTGCCGACTTGTTTTCTAACTTCACCTAAATCCATATTCCAATCAAGACCAAGAACATCAGCACCAATGCTTGCTAACTTGCCAAGATTAAAATGAACACCCTTGGCAAAGAAAATTACTGGTTCACCTTTTCTTTTGATTTGAGAAATTATCTTTTCAACATACCGCAATGAAAATTCCTCAAAATCTTTTTGCGAAAGTATTCCACCCCAGGTATCAAAAATCTGCACAGCATTGCAGCCCGCTTCAATCTTTGCGGAAAGATAATCAGCAACAGTATTAGCCAGCTTATCAAGAATTGAATGAGCAAGTTCTGGATTGTTATAAATAAGTTTTTTAACTTCAGAAAAATTCTTTGATCCTTTGCCTTCAACCATATAAGTCAGGAGTGTCCAGGGTGAACCGCTAAATCCAATTAATGGAACACGATTGTTCAAATTATTTTTTGTCAGAGTAACAGCATCAAGAACATATTTTAAGTCTTTAGCCGGATCAATCTCTTTTAATTTTTTTGCATCATCAACAGTACGAATTGGACTAGGAAAAACGGGACCTTTGCCTTCATTCATTTCAAGATGCATTCCCATCGCTTCCGGAATTACAAGAATATCCGAAAAAAGTATTGCGGCATCAACTCCAATAATATCAACAGGTTGAATCGTAACCTCAGCAGCAAGTTCCGGTGTCTTACACATTGTTAGAAAATCTGATTTTGCGCGCACGGCTCTGTATTCCGGCAAATATCTTCCTGCCTGTCTCATTATCCAGATTGGTGTACGTTCAACATCTTGTCTTTTACAAGCTCTAAGAAATAAATCATTTTTAAATTCGATCAAGTTTTCTCCATTATTTTTCTGTGTGGTTATAAAATTCAATCATCTTGTTAGCCAGCCCTTTAATTGTAAACTCGTCCGGCATAATGCTTACCTTAACTTTGCTGTTTTCAATTGCGGATTTTGTTGTGGGACCAATTGCAGCAACATCGTAATTCTTAAAATATGAAACAGGATTATTAATATTCATTATAAGTAAAAAGTTTTCAAAAGTAGATGGACTCGTAAAAATAAAAACATCCGGTTTTTTTGAATTAAGCTGTTCAATATTTTTCTGTACAGATTCTTTTGATGGAAGCGATACATTATAAACCGGAGCCGTAATAATTTTTGCACCAAGTTCTTCCAATCCTTTTGGCAAGTCCTCCCTTCCAATGGCAGAACGCGGAATGAAAACGAGTTTATCTTTCAGATCAGATTTGGATAACTCTTCAACAACGCCTTCACCAGAAAATTTCTTTGGTACGATATCAACCTTAATTTCATTTTCTTCACAAACAGATTTTGTTTTATTACCAACAGCAACAACTTTAGTTTTTTTGAAGTCAAATTGTTTGTTTAACTCATTGCATCTTTTAATAAACATAGTAACAGCGTGAACAGAGGTAAAAACTATAAAATCAATTTTTTGTGATGATAAAATTAATTCATCAAACTTATCCCAATTGTTAGGCGGAACAATTTCTAAAGTTGGAAAAACGATTACCTCCGCACCAAGCTCGCTAAAGATCGCAGCTGATTCTTTTGATTGTTCAATAGCTCGTGTTAACACTATCGTTTTATTTTTTAAGGGACGTACCTTGTTGTTGTTAAAACCAGAGTACAATCCATGTAAAACAAAATCAAAAAGTTTTTCGCGTTCCTCGATTAATTTTTCTCCGGTGTATTTATTTTCGATCCCTCTCTGCACAGCCCCAAAAACACTTCCTAAAACTAACTTAACAGCAAAACTTTCATCTATATCTCTAAATTGATTTTCTCGTTTACCTTTATAAATCACATCGCTTAATATGGATTTAAGTTCATCACTCATTGCTCTTAGTTCATCACAAAACTCATTCTGTGCATTCATATATTCTTTTTGATACATCAAAAAGAAATTCTGATACTTCATCATAAACATATATAGATGAATAATATAAGTATGCAATGAATCGATAACACTAATTTCAGAAGCTATTTTATTTTTAAGTGATGTGTTTAAATTCCCAAGCTTAGAACTCATTATGGTAAAATATAATTCTTCCTTAGAAGTGAAATAATTATACACAGTTCCTTTGGCAACATCGGTTAAGCGAGCCACATCATCCATCATTACTTCATGATAATTCTTTTTAGAAAAAAGCTCTGCCGCAACTTCAAGCATTCGCTCGCGTTTTTTTTCTTTACGCTTTATTTTTTCTTCCTTAACTATCATTACACAAATTTATTACTGATTATTTTGTTCTTGCTGATTTGTAAACTTCTTCAAGAATTTCTTTTGCGCCAGCCTTTAATAAATCCCTTGCAAGAGTCTTTCCGAGTTTTTCCGGTTCAGTTTTACTGCCGCGTAATTTTTTACGATAAGTGATCGAGCCATCAAGTGAGCCAACAACCGCATCAAGATAAAGTCCGCTGGATTTAACTTCTGCAAATGCACCAATTGGAACCTGGCATCCGCCTTCTAATGCTCGAAGTAAGGATCGTTCCGCTAATACTGCTTTATATGTATCCTCGTGATGAAGTGATTTAACTATTTCTTCTACTGCTTTATTATCTTCGTGGATTTCTATTCCTAAAGCACCCTGCCCAACTGCCGGAAGAATCTCATCCTTGGGGATAAATGATGAAATATGTTTTTTAAGATTTAATCTTTCCACTCCAGCACGTGCCAGAATTATTGCATCCCATTCTGATTCTAAAAACTTTTGTATTCTTGATGGAACATTTCCACGCAAATCAAATATTGTAAGATCAGGACGAAGATGAAGCAACTGAGATTTTCTTCTAAGCGAACCGGTAGCGACAACTCCAAATTCTGGTAAGGTCTGGATTGTCATTCCTTTCTTTCGTGCAATCAAAACATCCTCAACATCGTGGCGTTTTGTAACCGCTGCTAGTTTTAATCCAGCGGGAATTTGAGTCTGTAAATCCTTTAAACTGTGCACAGCCAAATCAATTCGTTTGGCTAAAAGCTCAACTTCAAGTTCTTTAGTGAAAAGAGATTTGTCACCAATTTTTGAAAGAGCAACATCAAGAATTTTATCGCCTTTGGTTTTGATGATGTTGATTTCTACGCTTACATTTTTATTTTTCTTTTCAATCTCACGCTTGATAAAGTTTGCCTGCCACAATGCAAGCTCACTTCCGCGAGAACCGATGATAATTTTTTGTTTCAATGTATAGTTTCCTTTAAACCAAGGTTACGTTGTAAATATTTTGAATGGTCATTTCGAAGGAGTCTTCTGCTATCGGCATCCTTTTAGGAGACTGAGAAATCTTTCTAATATAAAGTTAGCAGATTTCTCACCGACTAAACCTGCCTGCCGGTAGGCGGGGTCGGATTCGAAATGACAATTACCTTTAATCTTTTTGTTTGCTCTCATTCAATCCAAACAAATCTCTGATAACAGAAATTTTTGCCGCTGTATCTTCTGCACGCAAATCTGATTCGGACATTTTTCTTAATTCTATTGTTGGATGATGAAGAATTTTATTTATAATTCTCTTTGTAATGATTTCTAATTTTTCTTTATCATCCTCTGAAAATTTGTTTATATTCTTTTCAACTTCTTCAGCACGAACACTTTCAAAATAATCACGCAAAGTTTTTATGGTTGGTGCGGCTTCAAGAGAATTGTACCACTCAAAAAATGCATCAAGTTCTTCCTGAATAATCTTTTCTACTTTAGGTATTTCGGTTTTCCGTTTAGAAAGATTCTGTTCAACAATAATATTTAATGAATCAATATCGTGGTAAAAAACATAATCTATTTTTTTAGATTCAGGATCAATATCACGCGGAATTGCAATATCCATCAGCACCATCGAAGCATAATTACGCTTCTTCATTGCATCTTCAATATCTTTCTTAGTAAGGATTAAACCCTCGGCGCTGGTTGCACTAACAATAATATCAAACTTATAAAGATGCTCTTTAAAGTTTGAGAATGGAAACACTGCTGTATTTAACTCGGCAGCAAGTTTCTCGGCTTTTTCAAAGGAACGATTTGTTAATGCAAGTCTGCCAATTCCTCTATCACGTAAATGTTTAGCAGCAATTTCACCGGTTTCACCAGTTCCAATTATCAATGCAGATTTTTTTTGAAGATTAGAAAATATTTTTTCAACAAGTTGTACAGCGGCGTAGCTAACTGTAACCGCTCCTTCACTAATGGCTGTTTCGGTAATTGCACGTTTTCCAACGCGGGTTGCCGCATCCATAACACGGCGAATTAAAACTCCTGCAAAACCCATCTCTTCTGATATCTGAAACGAATCTTTTACCTGTTTAAAGATCTGGTTATCACCAATCAGCAATGATTCAATTCCACACGCAACACGGAAGAGATGTTCGACCGATTCACGTGAAATAAAATTCTGGAAGTTTTCATCTTTAACATCAAAACTTGATTTATAATTTTTAATCAGTTCCTGTAAATCTTTTAAACTTGTCTTGTTATCCTTTGGGATCGCATAAATCTCTGTTCTGTTGCAAGTAGAGATAATTATTCCCTCTGCAAAAGCTTTTTCTTTAGTCTGCTGAATGAACTGACGAATTTCATCTTCACTTAAATGAAGTGCTTCTCTAAGTTCAACCGGAGCAGTATGATGATTTATTGATATTCCAAGAAGATTCATAATCTCAGTAAAATGAGTGAAAACTTTTTGCTAAAAAATTGGTTAGTATTGTTGATAAAATTGCAAGTGTAAATCCAATGATTGATAAAACAATTAATTTCTTGCCTCGCCATTTTCCCATAAATTTATTGATAAGCCCAATTCCATAAAGAAACCAAACAGCAAACGTTCCGATAAGTTTTGGATCAAGAAATGTGATATTGGGAAACGCTTTTGGCAGCCAGATTATTCCGATTATGATTGTTATACTTAAAAAAACAAAACCAATAATGGCGGCAATAAAACTTAATCTCTCTAAAATTTCTAAACTTGGTAAACGATTAAATATCAAACCAAATTTATTTAGTTTTATTTCATTATAAAGAATCAGATATAATACTCCATACACTGCTGAAATAGTAATGCCTGCATAACCAATCAAAGCGCTTATAACATGAATGCCGAGCAAATTACTTCTTAACACCTCTTTTACCTCTGTAAGATCCTGTATAAAAAATGTAGAGATGATCTGAAATATTATTGAGATAATAATTATAAAGGGACCGGTTCCCCGGATATCGGTTACTAATTCCAAAATGAAATAAGAAAAACTTATTGCGAATGCGAGTACAGTAAAGATTTCAAAAACATTTGTAATTGGCGGATGATTGAACTCAATTGTTCTTAACACCAAATACAAAAAATGAAGTATAAGAGTAATAAAAAGAAAAAGTCTTTTGGAGTTCTCAAATTTTTTACCGCCCTGCTGAAAATCGTAAAAGTAAATAGCAAATGTTGCGATATAAAAAAACGGAAGTAAAAGATTAATTGTATGTATCGATGGAAGCATATTTTTTAATGAATTTAATTATTTGACTTCTGAGTTCAAAAATATAAAAATCAAAAACAATAACAAATGACTAATCGGTCTATTTATCATTGCCTAAAATAATTGGCAACCCCTCTTTTCCAGCTCCAATGACAACAATCTTTGAATTTGGTGAATTTGCAAGCTTTTCAGTTGCTTCAATACCTTTCCATTTTAGCAATTGTTCACTAATTCCTTTAGATACTATTTCCTGAAAATCGGCAATTCCCTGTGCTTCGATACGTTTTCTCTCAGCTTCCTGCTTCTCACGGGTTAAAATAAACTCCATTCTCTGACTTTCCTGTTCCGCTTTTAACTTTTCCTCAATTGAAGCGGTTAATCCTGGCGGCAGCGTAATTTTTCTTAATGGAGCTGACTCAATTGTAATTCCACGTGGACCAACCAACATAGTAAGCTCGTCTTCCATCTGCTTTGCTAACTTTTCTCTCTCTGCTGTATATAAAGCTCTTGCTTCGTATCGCGAGGTTACACCTCTTACAACAGATCTAAATTGAGGGACGAGAATTTTATCTACATAATCCTCGCCAACGGATTTATAAATTTTGTTTGCATTCTGGAAGCTTAAAGAGTAAAGTAAACTCATTTCCAACTGCACACTTAAACCTTCTTTGGATGGAACGGACATTTCCTCTTTTATTTCTTGTGTTCTAGCATCAAACTTAACAACATTAGCTAAAGGGTTTACAAAATTTACACCCGGCAAAAGAGTCTGATCGCTTACATTGCCAAAGAAATCTATCACTCCAACATGTCCAGCAGGAATAATAGTAAAAAACTGTGCAAAAGCAATAAATAATGCCACTACCATTCCTGCTAATGCAAAAGTGGCTTCAGCTTTATTAAATTTTTTCTTCGCGTTGGCGTACACAAAGTAGGCAACTACTGCCGCAAGGATTGCTATAATGAAAAGCATTTTATTTTCTCCTAAAGATTAGATATTCGTAACTTAAAATATACCAAGCGGTCATAAGAATTGAAAGGTGCAGTGGAGTCCATTTTAAAGATGGGCTCCACTTAATAGCACTCTAATTAATAATAGTCTTTATCAGTTTTGGTTTCTGTGGCTTTGATTTAGAAATCTTTATTGCGCCAATTATTCTTCTCTTCGCTGCGTCAATTCCTGTTTTGGAATCTGAGTATAATTCTGCAAGCGCGACACCTTTATTAATATTATCTCCAATTTTGTAATTAAAAATTATTCCAGCTTTGGGATCTATTTTATCATCCTTAGTTTTTCTGCCCGCACCTAAATCAATAGCAGCCATTCCAATTTCATAAGTATTTACGTCGTATAAATATCCGGCAGAACTGGATTTAATAATTTCTTTAAATTTTGATTTGGGATATTTTTCTGGATGAAGGATAAAATCGGTATTACCATTCTGTGATTTAACAATCTCAACAAATTTATCAAATGCTTTTCCTGATTGTAATATCCTGATCGCTTCTTCAATCCCTTCTTCCAAAGATTTAGTTTTTCTGCTAAGATAAATCATAGCTCCGGCAAGAATTAATGATAACTCAGTTAAATCATTTTTCTTTCCATCTCGTAAAACCTGAATTGATTCATATACTTCCAGCCAGTTGCCAATGTAATTACCAAGTGGTTGATTCATATCGGTGACAAATCCAATAACTTTTTTATCAAATGCTTTTGCCGTTTGGATAAGTGAATCAGCAAGCGCAATTGCATCTTCAGTTTTTTGCATAAACGCGCCGTTGCCGGTTTTAATATCAAGCACAAGCCCATCTATTCCTTCAGCAAGTTTTTTACTCATTATGCTTCCGGTAATTAACGGGATTGATTCAACAGTTGCAGTAACATCACGCAAAGCATAAATAAGTTTATCAGCAGGAGCAATTTCTTTTGTCTGTCCAATCAAAACAGCACCAATTTTTTTAAGAACATTTTTATATTCTGATAAAGTAAGATTTGTTCTAAAACCGGGAATAGATTCCAGTTTATCAAGTGTCCCACCTGAATGCCCAAGTCCTCTTCCGGAAATCATTGGCACTTTAACTCCTGCGGCAGCAGCAATTGGTGCAAGAATTAAAGACGTCTTGTCTCCCACTCCACCTGTTGAGTGTTTATCAATCTTTACTCCCGGAATGGAATTTAAGTTTAACACTTTTCCACTGTACAACATTGCCTCGGTAAGTGCAGAAGTTTCATCTTTACTCATTCCATTAAAATAAACTGCCATTAAAAATGCAGAAAACTGGTAATCGGGAATTTTACCTTTGGTGTAGTTAATAATAAGGTATAAAATTTCTTCTTTAGTAAGATTTTCTTTATTTCTCTTTTTGCGGATAAGTTCTGTGGTGTTCATAAAAAATTATTCCGGTTTAATGTTGTATACAGTTAATTTACTAAACCATATTGCATGCAATCCTAAACCTCCGAGGTTTCAAAGAAGGGTCTTGTAAAAAATATTTTTAATTAAGAGTTAAAAACAATTCTAAGAAATTATAAGTCTCAAAACCTCGGAGGTTTTACAATCACTTGCCTATGGTAAGTTGCTTAATAAAATATAATCGCCATCATCAAATAATATTTTTAGATTTTTTTCAGCAATAATGTTTCTTAGGAATAATTGCTTTGAGACTTCTAAATCTTTTAATCGTATAAAAAATAATTTGGGCTGTAATTGAGACTCAGAAATAAAATAACTTAACAGCTTGTCATAATCCACCAAACTAAATTTTATTTTCCCGAGAATTTTTTCCGAACAGATGGCATTAAAATTCGTAACAATATTATTTTCAGATCCTGTGTTTTTAATGATTGTGCTTATTGTCTGATAATAATTCCTTGCATCAACCTTAGCAAATTCTTCCTTTTGATGATTTAATATCGTGGATTTAGTTATGAATGTAAAATTTAAAAATACAACAGCTAACACTAGTAATATAATTAAATCTTTTATTCTTGTCTTTAATATGTATAACAAACTTGCTATGGCAGGCAATAGAAACATCATTGCAAAAACTCTTTGATAATAATCCACGGGAAGAAAGAATGTAAAATCTGTTAAGTAAGTTATTCTGTTAGATTGAAAATAGTACTTACTGATAAATGAATAAATTGAAAATAGAATTTGATAAAAATAATTGGTTCCAATAAGAAAAAAGCACAGCAATCCAACCGGAATAGTAAATACAAAGAACCAAACTATTTTTTGATTAAGTTCAGTTACTTTTATCAAATTTTGCTCAATGCTTTTATTAAGCTTTTTATTCTTTGAAATTTCTATAATCTTGATCAGACCAAACGCCGAGACATAGGCAATAAAAGGAACAACAAAACTTAAGTTTCTAAAATCAGCGCTGTATTTGAACATCCAAAGAATTATTGGTGGGATGACAAAAAATATTGTTATGTATCGAGAATCTTTAACAAATAAACTAAATAAGATTGTTAGTATAAAAAAAGCTATCACAGGAAGCCCAATATTATAGTATGCCAGATGAAGAGCATTCATTAAAATATTTGCATAACCTTCCGCCAACCATTCTGGCTGATGCAAACCACCAGCCATAGTCGCCGGTTTTAATAAATACCAAAATAAATTTGTACTAAGAATTAAAATAACAGAGATTATTAAAATCGTAATTTGTTTTTTACTTAGTTGTTTATAGTTTTTTATAAAATGATAAAGACACAGGATTGAAATAAAGAAAAAGACATAAAAACCAGCGAGCTTTGTCCCGGCAGCGGTTGAAGCAAACAAAAAAACGATTATGAACTCTTTTAATTCAAATTTTTCTTTGTTCGTTTTTAGATAAGCATAGAATGATAAAAAAGTAAAAAATGAAACCGGCAGATCACCATTACCATCAGCAATAAAAACCAGATTATATATTATTGGAGCAAATAATCCGTAAATAATTAGCGCAACCAAGTAAGTATAATTTTTTTTATAAAAAGCTAAATCAAGAAACATTAAAAGATTGCAAAAGAAAAATAAAGGCATAAAACTTTTGGGAAAGAAATGAACGTTTGGCTCACCTATTAGCAAATAACTGATTGACCAGTTTGCCGGAACGAGCTGTGGAAAATGTGAAGATTGTTTAGGAAAAGTATTGTTCGCAAAATCCATTGCCCAGGTGTTCCAGTGAATATTATTTACCGTATCTACGAAATAAAAAATTGTTCCGAAGTTTGAAATGAATAGTGAAAAGTAGAATAGTATAATTATTGTTGCAAAACTGATAACCACTTTTCCGTTAAATGAAAGAGATTTATAAAAGGGAAAGTAATTTCTAACAATGTCTCTAAAATTAATTCTTAAATCTAATGTGCTCTTTTTAGTTATTAATAGATAAGCAATAACCAGTATTTCTGTTGCAATGATGAAAAATAATATTGGTGATTTATAAATTCCAATTAATGTAAGAATTGTCACAAGTGCATAATTCAAAAATAAACTTAATGCAAATACATAAATCCATTTTTGAATTGTGCTTGTAGTTTTGACACTAAAAACACTAATAAAAATAAATCCCGGCAAAAAAACCGTTTGAGCTATAGCTAAAATTCCAAGTAAAAGCATATTAAAATTTTTTAATCAAACTAATGATTTAAAATAATAAGAATTTGATTGCCCAGCATCATTTATTTATTTTTAGCCCTCAAATTCTTATTAGGAGTTATCTCAAATAGCATGAAATTTAAAACCAGAACACATAACTGCGGTGAGTTACGGGAAAAGAACATCGGTGAAAATGTTGTATTAAACGGCTGGGTTGATAGAAGAAGAGATTTAGGCGGAGTCATTTTTATTGAAGTTCGTGACAGACACGGAATAACACAGGTCGTTTTTGAGCCAACATTTAATCCACAAGCACATTCTGCAGTAAAAGATTTGCGAAGTGAATTTGTAATTTCAGTTGAAGGTGTGGTTAGAAAACGACCCGCTGATACTGATAATCCTGATTTGCCAACAGGACATATAGATGTAATGGTAAACAAGCTTATTGTGCTAAACGAAGCTGAAACTCCGCCATTCCCGATCAAAGATGAAATAGATACGCACGAAGATTTAAGATTAAAATACAGATATCTTGATTTAAGAAGACCTAAACTCCAAAAGAATTTAATGCTGCGGCATAAAATGTACCTTCTAACGAGAAAATATTTTGATGAAAATGGTTTTGTAGAAGTTGAAACTCCCGTTTTGATGAAAAGCACCCCCGAAGGTGCGCGTGATTTTCTTGTACCAAGCAGAATACATAAGGGTAAATTTTATGCGCTTCCGCAATCACCGCAGCAATATAAGCAGTTATTAATGGTTGCAGGAATGGATCGCTACTTTCAAATTGTAAAATGTTTCCGTGATGAAGACTTAAGAGCAGATCGTCAGCCGGAGTTTACACAAATTGATGTTGAAATGTCTTTTATTGATCAGGAAGATGTTTTTACCATTGTTGAAGGATTGATGAAAAGATTTTTTAAAGATGTCTGGAATCGCGAATTAGAAACTCCGCTTCTCAGATTATCTTTTGATGAAGCAATGGAAAAATACGGCAGCGATAAACCCGATCTTCGTTTTGATCTTGAAATGAAAACTCTTAATGATGTTTTTACAAGCACAGACTTTAAAGTGTTTAAAGATGCAATTGATAACAGCGGAATAGTAACCGGATTATTAGCCCCGGGTTGCGGTGAGTATACAAGAAATCAGCTTGATGTTCTTACTGATTTTGTAAAAGGGTATGGAGCAAAAGGATTGATATGGATTCGTGTTAAAAATAATGGTAATGGACTGGAACTTGAATCACCGACAATGAAATTTTTTAGTGATGAGGAAAAGAAAAATCTTACAGAAGCGCTTAATGCAAAATCCGGAGATCTAATCTTCATTCTTTCAGGACCAAAATTAAAAACTCTTAACACAATGGGTGCGCTTAGATTAGAAATGGCAAGAAGATTAGATTTGATAAAAGGGAACTCTGAACCAAAATTACTTTGGGTTACAGATTTTCCATTATTCGAGTGGGATGAAGAAACAAAAAGATACTATGCGATGCATCATCCGTTTACTTCACCAAGGATGGAAGACATACCATTAATGGAATCCGATCCCGGTAAAGTTAAAGCCCGCGCTTATGATTTAGTGTTAAATGGAAATGAAATTGCCGGCGGCAGCATAAGAATTCACAACTCTGAACTGCAGGCGAAAATGTTTAAGGCATTGGGAATATCCGAAGAAGAAGCACAGCATAAATTTGGTTTTTTGATGAACGCATTTAAATACGGCGCCCCGCCGCATGGAGGAATTGCATTTGGATTTGATAGAATGGCAATGATATTTGCAGGAGAAAATTCAATCCGTGATGTAATTGCATTCCCTAAAACCGCAAGTGCAGTTTCTCTGATGGATGATTCCCCATCTACAGTTTCTGAAGAACAGTTGAGGGAGTTGCATATAAAGGTGAGATGACAGAGTTCAATCCTTCACCGCGGACAATTTCAAGATAGAGATCAATTGAAAATTTGAACTGAGTTTTTATTCTTAAGGAAATCTGAAAAATAGATCTCATATTTTCTGTCATTATCGCGAAAGCCTGCCTGACTAGTCTGTTGCAGAACTCTAAGATCGTCATTGCGAACGATTCGCCGCGGCGAATTCGAGTGAAGCAATCTCAAATTTGGTGCAAATAATAAGTGTGAGATTGCTTAATCCTGATGAATCAGGATTCGCAATGACTTGCGCCACAGACCCTGACGGCAAGGC
>OEIU01000428.1_pt1 | contig 40088 bp, 33 predicted proteins | sample 1539221 | NCBI WGS metagenome assembly OEIU01 (sample SAMN03792071, study PRJEB22550) | activated sludge metagenome | feature: wastewater treatment plant; material: activated sludge; isolation source: Wastewater treatment plant of a petroleum refinery complex | place: Argentina: Zarate | collected...
GCCAACCGCAGCGCCGAGACCATCCTCAACCGCCGCCGCGAGGATGCCACGGGCCTCACCGCCGCCGATATCTTCAATCCGCGCGAAGCCAAACTGATCATCGCGCGCGACGAGGCCGCGATCAAGAAACGCAGCCTGCTCACCGAAGAGCACCCGATCTCGACCAAGGACGGCCTGCGGCTGTTCCTGACCCGCCGCATGACCGTGCTCGACGAAGCCGGCGAGCCGCAATACCTGATCAAGACCCACGAGGACGTCACCGACCGCCGCCAGACCGAATCCCGGATGGCGCACATGGCTTATCACGACGGCCTGACCGATCTGCCGAACCGGACCGCCTTCCTGCAGGCGCTGGCGCAGATGATCGAGGCCTGCGCCGGGACCGACGAGGAATTCGCGGTGCTGTGCGTCGACCTCGACGGGCTGAAGGAAATCAACGACGTGTTCGGCCATGCCACCGGCGACAAGCTGCTGATCGAGGTTGCCGGCCGCATCCAGTCCTGCGCCAGCGGCGGCGTGGTGGCCCGCCTTTCCGGCGACGAGTTCGGCCTGATCATCGACGGCAAGCAGCCCGAGGCAGGCAGGGCGCTCGCCGAGAAGCTCGCACAAACCATGTCGGACGAGTTCTTGATCGACGGCAAGTCGGTGCGGACCGGGGTCACGACCGGCATTTCGGTGTTTCCGCACAACGGCCCGGACGCCGCTTCCCTGCTCGCCAATTCCGGCGCAGCGCTGTTCCGCGCCAAGCAGAAGTCGCGCGGCTCGATCAGCGTTTTCGAACCGGAGATGGACCAGCAGATCCGCGATCGCCGCGTGCTGCACCAGGACCTCTCGATGGCGATCCGGAACGGCGAATTGTCGTTGCACTATCAGCCGCAGGCCGCGGCGGGGCCGACGGTCGTCACCAGCAAGGTCATCGGCTTCGAGGCACTGGCCCGCTGGATGCATCCGGTGCGCGGCTTCGTTTCGCCGGGCGAATTCATCCCGCTTGCCGAGGAAAGCGGCCTGATCGTCGAAATGGGCGACTGGATCCTGCGCGAGGCCTGCCGGGAGGCTGCCTCCTGGCCGGTGCCGCTGCAGGTCGCCGTCAACCTGTCGCCGGCGCAGTTCATGCACGGCGACGTCGTCAGCCTGGTGCACTCGATCCTGCTCGAAACCGGTCTTGCACCCGACCGGCTCGAACTCGAAATCACCGAAGGCGTGCTGATCGAGGATTTCGACCGCGGTCTCGCTTTGTTGAGACGGCTGAAGGCGCTCGGCGTGCGGATCTCGATGGACGATTTCGGTTCCGGCTACTCCTCGCTGAGCTACCTGCAGGCATTCCCGTTCGACAAGATCAAGATCGACCGCACCTTCGTCATGAACCTCGGCCGCAATCCGCAGTCGGCCGCGATCGTCCGCGCCGTGATCGATCTCGGCCACGGTCTCGAAATGTCGATCGTTGCCGAAGGTGTGGAAACCCAGGAACAGCTTGGTTTCCTCGCGGACGAAGGCTGCGATGCGGTGCAGGGCTATTTCCTCGGCAAGCCCCAGCCGATCGGGCATTACGCCGCGCTGGTCGGCCGCAGCGCTGCCAGCGGTATCGACACCGAACGCAAGCTCGCCAGCGCCTGACTTCGTCGACGACATCCATTTTTAGCCATCATGACCTGATGTAGTGAGTTCCGATTCTCTGCAAGTCACCCCTTGCGTATGGCGGACTACGATCTCGCGATCATTGGCGGCGGGTTGAACGGCGTCAGCATCGCGCGCGACGCCGTTGGACGCGGCCTGCGCGTCATCCTGCTGGAGCAGGGCGATCTCGGCGCCGGCGCTTCCTCGGCCTCGCCCCGGCTGATCCATGGCGATCTGGCCGGGTTAGAGCGCCGGCATTTCCTGCGCGTGCGCTCGCAGCTTGCCGAGCGCGACGTCTGGCTCAGGATCGCGCCGCATCTGGTGCGGCCGATGCGCTTTGCCATCCCCGCCCATGCGGAGGAGCGTCCGGAATGGCAACTGCGTTCCTGGCTGCTGCTCTACGACCGGCTCGCATCGGGCAGCGGCCTGCCGGCTTCCGCCACCGTCGACGTTACCCATCATCCGCTCGGAAATGCGCTGAAGCGGCCGTTCGGCATCGCCTTCGAATATTCCGACTGCGTGGTCGACGATTCGCGCCTCGTGGTCCTCACCGCCGTCGATGCCGCGGCGCGCGGCGCGGTGATCCGCACCGGCGCCCGCTGCACCCGGGCCGAACGGGGCAGGGAGTGGCGGCTGGTGTCGATCGATCGCGGCTTTCGCCAGGTCATCACGGCAAGGGCGATCGCCAACGCGACCGGCGCCTGGTCGTCTTCCGTCGCCGAGACGGTGTTGCGCGTGACGCCGCCGAAGGTGGCCGCCGTGCAGATGGGCCAGATCGTCGTCCGCCGCCTGTTCGACGGCGACAACATCTACGTGTTCCAGAACAGCGACGGCCGACTGATCTTCGCCAGCCCCTACGAGCGCGACTTCACCCTGATCGGCACCGCGACCCATGCCTTCAGGGGCGATCCTGCCGTGGTTGCGATGGCGGCGGGCGACGTCGCCTATCTCTGCGATGCGGCGAATCGATATTTCCGCGAGCGGATCGAGACCGTCGACGTGGTGCGCACGCTTTCCGGCGCCAACATGGTGCAGATTCCTCCCCTGAGGCGCGACGGCGCGGTGACGCTCGACCACGGGCGCGACAAGGCGCCGCTGCTCACGGTGTTCGGCGGCGACGTCACCACCGCGCGGCGGCGCGCCGAGCAGGCGGTGACGAAGCTGACGCTGTTCTATCCGATGTCGCCGCGCTGGACCGCGACGGCAGCGCTGCCCGGCGGCGATTTTGCCTGGAGCGATTTCGACAGCGAGGTCGAGGAGGCACGGGAGCGCTGGCGGTTTCTCGGCGCCGAGCAGGCAAGGCGCCTGGTCGCCGCCTATGGCACGAGGGTCAGCGAGATCCTCGGCGCGGCCAAAGAGCGCAGCGACCTCGGCCCGGCCTTCGGACCGGAATTGACGGGCGCCGAAGTGCGCTACCTCATGAACAAGGAATGGGCGCGCTTTCCGGACGATATTCTATGGCGGCGCTCCAAGCTTGGCCTGACCATGGAGGTGAGGGATCGCGAGGCACTGGCGGCGTTCATGGCTACGTCAGGGCGGGAATGAAGCAGCGGCCGAGCGCGTCGCCGCCGGTCGGAATGGTCTCGCAATCGTTATGAAGGCTGAGTTGACAAACAGGGCCTCCGTCTCGTGTACTTGCGCCATGGGGAAGCGATCTCCCCACGAGGCGACATGCCGAAGAATCGCGTCCGGTTTTGAGTATTCGCCAAGGACGCAGCGTGTCAGCCGCCAATCCCGGTTCATTTGACATCAATTTTCGTGGTGTCGCGACGACGATGTCGTCGGCGGTGCGCATTGAAGCGCCGCCGAACTCGGAGACTGTCGTCACATCAAGATTTGGTTCGAGTCAGAGCACGCGAGGCGTGAGTGGTTGCGCGCCGCATGCGACGAGTTTCGGGGCAGGGAAAATCCGGAGAGCGTACAATGACAGAAAATATGGAACGTCGAGACTTTGTCAAAAGCGTCGGCCTGATCGCGGGGATCGCCGCGGCATCGACGCTTCACCAGCAATCCGCAGATGCGCAGACCGCGACGAAACCGGGAGCAAAGCCGACGGCTTATGAGATCAAACCATTCTCGCTTGACCCGAAATCGGTGAAGGGTATCTCCGAGAAGATCCTCGTCAGCCATTACGAGAACAACTATGTGGGCGCCGTGAAGCGTTTGAATGCCATCGCGACGCAACTTGCCGAACTGGACTTTGCAAAGGCGCCGAACTTCCTGATCAACGGCCTCAAACGCGAAGAACTGGTCGCGATGAATTCAATGATCCTGCACGAAGCCTATTTCGACAGTCTGGGCGGCGGCGGGGCGGCGCACGGCTCGCTGGCGGAAGCGATCGCGCGTGATTTCGGCAGCGTCGACCGCTGGCGTGCCGAGTTTTCCGCGATAGGCAAGGCGGAGGGGGGCGGCTCCGGCTGGGTACTGTTATCGTATTCGCCCCGCGACAGGCGGCTGGTCAATCAGTGGGCCGCGGATCATACCAACGCCATCGCCGGCGGCAGGCCTGTAATCGCGCTCGACATGTACGAGCATGCCTATCACATGGATTACGGCGCCAAGGCGGGTGCCTATGTGGACGCTTTCATGGAAGCCATCAATTGGGACAACGCGGTGAAGCTCTACGACCGCGTCAGCCGCGAAGGATGATTTCGGTCCTATTTGTCATTGGAAGGCGATGAGCCTGCCGGGCTTCTAGAAGTCAAGCCGGTCGCGCACGGCGTCGATGCCTGTCTTGGCGCAGGCTTCGTCCATATCGCCGCCGGGAGCGCCGGAGACCCCGACGGCGCCCAGCAGCGAGCCCGCCGCTTCGACCGTCAGTCCGCCGCCGACGATGACGGCGCCGGGCAGGTTCCGGATTCCGGCCTGCATCATCCCGGGCTGGCTGATGGCATTGAGTTCGGTCGTGCTGGTACGAAAGCTGGCCGCGGTCCATGCCTTGCCTGCGGCGGTCGTTACCGTATGTGGGCCCGCGAAGCGGTCGCGCAGCAGGACTTGCGTGACGCCGAAGCGATCGACGACGGCGACCGAAACCTGAAAGCCGCGATTTCTGCAATCCGCCAGCGTCGCGCGTGCAAGGTCGAGCGCCAGTTCAAGGCTCAGCGACTTGTAGGTCACCACGGTTTCCTGAGCGGCGGCCGGGCTGGCAAGCAGGGAGGAAATCGCCGCCGCGGCCAGCAGTTTCCGAACGATCATCAATTCCCTCCCGATCCCCGGTGTCACGCGCGACGGCCGGCCTTTCGTGAGCCCTGAACCTTACCAGAGACGAGGCTTGCATCCAGAATATTGTGGCTGCCCGTTTCGGGCCGGTTGAGCGGATGCCGATCCGCCGCTAGCGTGCGCGCCACGACGCGACTGGCAGGTGGCATGACCGGGGAATTGTCCAATATCGATACGCCGAAGATCCACAAGGCAGCGCCGGCGACGCCGGCCGCAACTGCCGATGCGGCTTCCGACACGCCGCTGCTGCGGATCGAGGCGGTTTCCAAGCATTTCGGCGGTTTCCGCGCGGTGGACCGGCTCTCGCTCGATATCAGGGCGGGCGAGTTCTTCGCGCTGCTCGGCCCGAGCGGCTGCGGCAAGACCACGCTGCTCAGGATGCTTGCCGGCTTCGAGACGCCCGACGAGGGCCGCATCCTGCTCGCCGGCCGCGACATCGCTCCGGTGCTGCCGCATCAGCGTCCCGTCAACATGATGTTCCAGAACTACGCGCTGTTTCCGCATCTGACGGTGCGGGACAACATCGCGTTCGGCCTGAAGCGCGCCGGCATGGCGCGCGCCGCGATCGATACCCGCATCAGTGAGATGGTGGCGCTGGTCAAGCTCGAAGGCATGGAGAAGCGCAAGCCGGACCAGCTTTCCGGCGGCCAGCGGCAGCGCGTGGCGCTGGCGCGCTCGCTGGCGCGGCGGCCCAAGGTCCTGCTGCTCGATGAGCCGCTGGCCGCGCTCGACAAGAAGCTGCGCGAGAGCACGCAGCAGGAACTGATGGAACTGCAGCGCAGCCTCGGCATGACCTTCATCGTCGTCACCCACGACCAGGAAGAGGCGATGACGATGGCGAACCGGATCGGCGTCATGAATGCCGGCCGGCTCGAACAGGTCGCGACCCCGCGCGATCTCTACGAGGCGCCCGTCTCGCGCTGGGTCGCCGAGTTCGTCGGCGACGTCAACCTGTTCGACGGCGACATCATCATGCAGGAACATCATCGCCTGATGGTTACGACCCGGGATAGCGATGCCATCATGGTCGCGGCGCCGCGCCAGGGCGTTGCCAAAGCCGCCGTGACGGTCGCGATCCGCCCCGAAAAGATAAGACTGTCGCGCCGCGGCCCGGCGCCGGACGCGGCCAACGCGCAGGCGCCCAACCGGCTCGAAGGCGTCGTCACCGACGTCGGATATCTCGGCGGCTCGACCGTCTACAAGGTCAGGTTGGATTCCGGCGCAGTGCTGCGCGCCTCGGCGGCCAATACCGCGCGGCTCGATATCGAGACCCTGTCCGCCGGCCAGCGCGTGGTGGCGTGGTTCGCGCCCGACGATGGCGTGGTGCTGGAACGATGAGCGCGCGCCGCATCTTCGCGCGGCCGGCGCGCTATGCCGCGATCGCGCCCTATCTCTGGATGGTGCTGTTCTTCCTGGTGCCGTTCGGCTTCGTGCTGAAGATCAGTCTGTCGCAGACCGCGATCGCGCAGCCGCCCTATGTGCCGGTGTTCGACATCGCCGAAGGCTGGACGGCGATCAGGCAAGCTTTCGCCCAGCTCTCGCTCGACAATTTCAGGCTGCTGATATCGGACAGTCTCTACATCAGCTCCTATCTGCGCAGCGTCGTCGTCGCTGTTAGCTCGACATTGATCCTGCTGCTGATCGGCTATCCCATCGCCTATGGCATGGCGCGGCTGCCGCAGCGCTGGCAGCCGATTGCGATGATGCTTGTCATCGTGCCGTTCTGGACTTCGTTCCTGATCCGCATCTACGCCTGGGTGAATATCCTGCAGCATGACGGTCTGCTCAATCAGGTGCTGCTGGCGCTGCATCTGGTTTCGGCGCCGGTGGTGTGGCTCTCGACCGATACCGCGATGTATATCGGCATCGTCTATTCCTACCTGCCGTTCATGATCCTGCCGCTCTATGCGACGCTGTCGAAAATGGACGCTTCGCTGCTGGAAGCCGCGAGCGATCTCGGCGCTTCGCCGCGACAGGCGTTCTGGCTGGTGACGTTTCCACTGTCCTTGCCGGGCGTCGGCGCCGGTGCGCTACTCTGCTTCATTCCGATCGTCGGCGAGTTCGTCATCCCCGACCTGCTGGCGGGCTCCGACTCGATGATGATCGGCCAGACATTGTGGCTCGAATTCTTCACCAACAAGGACTGGCCGGTCGCCGCCGCGGCTGCGGTCGCGCTGCTGGTTTTGCTGGTGCCGCCGCTGTTGCTCTACGACCGCCTGCAGCGCCGCACGCTCGCGGGAGGCGCGTGATGGCGAGCAAGGTCAACAGGCTGTCGCGCTTCAACATCACCGCGCTCGCGTTCGGGATGGCGTTTCTGTACCTGCCGATCGTGATCCTCGTGATCTTTTCCTTCAACGATTCGCGGCTGGTCACGGTGTGGGGCGGCTGGTCGCTGCGCTGGTACCGTGAATTCTTCAACGACCGCGCGATGCTCGACGCGGCCTGGATGAGCCTGCGGGTTGCCGCGCTCTCGGCCACTTCAGCAACGCTGCTCGGAACGCTCGCAGCCGTTGCACTGGTGCGCGGCGAACGCTTCCGCGGACGGGCGCTGTTTTCCGGAATGCTCTATGCGCCGCTGGTGATGCCGGAGGTGATCTCGGGGCTGTCGCTGCTCTTGTTGTTTGTGGCGCTGAATGCCGAGCGCGGCTTCTGGACGGTGACGATCGCCCACACCACGCTGACCATGTGCTTCGTCACCGTCGTGGTGCAGTCGCGCCTCGCCTCGCTCGACCGCAGCCTCGAGGAAGCCGCGATGGATCTCGGCTGCGATCCGGTTCAGGCCTTTCTTCGCGTGACGCTGCCCTTGATCGTTCCCGCGATCATTGCCGGCTGGATGCTGGCGTTCACGCTCTCGCTCGACGACGTCGTGATCGCAAGCTTCACCACCGGCCCCGGCTCGGCGACGCTGCCGATCCGGATCTATTCCGAAGTGCGGCTCGGCGTGAAGCCCGAGATCAACGCGATCTCCACCATGGTGATCGCGCTGATCGCGGTGGTGATCGTGATCGCCTCGCTCGCCTCGAAACTGTCGAGTTCGGAAGCCAAGAGCGCCGCGCCGCTGTAGCCTCCGTCATTGCGAGCGAAGCGAAGCAATCCATTGCGCCACTGCCGAGAGATGGATTGCTTCGTCGCTTGCGCTCCTCGCAATGACGGCCTCAAGATTTCACCGCGCCCGCCGTCAGCCCGCCCACCATATACCGCTTGAACGCGTAGTAGATCGCGGCCGGCGGCAGGGCGTAGATGAAGCCGGTGGTCATCAACAGCTCCCACGGCGAGTCGTCCGCGGCCAGGAAGTTGCCGAGCGCGACGGGAAGCGTGATCTCGGTGTCCTTGGAGAGCAAGAGGAACGCGTAGAGGTATTCGTTCCAGGCGAGCAGGATCGCGTAGGTGCCGATCGCGACCAGCGAGGGCATCATCAGGGGCACGTAGACCAGGCGGAACAACTGCAGCGTCGTGGCGCCGTCCATGGTGGCGGCTTCGTCGAGTTCGACCGGCAGCTTGTCGGAGGCCTGCTTCAACACCCAGATCGCGTAAGGCGAAGCGATCGTCACCATCGCGAGGATCAGCGACCAGTGATTGTTGAGAAGGCCGTAAGTGCCCATGGTGCGGTACATCGGAACGGCGAGGAACGCCGCGGGGATGAAATAGGTGAACAGCGCGAGATTCATCACCCAGCGCCCGCCGGGGACGCGCAGCCGCGAGATCGAGAAGGCGGCGGCGGTCGCGATCACCAGCGTCAGCGCGCCGGCGCTCAGCGCGATCACCACCGAATTGAGGAACTGGATCCAGAAATCGCGCAGGAAATAGTGCTCCTGGAAGAACACGATCTTGAAATTGTTCAGCGTCGGATGCGCCGGCCACAGTCTGCCCGAGAACGCGTCCTCCTTCGGCGAGATCGCGAACAGGAACATGTGGTAGATCGGCACCAGCGTCCAGATCAGCACGGGAATGCCGATCAGAAGCAGCTTGGCCTCGGTGCCGATTTCTCTCAGTGAGGGCAGCTTCATCGCGACAACCGTTTCATCATGAAATAGACCAGCGGCAGCACGAAGGGCAGCGCGCAGACGATCGACGCCATCGCGAGCGAAAGCTGGTCGAGCCTGAGATAGCGGATGCCGAGGGTAGCCAGCACGTGGGTGAGGTCGGCGGGGCCGCCGCCGGTGAGCAGGTAGACGCTGTTGAAATCGCCGAGCGTCCAGATCATCGAAAGCAGTGTGCAGGTGATGTAGAGCGTCTGCATCGACGGCCAGGTGATGAAGCGGAACTTCTGCGACCAACTGGCGCCGTCGACTTCCGCCGCCTCATAGAGATCGTGCGAGATCGCAAGCCGCCCGGTCAGCAGGATCAGCGTCCAGAACGGCAGCGATTTCCAGATGTGCACGCCGATCGCCATGGTAAGCGCCACCGCCGGATCGTTCAGCCAGTTCGGGCCGTCCTCGCCGGTGAACTTGAAGATCAGCTGGTTGACCACGCCCCATTCCGGATTGAACATGAAGCGCACGGACAGGATGGTCGGGATCGACGGCACCGCCCAGGGCAGGATGAACAGCACCGACAGCCATTTGATCCAGGTGCGCTGCTGGGCGAAGAAGCCGGACAGGAACAGCGCGATCGCCATTTTGACGTTGATGCCGACCAAGAGGAAGATCAGCGTGTTGACCGCGGCGCGCGCGAAGATCGGGTCGTGCCAGAGCGCGATATAGCTCGCCGGATGCCGCGCCAGCCACAGGCCATAGCCGACCGGATAGACCACGAAGGCCAGGAACACGAGCAGATAGGGTGCGAGCAGCAGGATGCCCCAGACCTGCGGCGGCGTCAGCCGGGCCGACAGGGGCGGGCCTGGGATCGCGTGATCGCCCGAAATCGTGATTGCCATGGATTTTCTCTTGAAGCGAGATGCCGGCCGCGGCTACGCCGTCGTCCCTGCGAACGCAGGGACCCATAACCACAGGCGGTTTTTGTTACGCAAAGCCGTTTACCAGCATCGTTCAAAACGGCCGCCGCAGCGTATGGGTCCCTGCGTTCGCAGGGACGACGGATAGCATACTACAGCGGCGGCCGGCATCGTTAACGTCTAACCAGCGACCTGCTTGAGGCGGGCGATCAGTTCGTCGACGGCCTTGTCGACCGGCACCTTCTCGCTCACCACGCGGTTCATCGCCTTGGCCCAGACGTTCTCGTTGTTGAGGATCGTGAACTTCCAGTTCTTGGTGAAGTCGAACGGCGTGGTACCGCCGGTGAACTGATTGTACACCGCCTTGCGATGCCGGTCAGCCTGCCAGAACGGGCTCTGCTGGCTGGCGGTGGTCACCGGGAACCAGCGGCCGAGCGCGCCCTCGATGTAGGGACGGAGGTTTTCTTCCTGCATCAGGAACTTGATGAACTCCTTGCCCTCGGCCTTGTTCTTGGCCGCCGTGAACATCAGTCCGGTCTTGACGTCGGAGCGGTACTTGATCGGCGTGCCGTCCGGCTTGTTCGGGAAGGACGAGGTGATGATGACCTCGTCATAGTTCTTCTTGCCGAGCGCGCGCTGCTCCGGCGTCAGCGCCGGGTTGTTGGCGTCGTCGAGCCATTTCGCCGCGATCGAAATCGTGAAGTTGTGCGTCATCACGATCGTCTTGTTGTGGAAGGCGACATTGTTGTCCGGGTCCTTCCAGGTGGTGGAGGAGGGCGGCGTGCAGCCCTTGATATAGGTATCGGTGTAGTCCTTCAGCGCCTTGATCAGGTTTTCCCGCACCTTGGGATCATCGACCAGCAGTTTGCCCTCGTCGTCGACCAGCTTGACGTTGTGGGCGTCCATGAAGGTGTAGAACGACTGGAAGCTGTCGGTGGATTCCACGCCCATTGGCTGGCCGACGGCGTAGATGCGCTGACCGGTGGCCTTGCGGATCGCGGGCTGCACCTTGTCGCACCAGAACGACCAGTAATCCTCCCACTTGGTCGGGATGTCGCTCTGCTTGAAGCCGGCCTGCTCCAGCATGTCCTGCCAGATCTGCACGTGCATGCTCTGCTGCTTCAGCGGGAAGCCGTAATAGGCGCGCTTCTTGGCGACGTCGTTATAGAGGTTGACGGTCTCCAGTGTGTTCGGCGCGAACGCCGACTTCATCGGCGTCATGATGTCGGAAAGATCTTCCAGCTTGCCTTCGAAGGCCCACTTGCCCTGCGCCTGCACGTCGTAGCTGTCGGAATAGGCGACGTCGGGCACGGTACCGGAATCCAGCGCCGCCACCGTCTTCGGAATCATGTCCTGGATGGCGTATTGCGACAGTTCGACCTTGATGCCGGTCTTGGCCTCGAACTTCTTGATCGCCTCGAGCAGGGCGTCGTCCTCGGACTTGTAGAAGCCCTTGCCGAACCAGACGGTGATGGTCTTCTGCTGCGCGAGCGCAGGTGCGGTGGCGTAAAACAGCCCGACGGCAGCCACGGCGAGCGAAAATGACTTTAGTCTCTTGGATATCACGTTTGTCTCCCTGAAAACGCCGGGCTTTTTAACCGGTTGGATAATGATAGCGCAACCATGCTGCTATATCCAGACGGCAAATCCCAGACTTCAGTAGGGGAGGCGCCGTTTGTGGCGTCATTGCGGGCGAAGCGATTGTCCGGCGAAAGCTCTGGCGGGGCGGACCTTGCGGGTGAAGTTGCTCGCGCAGGAATTCAGCAAAGCTGTCGCTCGCAACCATCCTCAATCCACGACGCGTGCGTAGCGGGATCTTCAAAACGAATTCGCCAGCTCGATCTCGGCCTTCAGCGCCGCAATGCGCCGCTCGGCCTCCTGTGCCGTCAGGTTCTTCTCGAACAGTATGGGCTGGTAGGCCTCGGCGCTGAGCGTTCGAAGTGTTGCCCGCTGGCGGGGCGTCATCGGGGCGTCCACCTGGTCGGGGAGGCGGGGCATCGAGAAACTCCAGAAATCCTGATCGGAGATTTTTTAACGAGACGCGGACTCTTAACTTGAAATTTGTTCTTTATTTGTTCTTATAGGCTGCAACCGCAGCGAGGTGGCCCATGGACAACAGGCTTAATAAAATACGTAATAAAATCAGAGCATTACGTGCAGATATGTTGATCGCGGAGGATAATATCCGCAAACGGGTCAATCGGGATGAGGACTGTTCGGAAGCCGCCACCCACCTGATGGCGATGCGCGGGGCCATGCTCGGCCTGATCGGCGAGCGGAACCGGCTCGGCGGCGAGGAGCGGCTGCTCAATGTCGACGAGCGGCTGAAACTGGATGTTCGTGCGCGTGCGGGCAGCAGGAAGTCCTCGACCCGGGCGCTCGACTGCCGTGTGCGATGATCCAATTCAGGGACTGCGCCTGCGGATCGCCGAGTTGGACAGGCTCATGCGCCAGCTCGATCACGCCGGACTGGACAATGTGCGGGCGCAGCTCCTGCTCGCGCGCATGCGAGCCGAGTTGAAAGACTTCATCGACAGGGGCCAGCCATGTCCGGATCGATCAGATGGTACGACCACGACGCGGATAACCCGCCATGGATAAGGGCGCTGGCGGAAGTCCGCATCATGGCGGCGCGGGAAGGCTGGTGCCACGCGCATGTCCAGGCGATCATCGTCGCGATCGATCAGTATGCCGAAGCGGCGCTGGGCAACCGCAGCTACTTTCTCAACAAGCCGTATGGTGCCGGTGGTAGCCGGAGCAATGACGTTCCTTAGTTGGGCGCCGACGGCAGGCTATGCGATCAATTCGACTTCGCGCCGTCGGCTGTCTCCGGCGCCGCCGGCTTCTGGCCGCCACCGGTGAAGCGCTCGATCACCGAGCGCACGGCATCGCGGGTCTTGCGGTCCTTCACCGCATCGAGCAGGGGCGCAGCGCCCGGCGAGCGGCGGATCAGGCTTTCCGGATCGGGAAATACCAGCGGATCGTCCCACGGGCCCTGGATCACGAAGGGCAGTTCAAAACCCTTGTCGCGGCCGCCTCCCGCAGCCTGGGTCAGGCTGGCGACGCCCTTGAGGTCATATTCGCGCGCGGGCACCGAGGCCGTGCCGGTCAAGGTCAGGCGCGTCGTCGGTCCGTCGACGCGCAGGTCCTCGACGGTCGCGATGCCGTCGTTGAATCGCACCGAGACGTTGAGATTGTCGTAGGGCGTCGAACCGCTGCGCAGATTGCCGCCGCCGGACAGCGGACGCCGCTCCAGCCGCTTCAGCAGTTGCTCGACATTGAAGCCCGCGATCGCGCCGTCATGGCCGGTCAGGGTCGCGGTGCCGTCGAGCGAGGAGGCGAGGCCGAACGGGCTGGTGCCCGACGCCACCAGCGACAGGCCGAGATTGCCGCGGCCGGACAGCCTGGTGATCCCGAACAATTCGCCGGCGCAGGTCTGCAGGTCGACATCGGCAAACTGGAGCTGCGCCTTGACGTCGGCCACCGTGTCCGAGCGCGCGATGGCGAGCGAACCCTTGGCGATGCCGCCATACATCTGCGCTTCGCCGATCGAAAGCGCCAGCGCACCATTGCGCAAATTGGCCCCGAATGCGGTGCGGCCGAGCTTGGTGGGACCGACCGTCACCCGCGCCGCCGACAGGCGCATGTCGAGATCGGTGGCGGAAAGCGACGACAGGTCGAACAATTGCCGGTTCCAGTCACGCGCGCCGCTCGCCAACAGGCGCACGGTCGAGATGTAGGGCGTGAAATCCAGATTGCCGGCGGCCAGCGTCGCCTGCAGCGTCTGACGGCCGTTATTGGCGACCGTCATCACGCCCTCGGCGACATTGCCGTCGAGCTCGACATTCACGTTGGTCAGCGCAACCGAGGCGCCGACCACATTGGCGCGGGCCTTCAGCGCAAAGCGGCCGAAGCCGCCGCTGCCCGGCACCTGCTGGCCCATCCAGCGCAGCGCGTTGCGCAGCGACACGCTGTCGACGGTAACAGTGCCTTCCATCATCAGGCTGGTGCGGTTGGCGACCGAGCCGTCAAAGGCGAGTTTCAGCGGCGCGCTGACCAGCCGCGCCTTCAGGCCCGAGCGGTCGCCCGAAAGCATCGCGACGAAATCGCTGGCGGAGATCGAGCCGTCGACGCGCTCGCCGCGGAAGTCGAACTGTCCGGTTGCGGCGAAGGAGCGCGAGATCGAGGGCCAGGCCAGCGAGAGGTCGATGTCGCCGAGCTGTTCCGTCACGTTGTTGGCGGCGTCCTCGTATTTCAGCACGCCGTCCTGAATCCGGATTTCGGAAAACGACACCTGGTTTTCCGCGCCGGGCTTCATCGTGCGTGCGATGCGCTCGACGAACGGGGTCCAGTTGCTCTCCCCGCCGGCTTCCCTGACGACGCGGATATGCGGTCGCAGCATCATGACGTCGGCGATCTCGAAGCGGCGCAGCAGCAACGGCAGCAGGCGCAGGTTGGCGGTCAGCACGTCGACCCGCAGCGCGGGATCGGTGGTGCCGCCGCCTTTCAGCCCGACATTGTGGAACGAGACGTAGCTGCCCGGAAACACCGAGACGTCGATCGCGCCTGACACGACCAGATCGAGCCCGGTGACGGCGCGGATCTGTGCCTCGACCGCCTGCCGGAGTGCATCGCGGTTGAGGAACCAGGAGGTTCCGATCAGGGTAAGCACGGCCACGCCGAACAGCGCCGCAATCGGCATCCCGAGGCGCTTCATTCCTTGGCCCATCGTCAATGACATATCCGGATCTGGTTAAACCGAAGTCGGGTGAACGCCACAGGGGTCTATCTTGATTAGGGCAGGGGACGCAAAGGTTAGCCCGTGCCAGTTCACACAACTTGAAGCGTTTTCTTGGCGCTTTCAAGGCTTTCCCCAGCCGGCTCCGCCAGGAGAGCACGACCCGAACGGCCTGCCCTAAGACCATACCATCCCGATGCGGCCAAGGGTTCCGAAAGGCCGAGAATCTCGTGGCGGCCCGGGAGAAACTTGCTAGTATTTCCCCATTGCACGGTATTAAATTTATTTAAAGGGGTCATCGATGGTCTTGGATTATCGCGCCCTTTCATTTCTCTTCCAGCCCACAAACTATCGCAGATATCCCGGCACTACTTCAAGATGCGTCATTTCGGCAGCTATCCTTGCAGTAACGGCCCCGGCCGCGCAGGCGCTAGGCGTCGAGGCGGCGGTGGAAAGTTGCCGGATGAGCGTCGGCCGCCCGATGGTTCAGGCGTGCGTGCGCGCCTCCGGCGGCATGGGATCTTTCGAAGCCTGCCGCGCCAAGGCCACGCCAGCCGTGCGCGCCTGCGTCAAGGCTGCGCTGGACAAGGCCAACGGCCGCGCCAATGTCGCTGTTGCCATTCCTGCCGAGGCCGCGCCCAAGGTGGTGCCGGATGGCGCGCAGCCGGCCGGCTTTGTCGCGCCGCCGCGAACGATCACCGACATCACCGCGATCCTGGACAGCGAGAAGCCCGACCTCAAGACGATCGAAAAGCTGAAGGCGAAGGCCGATGCCCAGCCGGGCAAGGAAACCGGCGAAGCCCTTGCGCAATTCTATTTCGATCGCGGCAATGCCCGCGCCCAGCTCGGCCGGCTCGCCGATTCCGTCGCCGACGCCTACAAGGCCGCGGAAGTCGGACGCGGGACGGTTTCCGCCCTCCTGATGGGAAGGTTTATCAACCTTGCTGCCCAGCAGCACGCCGCGGCCGGCGATCCAAAGAAGGCCGTTGAAGTGTATCAGCGACTGATACGCGAGACATCCAACCAGAGGGGGGCGAGGGGATTCCTGACCGGTGCCAACCGCGCGATCGCCGGCTTTCTGATCCAGATGGGCGATATCGGGCAGGCTGAAGCCTATCTGCGCCGCAGCCAGCCGTTGATTCAGGAAGGGCGGACCAGCGGCCATCCCTTGATGCGGGCGGCCTACAATACTTACGGCCAGAACTGGGAGGCCGAAGCCGAAATCGGCCGCGCCATGATTTTTGAAGCGCGGGGACAGTATCGCGACGCCGAGACTTCGTACAGACTCGGGGAAATGCGCAAACGAGCGGCGATCAAGCCGCTAATGGGCTCCGAGAGTCCGCCGTCCGAATCCAGCCTGCTGCTCGTCGTCGATTCTACCATCGTGAGCCAGGCCAGGGTGAAAGCGCGGCAAGGCCGGCTGCAGGAAGCCGAGGTCGATGCGCGCCGGGCCCTGCTCTCGCAGTTGAAGAATCAGGGCAAGTACAATCCGACCACGCCGCGCTTTATCAGCGGCCTCGCCGACATTCTCGTCGAGCAGGGCCGTTACGCCGAAGCGGAGCAACTGGTTCGGGTTTCCCTCGAGATCATCCAGACCGTGGGCATTGCCGAGGATTCGCTCTCGCGCGCGCAGCAGCTTTCGATGCTCGGCAATATCCTGAGCCTGCAGCGCAAGGGGCGGGAAGCGATTGCCGTATTCGCGCAGCTCGACAAGGCAACCGCCAACTGGGAGCCGGCGCGCCGGCAAAGTTTCGAACTCGGTGGCGGACGCATCACCTCGCTCTACAACTCCGGGCAGGTCGAGGCCGGCATTGCCGCCGCCGAGCAGCTTGTGAAGAAGCAGGTTTCCCGGGTCGGAGAAAATCATTCCGATACAGCCTTGGCACGCGGCATTCTGGCAGTCGGTCTGATGCGCGCCGGACGCGACGCGGAAGCGGCTCGCGAATTCCGCACCGCGATTCCGATGCTGATGGCATACTCCCGCGAGAACGCGGATGACGATACGACCGCCGTCGCTGCGCGTAACCTGCGCCTGCAGAATACCGTTGAGGCCTACCTCGTCATGCTGGCGCGCGAGAAGAACGCTTCTGGAGACATCGGCGCCGAGACCTTCAGCCTGGCCGACGCCGTTCGCGGTCACTCCGTGCAGCAGGCGCTCGCAGCCTCGAGCGCGCGCGCCGCGGCCAGCGATCCGGCGCTGGCCGTGCTGGTGCGCAAGGAGCAGGACCTCGGCAAGCAGATCAATGCGCAACTCGGCACGCTGAACAACGTGCTGTCGCTGTCATCGGCGGAACGGGACGAGAAGGGCGTGCAGGCGATCAACGCCTCGATCAACGCGCTGCGCGCCGGTCGCATCAAGGCGCGCCAGGAGATCAGCCAGCGCTTCCCGGCCTATGCCGATCTCGTCTCGCCGAAGCCGCCGTCGGTCGAGCAGATCAAGGCGACGCTGGTCGAAGGCGAGGCGATGCTGTCGTTCTATTTCGGACAGAACAACAGCTTCGTCTGGGCCGTGCCGAAGGACGGTCTGGTCGCGTTCGCCGCGATCAAGGCGAGCAGCGGCGACATCGAGAGCAAGGTGCGCAAGCTGCGCGAGGCGCTCGAGCCGCAGGCGGCGATGATTTCGGACATTCCGCCGTTCGATCTCAAGCTCGCCCATGAACTCTACTCACTGCTGCTGCAGCCGGTGGAGAGCGGCTGGCGGCCGGCGAAGAACCTGATCATGGTGACCAACGGCGCGCTCGGCCTGCTGCCGTTGTCGCTGTTGCCGACGGCGCCGTCCGAGGCTCGCAGCGACGACGATCCGCTGTTCGCGAGCTACAGGAACGTGCCGTGGCTGGCGCGGACCCACGCGGTCACCACCGTGCCTTCGGCGGCCGCGCTGCGCACCCTGCGGCAATTGCCGCCCGGCAAGGCGGGGCGCGGCGAATTGATCGCATTCGGCGATCCCTATTTCAGCAAGGAACAGGAAGCCGAGGCCAGCGCGGGCGAACAGGTCAGGGTTGCCGACGCCGGCGGCAATACCACGCGCGGGGTTCCGTTGAAGCGGCGCAACAGCGTCAAGCTCGACGGCGTCGACAGCGCCGAACTCGCGATGTTACCGCGGCTTCCGGACACGTCGGAGGAATTGAAGTCGATCGCGCTGGCGTTGCAGGCCGATCCGTCGAAGGTTCTGAATCTCGGCAAGCAGGCGAGCGAGCAGGCGGTCAAGACGATGAACCTGTCCGGGTTCAAGGTGCTGGCGTTCGCGACCCACGGCCTGGTGCCGGGCGAACTGAACGGCCTGTCGCAGCCGGCGCTGGCGTTGTCCTCACCCGCCGTGACCGGCGGCGATGGCGACGGGCTGCTCACCATGGAGGAAATTCTCGGGCTCAAGCTCGATGCCGACTGGGTGGTGCTGTCGGCCTGCAACACCGGTACCGGAACGGGCGCAGGCGCCGAGGCCGCCTCGGGCCTCGGCCGCGCCTTCTTTTACGCCGGCACCCGTGCGCTACTGGTGACCAACTGGTCGGTGCACTCGCAGTCGGCGCGCGAACTGGTGACCGACCTGTTCAGACGGCAGGCGCAGGACCCGAAATTGACGCGCGGCGAAGCGTTGCGGCAGGCGATGATGGCGCTGATCGACGGCCCCGGCTATGCCGGCGCCGACGGCAAGACCGAATTCGCCTATGCCCATCCGTTGTTCTGGGCGCCGTACACCATCATCGGCGATGGCGGTGTGCGATAGTAGGCAGGGAATAGCAGAGGAAGAACAATCGTGCGAAGTTGGAAACCGGGGTTGCTGCTGGCGAGTGTTGTAGTCATCACCGGATCGCTTTCGGCCAACGCCGGGCCGGTTCTGATCACCCCCGAAGAAGCAGCCTTGCCGCCGCCGAAAGGCGCCGTGGCAACCGAGCGGCGGGGGATCACGCGCGGACCCAAGGTCGACGTTGTGGCCAGCCCGGGAGAGATTCGATCTCCGATGCACTTCCAGTTGAAGTTCGAACCCTATGGCGGAGCCAAGATCGATCCCGACTCCGTCAAGGTCATCTATCTCCGCACCCCGAACGTCGATCTCACGCAGCGGATAAAAGCCTTTTTCAAGCCGACCGGAATCGACATACCCGAGGTCGAACTGCCGCCCGGCGAGCACATGGTGCGGGTCGACGTCAAGGACAGCGACGGCCGCATCGGGAGCACGAGTTTCGTCCTCAAGGTCGCGCCCTGAGTACGACCTGCCCATATTGCGCGCGGGAGAACCCGCCGGCGGCGCGTGTCTGCGGCTCCTGCTCGCGGGAAATTGCCGTGCCGGAAAAGCTGCTTGCGGAGCGTGACGAACTGGCGCGCAAGCGCGACGCGCTGCGGCTGGAAGTGGGCCAGGCGCGCGCCGAACTGGAAGCGCTCCGGCGAAACAGAAAACGATCTGCCTGATGGAATGCCCGTTCTGCGCCGAAACGATCAAGGATGAGGCGGTCGTCTGCAAGCATTGCTCGCGCGACCTGCGGATCGTGCGTCCCGTGATTGCCGAGATCCAGGAGATCGTCCTCGAACTGGAGGGGTTGCAGCGTGAACTCGGCCGCATCCGCGCGCGGATCGAACGGATTCGCTCGCCGGGCCATTTCTATATCGTTCACGCCCTGGCCTATATTTTCGTTCCTGTCATCCTGCTGGTCGTCGCGCACATCTTTGTCACCATCACATTGAATGTGAGCCCGCTCTATCTCCGCCTCGCCTCGGTGATAATCCCGCTGCCGTTCGGACTGCTTATCCGTGCGCGCCACAAGGTCGGCTTCCGCGGCGCCATACTGGTCGGGGTCCTGACCGCGGCAATCGCGGTGACGTGCATGCTGACCGTCACCGGATTCAACGATCATGTTCCGATCGTGCCCCGGACATGGGTCGAATGGCGGGAGGTAATTGAATATTCGCTGAGCATTGCGCTGTCATTCGTCACGGGGAACATTCTGGGATCGCTGATCTTCGAGATCTTGCCAAAGACGATGACGCGAGGCGGCGGCAAGCCCAATCCGGTGGCCTACAAGGTGGCCGGCCTGCTCGGTCAGCACGTCGGCGAGGAGCATCTCCGCCGCCGCGCGCGGACCATCCAGGACCTTATCACGACGTTGGGCCCGCTGCTCGGGGTGGTTGGGACCGCGGCCGGCTCCATATACGCGGGTCTGAAGGGTGTCATCGGCGGTTGAGCGCATTGACGCACCGCGGAAGATTCGCCTAATAATCCCATAATGTCGGCTTTCAGCCGCTCCCTCCATCAGGTCTTACTCCATGAACAAGGTTTATCCCGACGCCAAAGCGGCACTCGATGGCGTTCTCAAGGACGGCATGATGATCATGTCCGGCGGCTTCGGTCTGTGCGGTATCGCCGAAACCCTGTCGGACGCGATCCGCGATTCCGGCGTCAAGAATCTGACCGTCGTTTCCAATAATGCGGGCGTCGACGGCATCGGCCTCAGCCGCCTGCTGGAAACCAGGCAGATCAGGAAGATGATCTCGTCCTATGTCGGCGAGAACAAGCTGTTCGCGCAGCAATACCTCGCCGGTGAACTGGAACTCGAATTCAACCCGCAGGGCACGCTGGCCGAGCGCATCCGCGCCGGCGGCGCCGGCATTCCCGCCTTCTACACCAAGACCGGCGTCGGCACGCTGATCGCCGAAGGCAAGGAAGTGAAGGAATTCGACGGCGAGAAATACATCATGGAGCGCGGCCTGTTCGCCGATCTCGCCGTCGTGCACGCCTGGAAGGGCGACACCGCCGGCAACCTGATCTACCGCAAGACCGCGCGGAACTTTAACCCGATGATGGCGACCGCCGCGAAGATCACCGTGGCCGAGGTCGAGCATCTGGTTCCGGCCGGCGAGCTCAACCCCGACCACATCCACACGCCCGGCATTTTCGTCAAACGCATCATCGAGGTCGGGACGGGCAAGAAGCGGATCGAGTTCCGCAACACCCGCCCGCGGCCCGCCGCTTAAGCGCACGCACTGGAGAAACGATATGGCCTGGACCCGTGAACAGATGGCTGCGCGCGCCGCGAAGGAATTGCGCGACGGCTACTACGTCAATCTCGGCATCGGCATTCCGACGCTGGTCTCGAACTACATCCCCGCGGGCATCGACGTCAGCCTGCAGAGCGAGAACGGCATGCTCGGCATGGGCCCGTTCCCTTACGAGGGCGAGGAAGATGCCGACCTCATCAATGCCGGCAAGCAGACGGTAAGCGAACTGCCTGACACCAGCTATTTCTCCTCGGCCGATTCCTTCGCCATGGTGCGCGGCGGGCATATCGATCTGTCGATCCTCGGCGCGATGCAGGTGGCGCAGAATGGCGACCTCGCCAACTGGATGATCCCCGGCAAGATGGTGAAGGGCATGGGCGGCGCGATGGACCTCGTCGCCGGCGTCAAGCGCGTCGTCGTGGTGATGGAGCATTCCGCCAAGGACGGCCCGAAGCTTCTGAAGACGTGCAACCTGCCGCTGACCGGCGAGCGTGTCGTCGACATGGTCGTGACGGATCTTGCCGTCTTCACGATCGACAAGCACGGCAAGGACGGCATGGCGCTGATCGAACTCGCCGACGGCGTTACGCTGGACGAGGTCAAGGCGAAGACCGAAGCCGAGTTCCGCGTCGCGCTCAAGAACGTGTGATGCAATGGCGGGGCGGTCGCAATCAGCGATCCGTCCCGCGCATGCCGAAGATGCACGCTTCATTGCCCGCAACATCCTGGCCTCGCAGCGCGGCCCGCTGCCGCGCGGCTGGTTCGACGTCGCGCTCGGCTGGGACGAGCCGCGATGTCTCGATTTCGTCGAGCACGTAGCGACGGCACGAACGCCGTCGTGGTGGCATGTCGCGCATTTCATCATTGCCGAGGTCGAGGGAACGCCGGCCGCCTCGCTGTGCGCGTTGACGGCTTCGGGCACCGGCGTTGCCGCGAGAGCGGCGATCGCAGCGGTGGCCGCCGAGAGCGGGCTCGGCGCTGCGGACGTGGACGCGATGCTCCGCCGCGGCGCCTACACCAGGAATTGCTGGGTGCAGGGTGGTGACGGCGACTGGCTGATCGAACACGTCGCGACGCTGCCCCAATATCGCGGCCGCGGGCTGGTCCAGTCGCTGATCGATCATGCGCTGGCGGCCGGAGCGCGAGCGGGATTCGCGCGCGCCTCGATCTCGTTTCTGATCGGCAACGAGGCGGCCGAGCGATCTTACGCGAAAGCTGGTTTTGCCTTCGCAGAAGAAAAGCGCGATCCGGCATTCGAGGCCATCACGGGATCGCCGGGCTTCCGTCGGTTTGCGCGGGTGATCGGATAACTGCGCCAAGCGCGCATGTTCAGTGATCGAGCGGCTTTCCCGGCCCGAGATGGTAGCGGCTGGAGAAGAACACCAGCGGAAGATTGTCGCAGTGATCGCAGCGCGATACTTCGGCGATGAACAGCGTGTGGTCGCTGACGTCGATCGTCCTGATCACCTCGCAGGCGAAGAACGCCACGCAGTTCGACAGTCGCGGCAGGCCTTCGACGATGTCGTAATCGGGGCAGGTGCCGCGCGACCGATCCGCAAAATGCTTCGATAGCGCCCTGGCCTGGTCCGGCAGCACGCTGACGCCGTAGCGCCGGCTTGCCGATATCGCATCATGCGTTCGGCCCGGCTTCACCGAGACCAGCACGGTCGGCGGCGCCAGGCTGATGCTGACAAAGCTGTTGGCCGTCATGCCGCAGGCTTCCCCGCGCCGGTCGAATGCCGTCAGTACCGCAACCCCCGTCGCAAATCGCGACGCGGCCTGGCGAAAGGCGAGCGGGTCGGCGCGCTGCATCGCATGCTCTCCTCACGCCGTCGCCCGCATCGGCGCGGCGGGCACGGCTTTTTGCTGGATCCAGGCGCGGATGCGATCGGCTGACGCGACGCGATCCCATTGATGATCCGGATAGTTGAAGTTCTCGGTGAACTCGTCGGCAAGCGCCTGGTTCTGGCTCATCGTTCCGATCAGCATGCCGAGCGCCTCCGTGGGCGGCTGCAGCATGATGTTGGTCCAGCGCGCGGCCGCCAGCACCCGGTCCTGCCGCTTGAGGTCGACCTTCTCGCAGAAGCGCCGATCGAGCACGTCGGCGTTGACGATCTCCTCGCCGAGCACGAACGCGGCGTAGGAGGCGACATTGGCGCCCTGTCCCATCATGGGATCGACGACCGAATGGACGTCGCCGAGCGCGATCGCGCATTTGCCGCCGTCGAATTCGACAACGGTGTTGCGAACCGTCGGCACCACGCCGCCCTGCAGGAGATCGAGCGGCTGCGCGAGATCGAAGCGCGCGGTGTCGATGCGGTCGTAGGTGGTCGGATGATGTCTCTCGAGCTTCTCCAGCACGGTGCTCAGGAAACGCTTGCGGTCTGCCTCATAGCTCAGCGTCGCCAACTCCTCCATGTCGCCGCCCGGGACGTTCTCCATCAGAAGCGCGCTGGCGATGCCGTTGAAGGTGATGGTGGGAATCACGATCATCTCGCCATGCCCGGGCGAAACCGACAGCGTCACGTTCATCGGGTCGGGCTCGCGGACGCCGGTATAGAGGCCGACGCAGAGCCGCCGCTGCGGCTGCGAATAGGGCGAGTGCTCGGGCCGGTAGGCGAACAACTGGCCCAGCGGACCCTTGCCGCTGGCAACGACGAGCAAATCGAAGCGATTGACCAGCGGCGCGATGTCGCCTTCGTCGATGCGGCTGTATTCGATCCTGCCGCCGCGATCCGCAAAGTCCTTCATCAGCACCGGCAGATAGATCCGGTAATCGACCGCGCGACTCGGCCGCGAGAAGTAACCGCGGAAGCTGATCGGCTGCGGAAAATTGAAGAAGTGATCGTGGTAGTAATAATGCTGCTTGGGGTCGTTCCAGTGATTGACGCCAAGATGATCCTCGCGGGCGATCGTCACATGGTGGTGTGCGACCGTGTTGAGCAGGCGGATGCCGCGATAGTCATCCGGCGCGCGGTCGGTGATCAGTGTCGCGTCGACACCGTGCTTCTGGAGATAAAGGGCGAGGTGCAGGCCGGCGATACCGGCCCCTACGATCCCGATGCGCCGTCCCATGTCCGCCTCCCCCCATGAATTGGTTCGGGAGCCTGCTGTCCCGTTGTTGCCTGCACCCTAGCTGCGAACTTGCCGGAGTAATATGGAATGGATAGGATATGATCTATTCCTGATGGGAATGATTGCAATGGACCGGATCGACTGCCTGCGCGCCTTTGTCCGTTCGCTGGAAGGCGGCAGCTTCTCGGTCGCCGCCAATGAGCTCGGCATCGGTCAGCCGGCCGTGAGCAAGCGGATCGCCCTGCTCGAGAGCGAGTTCGGCACGCAACTGTTCTTTCGCACCACGCGCAAGCTCAAGCCGACGCCGGAGGGCCAGCGCATCTACGATCTTGCCCGGCAAATTCTCGGCAACTTCGATCTGGCGCGGGCGAACGTCGAGGAAAGCTCGCTGCGGCCGAGCGGCACGCTGCGGGTCAGCCTGCCGTCGGCATTCGGCCGGCGCTACCTGATGCCTGTCATCGCCGAATATGTGCGGACCTATCAGGGCGTTCGCCTCGACGTCCGCTTCAGCGAGCGGTTCGTCAATCTGGTCGAGGAGGGGATCGAGCTGGCGCTGCGGATCGGGCAACTCGAGTCGAGCACGCTGGTTGCGCGGCGGCTCGGCACGGTGCGGCGTTATCTGGTCGCGACGCCGACCTACCTCAGGGGACGCGCTCCGCCGCGTGCGCCTGACGACCTCAACGCGCACCAATGCATCGTCTACTCACGCATTCAGTCCGCCAACGACTGGATTTTCGAATCCGAACACGGCCGCCACGTCGTTTCGATCGGTGGGCCGCTTCTGGTCGATGACGCCGATGCAATGGAGCAGGCCGTGATGCATCATCTCGGCATCGCGATCCTGCCGGAATGGAGCGCGCTTGCCGGCATCCGCTGCGGCCAGTTGCAGAACCTGCTGCCGGATTTCTCGATCGCCGCGCTGCCGCTGCACGCGGTCTATCCCGAGACGCACTGGATGTCGCTTCGGGCGCGCAGCTTCCTCGATCTCCTGATCAAGCGCGCCGGGCAATTCTCCACTCCGCAAGACACGTAAGGGTCGGAAGCGATTACGCCGGCCCGCTCGGAACGTCCGAAAACCGCGTCAGCCACGCCACCGGGCCGATGCTGGCGGCGACGATCAAGAGCGCGGCCAGCGCGCCTTCCTCGAAACTGCCGCGGCTGGCGTATTGATAGATCGAGGTCGCCAGCGTCTCGACGTTGAGCGGCCGCAGCAGCAGCGTCGCCGGCAACTCCTTCAGGCAATCCACGAAGACGACGATGGCCGCGCCCAGCATGGCGGGACGCAGCAGCGGCAGATGGATCAGCCGCATCGTCGTGGCCTGGCGGGCGCCGACGGCACGCGCGCTGTCGTCATAGTCGCGCGGAATTCGTTCGAATCCTGCCTTGATGAATCCGGTCGGCACCGCCAGAAAGCGGATCACATAGGCGATGACGACCGCAGCTCCGGAGCCGACCACGATCAGTCCCGGCAGCGATCGTCCGAGCCATCCGGCGATTGCGTTCAGCGCATTGTCGATCGCGAGCACGGGACCAAGCAGGCCGATCGCCAGCACGAGGCCTGGAAGGGTGTAGCCGGTCTGCGCGACGTTCATGGCGACCGCGCGCAGCGTGCTCGGCCGCCAGCGCCAGGCCAGAATGGTGGCAAGGCCGAGCAGCAGCGCTGTCAGCGTGGCCAGGGTGGCGAAAGCGATCGAGTTGAAGGCGTCGTGCCACAGCGCCGTATCGAAATTCGAAAGCAGGCCGCGCTTGAAACTCTGATGCGCGAGATACAGCAGCGGCACGACGAAGCCGAGCGCGACCGGCATCAGGCAGGCGGCGAAAGCGGCGGCGCCCTTGAGGCCGGCCAGCGGCGTGCGCTGGGTCAGCCGCGGGCTCTCGGCGGAGAACTCCGCGGTGATGTTGCGGCGGCCGTAGCGTTCGATCGCGATCAGGCCGGCGACGATGGCGAGCATGAAGCAGGAGAGCTGCGCGGCGCCGGCGAGGCTGCCGCGGTTGAGCCAGGTCGTGAACACCGAGACGGTGAGGGTGCGGACGCCGAGATATTCGCTGGCGCCGATATCGTTCAGCGTCTCCAGCGACACCAGCGCGACGCCGACTGCGAGCGCTGGCCGCGCCATCGGCAGCGAGACGCGCCAGAAGATGGTCCAGCGCCCGGCGCCGAGCGTGCGCGCGGCCTCGGCGAATTCGGCGCTCTGGAGCTGGAACATCGGCCGCGCCGAGAAATAGACGTAGGGGTAGAGCACCAGCGCGATCACGATGATGGCGCCGGGCAGGGAGCGCAGACTGGGAAGCAGCCGCACCGCATCCTGCATCGGAAGCCACAGCGCGAGCGTCTGGTGGACGAGGCCGAGCGGTTCGAACAGGTCGACATAGACGTAGGCAGCGAGATAGGTCGGGATCGCCAGCGGCAGCGGCACCAGCCACAGCAGGATGCCGCGGCCGCGGAAATCATGCAGCGAGATCAGCCACGCGGTGCCGGCGCCCATCGCAAGCGACAAGGCGCCGACGCCGCCGAGCAGCAGTGCTGTGTCGAGCATGGTCGCCGGCAGCACATAGGTGATGAGGTGCTGCCAGATGTCAGGCGCAGGCTGCAGCGCCAGCGCGATGATCGAGACGACGGGGGCGGCGACGAGAATGGCGGTCGCAACCGCAATCGCTGCCGCGATGCGGCCGGCATGGGTGGACCCCTTCACGCCAGATCGCAGCGGCGCAAGGCCGCGAGCCCAAGCAGCATTATGCCCTCTCCCGGGGAGGGAGAGGGCATGTTGGCGGGAATGCTTTCGAAATTCGATGCGATCAATTATCGAACCCGACCTTGTCGACCAGCGTCGAGGCGGCCTTGCGGCTGGCGACGATCTTGGCGATCGGCGTCGGATCGGCGGTGAGCTTGCCGTAGCCCGCGATGGTCGGGTTGACGGCGACGCCGGCGCGGATCGGGTACTCGTAGTTGGCATCGGCGTAGATGTGCTGGGCCTTTTCGCCGGCGAGCCATTCGATCAGCTTGACGGCGTTAGCCTTGTTCGGCGCGTGCTTGGCCAAAATGACGCCGGAGAGATTGACGTGGGTGCCGCCGCCTTCGAACGTCGGCAGGATCACCTTGGTGGCTTCCGCCCACGGCTTCTTCTCGGGATCGTTGTTCATCATCAGCGCCCAGTAATAGGTGTTGCCGATGCCGATGTCGCACTTGCCGGCCGCGACGTCGCGCGCCGCCTCGCGGTCGCCGCCGGAGGGCTTTTGCGCAAGGTTGGCCTTCACGCCCTTCAGCCATTCCTCGGTCTTGGCCTCGCCGTGCTTGGCCAGGTAGGCCGCGAACAGCCCGTTGTTGTAGATGTGCTGGCCGGAGCGGATGCAGATCTTGCCCTTCCACTTGGGATCGGCGAGCTCTTCATAGGTAATCTTGTCCTGCTTGACGCGATCCTTCGAGGCATAGATCACGCGCGCGCGCATCGAGATGCCGGCCCACTGACCGTCCGGATCGCGATATTGCGGCGGCACGATCTCGTCGATCACCACCGACTTGAACGGCTGGGTGACGCCGGCCTGAACCGCGTCGTCGAGGCGGCCGAGATCGACCGTGAGCAGCACGTCGGCGGGGCTCGACGCGCCTTCGGCCTTCATCCGCTGCTCGAGGCCGGAGCTCGCCGAGACGACGTTGACCTTGATGCCGGTATCCTTGGTGAAGGCGTCGAACAGCGGCTGGACCAGCTTGGTTTCGCGATAGGTGTAGACATTGACCTCGCCGTCGGCGGATGCCGGCGAGGCGCCGAACGCGATGAAGCAGAGCAACGCGGCGGTTGCGGCGGTAGCGCGAAATGTTGTCATGAGAGCTGCCCGACAAAGCTGGTGGAGATGCCGGTCTCAGTAGCGCAGCCTCCGTCATGCCGTCAGCGACCGGATGTCGCGCATGACCTCGATTTAGAGCGATTCCAGCAAACTATTTTAGAGCGATTCCAAATCGAGGCTAGCTGACTTGTCTGAACAGTTTCTTCGCCTGTTCGATTTCGGGGAGATCTTGCCCGGTATCGAGATCGATCAGGGCTCGCGTGAGTACGTCCGACCCGGCGGTTTCCCGGCCGTCGTTCATGAAAAGATGCGCAAGCCCAAGCGCGCTGCGCAGTTCGAAAGCCTTGGTCTGCTGGCCTCGGGCGATCTCGAGCGCCCTTCCAAAAGCGTGCTCCGCCTCGCAGACGTTGGCCCGGTCGCGACGCAACAGAAGCTCGCCCTTGATACGATGCAGTTCCGCATCGAGCCAATGCTGACCGGACCGTTCCGTCGTGGCGATCAGCTCGCGCAAGGTCTCCAATCCTGTGTCCGTTCGCCCTGCCGCCGCATCCGCCACGGCAACCTGCATTCCCCAGAACGGTTCGCAGAGGTAACAATCGTTTTCGTGCAGCAGGGTCCAGCCGCGGCGCATTTCCGCAAGCCCGCTCCGCCGGTCGCCGGCACGCCAGCTTGCGAGGCCGGTCAGGTAGGTGCCCGCGGCGACATACAACGGCATCGTATGGTCGCGGGCGAGAGCGAGTGCCAGGATCGTCTCCGTTTGCTGCAACGGCCCGCCGCATAGTCCGTCGAACACCGCCTTGTGTACGAGCGCATTGGCCTGGGAGAGCGCGCGCTTTTCCCCGAGGGAATGCACCGCTTCCGCGGCGAGCCGCCGGGCGCGATCGATCTTCCCCATCGGCCAAAGCACCAGGGAAAGAAATCTCATGATGACGAACGGCAGGTCCAGCGTTGACGTCCTGAAGACCTCCAGATCCGACTCGGCTTCATAGGTCGCGAGCGCCTGCTCGAGATGCGTTTTCGCGTTCACATAGTCGCCTCCGAACCAGCAGGTCGCCCCGTTGGTCCAATGTGCGACAATGGCGGCAACCGGCGAGTCCGGCCGCCTGTTCGCAGCGCTCATGGTTGCATCCGCCAGCTCCCACATCGGCGCAATCTCGCCATGGGTCAGACAGGCATTGAACAATCCCGAATAGATCGGCGCCAGTTCGACCGGATCATTGATATCGGCGGCGAATTGCCGGGCGCGTGTCCATGCGGCGACCGTTTGCGGTGCGCTGTGCCCAAGGTTGCCCCGCAGCGCCCGGCTATAGGTGATTTGAAGATGAAGCCGGTTCATGGTCCGGCCGGGGTCGTTGGGCAGCCCGTCGGCAATCGCAACCGCCTTGCCGAGATGTGCGATGGCCTCGGTATAGGCGGAGCGTTTGAGCGCCTGCTGGCCCGCCTTGCTCCACCAGTCGAGCGCAACGCCGTCGAGCCCCGCTTCGGTGAAGTGATAGGCCACCACCTCCGGCTCGGTCCTGGCGATGGCCGGAAACCGATCGCGCAGGACACTGCCAATCTGGTTGTGGAGCAGTTGCCGGCGGCTCTTGAGCAGGCTCTCATAGGCCGCTTCCTGGACCAGCGCGTGCTTGAAGCTGTAGCTCGCGTCCGGCGGCGTCCCGCGGCGCAATAGCAGTTCGGCTTCCTCCAATTGCCTCAGCGCGGTGTTCAGCGTCAGATCATCGCGGCCTGCCACCGACCTCAGCAATGTGTAGGAGAAGTCGCGGCCAATGGCGGCGCCTATCTGTGCGACTTCCTTGACCGGCGCCAGCCGGTCAAGGCGGGCCATCAGCGAATCCTGCAGCGTCGCGGGAATGGCGAGCGGCGGCAGCGGGCGATCCAGGCGAAGGCTTCCGGCATCCTCCACCAGCAGGCCGGATTCCAAGATCGTCTTGGTCAATTCCTCGATAAACAGCGGGATGCCATCCGTCCTGTCGATGATCTGCTTCATCATGTCGCCCGGCAGCTGCCGGCCGATGGTCACCTGTTCGACCAGCGCGCGCGTGTCTCGCCGATCCAGCCGATCGAGCTTCAGCAGGCTGATATTGGCCAGTCCCGTCCATGGCGGTTCGTACTCGGGCCGGAACGTCATCAGCGCAAGGATCGGTAATCCCCTGATCCGGTCGACGGCGAGATCGAATAGTTCAAGCGTGGTGGCGTCGGCCCAATGCAGGTCCTCGCAGACGATCAGCACCGGCAGCTGCCGGGCCAGACCTTCGAGCTGATCGAGCAGGGCGGCGAACGTCTGTCGCCGCTGCTGCACCGGATTCAGGCCGAGCGGCGGATAGCGTTCGCCCGTTGCGATCGAAAGAAGTGCCGCGATCAGCGGCGCCGCGTTGGCCACCTGCTGCGTTCCAACTGCAAGCATTGCCTCGAGCTTGTCGAGCTTCTGCTCGGGCGTGTCCTGTGAGCGGATGCCGGCGGCGCGCTCGAGCTGAGCGACGAAGGGGTGGAGCGCACTGTTGGTATGGTAAGGCGAGCACTGAAACCGCACCCGGCAGTGTGCTCCGAGCTCGGGATTTTCGCAGAGCATCGCAACCAGGCGCGATTTGCCGATCCCCGCCTCGCCGGAAATCAGCACGGCCTGGCCCTGACCCTGCCACGCCAGCTGTTGCCGTGAGTTCGCGAATTCGATTTCGGCCTTGCGGCCGACAAAGCCCATCGAGCGCGCCGTGCGCACCGCCTCGAAGCGGCTCTCCGATGCCGCTCCACCTTCGACCGCCCAGGCTGCAATCGGTTCGGAGATGCCCTTGACCTGGCGAAGGCCGAGGTTCCGGAACGTGAAGAGATCGCCGAGCAGTTCGCGCGTCGAAGCAGCGACGACGACGGCCCCGGGCTCGGCAAGGCTCTGCAGCCGCGCTGCGATGTTCGGCGTGTCGCCGACCATGGCCTGCTGCTCCGACGCGCATCCGCTGATGAGGTCGCCCACCACCACAAGCCCGGTCGCGATCGCGATCCGCGCCTCAACCCGTTCGGCGCGGGTTTCGAGCGGCTCTATTGCCGCAATCATGTCGAGCCCGGCTCGCACGGCGCGCTCGGCGTCATCCTCGTGCGCGCGGGGATAGCCGAAATAGGCAAGCACGCCATCGCCGACGAACCTGGCGATGTTGCCGTCGTATTTGGCAATGACTTTCGCGCAGGCAGCGCGATAGGCGCGGATCACCTCCCACATGTCTTCCGGATCAAGGCGGGCAGAGAGCTCGGTCGAACCTACCAGATCGCAGAACATCACCGTGAGGTGGCGCCGCTCGGCGTCATGCCGATTGGTCTGCTCGTCGACCAGGTCGGCTCGCTTGAGTTCGTCGATCGCGCGCAGCATCTTGAGACGATGGCCGAGCAGGACTTCGAGCTTGTCGAAGTCGCGGTCCGTCAGTTCGGGAAGAACACCGAGATCGATGCCGTTCTCGGCAAAACGCAGCGCGTACTGCCCGAGCCCCAGCTTCTCCAGCCAGTCCGCAATTGCTTGCATTGGCTTCACCGACGGTGAGGTGGCGGCCTGCCTGATATGGACTACTGCAGTCGCGATGTTATGCCAGTTTTTCCCGAATGGCACGTATCGTTTGCAGCAACAATTCTGCTGCGGTTTCGGGATACCAAATCGCAGCGCTGCGCAACCATGCCGATACGATCAGCACCGGCGACTAATTGGGCGGGAGATTTGTCGGTTCACGACCGATTGAATCGCAAGCAGAATCAATCAGCTCTTGCCGGCGTCGAGAAAAGTGGGTCGGCAATGCGACTCAAGGATGTGAGCCAAGCGGTGGGACCAGTACCGGTGCGGCGCGGCGCAGCAGCGCTACGAACCCGATTTCGTCCGCGTGACGCGCTTCACGGCGGCATGCGCGTCGCGATGCGAGACGCCGAGCGATTGCAGAATAGCAGTGACGGCGGACGGTACGTCCGGGCTCCGCACATTTCCTTCGCTCGCTGACAGCATCACCTGGAGAACGATTCCAACGACAATCGCCGTGCCGAGATGAGGTGAGATCTCGGCAATGCGGCCCTGGCGTGCGGCCTGATGCAGGTCTTCGGCGAGCAGGCCACGAGCCGCGCTTCCCACCGTCGGAAATGACCAGGCGTAGCGAGCAACCAGGCCACCCCACCTTGGATTGAGTGTCGCCTGAGACAGGAATGTGCAGCATCCATCCGCAATTCGCTCAACGGGATTCTCGAATATTGCGCGGCGCGGCTGCAGCAAATCCACGAACGTCTGGGTCAATTCATCCGCGACCGCCATCTGAACGGCCTCGATGTTCTTGAAATGCACATAGAGGGTGCCTTTGGCGACGCCCGCCTCGCGCACGACATCCTCGACCGTTACGGCTTCGACCGCTTGCCTTGCATACAGCGAACGCGCCGCGCCAAGGATCTGCTCGCGGGTTCTCGCGCTCTTGGCGCGTCCGATTTCGGCGCGTCTGGCCGGGTCAATTTTTGCCACGATGGAGCCTTCCCAACTTACCGTTCTTTTACCGTATTGACATTCAGGTCAAAATGACTTCAACGTCAATTTCAGAATTTCGAGTTTGAAGAACCGTTGCATATTTCCGTTTGTTTTCGCTGCCGGCGGTATTTGCCGCAGCGATGGCGCCGACCGCGGTCGCGGTTGGCTTCCAATAGGAGGATCCGATATGAACCGTCACCTCGCCATCATCTCCTCGGTACTGATCCTTGGCATCTGCAGTGCGTCCGCGCAGACCGAACTGTCCAAATACGCCGACGCAAAGGGCTACATCGACGTTCAAAAACTTACCTGCGGGCAACTGGCCGGTACATATCAGGAAGACGCGGATTTTCTCGGGGTCTGGTATAGCGGCTGGTACAACGGACTAGCCAAGAAGCACGCGATCAACGTGCCGCGCGTCAAGGAGAGCATTCACAACGTCATCGTCTACTGCAAGGCAAATCGAGACGTGACAGTCATCAAGGCGATCGACGCGATTCTGAAGGCGGAGAAGCAATAGCCCGTATCGCCGATCGAGTTCACGCTGCCGCGGAAGTCGGAATCCAATAACGGCTGGTTCAGACCCAGCCAGAGAGGCCATCCATGTTGCGCTTGACCTGTGCCGTTCTGGTTTCCGCGACGGCGATCCTGATCAGCCTTCCGGCCCGGGCTGCCGATTTGCCCACCCGCGCTCAGCCGGCGGCGCCGGTTCCGTATGTGCCATCGTTTTCCTGGACCGGCTTCTACCTCGGTGGTGAACTCGGCTGGATACGAACCGATCCGGAATACACCACCGGAGCCATGTTGCTTGGAACGCCTTTTCTGGTCTCGGCCGCGACCGGCAAGAGCGGCCTGAGCTACGGCGCGCTGGCAGGCTACAATTACCAGGCAGGAAGCGTGGTGCTCGGCATCGAAGGTGATTTCGAAGGCTGGACGGTCGGCACGATCCGCTACACCTCGATCACCGGGGATTTTCTGACCGCTCACAGCAAATGGGGCGGATCGGTCCGCGGGCGATTAGGCTTTGCGGCCGATCGCGCGCTGTTCTACATGACGGGCGGCGCAGCATTCGTCTCGAACAAGACGTCCATCCCGACCACCGGAATTTCGATCGGCGGTGACGATACGCGGATCGGATGGACGGTGGGAGCGGGCATCGACTACGCCTTCACGAATAACTGGTTTACCGGCTTCGAGTATCGCTATTCGCAATTTGAGTCCAGATCGTTTGTCTATCCGATCCCGGTCCTGAATCTCGGGACGATTGGATTGAAGCAGGATTTGAGCACCAACCAGGTTACGGCCCGGATCGGCTATAAATTCTAGAATCGAACCGCAACCAGAGGCGAGCGAACGACGGCTCTCACGGCAACCGCTTCTCCGAGGACACGAAATGAGTCACCGGCCGACCGACAAATCCCCGCGTCATGGCATCAATCGCCGGGACGTCTTGCTGAATGGAAGCTCCGCGCTCGCCGCCGCTTGCATAACTTCGATGGCGCCGGCGAGCATCACATCGGCGGCGGCGCAATTGCCGTCGCGACGGCCGCACATCGTCTACATTGTCGCGGACGATCTCGGATGGAAAGACGTCGGCTTTCACGGCTCTGACATCAAGACCCCGAATATCGACAGGCTGGCGCAGAACGGTGCACAACTCGAGCAGTTTTACGTCCAGCCGATGTGCACGCCCACGCGCGCAGCCTTGATGACAGGGCGGTATCCGTGTCGCTATGGCCTGCAAACGCTGGTCATTCCGACACCCAGCAAGTACGGCCTGCCCACGGACGAACGGCTGCTGCCGCAGGCACTCAAGGACGCAGGCTATCGGACGGCCATGGTCGGCAAGTGGCACCTGGGACACGCCGATCGCAAGTATTGGCCTCGCCAGCGCGGCTTCGACTACCATTACGGATCAATGGTAGGCGAGGTCGATTACTTCACTCATTCATCGGGAAATGTGCGCGACTGGTATCGCGACGACCGACCGGTCAACGAGCAGGGTTACGTCACCCAATTATGGGGCAAGGATGCGGTAGCGCAGATCAATGCTCATGACACCAAGACACCGCTGTTTCTGTACCTCGCCTTTACGGCTCCCCACTCGCCGTACCAGGCTCCGAAGGAGTACATCGACAGGTATCGCCACATCGAAGATCCCACGAGACGCAGCTACGCGGCCATGATCACGTGCATGGACGACGAAATCGGCAAGGTGGTCGCCGCGCTCGAACGAAAGCAGATGCGCGACAACACGTTGATCGTTTTCATGAGCGATAACGGCGGCAACCAGACCGCGCTGCTTGCCGGAGACGCCGATGTGTCGAAACTCAAGCTCCCCGCCGATAACGGTCCATACCGTGGCGGAAAAGGGATGCTCTACGAGGGCGGAACACGCGTCGCCGCCCTCGCGAACTGGCCCGGGCGCATCAAGCCCGGCGAGGTGAAGGAGATGATGCACGTTGTCGACATGTTCCCGACTCTGGCCGGACTTGCGGGAGCCAGCCTGACGAAGGGAAAGCCTCTCGACGGATTGGATGTCTGGCCGACCATCAGCAGCGGCGCCGCCTCGCCACGCCAGGAGATCGTATACAACGTCGAGCCGTTTCGCGGTGGCGTGCGGATAGGCGACTGGAAGCTGATCTGGCGGACTGCCCTTCCATCCGCCATTGAGCTTTACAACATTCCGCAGGATCCATCGGAAAAGACGAACCTGGCCGACAGCAATCCGGCGAAGGTCGCGGAGTTGCAGAAGCGCATCGAGCAGCTCGCCAGGGAAAGCGCGAAATCCCTGTTCCTGCTGGATGCATTCGGGACGGTGAAAAGCGCCGCGCATGGACCGCCCTCGTTACCGAACGAGGATGCCTACTTCACGCGAGGCGATTGAAGCGGCCGCCCCGGCATGGAGTCACGGCGCTCAAATGTGCCGCGTGATGCCGCTGCCGCACGCGCGGTCGAGCACGCAGCTCCTGAGCGTATTGTCGAAGTCAGTGTCGCGCTCGCCGTCGATGCGCACGTCCGGAAAGCCGTTGCGGCGCAGGTAGAGTTGCACTCGCAGGACCGCCCGCTTGCCGCCTGACAGCAACAGCACCTCGACGTCGTGGTTGGACTCCTCGCGTCTGCCGAGCTGCGCCAGTAGCCGCGCACGCTGGAACAGGATTTCGCGATTGTGGGGCAGGGCGACGGCGGTTGTCGGCTGGCCGGGCGGCCCGAGCAATACATTCAGATCCTCGATCGCCTCCGCCGGCCGATTGAGGGCGATCAGCCCGAGGGCCCGTGTCTCACGCGCCATGAGATCGCCCGCCGAAATTGCGAGCGTCTGCGTTGCGTCGTCGACCGCACCCTCGAATTGTCCGAGGCGAAGCTGCGCCTGCGCCTTCATCAGCCGCGTGCGGCGATCGCCGGGGTCGAGCGAAACCGCATGTTTGAGGTCGCGCTCCGCGACGTCGATTTCACCGCGGCTCACGTGGATTCGCGCCTTGATCCACAATATATCGGTGTCGTCCGGTCGCCGTGCGATCGCCGCCGTGATGTCTGCGAGCGCATCGGGCTTTCCTGCGTTGAGCAGCACCTCCGCGCGCGAGGCAAGCAGCACCGGATTGGTCGGCTCGATCATCAGGGCGGCATTGAGGTCGCGTTCGGCCGCATCGAGCTTCAGCAGCGTCAAGAGCAGGCGCCCGCGAAATGTCAGTGACGAGACATTTGACGGATCGATGGCTACCGCGGCATTCGCCGCCTTGAGCGCTTCCTCCGTGCGCGTCTGCGCCAGCAAGGCAACCGACCGCTCGATATGAGCGCGCGCGAGCGACGGGCCTGCCAGCGTGGCATCGACTGGCGCGGGGTCGCACGCGCCTTGCTTCCATTCCTGGTACGACGCCTGGCACTGCGCCCACCCGACCGAACGGAACGAGCCGGCTGTGCCGATGGGGTCCCTTGCCAGGGCGGGCGAGGCAAGCGCGAGCGCGAACGCAACGAGCGCGAGGCGGCCGATCATTGGTTCGACGCCCACTGTTGCCAGGTGGAGTAGTTGATTGCGCCGGTGCAGAGAGGCGGCTTCCGTTGGCACAGGCCGCGTGCCAGCGCGAACGGTCCCTCGCTCCGCATCGTGCCTGGAAAAGCCGCCGTGCGGCACGAATTCGCCTGTGGCCGCGGCGCGGATTGGCAGGCCGACCCACTCTCCGCGAGCGCGGCGGTGTTGGAAACTACAAGGAAGGCAACGACGAATAAGGCTCTGGTTTGCATCCTGTCCTCGGTTAGCATTGGGGATCGATCATGCAGGCACGCATGGCGTCATCGAGTTCCCGTGTTTGTCGGCGCGGCAGTCCCGGCTCGCTCCAGTAGCCGGCGTGGCGTAGCGCGTTCATCAAGTCGTTCAATTCGCTTTGATCCAGCGAGACGGCCATTTTCAGGTCGCGCACCGCCGCATCGGTGCGTCCGAACTGACGGTGCATGCGTGCTCGCATGGTCAGGCCTGTCGCGTAATCCGGGCGCGCCGTCACGGCGGCGTCGAAGGCCGCGAAAGCCTCCTCAAAGCGATTGAATCCCGCAAGTGAGATGCCGAGCGCATAGAGAGCCTTGGCGTTCCGGGGCTCGCTATGCACGGCCTCGGTCAAGTCGCGCAGCGCGTCGTCCTTGCGCTGGACGTAGAAGCCCAGGAAATGCGCCCGCGCGGCGAGCGCAGGCGCCGAACGCCCGGTATCGACCGCCGCGTCGTAATTCTTTTCGGCAAGATCGAGCCGACCGGAATCCTCGTAGCTATAAGCGAGCTCAAGCAGCGCCTTGACGTGGAAATCGCGAACGATCCCGTTCTCGTCGAGAAAGCCCTGCGCGTCGTTGAGTCTCGCCGTCGGAATGGCGAGGAGCGCATTCGCGTCCGCGATCGCCTCGGCGAATTGGCGCTTGAAGCGATATTCACGCGCGCGAAAATACAGTGCGAAGCCCTCGGTCGGATCGATCTCGATTGCCTTGCTGTAGAACTCAATCGCCCTGTTGCTTTCTCCGAGGTCCGACTGCAGCGCTCCGACCGCCCTGAGCACGCGCGCATTCCGCGGATCGAGCGCGTAGGCCTGCTCGATTCGCCTCCTGGAAACGTTTACGCGCCGCTGGCGCATATCGACATTCGACCATGAGACGAGGATTTCCGCGTTCTTCGGATCGAGCGCAAAGGCCGCGCGGTAGTCTTCGGCTGCCTCATTGAGACGCAGCGCGCGGTGATAAGCGCGCCCGCGGATGAAATACGCCTGTGCCCGGTCGCCATCGGACAAGTTATCAGCGGCGAGCCTTTCGCCGCAGGGCGTGATGACCGACGCCGAGTCGATCGCGACCTGGCCCATAGTGCATTCGACAGCCGATGCTGACGACATCGCGCCAAGGACCCATGCAACGACGAAGGTATTACGACGGTGCATCGATCTTTCAGCTCCGGTTTCGGTACAACCGAAGGTTTATCGTGCCACCAATCAAATTCCCTTCAACGCAATCGCTAAAACTTTATCGAAGCGCCCGCCGCACGAATCTGAATTGACGAGTACGCCTAGTCCTCGGTCGCCTTGAAGCGGTCGAGGCCCCTCAGCACGAATGGCGCCAACAGCGCGATCAGGGCGATCGCGAGCAGCGTCGCCGACATCGGGCTCTGCAGCAGCACGAGGGGATCGCCGAGGCTGATCGCAAGCGCGCGGCGCAACTGGCTTTCGGCGATCGGCCCCAGGATCAGGCCGACGACGACGGGCGCGATCGGAAAGTCGAACCGGCGCATCAGGAAGCCCAGCACGCCAAAGCCCGCCAGCATCGAGAGCTCCACGACTGACGGCTTTGCCGCGATGGTGCCCATGGTCGCGAAGACGAGAATGCCGGCGTACAGCCACGGCTGCGGAATGGCGAGCAGCCGCACCCAGAGCCCGACCAGCGGCAGGTTGAGCACCAGCAGCATGACGTTGGCGATGAAGAGGCTGGCGATCAGGCCCCACACCAGGTCGGGCCGTTCCGCGAACAGCAGCGGTCCCGGGTTCAGTCCATATTGCTGAAAACCCGCCAGCATCATCGCCGCGGTCGCCGAGGTCGGCAAGCCCAGCGTCAAGAGCGGCACCAGCGTGCCGGCGGCGGAGGCGTTGTTGGCGGCCTCCGGCCCTGCGACGCCTTCGATCGCGCCCTTGCCGAATTCCTCCGGATGCTTCGTCAGCCGCTTCTCGGTCGAATAGGACAGGAAGGTCGGAATCTCCGCGCCGCCGGCGGGCAGCGCACCGATCGGAAAACCGAACATCGTGCCGCGCAGCCACGGCTTCCACGACCGCTTCCAGTCCTCCTTCGTCATCCACAGCGAGCCGCGCACCGGCTCGATCTTCTCCTCGGCGTGATGGCGGCGCGAGGCGACGTAAAGCGCTTCGCCGACGGCGAACAGGCCGACCGCCAGCGTCGTCACCTCGACGCCGTCGAGCAGTTCCGGCACGCCGAACGCAAGCCGCGCCTGCCCGGTGAGCTTGTCGATGCCGATCAGGCCGAGCGTCAGCCCGATGAACAGGCTGGTCAGTCCGCGGATCGGTGAATCGCCGAAGGTCGCCGACACCGTGACAAAGGCGACGCACATCAGCGCGAAATAATCCTCCGGCCCGAAGCGCACGGCGAAGTCGACCAGCCACGGCGCCAGGAAGGCAAGGCCGATGGTGGCAATGGTGCCCGCGACGAACGAGCCGATCGCCGAGGTCGCCAGCGCCGGGCCGCCGCGGCCGGCCTTCGCCATCTTGTTGCCCTCGAGCGCGGTCGCCATCGATGCGCTCTCGCCGGGCGTGTTGATGAGGATGGCGGTGGTCGATCCGCCATACATGCCGCCGTAATAGATGCCGGCGAACATGATCAGCGAGCCGCCGGGATCGAGCTTGTAGGTCACCGGCAGCAGCAGGGCGACGGTGAGGGCGGGACCGATGCCGGGCAGCACGCCGACCGCGGTGCCGAGAAACACGCCGATCAGCGCATAGAGCAGGTTCATGGGCTGCACGGCGACCGCCATGCCATGCGCGAGGGCGGCGAAGGTTTCCATTACAGAAGTCTTTCCAGGGGGCCGGAAGGCAGGCTCAGCGTCAGCAACCGATCGAAAGCGAAATAGATCAGGGTGCTCATCACGAGGGCGATGACGAGATCGGTCAGGATCGCGCGCCGCCCGAACGCCGCCGAGGTCGCAACGAACAGCACCGAGGTTGCAAGGATGAAGCCGCCGCCGAGGCCGATGATGGCGATCAGCAGCACGAGCCCGCCGAGGATCAGCAGCACCGGCTTCGGATCCATGCTCTCGCGCGGCGGCAGGTTGCCGCGCAAGGCATCGATCAGATTGCCGATCGCGAGCAGGCCGAGGCCTGCGGCGATGACGATCGGCATCGCCTCCGGGCCCATGCCGTACATCGAGGTCGCAGGCAGGCGGCTTGCGTCCACCACCAGCACCACGGCGAGCACCGCAAGCAATGCGGCGATGACGAGGCCGGCAGGATCGACGTGCCGCGTGGCCGGCCTCTGCGGGGCGTCGCTGGAAGCGTCGTCGGTCATGATTTGATGAGGCCGACTGATTTCAGCACGTCGGTGACGCGGATCGTTTCCTTCTTCAGGAAATCGGCGAACGCGTCGCCACCGAGATAGGCGTCCTCCCAGCCCTTCTGCTTGAGGATCTCTTTCCAGGCATCCGACTTGACCATGTTCTCCACGGCATCGCTCAGGACCTTGCGCTGCTCAGGCGTGATGCCGGGAGGCGCCACCACCGAGCGCCAGTTGGCGATCACGAGATCGATGCCCTGTTCCTTGAAGGTCGGAATGTCGTGGCCCGGGATGCGCTTCTCCGAAGTGACGCCGAGCGCGCGCAATTTGCCCGACTTGATCTGTCCCTCATATTCGCTGAGGCCCGAAATGCCGGCGGTGACCTTGCCGCCGAGAATGGCCGCCAGCGACTCGCCGCCGCCGGAGAACGGGATGTAATTGATCTTCCTGGCGTCGGCGCCGATCGTTCCCGCAAACAGCGCGGCCATCACATGGTCGACGCCGCCGGCCGAACCGCCGGCAAAGGTGACCTTGGCGATGTCGGCCTTCACGGCGGCGGCAAGGTCCTGCGCGGTCTTCAGCGGCGAGTTCGCCGGCACCACGATGACCTGGATTTCCTCGGTGAGCCGCGCGATCGGCGTCGTCTGTTCGAGCGTCACCGGCGACTTGTTCATGGCGAGCGCGCCGACCATGACGAAGCCGTTCACCATCATCTGGTTGCCGTCGCCCTTGGCGCCGTTGACGAACTGCGCGATGCCGACGCTGCCGCCGGCGCC
>OEIU01000429.1_pt1 | contig 40064 bp, 39 predicted proteins | sample 1539221 | NCBI WGS metagenome assembly OEIU01 (sample SAMN03792071, study PRJEB22550) | activated sludge metagenome | feature: wastewater treatment plant; material: activated sludge; isolation source: Wastewater treatment plant of a petroleum refinery complex | place: Argentina: Zarate | collected...
CCGGTCATGAGTGAACCCGAGATCGCCTTCGCCCGCGCCTATCTCACGGCTGCCGACCGGGACCCGGTGGCCGCGCTGTTCCGCTCGGTGAGGGATCTCCCCCAGCCCCGCCGCATGCTGGCGAGCCTGCCCGCGCTCATCGCCGCACTCCATGACGAGGAGCCGGTTCCGCGCTCGCCGGAGACGATCGGGGACGAGGAAAAGCGCGGGGAGCGGGAGCCCGCGCCCGCGCCCCGCGGGGCGTGGATTTCGCCTCTCGACAGGGGCGCCGTCTTTCCGGTCTAGTGAGCGGGTCGCCATGTCCCACGGCCGCAGAAGGAGACGCGATGTCGAGCGACTGGAGGATTCCGCCCGGCATCCAGCCCCGCCCCCAGGATTACGATTTCGATCTCGAGCGGAGCCTGGCCTCGGTGCTCGGATTGTCCGCCAGCATCCCGGCCGACGCCTTCACCGCCGAGACGCTGGGGCGCGAGCGGGCCGGCCATGCGGTGCTGATCCGCGACGATGGAATCGCGCTCACCATCGGCTACCTGGTCACGGAGGCCAGCAGCCTCTGGCTCACCACCCAGGACGGCCGCGTCGTCCCCGCGACCGTGCTCGGCTTCGACGGCGAGACCGGCTTCGGCCTCGTCCAGGCGCTCGGGCGGCTGGACATGCCCGCCCTGCCCCTCGGCGATTCGTCGCAGGTCGCGGTCGGCGACGAGGTGGTGATCGCGGCGGCCGGCGGCCGGCGGCGCTCCGTCGCAGCCCAGGTCGTGATGAAGCAGGAATTCGCGGGCTACTGGGAATATGTCCTCGACGAGGCGCTCTTCGTCGCCCCTTCCCATCCCCATTGGGGAGGCACGGCCCTGATCGGGGAGCGGGGCGAATTGCTCGGCATCGGCTCGCTGCAACTCCAGCAGGAGGAAAGCCGGCACGGCTCGGCCGTCAACATGGTGGTGCCGATCGACCTCCTGAAGCCGATCCTGGCCGACATGCTGCGGACGGGACGCGCGGCGCGCCCCGTCCGTCCCTGGCTCGGCCTCTTCGCGGCGGAGATCAACGGCCGGGTGACGATCGCTGGCGTGATCCCCGGCGGGCCTTCCGAGAAGGCGGGGCTCGAAGCAGGCGATCTCGTGGTCGGCGCGAACGGCGTCGCGCCGAAGAGCCTCGCCGCGTTCTTCCGCGCCGTCTGGAAGGCCGGACCCGCGGGCACGTCCGTCCCCCTGCAATTGCTGCGGGACGGACAGCCCCTGGAGGTCGAGATCGCCTCGACCGATCGCGCTCTCCTGCTCAAGCGTCCGGTTCTGCACTGAATCCGGTCGAAACCTTACCGGCCCCCGATTCGTTGGATGCGGCGACACGGAGATTGACATGGACATCGATCAGGCGGCCGGCGAGGCGAAGAAGATGGCGGAGCAGGCGGGGGCGAAGGCCACGGTGGTGCTCGACGATGCCTCGAACGCAGCACAGAACGCCGCGGTCCAGGCAAAGGACGCCGCCCAGGATGCTCTCGACCGCGCCCGGGAGGCCACCCAGGATGCCGTCGACAGGACCAGGGATGCGGCCAAGGCGGCCTATGGCCAGGCCAGGGACACCGTGAGCGACTATGCCGGCCAGGCGGGCGATCTCGCCGAGCGCACCCTGGCGGAAGGGCGGCGCTACGCCCATGAGGGACGCCGCTATGTCGACGAGCGGCTGGAGCAGCTCCCGGATGCGCGGCACTATGTCGAGGAGAGCCGGCGGGCGGTCAGCCACAGCCCGCTCGCGGCGGTGCTGATCGCCGGACTCGTCGGCTATGCGCTCGCGCTTCTCGTCCACAGCCGGCGCTGACAGGGCCGGTGGCGAAAACCGATTCTTTCGAAGGAAGGCGGCGGGCGAGGCCGGGACATGGTGGGCGCGACAGGGATTGAACCTGTGACCCCTACGATGTCAACGTAGTGCTCTCCCGCTGAGCTACGCGCCCGGGACGGCGGGGCGAGCCCCGCCGGAAGCGGCCGTATAGAGACTTGCGCCGGACGGCGCAAGCGTCCGATTTCACCTCGCCGGGACGATCCGCCGAAGCGCCCCGCCGCCCTCACCTGAAGGCGGCGCCGGGCCACAGGGCGGGCGCGGCGCGGGCATATTGCGGCGGCCGCGAGACCTCGGCGCCGAGCGCCTGGGCGGCGTGCCAGGGCCAGTGCGGATCGTCGAGCGCCGTGCGCGCCAGTGCCACCATGTCGGCCTCGCCCGAGGCGACGATTCCCTCGGCCTGCCCGGGCGTCACGATCAGCCCGACGCCCATGACGGGCAGGCCCGTGCGCCGCCGGACCTCCGCCGCGAACGGGATCTGGTAGCCCGGCCCGATCGCGATCTTCGCCTCGAGCGAGATGCCCCCGGAACTGACATCCACGAAGTCGCAACCCCGCGCCTTCAGCTCCGAGCCGAAGGCGACCGCCTCGTCCACGGTGATGCCGCCCTCGATCCAGTCGAAGCCGGTGATGCGCGCGCCGACCGCGAGGCCCGGCGCCGCCGCCCTGACCGCCTCGAAGACCCGCAGCGGGAACCGCATGCGATTCTCCAGGCTGCCGCCATATTCGTCCTGCCGCCGGTTCGAGACGGGCGAGAGGAACTGGTGGAGCAGATAGCCATGCGCCGCATGGACCTCGATCAGGTCGAAGCCGAGATGCACCGCGCGCCGCGCCGCTGCCGCGAAGGCCGCCACGATCCGGTCGAGATCGGCCTCGCTCGCGGCGGCCGGCACGTGCCAGTCCGGCGCGAAAGGCACGGCGGAGGCGGAGACGGTCGGCCAGGGATCGCCGTCCGGACCGAGCGATCGCCCCCCCTCCCAGGGCGCCTGCGAGGACGCCTTGCGCCCCGCATGGGCGAGCTGGATGCCGAGCTTCGCGGAGCCGTGCCGGCGGCAGAAGCCGAGGACGCGCGTCAGCGCCGCCTCGTTGTCGTCGTTGTAGAGGCCGAGGCAGCCATGGGTGATCCGCCCGATCGCCTCGACGCCGGTCGCCTCCACCACCAGGAGCGCCGCGCCCGACATCGCGAGCGATCCGAGATGGACGAGATGCCAGTCCGTCGCGTCGCCGTGGATGGCGCTGTACTGGCACATGGGAGCGATCGTGATCCGGTTCGGCAGGTCGAGCGGCCCGAGCCGGATGGACGAGAAAAGCTGGCTCACGATCAATCCTTCAGATGCAGCGGCCGCCATCGACCTGCAGAACCGTCCCGGTCACCATCTCCGCCTCGTCCGAGCAGAGGAAGAGGGCGGCATGGGCGATGTCCTCGGGCGTCGACAGGCGTCCCCAGGGAATCGTGGCCTTGAAGGCCGCGCGCTTCTCCGGCGTGTCCTCGCCCATGAAGGAGGCGAGGAGCGGCGTCTCGCCGGCCACCGGCGCGATGCAGTTGACGCGGATGCGGTCGGGCGCGAGTTCCACCGCCATCGATTTCGACAGCAGGTTCACCGCCCCCTTGGACGCATTGTACCAGGCGAGGCCCGGCCGCGGCCGGATGCCCGCCGTCGAGCCGATATTGAGAATGCAGCCTCCGCCATGGCCGCGGAAATGCGGCACCACGGCCTTGGCGAAGAGGTAGATCGACTTCACGTTCACGTCGAAGACGCGGTCGAACTCCTCCTCCCCGACCTCCAGCATCGGCCGGTTGCGATGGGTCGTGCCGGCATTGTTGACGAGGATGTCGAGGCCGCCGAGGCCCCGGATCGCCTTCTCGCACGCCTCCGCGACCTCCTCCGCCTTCGAGACGTCGCAGCGAAGCGCCAGGGCCGCCGGCCCCAGCTCCGCCGCCGCCCGCGCGGCGGCCTCCCCGTTGAGGTCGAAGAGGGCGACCAGGGCGCCCTCGCGCACGAAAGCCCGCGCGATGCCGAGGCCGAAGCCCTGCGCGGCGCCGGTGACGATCGCGATTTTGTTGTGAAGCTTCCCGGCCATGCGGCTCCTCCTGCGCCGTGTCTCCCGCCTCCCTTCCGGCACGTCAAGCCGAAGCCGGGGGAACGGCCGCGCTTTGGGGTTGATCCATTTCCAGCTTTGAACAAGACTGTCCGAAAGCGGTCCATCACACCGTCGCCGGCTTCCACGACCGGCCGTGGCGTATCACGGGGGCGCAGTCTGGAGGCCAGGCAGGCATGACCGGAACGCGCCGGATGACAGCGCTCATTGTCGAGGACGATCGCGGACAGAGCGAGCTTGCCGCCCTCCTCCTCGAGGAATTCGACCTGCGCGTGATCCAGGTCGCCTCGGCCGAAGAAGCGCTGGGCCGCCTGTGCGACCTGTCCGAGGAGATCGGCGTCGTCCTGATCGACATCCATCTGGAGGGGGAGATGGACGGCCTCGCCCTTGCGGAGCGCGTGGCCGTCCTGTGGCCGACGCTGAGCGTCCTCGTCACCTCGGGCGATGTCGATGCCGCGGCCTGCGGCCTGCCCCCCCGCGCCACGTTCATCCCCAAGCCCTGGCGGCCGCTGGACATCGTCGCGGCCGCGGAGCGGGCCGCGCGCGCCGACCATTCGGTCCACGCCCTGCGCCTCTGAGAGACCCCGCCCGCTTCGCGGGACGCCCGGTCGTGCCGAATCGCGCCAGCGCCCGCTGCGCGCCGTTAACGCGCCGTTAGAGTTTGAGTGGTCCACTCAACACATCGTTTACCAGCCGGAACGGGGGCAACCCGACCGGCCTCGAGAGGTGAAGCGATCAACGGGAATTCGGAGGTCGAATCGTGGCCAGGCAGCTCACAGTCCTTCTTGTCGCGAGCGACGGACTGACGCGGCAAATCACGGCGAACGGACTCGCCATGTACGGCTACGAGACCCTCCTGGCAAAGGACGGCGTGGAGGCGATGGGGGCGATCACCGCCGGGGGGCGCATCGACATCCTCGTCGTCGATGCCGATATCGGCGGGGACATTCCCGGGCTCGAAGTCGCCAAGGCCGCGAGGCTGCGCCATCCTCGGGTCGACGTGATCTATACGTCCCGCATGCCTTTCCGCATCCCGGAGGCGGCGAAGGTGAAGGGCGCCCCCTCGATCCGTACGCCCTACCAGCCCCAGCAGATCGTCGGCATGATTTCCGAGCTGCGCCACCGCGGCAGCGCCGACGAGGCCCGCCGGGTCGCCTGAGGACAGGAGCGCCACATCGCCGCGAGACGGTTGATCCGGGCGCCAAAGGCTGGTTCCGTGGCGGCGAGGCCGAACGGCCGCAACGGGGAGCCGCCATGAAGGCCGTCGTCATTCATCCGCCGCATGAGCTGCGCGTCGAGGACACGGCGCTGGGCGAGATCGGCCCCGGCCAGGTCGCGGTGCGGATCAGGGCCGGCGGCATCTGCGGCTCCGACCTGCATTACTATCGCCATGGCGGCTTCGGTGCGGTGCGGGTGAAGGAGCCCATGGTGCTCGGCCACGAGGTGGCGGGCGAGGTCCTGGCGGTCGCGCCGGATGTCGGGCGCGTGAAGGTGGGCGACCGCGTCGCCGTCAATCCGAGCCGCCCCTGCGGCCGATGCCGCTACTGCGCCGAGCGTCTCTTCAATCATTGCGAGAACATGCGCTTCTACGGCAGCGCGATGCCCTTCCCCCATATCCAGGGCGCGTTCCGCGAGACGCTCGTCTGCGACGCGAGCCAATGCGAGATCGGGCCGCCGGGCATCTCCTTCGAGCTGCTCGCACTGTGCGAGCCGCTCTCGGTCGTCCTGCACGGGATCGGCCGCGCGGCGCCGCTCGCCGGCAAGCGCGTGCTCGTGACGGGCTCGGGGCCGATCGGCGGGCTCGCCGTCGCCGCCCTGCGCCATGGCGGCGCGGCCGAGATCGTGGCAACGGATGTCGCGGCCGAGCCGCTCTCCGTCGCGACGCGCCTCGGCGCCGACCGCACGATCGACGTCGCCGCCGAACCCGAGGCGCTCGCCGCCTATGCGGCCGGCAAGGGCACCTTCGACCTCCTGGTGGAATGCTCGGGCAACGGGGAGGCCATCCGCGGCGCCATCCCGACGCTGCGCCCGCGCGGCGCCATCGTCCAGCTCGGCATCGCCGGGGGCGACGTGGCGCTGCCGCTGAACACCATCGTCTCCAAGGAGCTGGCCTTGCTCGGCTCCTTCCGCTTCCATGAGGAATTCGCGACCGCGGCCAAGCTGATCGGCTCGGGCGCGCTCGACCTGTCGCCGCTTCTTACGGGCACCTACCCGGTGGATCAGGCGATCGCCGCCTTCGAGCTGGCGGGCGACCGCCGCCGCGCGATGAAAGTACATCTGGCCTTCTGAAGCGGGGGCGGCGAGCCCTCCTCCGGCCGGGATGACGGGTGGCGGGTCTACCTCTGCGCCTCGCCCCTGGCCCAGCCTTCGCGGATCTCCGCCACGTGGTCGGCCAGCCGGCCGGCCGCGATGGCGGCGCGCAGGCCCGCCATGAGATCCTGGTAATAGGCGAGATTGGCCCAGGTCATCAGCATCATGCCGAGGATCTCGCCCGCGCGGACGAGGTGATGCAGATAGGCTCGCGAATAGTCGCGCGCCGCCGGGCAGGACGACGCCTCGTCGAGCGGGCGCGTATCCTCGGCGAAGCGGGCGTTCTTGAGGTTCATGCGCCCGAAGCGGGTATAGGCCATGCCGTGGCGGCCGGCCCGGGTCGGCATGACGCAGTCGAACATGTCGATGCCGCGCAGAACGGCCTGGGCGATGTCGTCGGGCGTGCCGACCCCCATCAGGTAGCGCGGCTTGCCGGCCGGCAGATGCGGCTCGACGGCCTCGATGACGCGCAACATCTCGGCCTGGGGCTCGCCCACCGCGAGGCCGCCAACCGCATAGCCGCCGAGATCAAGCCCGACCAGTTCCCGCGCGCTCTCAGCCCGCAGCGCCTCGTCCGTCCCGCCCTGCACGATGCCGAACAGCGCCCGGCCCGGCTGGCTGCCGAAGGCGGCGCGGCAGCGCTCGGCCCAGCGGAGCGAGAGCCGCATCGCCTTCTCGACCTCCTCGCGCGGCGCGGGCAGGCGCACGCATTCGTCGAGCTGCATCTGGATATCCGCCCCGAGCAGGGTCTGGATCTCGATCGAGCGCTCCGGCGTCATCTCGTGGCGCGAGCCGTCGATATGGGACTGGAAGACGACGCCCTTCTCGCTGAGCTTGCGGAGCGCCGACAGGGACATGACCTGGAACCCGCCCGAATCGGTCAGGATCGGCCCGTCCCAGCGCATCATCCGGTGCAATCCGCCGAGGCGCGCCACGCGCTCCGCGCCGGGGCGCAGCATCAGGTGATAGGTGTTGCCGAGCACGATATCGGCGCCGAGCGCCTTCACCTGCTCGGGATACATCGCCTTCACGGTTCCCGCCGTGCCGACCGGCATGAAGGCCGGAGTGCGAATCGCGCCGCGCGGCGTCACGATCACGCCCGTCCGCGCAGCCCCGTCGCGGGCATGTACCGAGAACGCGAATCCGCTCATGCCGGCGCGCGGTCGAGGAGGCAGGCGTCGCCGTAGGAATAGAAGCGGTAGCCGGAGGCGACGGCCTCGGCATAGGCGGCGCGCATCCGCTCCAGCCCCGAGAAGGCCGCGACGAGCATGAACAGGGTCGAGCGCGGCAGGTGGAAATTCGTCATCAGCACATCGACCGCGCGAAAACGATAGCCCGGCGTGATGAAGATCGAGGTCTCGCCGCAGAAAGGCCGGATCGTCCCGTCGGGATCGGCGGCGCTTTCGAGAAGGCGGAGCGAAGTCGTGCCCAAGGCGACGATCCGCCCGCCCGCTTCCCGCACCGCGTTGAGCGCCGCCGCCGTCTCCGCATCGAGCATCCCCTGTTCGGGATGCATGCGGTGATCCTCCGTGTCCTCGGCCGAGACGGGCAGGAAGGTCCCCGCGCCGACATGGAGCGTCAGGCGATGCAGCGTCACGCCGCGCTCTTCCAGCCGCCGCATCAGGTCGCGGCTGAGATGCAATCCCGCCGTCGGCGCCGCCACCGCGCCGGGCTCGGCCGCATAGACGGTCTGGTAATCGACGAGGTCCCGCTCGTCGGCGGGGCGCCGGCCGGCGATATAGGGCGGCAGCGGCACCTCGCCATGGGCCGCGATCGCATCGTCCAAAGCCGGGCCCTGGAAGGCGAAGCGCAGGCGCACCTCGCCCCCCTCCCCGCGCTCCTCGACCTCGGCATCGAGGCTGGCGAGAAGGCAGACCATGCTCTCCCGGTCGTCGCCGAAGCGGATGCGGTCGCCGGGCGCGAGCTTCTTCGCCGGCCGCGCGAAGGCGAGCCAGCGATCCGGTCCGAGCCGGCGATGCAGCATGATCTCGACGCGGGCCGCGTTCTCTCTCCTCACCCGCAGGCCCCGCAGGCGCGCCGGGACGACGCGCGTATCGTTCAGGACGAGCGCGTCGCCGGGCCGCAGGAGATCCGGCAGGTCGGCCACCGTACGGTGGCCGAATGCGCCGGCCGCCGGCACGACCAGGAGCCGCGCCGCCTCGCGCGGCTCCACGGGCCGCAGCGCGATGCGATCCTCGGGAAGATCGAAATCGAAGAAATCGACGCGCATGCCCACCCCTCCAGCCCCTCTCCCCGGTGGGAGAGAGGCCGGTGCCGACGCTAGGCGTCGGCCGCGATGCGGGCCTTGACGATCTTGTCCGGGCTGCGCACCGGCTCGCCGCGGGCGAATTTGTCGACATTCTCCATGCCGTCCGTCACCTCGCCCCAGACCGTGTATTGCCGGTCGAGGAAGCTCGCATCCGCAAAGCAGATGAAGAACTGCGAATTGGCGGAATTCGGGTTCGAGCTGCGCGCCATGGAGCAGACGCCGCGCTGGTGGGACTGCGCGTTGAACTCGGCGGGCAGGTTCGGATATTTCGAGCCGCCCGTGCCGGTCCCGGTCGGATCGCCGCCTTGCGCCATGAAGCCGTCGATGACGCGGTGGAAGACCACGCCGTCATAGAAGCCCTCGCGCACGAGGGTCTTGATGCGCTCGACATGCTTCGGCGCGAGGTCCGGGCGCAGGCGGATGGTGACCGGGCCCTTCGAGGTCTCGAGGACCAGGGTGTTCTCGGGATCTGACATCTGGAATCTCCTTGGAATTCTACTTCGCGTCCGCGGCAACCCGCATGCGGACGATCTTGTCGGGCGCGTCCACCGTGCCGTTGCGGCCCGGATCGCCCTTCTTGATCTTGTCGACGACGTCCATGCCGGAGACGACCTCGCCCCAGATCGTATAGGCGCCGTCGAGGTTCGGCGCCGCGTCGAAGGTGATGAAGAACTGGGAATTGGCCGAATTCGGAGAGCGGGCCCGCGCCATCCCGACCGTGCCGCGCTTGAATTTCTCGGTCTTCGAGAACTCGCCCGGAAGGTCGGGCAGGTCGGAGCCGCCCGTGCCGTTCCCGTTCGGATCGCCCGTCTGGGCCATGAAGCCGTCGATGACCCGATGGAAGGTCAGCCCGTCATAGAAGCCGCGCCGCACCAGCGCCTTGATCTGCGCGACATGCTTCGGCGCGAGATCGGGCCGCAGGCGGATCGTGATGCGGCCGTTCTTGGTGTCGAGATAGATCGTATTCTCAGGATCGGCGGCGGCCCAGGCCGCGCCCGGCACCGCCGCGAGCAAGGCTGCGCCGGCGACGAAGATGCGGCGGGTCGGATGGGGCATGGGATCCTGTGCTCCTGTCGTCCGGGGATGGCGGGATGCCGTGACGAGCTACGCGCCCGCGGCCTTCCCGGCGGCGAAGCGCGCCGCGAGGCGCCCGGCGACGGCCGGGGGCACGAAAGAGGTCACGTCCCCGCCCATCCCGGCGATCTGGCGCACCAGCGTGGCGGTGATGGGGCGGGTCGCGGGCGAAGCGGGAACGAAGACGGTCGCGACATCGGGGGCCATGGCCTCGTTCATGGCCGCCATCTGCATCTCGTAGTCGAGATCGGTGCCGTCGCGCAGGCCGCGGATGATGAGCGAGCAGCCGAGCCGGCGCGCGGCATCCACGGCGAGATCGCCGAAGGTCACGACCTCGAGGACCGCTCCCCGTTCTTGCGCGAGCGGCTCCACGGCCTCGCGGATCATCTGGGCCCGATCCTCGGCCGGGAAGACGGGCGTCTTCGAGGAATGGACCCCGATGGCGACCACGAGGCGATCCGCCATGGCGCAGGCCCGCCGGCAGACGTCGAGATGGCCATTGGTCAGCGGATCGAAGGAGCCGCTATAGAGGATGGAGCGGCGGAGCGGGCTCATGAGGGGGGCTTACGCGAGGCCGCCCGCCGCCGCAACTCGTCGCCCGCGCCTCTGGATTCTGATATGCTGGCGCGTGACAGGACCGGCGGAGAGGCGCTCCGGCGAAACGAGGCGGCCATCGTCCGCCGCGGAACCGCCATGCATTCGGCCGTCGCGTGGAAGAAGGCGCCGGGATGGTCGGTCGCAGCATCGGATATGCGCTTGCCGCCCTGTTCCTGGCGGTCGCCGCGCTGGCCGCGGCCGCCTATTGGTGGTCGCCTCACGCGACCATCCGCATCACGGTCGGACAGGTGGGCGGCCCCGTCGAGCGTTTCGTCGCCGCGCTCGTCGCCGTCTCGAAGATTCAGCATCCGCGCGTGCGGTTCGAACCCGTCACCGTCAACACGCTGAAGGAGAGCAGCGCGCAGATCGAAGCCCGCCGCGCCGATCTCGCGATCGTGCGGGCCGACGTGTCCCCACCGGCCAACGGCCAGACCATCGCAATCCTGCGCCGCGATGCCGTCGGCTTCCTCCTGCTGCCGGCGGCGAAGGTCGATTCCATCGCCGGCCTGGGCGGGCGGACCGTGCTCCTCATCGCCGGACGGACCGAGGACGACAATGCGGCGCTCCTCGATACGGTGCTCGGCTATTACAACGTCGTCCCCGCCTCCGTGCATCGTCGCGTGGTGACCATGGCCGATCTCTCGAAGGCGGTCCGGGACCATCACGTCGCCGCCGTGCTGGCCATCGGCCCGATCGGCCCGGGCGAGCTCACCGATGCCGTGGCGACCATCACCAAAGCCGTCGGGGCTCCCTCGCTCCTGGCATTCGACGATGTGGACGCTTTCGCCGACCGCAATCCCGGCTTCGAGAGCGTCGACGTGCCCAAAGGGGGGCTGCGCGGGCGGCCCGAGATCCCGGACGACACGGTCACCACGCTCGCGGTGACCTATCGGCTCGTCGCTCCCTTCAGCATGCCCAATCTCGAGGCGGGCGCGATCCTGCGCTCGCTGCTGGCTGCAAAGTCGAAGCTCGCGGAGGTCTCGCCCCTCGCGGCCTATATCGAGGCGCCCGATCCCGACCAGAAGACGACAATCCTGCCCGTCCATCCGGGCGTCGCCGATTACCTGTCCTCGGGCGAGGAAAGCTTTCTCAGCGAGCTTCAGAGCTACGGCTACGGCCTTGCCGTTCTTTTCAGCGTGCTCGCCTCGGCCTGGGCGATGCTGACCGGCTATTTCAGCCGCCAACGAGCCAAGCGGGACCTGGACCATGTCTCGCGCTTCGTCGGCATCGCCGAGGAGGCGCGGCGAGCCGCGGCGGACGACCTTCCGCGATTGGAAACCGAACTGCACGATGCCGTCGCCTATCTGGTCGCGCACGGGATCGCGGACCAGGGCCCCACCGTGGCCCTTGCGGCGTCGCACGCGCGGGCAGCCCTCGTCGCGCGACGAGCCGAGTTGCAGGCGATGGGCGTTGCGGTCGCAGCGGTCAGGCAGCCGGAACCGGCCCCCACCTGAAACGGAGGCCGCCGGGCGCCGGCCGGACCATCCTACCCTCCCGGATACATCGCGCGCAGCCGGGCCTGGAGCTTGCACATCCCGCCGAGCCAGCGGTCGTAATCCTCGGTCTTGCGGCGCATGTAGCCGAGCACCTCGGGATGCGGCAGGATCAGGAAGGTCTCCGCCTCGAGCCCCCGGATCGCCGCCTCGGCCACCGCCTCGGGAGTCAGGACGCCGTCGAAGGAGGCCGGGCCCGCATCGAGGGCGCGCAGCATCGCCGTATCGACGCCCTGCGGACAGAGGACCGCGACGCGGATGCCGTCCTCGCGATGGGAAATGGCGAGATTCTCGGCGAAGCCGATCGAGGCATGCTTGGTGGTCGAATAGACCGCGCTGCCGACCTGCGACAGGAGCCCGGCCGCCGAGGCGGTGTGGAGAAACCAGCCCCCGCCGCGAGCCTTCATCCGCGGCACGAGCGCCCGTGCCGCCCAGACATGGGCCATGACGTTGACCGTCCAGGACCGGGTCCATTCCTCGTCCGGCACGCCGGCCGGATGCTCCGCGCGGCGGTCGAGCCCGGCCATGATGCCGGCATTGGAGCAGAAGAGTCCGATCGGGCCAAAACGCCGCTCCGTCTCGTCGATGAGACGGACAATCTCGCTCTCGCGGGAGACGTCGCAGCGGAACCCGGCCCCCCCGAGGCGCGCGCCGAGCGCCTCGGCCCCCTCGCCGTCGAGATCGGCCACGACGACGGCCGCCGCGCCCTCCCGGGCGAATCCTTCCGCAAGCGCCCTGCCGATCCCCGACGCGCCTCCCGTGACGACGACGACCTGCCCGGCCACCTTCATGGCGCCTCCCACGCGCTCCGCGCGTCATCGGACATGCGGCGGGGCGAGGCCGGAGCGGGCTCCTCTCCCGCCCCGGCCCTTCGCCTCAGCTCAGATGCTTGGAGATGTGCTTGTTCATCTCGAACATGGTGACCTTGTCGGTGCCGAAGACCTTCTGGAGCTTGTCGTCGGCGAGGATCTCGCGGCCATTCTTCGGATTCTGGAGCTTGTTCTTCTTGATGTATTCCCAGATCTTCGAGACCACCTCCGTCCGCGGCAGCGGCGCCGTGCCCACGATCGCACCCAGCTCCTTGGAGGGGGTCATCGGCTTCATGAGGGCCGGATTCACTTTCTTGGGGGCGGCGGCGGGCTTCGCGGCCTTCGTTTCCTTCGCCATCACTGCTCTCCTTGGTCCGAATGTGCGAATACCGGCGAGCCTTGTGCGCCTCGGGGGGCGCCGTCAACAGGGGCTTCCCGCGCGGCACCACTTTTTGACAGCGTTTTGGCGCCCGACGCGCAAAACCGAAGCCCTGACGGACTTCGGCAAAAGCCGGGCTCCCGAAAGGCGACGGGGTGCGGGAGGCCGATTCGCCTCCCTCTCCGTTCAGCCGAGGGCGACCTTGAACTCCGCCTCGGTCTTCTCCCGGACCTCCTCGACCGTGACGCCGTCGGCAAGCTCGATGAGGGTGAGGCCGCCATCGCCCTTCTTGTCGATGCTGAAGACGCCGAGATCGGTGATCACGAGGTCGACGACGCGCGTGCCGGTCAGCGGCAGGGCGCATGTCTTGAGCAGCTTCGGCTCGATCGAGCCGTCCTTGTTCTTCGCCACATGCTCCATCGTCACCACGACGCGCTTGACGCCGGCAACGAGGTCCATGGCCCCGCCCATGCCCTTCACCATCTTGCCGGGGATCATCCAGTTGGCGAGGTCGCCGTTCTGGGCCACCTGCATCGCGCCCAGGATCGACAGGTTGATATGGCCGCCGCGGATCATGCCGAAGCTGTCGGAGGAGGAGAAATAGCTCGTCGTCGGCAGTTCCGTGATGGTCTGCTTGCCGGCATTGATCAGGTCGGGATCCTCCTCCCCCTCGAAGGGGAAGGGCCCCATGCCGAGCATGCCGTTCTCGGACTGGAGCTGCACGGTCATCCCCTCGGGGATGTGGTTCGACACCAGCGTCGGGATGCCGATGCCGAGATTGACGTAGAAGCCGTCCTCCAGCTCCTTCGCGGCGCGCTGCGCCATCTGATCACGGGTCCAGGCCATGTCGTCCTCCCTCAGGCGGCGCGCTTGCGCACGGTGCGTTGCTCGATGTGCTTGGCCGCGTTCGGCACGTGCACGATCCGCTTCACGAAGATGCCGGGGGTGATGATGTGGTCGGGATCGATCTCGCCTGCCGGAACCAGGTTCTCGACCTGAGCGACGGTCATCGTGGCCGCGGTCGCCATCATCGGATTGAAGTTCCGCGCGGTCTTCCGATAGACGAGGTTGCCTTCCGTATCGCCCTTCCAGGCGTGGACGACGGAGAGATCGGCCCAGAGGCCCTTCTCCATCACGTAGTGCTCGCCGCCGAATTCGCGCGTCTCCTTGCCCTCGGCGATCGCCGTGCCGTAGCCGGTCTTGGTGAAGAAGGCCGGGATGCCCGCCCCGCCCGCGCGGATGCGCTCGGCCAGCGTGCCCTGCGGGTTGAACTCGATCTCGAGTTCGCCCGCGAGATATTGCTGCGCGAAGAGCTTGTTCTCGCCGACATAGGACGAGACCATCTTCTTCACCTGCCGCGTCTCGAGCAGCACGCCGAGCCCGATCCCGTCGACGCCAGCATTATTGGAGATGACCGTGAGACCCTTGACGCCCGATTCCCTGATCGCGGCGATCAGCGCGTCCGGGATGCCGCAGAGGCCGAAACCTCCCGCCATGATGGTCATTCCGTCCCGCAAGACCCCGGCCAGCGCCGATGTTGCGTCCTGGTGAACCTTCTTCATCAACGCCCTCCCCGTGGCCCGGCTGTCGCGTTCCGTAGGGACCTTCAACATATCCGGCAGGACCCGCGCAACCCATTCCCGCCCCGTTTGGACAAATAGATGCCGAACGGCTAGGACGGGCATCCCGACGCGAGCGTCCTTCCCCTGGCGACACGCCGCCCCGGAGCCGATGACCCGCCGCAGGACAGCCATTCTCTGCCTTCTGGCCGGCGCGCTGCTCGCCGCTCTCGTCCCCTGGACGGTGCGCTCCGACCACGTGGTCGCGACGCTCGCCCGCCAGATCAAGGAGAGCTACGGGATCGTCCTGTCCTCGAACGGCAGCCTCACCCTGACCCTGCTGCCCCTGCCCCAGCTCACGCTGTCGCAGGTGCGCCTCGCGGGCGCCGACGGCGCGGTCGAGGCGGAGGCCGAGGAGCTGAGAATGCAGCTTCGCCCGCTCCCGCTCCTGCGCGGGCGCCTGCGGCTCTACAAGGTCTGGCTGGCGAGAAGCCGCGTCGCGATCACCCTGCCGGAGACGCCCTCCCCGAGCCTCGCGGGAACGCTGGCGCAACTGCGCGCGCGCATCGGCACCGCGCCCGATTCACGCTGGGTGCCGCGCATCGACCGCTTCCTGCTGACGGAGGGGGAGATCGCCGTCCGGGACCGGAGTGGGCGCGACCTCGCGCAGGTGCGGCAGGCTTCGCTGTTCCTCAACTCGCCCGAGCCGGACGGCGAGATCGACCTCACCGCGTCGGGCGAATGGAACGGCGAGAGCGCCATTGCCTCACTGAGCGGCCTCGACCTCAAGGCGATCCGCGACGGGCAACCGCAAGCCGTCGAGGCGGATGTCACCGGGCGCCTCGGGCGGCTGACGCTCGCCGGGCAACTGGTCTGGTCCGAAAAGCCCCGCTTCGAGGGCGCCATCCGGGGGCGGACGACGTCGCTCGGCGCCCTCGCGCGCTGGTCCGGCCTCGCGGCCGATCTCGCCGAGATCGACCGGCCCGGCTCGGTCTCCGGGAACGGCTCGATCGATCTCGCGGCGGTCCAGATCCCCCGCGTCTCGATCGAGATCGCGGACCGGCGCCTCGACGGCACCGTGGCGATGCAGTTCGCGCCGAAGCCGCAGCTTCGCGCCACCCTCGCGGGGGACGATCTCGATCTCGGCTGGCTGGGACGGATCCTCGACCCGGCCGGAACTGACCGCCTGGGCGCCGATTACGACGTGAGGCTTTCGGCCTCCACCCTCGCTCTCGGCCCGTTGCGGCTCGCGGATGCGGCGGTGAGCGTCCAGAGCACGGCGCGCGCGATCGAGGTGTCGCTCGGCCGCGCCTCCTTCGCCGGCGGCACGCTGCGCGGCCGCGTCTCCGCCGTTCTCGACGGAGAGGGCCGCGAGATCCGCGCGCTGGCCTGGGCGGAGGAGATCGATCTGGGGCAGGTCCTCCCCGTTCTCGCGGGCCTCCGCAGCCTGTCCGGGACGGCGAATTGCCAGTTCGCGCTCGACGTCACGGGAGACCGGAGCGCGAATCCGGTGCCCCAGATGCGCGGCCGGGGCATGGTCCAGGTTCGCGACGGCGAATTCGCCGCGGCGACCCTCGGCGAGGCGGCGAAGCGCGCCGCGCCCGGCACCGCGCCCGCCGATTGGCGCACCGGCCGGATGCGCTTCGGCGAGGCGCGGGCGACGATCGATTTCGGCCACGGACGGGCGGAACTGCGCGAAGCCGTCGTCGAGACCGCCGGCACGCGCTCGCAGCTCAGCGGCGGCGTCGATCTCAGGAGCATGGATGCCTCGCTGCGGCTCTCGACTCCCGCACCCGCCTCGGGTCCGGCGCCCGCCTCGGGCCCGGCTCCCGGAGCGGCGCGCCCTCCCCTGGTCCTCGATCTCAGCGGCCCGCTCCGGCACCTGAATGTCAGCGTCGATGCGGCGCCCCTGCCGCCCCCCGTCGCCGGCCCCTGATCAGCCTCGCCCCCTGCGCGCCTTCGCAGCCAGGGTCGAGACCGTCAGCAGGACCGCGACCGCCGCGATCAGAAGCGTCGAGATCGCGTTCACCTCCGGCGTCACCCCGCGCCGCGCCTGGCCGAACACGTACATGGGCAGGGTGGTCGAGCCGGGCCCGGAGGTGAAGCTCGCAAGCACGAGGTCGTCCAGCGACAGGGTGAAGGCGAGGAGGAAGCCGGCGAGGACGGCCGGGGCGACGATGGGCAGCGTCACCGTCAGGAAGGCGCGCAGCGGCGAGGCGCCGAGATCGCGCGCCGCATCTTCCAGCGTCCAGTCGAAGCCGGCGAGCCGGGCCTGCACGACCAGCGTCACGAAGGACATGGTCAGCGTGACATGGGCGATGGCGACCGTCGTCGCGCCCCGCTCGAGATCGAGCGCGACGAAGAGCAAGAGGAGCGCGAGCCCGGTCACGACCTCGGGCAGCACCAGCGGCACATAGACGAGGGTCGTGAAGACGCCGCGGCCGAGGAAGCGCCCGGCCCGGACCAAAGCGAGCGCCGCCAGGGTGCCGAGCACGGTCGAGACGACCGCCGAGGCGAAGGCCACCTTCAGCGACGTGCCCAGCGCCGAGAGCAGCGCCCCGTTGGCGGGCAGCGCCCGATAGGCGTCGAGCGAGAACCCCGCCCAGACCGTGACGAGGCGCGAGGCGTTGAAGGAGAAGATCACCACCAGCAGGATCGGCCCGTAGAGGAAGGCGAGGCCGAGCGCGAGGGCGGCGAGGTTGAGAGGCGTGAGCGCCCCGATCCGTCTCATCGGGCCGCCTCCTGCCGCCGCGTCTCGATCTCGCGCAGGGCGAGGATCGGCACGAGGAGCAGCGCGAGGAGTGCGACGGCGATGGCGGCGGCGAGTGGCCAGTCGCGGTTCTGGAAGAACTCGCTCCACAGCGTGCGGCCGAGCATGAGCGTGTCCGAGCCGCCGAGCAGTTCGGGCACCACGAACTCGCCCACCATGGGGATGAAGCAGAGCAGCGATCCCGCCGCGATTCCGGGCAGCGAGAGCGGCACGGTCACGCTCCAGAAGCGCCGCAGCGGCGAGGCGCCGAGATCGGCCGCCGCTTCGAGCAGGGCCGGGTCCTGCCGGTCGAGCGAGGCATGGACCGGCAGGATCATGAAGGGGAGATAGGCATAGACGAGGCCGACCAGCACGCCGGCATTGGTGTTGAGCAGTTCCAGCGGCTCGCGGATGACGCCCAGCGCCATCAGTCCCTGGTTGAGCCATCCGTCCTGCTTCAGGATGCCGATCCAGGCATAGACGCGCACGAGAAAGCTCGTCCAGAACGGCAGCACGACCGCCGCAAGCAGCAATCCGCGCCAGCTTTCGGGCGCCCGCGCGATGGCGAGGGCGACGCCGTAGCCGATCACGACGATGAGCGCGGTCGCGGCGAGGGCGAGGACGAGCGAGGTGAGGAGCGCCTCCGCATAGAGGCTGCTCGCGGCGAATTCCCGGTAGTTGTCGAGCGTCAGCGCGCCCAGCGCCTCGCGCCAGGCGGCCCCGTCGAGGCTCATGGGCAGGTGCGGGCGGTAGGGAGGTCGCGCCAGCGCCTTCTCGGAGACGCTCATGCGCAGGACGATGGCCAGCGGCACGAGCACGAAGAGCCCGAGCCAGAGGGCCGGGATCGCGATGGCGACCGCCCGTCCGAAGGTCGTGCGACCGGCCTTCACGGCAGCACCCGCGCGGCCGCGGCGGCGAAGGCGATCCTGGCCGGCTCGCCGGGCGCAGGAACCTCGCCCGCGAAGCCGGCGGGCGCCGAGACGCGCACCTCCTGCCCTTCCCTCAGCGCGATGCGAAGCGCGACCTGCCCGCCGAGATAAGAGGCGCCGGTCACGATGCCGTCGAGGCGGTTCGGCCCCTCGATGTCGCGCGCGGCGAGGGCGAGGCGCTCGGGCCGCACCATCACGGCGACGGCATCGCCCGGCTCTCCGGCCTGCGCCGCCGCCTCGACGGTCTCCCCGCCCGCAAGGACGATACGCGCGAAGCCGCCGAGCCGGCTCTCCAGAACCCCTTCCAGCAGGTTGGCCGCGCCGACGAAGCCGGCCACGAAGCGGCTCGCCGGCTCTTCGTAGATCTCGCGCGGCGTGCCGACCTGGACGAGGCGGCCGGCCTGCATGACGCCGATGCGGTCGGCGAGACCCATCGCCTCGTCCTGGTCGTGGGTCACCATGACGAAGGTCGTGCCGACCTGCGCCTGCAACGCCTTCAGCTCGGCCTGCGTCTCCTCGCGCAGGGCTCGGTCGAGAGCGCCGAGCGGCTCGTCGAGCAGCAGCACGCGGGGACGACGGGCGAGGGCCCGGGCCAGCGCGACGCGCTGGCGCTGGCCGCCCGAAAGCTGCGCGGGATAGCGTCCCTCGAGCCCCTCGAGCCGCCCGAGCCGGACCATGTCCGCGAGGCGGGCGGCGCATTCCTCGCGCGGCAGGCCCGCGAGCTTGAGCCCGTAGGCGATGTTCCCGGCGACCGTCATATGCGGGAAGAGCGCATAGGACTGGAACATCATGTTGATGGGCCGCTGGTGCGGCGGAGTGCGGGTGAGGTCCTCGCCGTCCAGCTCGATCCTGCCCTGGCTGGCGGTCTCAAATCCCGCGAGGAGCCGCAGCAGCGTGCTCTTGCCGCAGCCCGAGGGGCCCAGCAGGCAGAAGAACTCGCCCTCCTCGAGGTCGAGAGATACTCCGTCGATCGCGACGGCCGTGCCGAAGCGCCGCGTCACGTTCGCGATGCGGATGATCGTCTTGCTGGTCACCATGGCCCCATTGAAAACCGGCCCAGACCTAGCAGGGGATGGCGCCGGGGCTCAATCCGGGCAGCTTGACGGCGCGTCCCGCACCCTTGTCGACTCAATTGATGGATACGAGACGTTCGAAGCTGCCCCCGTCATCCCTGGCCGCCGCGCCTAATGCGCATCCGCGCCCGCTGCGGCGGCGGGCTTCTTCACGAAGACGAGCATCACCGTCATGCCCACGAACAGCGCAGTCAGGGCGAGGAACACGTCGCCGAAGGCCATGACCAGGGCCTCCTGCCGGAAGAGCGCTTCCAACTGCTTCAGCGCCGCCATTTCCGCGTCCGAGCCGAGGCGGGAGAAGGCTCCCTTGAAGGTGTCGAGGGTCTCGAGGGTGCGAAAATGCGACCAGGACAGAGTCTCGCGCAGCCGTTGCAGGTGCAGGTCCCAGCGCCAGTTGAGGAGCGTGTTGATGAGCGCGAGCCCGACCGCGCCGCCCAGGTTTCGGGTCAGGTTGTAGAGGCCCGACGCGTTCTTGATCCGGTCCGGCGGAAGGGTGCCGAGGGCGACGTTGTTGATCGGGATCATGCAGACCATCAGCGAGACGCCGCGGAAGATCTGCGGCACCACCAGTTCGCCGAAGGCCCAGTCCTTGGTGATGTAGGAGGCCCACCAGGTCCCGACGCCGAAGCCGAGGAAGCCGATCCCCATCATCACGCGCGGATCGAGCTTCATGGACATCCGCCCCGCGATGGGCGCGGTCAGGAACATGCAGATGCCGGTGACGAACATGGTCTCGCCGATCTGGAGGGCGGACATGCCGCGCACGCGCCCGAGATAGACGGGATAGAGATAGGTCAGGCCGTAGAGCCCGATCCCCATGATGAAGGAGAAGAGGGAGCCCACGGCGAAATTGCGGTCGGCGAAGGCGCGCAGGTCGACGATCGGGTGCTTCGCCGTCAGCACCCGCCAGAAGAAGGCGATCCCGGCGACGAGGCTGACCACCGCGCTGATCGCGACCGCCTCCTCCGACAGCCAGTCGTGATTGGGCCCCTCCTCCAGCACGTATTCGAGACAGCCGAGAAAGGCCGCCATGAAGGCGAGGCCGGCCCAGTCGAAGGTCGAGAGCAGGTTCCATTGCGGCTCGTCGAAATCGACCAGGAAATAGGTCGCGACGGTGACGAAGATGCCGGGCACGACATTGACCAGGAACAGCCAGTGCCAGGAAAACAGGTCGGTGAGATAGCCGCCGATGGTCGGGCCGATGGTCGGGGCGAGCGTCGCCACGAGGCCGATGAGCGGCGTGACCACCCCGCGCTTCGAGGGCGGGAAGATCGTATAGGCCGAGGCGAAGACGGTCGGGATCATCCCTCCGCCGATGAAGCCCTGGAGCGCGCGCCACAGGATCAGCTCGTTGATCGTGCTGGAGGTCGCGCACATGAAGCTCATGAGCGTGAAGCCGCCGGAGGCGATCACGAACATCCAGCGCGTCGAGAGCACGCGCGAGAGCGTGCCCGAGAGCGGGATCATGATGACTTCGGCGATGAGATAGGCGGTCTGGACCCAGGAGATCTCGTCCGCCGAGGCGGAGACGCCCGCCTGGATCTCGGTCAGCGAGGCGGAGACGATCTGGATGTCCAGGATCGCCATGAACATCCCGAACACCATGCAGAAGAAGGCGAAGAGCTTGCGCCCCTCGCTCTGCTCGGGCTTCGCTGCCGGAACGGCCCCATGGAGAGCAATGGTGCTCACGGCGCGCGCCTCAGAACGCCTGCCGGTCCTGGGCAGGCGCCATCGCCTCGAGGGCGGCGCGGGCGGTCTTCGGATCCCGGGTATCGACCTTGACCACCACCGACATGCCGGGCCGCAGGAAGCCCTTGGCCGCAACCTCGGGATCGACCTTCACCCGGACGGGCACGCGCTGCACGATCTTGGTGAAGTTGCCGGTCGCGTTCTCGGGCGGCAGCAGGCTGTATTGCGAGCCTGAGGCTGGGGCGATGCTCTCGACGGTTGCCGGCACATCGAGCCCCGGATAGGCGTCGATTTCGAGCCGGACGACCTGTCCGGGCCTGATCGAGGCGAGCTGCGTTTCCTTGAAATTCGCATCGATATGCACGGTGCCGAGCGGGATGAGCGCCGCGAGACGCGAGCCCGGCGTGACATAGGAGCCGACCTGCACGGCGCGGTTGCCGACGATGCCCGAGACCGGCGCGCGGATCTCCGTGAAGGAGAGATCGCGCTCCGCGCGGGCGAGCTGCGTGCGGGCCTCGTCGGCCGTGCGGGCGGCCTCGACCCTCTGCGCCTCGAGGACGTCCACATTGGCCCGCGCGACGGCGAGCGCGGCCGCCGCCGTCTTCACCGCCGCGACGGTGCGGTCGCGATCCGCCCGCGCCTGCTCGAACTTGGCCCTGGAGGCGAAATCGGCCTGGGCGAGCTTCGCCTGCCGGTCGTATTCCGCGGCCGCCCTGATCTGGTCGGCGCGGGCCGCGTCGATCTGCGGCTCGGCCTGGGCAACCTGCTCGCGCGCCGCCGCGACCTGGCGCTCGATCCGCGCCGTGGTCGCCTCCAGCGTCGCAAGCTTGTCCCGCGCTGCCTGTACGGCAAGCTTGTAGTCGCCGTCATCGATGCGCGCGACCACCTCGCCTTCCGTCACGGGCTGGTCGTTCTGGACCTCGATCGCGCTGATATAGCCCGGGATCTTGGCGGCCAGGATCGTGATGTCGCCCGCCACATAGGCGTCGTCGGTCGTCACGAGGAAGCGGCCGTCGGTCCAGTAGCGCCAGCCGTAATAGCCGCCACCCATCAGGGCGGCGAGAAGCACCGCGAGAAGCACGAGGCGCTTGCGGCCGGATTTGGGCTTGCCGGACGCCTGCTCCGCCGCCGGCTGCTCCGGGGCGGGGACCGTCCCCGGCGCGGGGAGCGTCCCCGGCGCGGGGGGCGCCCCCGGCGCGGGGAGCGCCCCCGGCGCCTCCCGGACCTCGGGCCGTCCGGCCGGAGCGGGAGCCTTGCGGGCGGGGCGGGAGCGGGCGGGCGCTTCGGCCTCGGCGGAAGCCGCCTGTTCGGGCTCGGCCTCCCGGGCCTCGGGCACCGAGCGATCCTCTCGATAAGCCACCACGATACTCCACGGATCGGGGTTTGAGGTTTGACAACGTCCGGAACGGGAAATAGTTTGACCGAACGGTTCGGTCAATAAGGATGGATGAGGGGCCATGAGCGAGGTGTCGGCGCGCACATCGGAGCGGGAGCGCGCGGCCGACTCGTCGAAGCGCCGGCAGATCCTCGACGGCGCACGGCGGGTCTTCCTCGCCGAGGGCTTCGACGGCGCCTCCATGGGCGGCATCGCGAAGGCGGCCGGCGTCTCGAAGGGCACGCTCTATGTCTATTTCGACAACAAGGAGGCCCTGTTCGAGGCCCTGACCCAATCGGAGAGGGGCGACCTCGCCGAGGTCCTGTTCCGGCTGGACGAGGGCGACCCGGACATGCGCGCCGTGCTTCGCCGGGTGGGCACGAGCCTCCTCGAGATGATGATCCGCCCCGACCACATCGCCTCGATCCGCATGGTGATCGGCGCGGCCGACAAGTTCCCGGATTTCGGCCGCTCCTTCTACGAGGCGGGCCCCGCCTTCGGGGCGGCGCGGCTGAAAGCCTATCTCGACGGGCAGGTCGCGGCGGGCCGGCTCGCGATCGACGACACGGCGCTCGCGGCCGAGCAGTTCCTCAACCTGTGCTCGACCGGCATCCTCAAGCGCCTGCTCTTCGGCATGCCGGTCGCGGACCTGCCGAAGACGGCGGCCCGCAATGTCGAGGCGGCCGTGAGCGTCTTCCTCGCCGCCTACGAGCGCTCGTCCTCGCGCATGGCCGCCGCGACGCGCGACTGAAGCACCTCGGGCTTCGTCAGGACGAGGGCACCGCGCGTCCGCTCGATCAGCCCCTCCCCCGCCATGGCGGTGAATTCGCGCGTGACCTGCTCGCGCCGGCAGCCGATGCGGGCCGCGAGGACGTGGTGATAGGGCGGAGGCGTGACGACCCTCTCCCCGTCATGGCCGGCCCTTGGGATCGAGAGCCGGATCAGCTCGGCATAGAGGCGGTGGCGCAGGTCGAGGACCGCATTCTCCATGATGCGCGCGTCGAGATCCCGGATGCGCCGCGCCAGGAGCCGGAAGAGCCGGTCCGCCACGGTCGGCGAGGCGAAGAGCAGGTCGCGGAAGACCGAGGCCGACATGGTGCAGACCTCGCCCCGCGTCAGCGCCGTGACGTTGGCGGAGCGCGCGATCCCGTCGAGCGCGGCGAGTTCTCCGAACACGGCCCCGCTGCGCATCTCGCCGAGGATGATCTCCTTGCCCGCACGGGTGCGGATGAGCACGCGCACATCCCCCGAAATGAGGAAATAAACATCTGTGGACGAATCGTCGAAATCGACGAGAGTCTCGTTCGGATTGAAGGTGCGGCAGCGCGTGCGGGCCTCGAAGGGCGCGAGATCGATCTCCGCGTCCTGAAGCAACGTGACTTTCGACAGCCGGCTCATGCGATCCTCGTCCGCGCGAGAATGGGGACGGGCGAAGCCCGGCCGTGTCAAGTCGCGCGCGCCGACGCAAGGCGAACCCCTACCAGCCGGCGCGATCCTGGCCGGCCATGTCAGGCTTGCGCCCCCTCGATGAGCCGCGCCGCCGCGGCGCGGGCCTCGTCGGTGACGGAGGCGCCGGCCAGCATGCGGGCGATCTCCTCCCGGCGGGGACCGGGCGCAAGAACCGCGACGCTCGTCGCAACCCGCCGGCCTCCCCCCTCCTTGGCAATGAGAAGATGGCTCGCGGCCCGCGCCGCGACCTGGGGCGCATGGGTCACCGCGATGACCTGGAGGCGCTCGGCAAGGCGGGCGAAACGCTGGCCGATGGCATCGGACACGGCTCCGCCTACCCCCGTATCCACCTCGTCGAAAACGAGAGTCGGCGCGGAGCCGCGATCGGCCAGCACGACCTTGAGGGCCAGGATGAAGCGGGACAATTCCCCGCCCGAGGCGGTCTTCATCAGCGGGCCGGGCCGCGTGCCCGGATTGGTCTCGACCCAGAACTCGACCCGGTCGAAGCCGCCCGGGTCGCGGGATGCCTCGTCGGTCTCGACCCGCGTCAGAAACCGGGCCCGGCCGAGCTTCAGGGGGCCAAGCTCGCCCGCGACCGCCTTGTCGAGCTTCGCCGCGGCCTTGCGGCGCGCGGCGGAGAGCCGGCCCGCGGCCGCCACGTAATCGGCCTCGGCTGCGCGGGCGGCGGCGGCGAGCTTCTCGGCTTCTCCCTCCCCCGCCTCGATGGCGGCATGGTCGGCCGCGAGCGTGTCGCGCAAGGCGGCGAGATCGTCGGCCGGGACGGCATATTTGCGCGAAGCGGCCCGCAGCCTGAACAGGCGCTCCTCCGAGCGCTCCAGCTCGGCGGGATCAAACTCGGCCTCCCGCATCGCCTCGCCGAGCGCCCGCTCGGCCTCGTCCAGCGCAACGAGCAGCGCATCGAGCGCGGCGACGGGACGGGCGACCAGCGGCCCGGCGAGGTTCGAGCGGCGCTCGAGCTTGCGCAAGGCGGCCGACAGGCCGCCGACCGGCGCGGCGACGGCGTCACGCGCATCGGCGAGATCCTGCGTCACCTTCTCGGCCTGCTGGAGCAATTGCCGGCGCTCGGTCAGCGCGGCCTCCTCGCCGGGCTCGGGCGCGAGCGCCGTCAGTTCCTCGACCGCATGGGCGAGATAGTCCTGCTCCTTGCGCAGCCCCGCGAGACGCGCCTCCGCCTCCCGCGCGGCGTCCCTGGCGGCGCGATGGCGGCGCGCAGCCTCGGCCACGGCCTGGACATGCTCCGACAGCCGCCCATGGGCATCGAGAATGGCGCGGTGGGTCGAGGGATCGACCAGCGCCCGGTCCGCATGCTGGCCATGGATCTCGACGAGGGAGGCGCCGATCTCCTTCAGGAGCTGGACGCTCGCCGGCTGGTCGTTGACGAGCGCCCGCGTGCGCCCGTCCGCGAACTGGACGCGGCGGAGGATCAACTCGCCCTCGACCTCCAGATCGGCCGCGGCGGCGAGCGTCCGGGCGGGATGGCCGGCGGGGATGTCGAACACCGCCGTCACCTGGCCCTGGCTCTCGCCGTGCCGGACGAGCGAGCCGTCGCCACGCGCCCCAAGGGCGAGCGCGAAGGCGTCGAGGAGAATGGATTTCCCCGCCCCGGTCTCCCCGGTCAGCACGCTGAGGCCGGCCTCGAAGCGGAGATCGAGCCGGTCGATCAGGACGATGTTGCGGATCGAAAGCTGCGCGAGCATGCCCCGCCTTCCTTAGAGCATGCGGGTGTTTTGCGGAAACGGCGGCATGCCCGAACGAGACGATGGAGCGCAGGTCCATCGGCGCTTCGAACGGCGGGCGCCGCGCCCTATTGCCCGACCGCGATGGCGCGGAAGCCCTTGAACGCCTTGCTCATCCAGGAATCGGCGTCCTCGCGCGGCTCGAGCCCCTTCGAGCGGACCAGCGTGTAGGCATCCTGATACCACTGGCTGTTCGGGAAGTTGTGGCCCAGCACGGCGGCGGCGGTCTGCGCCTCGCCGGTGAGGCCGAGCGCCATATAGGCTTCCGTCAGGCGCTCCAGCGCCTCCTCGACATGGCGCGTCGTCTGGTACTTGGAGACCACGTCGCGGAAGCGGTTGATCGCGGCGGTGTAGTTGCGCTGCTCCAGATAGAAGCGGCCGATTTCCATGTAATTGCCGGCGATCTGGTCACGCGCGACGTTGATGCGGTAGCGCGCATCGCTGGCATATTCGGAGTTCGGATATTTCTGGACGAGATCGGTCAGCGCGGCGAGCGCCTTCTCGGAGCGCTCCTGGTCGCGCGTCGCGTCCGGGATCTGGTTGAAGTTGGACATCGCATACAGATATTGCGCGTAGGCGGCATCCTTGGTGTTGGGATATTTTTGCAGGTAGGAGCGCGCCGCGGTGATGGCCCCCTCCCATTGCTGCCCCTCGTAATTGGCGAAAGCCTCCATGATCAGGCCCTTCCGCGCCCATTCCGAGGACGGGTAGTTGCGGCTGATGGCGGCGAACTTCTTGGCGGCCCCCTCATGGTCGCCGTTCTTCAGCCGCCCGAGCCCCTGGTCGTACAGCTGCTGCGGCGGCACGTCCGCGGTGACCTTCATCTCGTATTTTTCGGAGGTGTCGAAGGGATTGAGGTTGGAGACCGTATCGCAGCCCCCCAGCGCCGCCGCCGTGCCCGCGAGCAGCGCCAAGCGGAACATGACTCCCCGCGTCCCTGCAATCGTCTCGATCATCATCCGTCGTCGATCCCCAGACTCGCGGTCGCCGAGCCGTCCGGCGCAAAACAGAGGGCGTAAGGATCGATGGCAAGTCCGGCAATGCCGCCGCTGCAACACCCGCTGCGGATGATGGCGGCGTGCCTGTCCTGCCGTGCGTTTCCGGGCCGGCCGGCCCGAATCTCAGCGTGCGTCGGCCGCGTAAGCCGGGGCGGCGATGCCGCTCCCGATCTCCGCATAACCCGATTCGCGACGCGCCCCGCCTTCTACGATCGCGTAGTTTGCCCGGTCGGAGAGAAGCTCTTCCAACACGGCGACATTGAGGCGATGCCCGCTGCAATGGGACTTGTAGGTGGCGAGGAGCGGAAATCCGGCCAGGGAGAGATCACCGACCGCGTCGAGCATCTTGTGCCGCACGAACTCGTCGGCGAAGCGCAGGCCCTCGGGATTGATGACGGCGTCATCGCCGATGGCGACGGTGTTCTCGAGCGTGGCGCCGAGCGCGAAGCCCGCCTTCCAGAGCTTCTCGACATCGCCGATGAAGCCGAAGGTGCGGGCGCGGCAGACGTCCTGGCGGAAGCTGTCGGGCGTGAGGTCGAGGACCTTGCGCTGCTTGCCGATGACGGGATTCTGGAAATCGATCGAGACGTCGAGCCGGAACGCCCGGGCATTGGGGCGAAGCTCGGCCGAGGCGATGCCGCGCTCGACGCGGACGGTGCGCAGCACCTTCAGATATTTGCGGGGCGCCTTGCTGCGGACGAGGCCGACCGAATCGATCGCCGCGACGAAGGGGGCGGCACTGCCGTCGAGGATGGGAAGCTCGGCCCCGTCGACCTCGACCAGCACATTATCCACCCCGAGCCCGGTAAGGGCGGACATCAGGTGCTCGATCGTGGCGACCGCACCGCTCTCCTTGTCGCCGATCACCGTGCAGAGCTCGGTTGCGGTCACCGCCGCGAACCGCGCCTCGATCAGGCGCTCGCGGCCATGGGGGAGACCGGTGCGGAGAAACTGGATGCCGTGATGGGCCGGAGCCGGATGGAGATGCAGATTGACGATCTTGCCTGAATGGACACCGGTGCCGCTCAGTGAAACAGGCGCCCCGATCGTGGCTTGATGGCTGCTCTTCATCCTATCACCTCGGGCCGAGCATCTACGGCGCGCCAACACGCGTCCACCGATTCCAGATCTCGCCCGTGCTTGTGCCCCGATCTCGGCGCGGCCTTATGAACGCGAACGCGCTGCCGGATCAAATATGTGTGGGGATTACTAGTCCCGGGACGCTTCTGCGCCAAATCACTCTTTCTTACGCTCTGTTACAACCCGCCCCGATTGTGTTTCGCGCGCGACACGCAAGACGCGCGAAAGCCCCGGATCTCGCGATCCGGAGCTTTCGGAACGGCCTTTGGGAGCCGCCTGGTCAGGCCGAGTTGCCGCGCCGCAGGAAGGCGGGAATCTCGAGCTGCTCGTCATCGCCGGTCCGCGGCGAGGGCACGACGCGGCCCTGCCCGTCGAGATTGCCGTGGGCCGGCCGATATCCCGGCGCCGCCGGCGAGCGCTTGGCATATTCGGACCCGGCCGGCGGCATGGATCGGACCGCCTCCGGCAGGTCGCCGTGCGCCATGTGGCGCGAGGACGGCGGCATGGGCTCGGGCAGGACGGGCGCCGGCGAGGCCGGGGCGTCGTCGCGGCGTCCGAATCCGACCGTCGCGAGCTTGCGCAGGAAGCTCTTCGCCTCGCCACCGCCCGTTTCGCCCTGGCCGCCCTGGGCCCGGATCTGCTTCTGGGCGGGCATCGGCAATTCGTCGATCCGCGGCATGCGGGTCTGGCGAATGCGCTCGGGCTCCGGCGGCAGGTAGGGCTGGGCCGGGGCGGCCTCCTGGTGGGAGACCGGAGCGTGATGGTGATGCTGGATCGGCTCGAAGCCCGCCCCCTTCGGCGCGACGGGGGTCAGGGTGACCTCGTCGCGGAGGAGGGGCGCCGGGGCCGGCGCGGCGGACGGCGGCATCGGGGAGGCCATGGAAGCCTGGGCCACGATCTCGGCGGCCCGCGCGGTCGCCATCTCGCCCTGCATCGGCGCGCTGGCCTGCGCGGCGCGCTGGCGCGCCTCGGCGCGAAGCTTCTCGGCCACCTCGGCGATCCGGCGCTCGGTATCGGACAGCGGCGCCTCGGCCTCGAAGGGCTGGTCGATGCCGGTGGCGACGACGGAGACGCGGATCGTGCCCTCGAGCGATTCGTCGAAGGTCGCGCCGAGGATGATGTTCGCCTCCGAATCGACCTCCTCGCGGATGCGCGTCGCGGCCTCGTCCAGCTCGTAGAGGGTCAGGTCGCGGCCGCCCGTGATCGAGATGAGGAGCCCGCGGGCGCCCCGCATCGAGACCTCGTCGAGGAGCGGGTTGGCGATCGCGGCCTCGGCGGCGCGCATGGCGCGCTTCTCGCCGGACGCCTCGCCCGTGCCCATCATCGCCTTGCCCATGCCGCGCATGATCGAGCGGACGTCGGCGAAGTCGAGGTTGATGAGCCCTTCCTTGACCATCAGGTCGGTGATGCAGGCGACGCCCGAATAGAGAACCTGGTCGGCCATCGAGAAGGCGTCCGCGAAGGTCGTCTTCTCGTTCGCGACGCGGAACAGGTTCTGGTTCGGGATGACGATCAGCGTGTCGACATGCTGCTGAAGCTCGGCGACGCCGGCCTCGGCGATCTTCATGCGGCGCACGCCCTCGAACTGGAAGGGCTTGGTCACGACGCCGACCGTCAGGATGCCCATCTCGCGGGCCGCCCGCGCGACGACGGGAGCCGCGCCCGTGCCGGTGCCGCCGCCCATGCCGGCGGTGATGAAGGCCATGTGAGAGCCGGAGAGCTGGTCGCGGATCTCGTCGATGACCTCCTCGGCGGCCGCCCGGCCGACCTCGGGCTGGGAACCCGCCCCGAGGCCCGCGGTCACCCCGAGCCCCATCTGCACGATCCGCTCGCAGCGCGAGGAGGCGAGAACCTGCGCGTCGGTATTGGCGCAGACGAACTCGCAGCCCATCAGCCCCGACACGATCATGTTGTTGACCGCGTTGCCCCCGGCGCCGCCGACGCCGAACACCGTAATACGTGGCTTCAGTTCCCGGATGTCCGGGGCTCCCAGATTGATCATGACCTTGTCCTTTCTCCGACCCCGTTTCGGATTTTCTTAGAAATTCTCACGCAGCCAACGCGCCATCTTCCCAACATAGCTGCCTGATACTGATTCGTCTCCAAAGAAGCCACGCCCCTTCGGCTCGAAATGCTCGATATGCGCGACTTGCGGATAGACGAGGAGGCCCACCGCGGCAGCGAAGGCGGGCCCCTTGCCGGCCTCGGGCAGCCCCTTCACCCCGAGCGGCCGGCCGATGCGGACCTGGCCCTGGAGGATGCGGCGCGCGAGATCGGGCAAGCCGACGAGTTGGCTCGCACCGCCGGTCAGCACGATCCGCCGGCCGGCCTGGGCGGCGTAGCCCGCCTGCTTCAGGCGGTCGCGGACCAGCTCGAGGCTTTCCTCGACGCGCGGCCGGATGATCCGCACGAGTTGGGAGCGCGGCACGTGGTTCACCGTCTCCCGGTCGTCGTCCTCGCCGATATGGGGCACCGCGATCATGTCGCGCTCGTCCGAGGTCGAGGCGATGCAGGTGCCGTAGAGCGTCTTCATGCGCTCGGCCGCGGCGACGGTCGTGGTGAGGCCGCGGGCGATGTCCATCGTGACGTGATGGCCGCCGACCGCGATCGCGTCCACATGGACGAGATGGCCCTCGGAGAAGACGCCGACCGAGGTCGTGCCTCCGCCCATGTCGATCACGACCACGCCCATTTCCGCCTCGTCGTCGGCCAGGGCCGAGAGGCCCGCCGCATAGGGCGTCGCCACCACCGCCTCGATGTCGAGATGGGAGCGCTCCACCGCCAGCATGAGGTTGCGGGAGGCGGCGGAATCGGAGGTCACGACGTGGAGATCGACGCCGAGCTTGCGGCCGAGCATGCCCGAGGGCTCGACGATGTTGCGCTGGCCGTCGAGGGAGAAGCCCGTGGGCAGGGCGTGGAGCACGGCCCGGCCGGGACGGAGCGTGTGACCGCTCGCGACTTCCAGCACGCGCCCGATATCGGCCGCGCAGACCATGCCCGTGCGCACCGGGACATGGGCCTCGAAATGATGCGAGGCGAGGCGCCCGCCCGTGAGGTTCACGATGGCCGACTTCACCTCGGCCCCCGCCATCCTCTCGGCGGCGTGGATCGCCTGGCGGATCGCGGTCTCGGCCGCCTCGAGATCGACCACGACGCCCGCCTTCAGCCCGAGCGAGCGCTGGTGTCCGACGCCGAGGATGCGGGCGAGATGGGTGCGTCCGCGCAGGACGTCGCCGGGCTCGGCCGGCCGCAGCTCGGCGATCAGGCAGACGACCTTCGAGGTGCCGATGTCGAGCACGGAGAGCGTGGCGCTCCGGCGCGAGGAGAGCGGCTTGAGGCGGGGGGTCAGGCCATGGGCTTGCAGGGTCACGTGTCGATCCCCTTCACGCCGCGCTGGAGTTTCTTCTTCGTGTTCTCGGCACGGGCGGCCACGGCCTCCTCCGTCAGGCGCAGGACGATTCGGTCGGGCATCCGCAGGTCGACGGTGAGCACGTCCTTGTTGAGGAGGCCCGCCTCCCGGTCCAGGCGCACGAGGCGCCGGACGGCCGCGGCGGCCCCGTTCTCCGGCAGGCGGATATCGAGGCCGTTGGCCATCTTCAGGGTCCAGCGGCGCCCCGAGATCAGCATCCCGGCCCGGATCTTCGAGCGCAGGGGCCCGGCCGCCTCGAGCAGCGAGACGTAGTCCGCCGCCTTTAGATTCGCCCCCTCGCCGACGACGAGAGGCAGGTCCACGAGGGAGGGGTCGCGCATCTGGTCGATCTGGGTGCCGTCCTCGGCCACGACGTAGAGGTCTCCGTTGAGCTGCCAGAGCGCGAAGGGCTCGCGCTCGACGATGTTGATCAGAAGCTCGTGGGGATAGAGCTTGCGGACCTCGGCCGACTTGATCGACGGGTCCTCCATGAGGCGGCGGCGCACATGCGCGACGTCGAGGAAGACCAGCGAGTTGCGGCTCGACAGGCCGGCCGTCCGCAGCAGCTCGGCCTCGCCCAGGCGCGCGATGCCCGAGATGGTGACCTTGTCGAGGCCGAAGCCGACGGCCCGCGCCGCGACGTCGCGCAGATCGCCGTAGGCGTCCTTGAAATCGGCATAGCTTCCGTTGAGGACGAGGCCGTAGGCGCCGATCGCCGCGAAGAAGCCGAGGGCGAGGCAGGTCCCGGCGAGACGCGGCACGCGCCGCCCGAAGGGGACCGAGACCGAGGACCGCCGCCGGAACCCGAATCGCGGCAGCGCCATCGAGCGCAGGAGCCGGAGCGAGAGCCCGGCGAGGCGCCCTCCGGCCTGCTGCCGGGGGGCGCGCGCAGCCGTCCCGCCGGCCGGCCCGGCGCTTAACGGCTCAACGACGCGTCCTCCACGATCCATCTCACCAACTCGCCGAACGGGAAGCCCGCATGGGCCGCCATCTCCGGCACCAAGGACGTTGCCGTCATCCCGGGCTGCGTATTGACCTCGAGCACCACGAGCGCGCCCGAGCCACCGGGCGTGTCGTCGTATCTGAGGTCGGCGCGGCTGACGCCGCGGCATCCGAGTGCTTGATGCGCCGTTAACGCCAACTCTTGGACCCGTTGGTAAATATTCGGTGAAAGTTCGGCCGGCAGGATGTGAATCGAGCCCCCCTCGGCATATTTCGCGTCGTAGTCGTAGAACTCCCCGGTGGCCGCGCGGATGTCGATCACGCCGAGGGCCCGGTCGCCCATCACGGCGCAGGTCAGCTCCCGCCCGGCGATGAAGGGCTCGACCATCACCTCCTCGCCGAACTGCCAGTCCTCCCGCCCCAGCTCCTGGGGCGGATGGGTGCGGCCGGCCCGCACGATGATCACCCCGACCGAGGAGCCCTCGCGAATCGGCTTGACGACATAGGGAGGCGGCAGGACATGCCGCCGCGCGGCCTCGCGCCGCGACACGACGAGGCCGTCCGGCACCGGAACGCCGGCCGCCCGCATGACGTGCTTGGCCTTCTCCTTGTCCATCGCCAGCGCCGAGGCCAGGACCCCGGAATGGGTGTAGGGGATGCGCAGGATCTCCAGCAGGCCCTGGATGGTGCCGTCCTCGCCCTGCGGCCCGTGCAGCGCGTTGAAGGCGACGTCAGGCCGGACGGCCTGGAGCACCCGGGCGATGTCCTGGTCGACGTCGATGGGGGTGACCCGGTAGCCCTGCTCCTCGAGGGCCTGGGAGCAGGCTCTTCCGCTGTTGAGCGAGACCTCGCGCTCGGCCGAGAGACCTCCCATCAGGACGGCGACGTGCTTGTGACTCTGCGGCATGAGGGGGCCCCGGCTCGATCTCGCGATCAGTGATTCGCGCTCTCGCCGGATAGCCGGCCCGGACAGGCTGCCGCAAGCGAGCCGCCCTTTCCCCGCTGGCGGGGAGAAGTGGACGCCATCACGAAACCGGAACCTCCGAATCCCCGATTCGGGCCTTTTCGGCCGCCAGGCTTTCCGCCCGCCGACCGAGCCAGACCGCGTTCGCCGTCCACAGCACCGCGAGCACGAGCCCGACCAGCGAAATGCCGACCGTGCCGAGGCCCGAGACCAGGGCGTAGGACCAGCTCCCGACCTGATCCCCCAGGCGATAGACCACCGTGTCGACGACGCTCTTGGCCTTGTACTTGTCCTCCCGGCTGACGACCGTGAACAGCACCTCCCGCGTCGGGCGCGAGAGGCCGAAATTCCCGACCCGCCGCAGGCCCTGGAAGCCGACGAGCACTGCGATGGTCGGCACCCCCGCGAGGATGCCGTAGCCGCCGACGGTCAGGAGCGGCAGGAAGGCCGCGCTCGCGGCGATGCCGAGCCCCTTGAGGATGCGGCCCGTCAGGAAGACCTGCATCAGGAGCGTCAGCACGTTCACCGCGAGATCGACCTGCGCGAAGAACGCCCGCCGCTCCCCGCTCGAGGGGAAAGCCGACTGGGCGATCGCCGCTTGCTGGAAATAGAGAAAGGTCGAGGTGATGGCGTAGAGGAGGATGTAGAAGCCGATGCTGAGGAGATAGGGCGAGCGGGCGACATGGGTCAGCCCGGCCCAGATGCCGCCGCCGATGCGCTGGCGCTCCAGCTTCACGGCCTCCTCGCCCTTGAGGTCGCGCGCGATGCGGAAGACCTGCGTCACGCACAGGATCGCGCCGCACAGGAGGAAGGCCGCCCCCGCCATCAGCAGCGAATGGCTCCAGCCCCGCGCCAGGAACCCGGCGAGCGAGGAGCCGAGGATGGCCCCGAGGCTCGCCGCCGCCGCGAGAATGCCGAAGAGGCGCTTCGACTGGGCGGTGTCGACGATGTCGACCATCAGCATCCAGAACACCGAGACCACGAAGAGATTGAAGACCGAGGTCCAGATGAAGAAGGCGCGTCCCGCCCAGATGCGCGCTGCCCCCTCCGTCGCGCCGAGCAGGAGGCCGAAGCCGAGGAGGTTGAGGATGAAGAAGACGTAGACGAGGGGAATGAAGACCTGCGCCGAGAGCCGCCGCACAAGCAGCCCGAAGAGCGGGTTGATCGCGATCATCGCGACCAGCGTGCCCGTGAACAGCCAGGGCAGGTTCTCGACCCCGCCCTCGACCCCCATCGCGTCGCGGATCGGACGCAGCACGTAATAGGAAGTCATCAGGCAGAAGATGTAGAGCCCGCCCCACAGGACGAGCGCTCCCTCCCCCGGCCGGATATCGACCAGGCGCCGGACCGGGCTTACGTCCTCGTCAGGCGAAGGCAGCGATCAGTTCCTTCTGCTGGGCCTCGTCCGGCATCGGGCCGAATCCGGCGCGCATGTTGTCGGCCTGACGCTCGGGGCGCCCGGTCGCGGGAATGACGCAGGTCACGGCGGGATGGGCGAGGGCGAATTTGAGGAACATCTGCGCCCAGGAGGTGACGCCGATCTCGGCCGCCCAGCCCGGCAGCGCCCGCCCTTTCACCTTCGCGAAGAGCCGCCCGTCGTCGAAGGCGCGGTTGATCAGGACGGCGACGCCCTTCTCCCGCGCCAGCGGCAGGACGGTCTTCGCGGCCTGCGGGGAATTCACCGAGTAGTTGATCTGGATGAAGTCCAGCTTCTCGGCCCGCATCACCTCCTCCATCGCGGCGAGCCCGCTCGGCAGGTAATGGGTGATGCCGACATATTTCGTCCTGCCCTGCTCCTTCAGCTCGCGGGCATAGGGCAGCGCCATCTTCAGGGCGCGCAGGTTGTGGACCTGGAGAAGCTCGACCTTGTCGGTCCGCAGCTTCTTCAGCGAGCCGGCCCATTGCCGCTCCGCCTCCGCCCGGCTGTCGGCGGCGATCTTGGTGGCGAGGAAGGTCTTGTCGCGCCATCCGCCCTCGGCCAGGAGCCTGCCCACGACCGCATCCGAGCGGTCGTAGTTCGGGGAGGTGTCGATCACGCTGCCGCCGGCGCCGTAGAAGACCTTCAGCACCTCGACGAGCTTGGCGAATTCGGGAGACCCGTCCGCGACGTCGTAGCTGCCCGAGGTGCCGACGCCGATCACGGGCAGCTTCTCGCCCGTCGCCGGGATCGGACGCATGGCAATCACCTCGTCGGCTGCACCCGCCGGCCGGCCGAGGACAGAGAGGGCGCCGGCGGTGGCCGCGGCGCCGGCGATGAAACGGCGGCGTGACTGCATGGGGATCTCCGGGCGAGGCTCGCGACGGGCTGATACCAGCCTCGAACGCGCTCGCGAGACCGGCGTTCCGTGCCGTCCGGGCGGGGGACCGTTGCATTTGCCGGCGGGGAGCCCCGTTCACGTGGGAGGATCAGGGGGCCGCGGCGTCCCCTCCGCCGCTTCGGCCGGCAGCCGGCGCTTCTGGGCGCGCTTGCTGCGGCGGCGCGCCGCGATGAGGACGCCGTTCACCTCGCCCCCGAAGAGGAACATGGCGGCGAGCCAGTAGAGGAAGACGAGCGCCACCATGGCGGTGGCGAGGCCGCCATAGGTGGAGACATAGGCGCCCGAGAAGCTGTCGAGATACCAGCCGAACAGGGTGCCGGCGACGAGCCACAGGAGGAGCGTCGTCGAGATGCCGGGCACGATGTCCCTGAAGCGCCGCCGCCCCGCGGCGATGAACTTGTGGGCGATCGTGAGCGTGCCGACGATGGCGAGCGTGGCGACGACGATCCGAAGGGTGGTGATCACCCAGCTGAGCGGCGCGAGCTGCGGCACGAAGGCGACCGCGCCGCGCCAGATCAGCGGGCCGAGCACGACCAGGAACGCGAAGGCCAGCATGGCGCAGGCGCCGAACACGACATAGGCGATGGATTCGAGGCGCGTCAGCCACCAGGGCCGCAATTCCGGCTTGTCATAGGCCCGGTTGAGCCCGACGCGGAGCGATTCCACGCCCGAGGAGGAGAAATAGAGCGCCAGGATCGCGCCGTAGGTCAGGATCCCCGGACGCGTCGTCGAGAGGACGCGGTGGACTTCCGCCGCGATCGGGCCGCCGACCTCCTTCGGCCACGCCTCGAGGATGAGGCTCGCGGCCTCGTCGGCAAGCGCCTCCGTGCCGAAGAGCGGCGCCACCGCGGTCAGGAGAATCAGGAACGGGAACAGGGACGTCAGGACGGAGAGCGCGATATGGCTCGCGATCGCCCAGCCGTCATGCATCACGAAGCGCTGGAAGGCGAGCGCGGGGACGTCGAGAAAAGGAACGGTGCGCGTCTGAGCCGGCATTCGCAGATCAGATGTCAGGCAGCCCTGCCCCCCGCAAGCCGAAAAGGAGCTTTTCGCGGAAACGACAGGTCCCCGGGGCAGGTTTCGCCCGAAGCCCGGCCGGGTTAGGAGGCGGCCCCCGAGACTCGGGGCGCGAGGCCCCTTCGCCGATGCAGATCCTGTCCCTCGCCGTTCCGCTTCTCTTCGTCTTCATCTGGGCGACCGGCTTCGTCGTGGCGCGGCTCGTCGCGCCCCATGTCGAGCCGATGACGTTCCTGGCCATCCGCTTCGCCTTCGCGGGCGGCGCGCTCGGCGCCCTCGCCCTGATCATGCACGCGCCCTGGCCGACGACGCGGCGGGCCTGGGGCCATGCCATCGGAATCGGCCTGTTGCTCCAGGGCGTCTATCTCGGCGGCGTCTTCTGGGCCGTGCGGCACGGGCTGCCCGCGGGCATCGTCTCGCTCGTCGTCTCCCTCCAGCCGCTCCTGACGGCGCTCGTCGCCCGCCGGCTCCTCGGCGAGAGGGTGCCGATGCGCCGCCGCATCGGGATCGCGATCGGCTTTGCCGGCGTCGCCCTGGTCCTCGCCCCGAAGCTCGGCGGGGCAGACGGCTATTCCCTGCCGACCCTGCTCGCCGCCTTCGGCAGCCTCCTCACCATCACGGTCGCGACCATCTGGCAGAAGCGCGCCGGCGGGGAGATCGACTTCCGGGCCGGCACCGCGATCCAGTTCGGCGCCTCCGCGCTGCTGATGCTGGCGATGGCGCTGGCCACCGAGACGATGCGAATCGATCCCGCCCCGGGATTCTGGATCGGCCTGTTCTGGGCGGTCTTCGGCCTGTCGATCGGGGCGATCTTTCTGCTCTTCCTGATGATTCGGCGCGGCGCCGTGGTGAGCGTCGCCGCCTGGCTCTTCCTCGTCCCGCCGGTCGCGGTGCTGATGAGCTTCGCGCTGTTCGGCGAGACGCTGTCGCCCCTCCAGATCGCCGGCATGGCCGTTGCGACGGCGGGGGTCGCGCTCGCGACCCGCGCCTGACGCCCCGATTGACGCCCCCCGCCGGCTCGGGAAAAGGAGATTCCATGTCCACCCCCCCGCCTTCCGCCGATCTCGTCTCCCTCGCCCGGGAGGGCGCGGCCGCAGCTTCCGACCTCGTGGCCGAAGCCTCGCGGCGCGTCCGGGCCCGGCTCGTCGAGAATGGCCGCATCTCGCAGCAGAAGCTCGACGAGGAGCAGCACGCGACCCACGCCCTCGCCTGGGCGGCGACCTATTCGATCGCGCTGCGCGAGCTGGCCGCCTATGCCGAGCGCCTTGCCGGCGAAGGCCGCCTCGGGGAGGCCGAGAGCCTGATCGTGCGCATCGGCATGGGCGAATATCTGGAGCAGCTCTTCTCCGGCATCCCGATGAGCCAGCTCGAGACGGCGCGGCTCTCCGATCTCGGCCTGCCGGCGCGCGAGGCGGCGAGGTTCCGCACCGAGGCGGTCGAGAGCCTGATCGAGGCCGGCAGCACGCCCGCCCACCGCGCCCGGCTGGCCGCGATCCTGCGCGAGAAGGGCCCGACGCCGGCCGATCCAGGCCTCGACGAGGACCTCCAGGCCATCCGGGGCGAGATGCGCCGCTTCGCCGAGCGCGAGGTCGAGCCGCATGCCCATGGCTGGCACATGCGCAACGAATACATCCCGATGACGATCATCGAGCAGATGGCCGAGCTGGGCGTGTTCGGCCTCACGATCCCCGAGGAATTCGGCGGCATGGGCCTGTCCAAGGTCTCCATGTGCGTCGTCTCCGAGGAGCTGTCGCGGGCCTATATCGGGGTCGGCTCGCTCGGCACCCGCTCGGAGATCGCGGCCGAGCTGATCATCGGCGGCGGCACCGAGGAGCAGAAGGCGCGATTCCTGCCCCGGATCGCCTCGGGAGAATTGCTGCCGACCGCCGTCTTCACCGAGCCGAACACGGGCTCCGACCTCGCCTCGCTGCGCACCCGGGCGGTGAAGGAAGGCGAAGTCTGGAAGGTCTACGGCAACAAGACCTGGATCACCCATCCGGTGCGTGCCGACATCATGACGATCCTCGTCCGCACCAAGCCCGAGGAGCCGGGCTACAAGGGCCTGTCGCTCCTGATCGGCGAGAAGCCGCGCGGCACCGACGCGGATCCCTTCCCCGTCGAGGGCCTGACGGGCGGCGAGATCGAGGTGCTGGGCTATCGCGGCATGAAGGAATACGAGCTGTCCTTCGACGGCTTCGCGGTGAAGGCCGAAAACCTGCTCGGCGAGGTCGAGGGCCGGGGCTTCACCCAGCTCATGCAGACCTTCGAATCGGCCCGCATCCAGACGGCGGCGCGGGCGACGGGGGTCGCGCAATCGGCACTCGACGTCGCGCTCCGCTATGCCGAGGAGCGCCACCAGTTCGGCAAGGCGCTGGCGGAGTTTCCGCGCGTCTCCGACAAGATCGCCATGATGGCGGCCGAGGTGATGATCGCGCGCCAGATCACCTATTTCGCCGGCCGCGCGAAGGACGAAGGCAAGCGCTGCGACCTCGAGGCCGGCATGGCGAAGCTCCTCGCCGCCCGCGTCGCCTGGTCGGCCGCCGACAACGCGCTCCAGATCCATGGCGGCAACGGCTTCGCCCTCGAATATCCGGTGAGCCGCCTCCTCTGCGACGCCCGCATCCTGTCGATCTTCGAGGGGGCGGCCGAAATCCAGGCGCAGGTCATCGCCCGCCGCCTGCTGGAGAGCCAGTAGCGTCCCGGCCTACCGCGTGATCTGCACCGAGATCGGATCGCTGCTCGGGAAGCTCTCCTCGGACGCCTCGTCGAGACGCTTGTCGAGGGCTTCCTTGGAATTCTCGGGCAGCTTCCGGTCTCCGGGGCTCGCCGTCTCGCCGAAGCCCGTGTGCTTGCAGGTCTCCTGCTCCTGCTCCGCCGGCTTTTCCTTCGTGTCCATCGTCATCGAATCCCTCTCGCGGCAAGATCTTGCGAGAGGTCAACGCCGGGGCGGGCTCTTCGATCCACTCAGCCGCCGGAGGGGAGCGCAGCCCGCATCAGGGCGAGGCCCTCGGGGCTCGCCCATTCGGCCCAGCCCGAGAGCTTGCCGATCTTGCAGCCGTCCGGCCCGACAAGGAGCGTCGTCGGCAGGCCCTCGACCTCCCCTGCCCGCTTCAGATCCTGGAAAATCCCGGCCTTGGGGTCGGCATAGAAGGCGAGCTTCGCGATTCCCGCCTCGCGCAGCCATTGCCGGGGGCGGTCGAGATTGCGCGTGTCGATATTCACGGCCGCGATCTCGAAGCCCGGGCCGCCGAGCTCCGCCTGGAGCTTGTCCAGGGCCGGCATCTCGCGCTTGCAGGGCTCGCACCAGGTCGCCCAGAGATTCAGCAGCACCGTCCGGCCCCGGAAGGAAGAAAGAGCCAGCGGCGTTCCGTCGGGACCTTCGAAGGCGAGATCGGCCAGCGGCTTCGGCGCCTTCTCGACCCGGAACGCGGCGAGTTCCCCCTGCGCGAGCAGCGGGAGCCGCTGGGCGATGGCGGCCGAGGCCGCACAGGCGCCGCCGTCGCGGTTGCCCCACAGGCCGGCCGTCCCGTATAGGCCGGCGGCAGTGACGATGAGGGCCGCGCCCAAGAGGAGCGCGGTCCTGCCGAAGAGTGAAGAGCATCTCACCATGAGCAACCGGATGTGGGGCGGCCGCTTCGCCAGCGGCCCGGCCGAGATCATGGCCGACATCAACGCCTCGATCGATTTCGACAAGCGCCTCGCGGCCCAGGACATCCGCGGCTCAAAGGCGCATGCGGCGATGCTGGGCGCGGCCGGCATCCTCTCGGCCGAGGACGTCGCGGCGATCGCGGCCGCGCGCGGCCGCGGGGGGGGGGGGGACGGGCGGGGCGAATTAGCCTTCTCGCGCGAGGCGGAAGACATCCACATGAATGTGGAAAGCCGCCTCCCGGGCCTTC
>OEIU01000430.1_pt1 | contig 40051 bp, 27 predicted proteins | sample 1539221 | NCBI WGS metagenome assembly OEIU01 (sample SAMN03792071, study PRJEB22550) | activated sludge metagenome | feature: wastewater treatment plant; material: activated sludge; isolation source: Wastewater treatment plant of a petroleum refinery complex | place: Argentina: Zarate | collected...
TTGAATTTAGAGTGATGGATGTCGGTGTACTAAGCCCCCGGTTGGCGGATGGTGAACCCCGCGCCATGGTTCCGGGCTCCGGGGCGGGTGGCGGGCCCCGCCGTGTTGAAGGCCACGGTGGAGTTGTAGACGTGAATCGTGCCGGCATTCGTCCAGGCGCCGCCGACTACGTTCAGTGCCTGATTGCCGGACAGCGTACTGTTCAACACGGTGAACGTATCGGACGCACTGGTGAGGTTATCCCGTGCGTAAATCCCGCCACCCCACTTTGCGATGTTGCCGGAAACCGTGGATGCGATTGTCACTGCATCGCCGAATGCGCGCAGGCCGCCGCCGGCGCCGGTCTGCGCCGAGTTGCCGCTGAGCGTGCTGCTCGCGAGCAAGGCATACCCGTAGGTGAAAATTCCGCCACCGCCGCCATTGGCATTGGCGCCGGAGTTCGTTGCGGTATTGCCGGTAATGTCGCTGTACTTCGCAAAAACACCGGTCTTGGCGTAGATGCCGCCGCCGCGCACCGGGGCGCCATAGGACACGGCACGGCACGAGTGAACGCCGACATGGCTCAGGGTCAGCTTCCCATACGCGAAAATGCAGGCGCCCTTGGCCGTCGTGCCGGCTCCGGGATGCAGGTAGCCGTTGGCCACGGTAAGGTCGTTTACGGTCAACGTGCCGCTGCCGGAGTGGAACAGGACGCGGTCGTTGCTGCTTTGGATGGTAAGCGCGGCCTTGCCCGGGCCTTTCAAGGTAATGTCGGTCTGCCCTAACCCGACAGCGCCGCCGCCGCCGGTCGTCAGCGAAATCGTGCTGCATCCGGTGTTGGTCAAGTCGATGGTGTCGCCACTGATGGCATTCGCCGCCGCATAGCGCAGGCTGCCGGTCGTGCCGCTGCCGGTGTTCGCTTCGCTGCAGGTGTTCACGGTCCACGTGGTGGGCACTGCCATGGCCGCTGCCGGCGCGCCGAGGCAGAGGGCGGTTGCGACGCAAGCTGCAAGGGCGCTTCGTGTCCCGGCTGCATGGTGAGGATGCTTCATGCTGACTCCTTGAAACGACGCGCGATGCGCCATGGGTATCAGATACGCAAGAACGGGGTGGAAATCCCCATGGCGAAAAAAAGAATGCCGCCAGGCCGGCCTGCGCCATCGCTTCTTCGCAGTGTCATCGGCGCGGCGATTCCGCGCTACGGGCAACCGTCGAAACCGGCGTTGAAGACGACTTCGTTTTGATCGACCTCGACGGCGCCGATGTCGGGATTCATCCCCAGGCTGCGCGGAAAACCTGTGCCGCGCTGGTCGTAGTGCGGTGGTGACACAGGCGACGTGTCGTTGCCTACATCGAACGCGGGGCTGTGGCTGAACAGTTGATGCGTTTTCGTGTGCGGACTGTTTGCCTGTCCACCGTTGTCGCGCAGCGGGCCGAGCAGTGGGCACGCAGTGATCAGGCCGCCTCCGGATGGCAGCACGGCGCCCGACGCCGACGCGAAGATCAGGTTGTCGGCACCGGTCACGGCGATCCAGTACGCGCCGGATGTCGCCGTGCCGAAATCGCTGGCCGTCGGCGTGCTGCCGAAGGCGTTGTTGGACAACAGCGTGCTGTTCAAATCCACCGTGATCGAAGTGAAGCGAGCTTTCGCCGACAAGCCCGCGGCGGACGCGCCGCTCGCCGCCGAGTTGAATGCGATGGTGCTGTTGCGCACGGTGAGCGGAACGGTCGTGTAAACGCCCCCGACCGAACCGGTCACCGCCACATTGCCGGAAATCGTGCTGTTGCTGATGGTGGCGGTGGGCGGCGTTCCGGAATAGCTGGTCAGGCTAATGCCGCCGTTGTTGCTGCGTGCCGCATTGCCGGAAATCGTCGAATTGCCGATGCTGGCGCCGCCGTGCGCAACCACGCCGCCACCGGTGCCAGCGCAGCCCGCGTTAGGGCAGGCCACGTTGCCGCTGATGGTGCTGTAGTTCGCGGCGAATTGACCTCCCGAAAACACGCCGCCGCCGAACGTCGAAGCGGAAATCGACGTCGCCACGTTGTCCGTGATCGAGCTGCGCACGGCCCAGACCAGCTTGCTTGCGAAAATGCCACCGCCGTAGACGACGCCATGCAGGCTGTTGGCGTTGCAATGCGCGACGCTTGAGTCGGCCAGAATCACATTGCCGAACGACGCGATGCAGCCGCCATTAACGCCCGGTCCCGGATTGCTCAGGCTGCCGTCGTAGGCGCGACCGTATTCGATGTCGAGCCGGGCCAGGGTGAAATTGCCAGTGCCGCTATGAGTGAAGATGCGATCCTTGACCGAGCTGCCGATGGCCGTGATCTTCGTGTGCGTGCCGTTGGTTGGGCCATTGATCGCCAGGTTGGCCTGGCCGACAGGGATTGAACCCTGAGTCAACGTGATCGTGCTGCAGGCCGACGTATCGATGGTGCTGTACGACCCGCTGGTAATCAGGCTGCGCAACGTCGTCGCGCCACCGCCGTCGCCGCAGTCGCCGACGGCGTTGTTGGCGGCGACGCAACTCAGCGGCGCGGCCAGTGCGAACAAGCTCGCCATGCAGGCCGCCAGCGGTTTGCGCCGCGCCAAAGCGCGCGAGGTCAAAACTGACATGGAATCCTCCCCGGAGGATTGTTGGCTTGCGCGGCGAGTTTACGAAAGCGCCGTGTGTAGAGTCTGTGAAGTTATGCGCTCGCCAGGTAACCTCTGATTTACTCTGGTTTCGTCACCCCAGCGAAAGCCGGGGTCCATTTTGATCTTGATTCAATAGGCGAAAATCAAGATGGATTCCGGCTTTCGCCGGAATGACGAGCAAAATCAGAACTTCCCTAGAACAGCAACGACGCCATCTTGCGCCGATAAGTGCCGACCAGGTCTTCGTCGTCGAGCACGCTGAACGCGGCGATAAGGCGTTTCTTCGCCGCGCCGTCGTTCCATGCGCGCGCGCTGCGCAGGATGTGCAGGAATTCGTCCAGTCCGGCAGCGGCTTGGCCATCAAGCAGCAGGCGCACGCCGAGCAGATCGCGCGCGGCGTGGTCGTTTGGGTCAGTCGCGATACGCGTGCGTAGCGTCGCCATGTCCGGCGCATCCTTCAACACGCGCGCGAAATCGAGTTGGTTGCGCAGGCGTTTGGCACGGGCGTCTTCGGCGAGATTGGCGGGCAGGGCGCTGAGGTCGGATTGCGCCGCGTCGGCGTCGCCCGATTGCATCAGCGCAAGCGCGAGATCGAGTTTCAATTCCGGCTTGTCCGGCGCCGCGGCAATTTCTCGGCGCAGGCGCGCGATTGCGTCGACATGTTGTTCGGCGACAGCAGGTTCCGGTTCGACCGCGGGTTGTTCAGTCGGCGCCGGAATGTGTCGGGCAAGGAACTCGCGCACCTGGCCTTCCGGCAGCGCGCCCATGAAACCATCGACCATTTGTCCGTCTTTCACCAGCACCACGGTCGGCAGGCTGCGGATTCCAAACACCGCGGCGAGCTGTTGCTGCGCATCGGTGTCGACCTTGGCCAATTTCAGCGCGCCGTTGTAGCTGGCAACGACTTTTTCCAGGATCGGACCAAGCTGCTTGCACGGCCCGCACCACGCCGCCCAGAAATCCACCAGCACGGGCGTGGCTAGCGAGGCCTGGATGACCTCGGTCTCGAAATTGGCTTCGGTGGCGTCGAAAACGTGCGCTGAATCGGACATGGGTTTTCCCGGCAATGGATCACGCACATATGGCGGCGCGGCGTTATCCTATCAAGTGCGCCGCCGGCGAGGACGAGGTTGGCAACGATGACTGACGTCACCAGCGAAGTGCCGCAGGATTTGTTCGAGCGCGTCTACCAAGAGCTGCGCCGCATCGCGCGCGGCCAGCGCCGCGCCGCGGGCAGCCCGCCGACGCTCGACACCACGGCGCTGGTGCATGAAGTCTATTTGAAGCTGCACGATGCGCCGGGTGGCGATCGTATCGGGCGCGTGCATTTCCTTTCGCTGGCGGCCCGCGCGATGCGCCAGATTCTGGTCGATCACGCACGTGCGCGCGGGCGTCTGAAGCGTGGCGGAAACGCCGTCGTCACCGCATTGGACGAACGCGTCGGCGCGCCGGGAGACGTGGTGGACCTGGTCGCGCTGGATGCAGCCTTGTCGCACTTGGCCGAACTCGACCCGCGCGCTGGAAAATTGGTCGAATGGCGCATCTTCGGCGGGCTGGAAATTGCCGAGATCGCACAGTTGCAAGGCTTGACCGAGCGCACCGTGTTCCGCGACTGGCGGCGCGCGCGCGCGTGGCTGGTGCATGAATTGGGATTGGCGGATCTGGAACCCTTAGAATGGATGTCCCACGCTGGCAACGGATCAGTGCGATCTTCGACGAAGTGGTCGAAGCGCCCGCCGGTACGCGCGAGGAACTTCTCATTCGCCTGTGTGCGGACGATGCCGAGCTTCGCGGCGAAATCGACAAGTTGCTTGCGGCCGACAAGCAGGCGACTCACTTCGAGCGCAGCGCGGACTCGGTGCGCAGCGACACGGCCAGCGCCTGGGTCGAGGCCGAGGAAAATACGCCAGCGACACAGGTTGGTCCATGGCGGCTGTTGCGTGAACTCGGCCGCGGCGGCATGGGCGTGGTCTGGCTCGCCGAGCGAGCGGATGGCGCGTTTGAGCAACGCGCCGCGTTGAAGCTCATCAAGCGTGGCATGGACAGCGACGCGGTGCAGATGCGCTTCCTGCGCGAACGACAAATTCTCGCGCGGCTGGAGCATCCGCACATCGCGCACCTGCTCGACGGCGGCATCAGCGCGGATGGACGTCCGTATTTCGCGATGGAATATGTCGATGGGAAACCGCTGCCGGAGTATTGCGCCGCGGTTCACGCGCCGCTCGCCACGCGCATCGACCTGTTCCTGCAAGTCTGCGCGGCCGTGCAGTTCGCGCACGGTCAGCTCGTCGTGCATCGAGACATCAAGCCGTCGAACATTCTCGTCACGGCGAGCGGTGGAACCAAGCTGCTGGATTTCGGCATCGCCAAGCTGCTCGACGAATCCGGCAGCGGGCTGACCGCGACGGTGGATGGGCTGCATCGTCCGTTCACACCCGCCTATGCCGCACCGGAACAGTTTCGCGGCGAGCCGGTCAGCACCGCGACCGACATCTATGCGCTGGGCGTTGTGCTCTACGAGCTGTTGACCGGCAAGCGTCCGTTGCAACTGGGCGACACTGCGGGCGCGGAGGAAATCCTGCGCGCGCAGGACACCACCGATCCGGCGGCGCCAAGTCATGCCGTGGACGCGCAATCGCCGGTGCAAGCGCGCCTGTTGCGCGGCGATCTCGACACCATCGTGCTGAAGGCGCTGCAACGCGAACCGGAGCGGCGCTACGCCACAGTCGCCGCACTGGCCGATGACTTGCGCAATTTCCTCGCCGGCCGCGCGATCGCGGCGCGCCGCTACAGTGCCGGTTATCGCCTGCGCAAATTCGTCGGCCGGCATCGCCTTGGGGTCGCTGCCACGACAGCCGCTTTGCTGTTGCTTGTTGCCACATTGTGCCAAGCCGTTTGGCAAGCGCAGGCCAAGGCGCGCGAAGCGCTGACTTCGGAGCAGGTGACACAATTCCTGATCGGACTGTTCGGCGGCGCCGATCCCACGCATTCGCGCGGTGCGACGCTGACCGCGCAGGATCTTCTGGATCAAGGCACCGAACGCTTGCGCGCGAACGCCAGCATCGATTCCGCCGTGCGCGCGCGCCTGCTGCAAACTGTGGCAATCACCTACACCGACCTGGGTCTGTACGATCGCGCGCTGCCTCTAGCGCAACAGGCGCTGGATTTGCGCCGAGCGCAGTCCGATCCGCTTGACCTCGCGGCTAGCGAATTGCAGGTAGGCCGCATCTTGCGCCTGAAATCGGACTACGCCGGTGCCGAACCGTTGCTGCGCGACGCGTTGCGCATCCGCGACGCGCAACTGTCTTCCGACGATCCGGCCATCAGCGAGAGTGCCGACGAACTTGGCCAGATCCTGCGCGCGCGCGGCCAGTTCGCCGCGGCCGATGCACAGTTCCGTGCGGCGCGCGACGCAGCAGAACGGCATTTCGGCAAGGGCGCCATCGAAACCGCGCGCTATCTCGACGACTACGCGGCAAATCTCGACGACATGGGCAAGCGCACCCAAGCGTTGGCCTTGTACAGGCAAACGCTGGCGATGCGCGAGAGAAATCTCGGGCCTGACGCTGCGGATGTGGCCAGCTCCCTGCTCAATCTCGGTACGCATCTGGACGAATCGGGCAATTATGACGAGGCCCTGCCGTTGCTCGAACGTGCATTGGCCATCCGCCGGAAAATCTTTGGCTTGCACCACCCCCTTGTTGCTTACGCCGAAATCGATGTCGCCGGAGTCTATGCCGACGCCAACCGTCTCGACGCGGCAGACAAACTGACCACGGATGCGCTGTCGATCCTGCGTACCACATTGCCCCCGGATCACCCGAAGATCAGCGAAGCGATGAACATGCTCGTGGTCGTGCGCGTGGAGCGTCGCGATTACGCGGCTGCGATCCCCCTGGCAAAGGAAGTACTGGCGCGCTTCATGAAAACGCTTGGCCCGGATCATCCCGACACCCTGTCAGCGCGGAATAACCTGGCGTTTGCCCTATTGCACGCCGGCCATGCGGCCGAGGCGGAATCGCTGTTGCGCGATACGCTGGCGCGCAAACGCCTCGACAACGGTCAGGGTGTGGATGCAACAGACTGCGAAAATCTGGCCAACGCGCTCGCTCAGCAGGGCAAGCACGCCGAGGCGGTCGACTACGCGCGCCGCGCGGTCGATATCCAGAAGCAACGCGAGGGAGAGATCTCCGGGAACACTGCCGTGGCCCTGCGCGGCCTTGCTCTGGCCGAGGCGTCGAACGGCGCTCCGGCGGATGCCGAGCGCGACTTCAGCACCATGCTTGCGATTGGCGAGAAATTGCATGCGACGCAAAAGATCGATCTTTACCAATGGCGGTTGGCGTTCGCGGATTTTCTTGTTGGCGCCCGTCGCTGCGCGGAGGCAGCGCCGCTCTTGAACGGAATCATCGACGAGTTGCGACCGCGTCTACCCTTGCGAGATCCGCTGCCAATCCTGCAGACCCATCTGTTGCAAGGCCAGTGCACGGGCGGGAAGGACGGCGCTGCCCTGCAGAGGCAGGCGCGGCGCGAATTGCTCAAGCTTCCGAGTGTAGAAGTGGATTTGTATCCGACCTCGGCAAAATTGCTTGCCTCGAGAGGGTACTAATCGAAGCCGTTGGCGAAGACCACGTCGCGTGCCTGCTGCTGGAACGCGCCGATGTCTGTGCCGTTGTTAACCGTCCGCGGATAGCCTGCGCCACGTTGGTCGGTGCTGAGATTGGCGAAGTTGTTGCCGTGGCCAAAGGCAGGGCTGCCATCGCGGAAGGCGTGCGTCTGCGTCAGCCCCCCGTTGTTGGCGAGGGGCAACAGCAACGGATCATGCGCCGATGTATCGCCGGGCAGTACGACATTCGATGACGCACCCATTACGATGTTGTTGGCGCCACCGATCGCGAGTGGTTGGCCCTGGTAGGCGACATTGTCCACATCCGTCTCGGTCCCGTCGGTATCGTTGTTGGCGACGATGGAGCTTACGAAGTCCACCGCATAATGGGTGTGGGAGCCGTATTCAAAGTTGTCGATTCGGATTGCAACGCCCGAATGGTTGAGCGCAATCGTGGAATTGCGCAAGGTCAGTGTCTTTGCGACTGCAATCACGTTCGGTGTATGCAGTCCGCTTGTTGCGACGTTGCCCGAGATGGTGCTGTCGGTAATCGTCAGCGGTTCATAAGACGCAATCCCGCTCGTGTTGCTTGAACTGTTTCCGGAGATGGTGGAATTCTCGATGAAGGATTGCGATCCGGGATGTTCCGTTGGTCCGAAGATGCACAAACCGCCGCCGTTTCCGGCAGCAGTATTCTTGCTCACGGTCGAGTAGTTGATATCGATATAGCCGAAGCCGCTTGGTGCTGACTCGCCGGCATAGGCGCCGCCGCAGATGGCGTCGGAACCGTATCTTCCGTAATGTGCCGATACCGAATTGTTGCGCAGGATGCTGCTGTTCATGATCAGCCCTTGCCTGGCGCCGATGCCGCCGCCGGCCCCCAGGGAACTGCTGACGACATTGCAATACTTGACCTGGGAATATTCCAGATCGACCACGCCGGTGGAAAACACGCAGCCGCCAGCCACTTTGAAGTACGAGCCGATCGAATAAACCTGGTCGGCATCGGTTGCTTTGCCGAACTGCAAGGTCAGACGTTGCAGGGTGAGCTTGCCGGTGCCGGTGTGGTGGAAAAGTCGATGGTTGCTGCCGGTCATCAAGAAACGGTTGCTGTTGTTGCCGTTGTACTTGATCGTCAGGTCGTTCTGCGGCACCACGACTTCGCCACTGCCGAACGTGATCGAACTGCATTGCATCGTGACCGGATTCAGCACGACGGTATCGCCGCTCGCTGCACCGGCTACGGTGCTGCGCAGGCTGCCGGCACCTGTGTCGTTGCAGTTGAGTACGTTTTCGTAGGCAGCGTGTGCGCTCGGCGCGATCGCCGACAAAGCGAAACACGCGGCGACTGCAACGGCCAACGGATCGCGACGCTTTGGCAGATGTGCTTTCATGGCCTGGTCCAGACGTGTCGTTGCGTTGGGGATCACTTAATTCGGCGCCGTTTGCCGACGTCCCTAGAGTGCAGAAAACACCTTGTTGCACAGCGCACCAAGCCGCTGTTGCTGTGCCGGCTCGCCGGCATCGCGCAGCGCCTTGCTCATGAACATGGGCGCACCGACCACGCACAACGTGTCGCCCTTGCGTGCGTCGATTTCGTGCAGATCCGGCAGCCACACTGCTTCGTCGCCGACGCCCGCGAGCGGTTTCCAGGTCGCGTAGGCGTTCATCTTTCCCGACGTGAACGAGTCGAGCGTCGTTTTGCCGTGCCCGGGGCGCAGGGTGATGCGCAGTTCGGGTCCGCCTCGATCGTCATTTGCGCCGATGAAGTAGCACGTCTGTGGATCGCCTTGCAGCGATTTCGTGCCGGTGACGGGCTGGTCGAGAATGCCGTCGACGTCGGCCACGGCGAGCAGTTTCCGATCGCATACGCTGCCAGTTCCGACGGGCGTTGCGACGGCGGATTTCGCGGCTCGTCCCGGCGCCGCCGTTGGCGCGCCTTGTGAGCAGGCGGCGAGGGCACAAAGCGCGCTCGCAGCGAGAAGGAGTTCTCTGCGCATGTCGTTCTCCGGATGAAGTCGCCGTCTCGCTTCGATCGGGTCAGGAGTTCTTGCAACTTTCCTCGTCGGTCTTGACCCACTTGCCGCTCTTGTTCTTCATCCAGCCGGTGTGGCTGGACATGCCGGCGGGACCGGTGGTGAAGGCATCGCGGAACGAAACGGTCTTGCCGTCCGAGGATTCGTCAAAAACGATGCTGTCGCCGTTCCAGCCGGCGCTGGCGCCTGTGCTGTAGCTGTCTTCCGAATTGTCGACGAGCACGGAAACATAGTGTTTCTTCGCCGCGTCGTAGCCGAAGTACTGCACTACGTGGAACGGCTTCGGCACGGCCGCGCTCGATTCTTCGTCGTAGCGCATTTCGACCCAATGGTCGTCCAGAACTTTCCGCGCGCTGTACTTCCCGGTGGTGGGGTGCCCAGCCTTATTGCCCATGGCCAGGACGCTGCCGGTGCAGGTTCCGTTGCCGACGAACCGGCCGAGTGGGTCGGATACTGCGGCAGGCTTGTCCTGTGCGGCGACTTGTCCAGCGAAGAGTGCGGAAGATATGCAGATCATGGAAGCAAGAATTGTGGAATTTATGCGGTTCATGGTGTTCTCCGGTTTGGGTTCATGCGTTGCTTAGTACGACGGCGTTTCGAATCCGTTCTTGAAGATTCCGTCGAAGGTAGCGAGGCGCGTCGCCGCAAGCGTGTGTCCGTCTGTTGCCTGGGTCGAGCCGACAGCGATCAACTTGCCGCCGACGAATGTCCCGGATTGCCCGGTATTGGTCGTGATGAAGTTGCCGAGCCCGGTCGGGCGTTGCGCGAAATACACGCCCATGACGCCCTTGCCGTTCAACGCCGTGTCGAGGCTGAAATTGCTGTAGCTTTGTGCCGGATTGAGTCGCGCAACGCCGAAGTAGGTGCCTGGCGGCGGCGCGTATTGGTTGCCGGTACCGATCGCCACGAGTTGCGCGTACTTGCTGTCGTAACCGTCGACGATGAGCTTGGTGATGTCATTGGTCTGCCCGGATGTCGGGTTCAGGCTGTAGCTGAACGAGAACTTCGCCGGATAGCCGATCTGATCCTGGTAGTACTGATCCGGAATGCCGTTGTTGTCGAGTTCGGCCAGCACGGCGGCTTGATAGGAACCGTTGCTCGCATTCGCGGTCGCATGACCGCCAATTGCGATGTAGCCGCCGGGAAAGATCGCCACCGCGTTGCAAACGTCGTTGTCATCGCCGCCGAGATCGAACGGCATGATCGTGAAGCCGTAGTTGTCCGGATCCTGGTAGTGAAACGTGCGATCGACGTCGTACAAGTCGCGGGTAATGCGGATCACCGCGCAGTCGTATCCGTTGGCTCCGGGCGCATAACCCACCACGACGTAACGGCCCTGGCTGTCGATGGCCAGATCGGTGGCGTGCGCATCCTGGTTGGGGCCGGAGCCGAACGAGTAACGGAACGGCTCGTCGCTGCTTCCATTCGCGGCAATGCGATCGAAGAAGAATTCGTTGCTGTTGAAACCGCTTTGATTGGCGTAATACGTGCCCGCGATGTCAATGCTGCCATCCGTGTCGAGGACAAGGCGCGACAAGTAGTTCGAATCCCCCGCGGGCGGCGTGAGCAGGATGTAGCCCTCTCCGCCGGCAAACGTGGGGTCGGGCGACCCGTTCGGCGTGAACTGCGCGACTTCGATTTCGCTTTGAAAGTTGCCGCCGACGACGATCCGCCCGTCGGGGCGCACCGCGACCGCGTGCGCACGCGTGCCGGTCGTTCCGGCATTCCAGTCGAGCATGCCGTTGGACGCGAAACTCGTATCGACCGTGCCGTTCGCGTTGAGGCGGGCGATGCGCCAACTTTCCAAGCCATCGGTCGCATTGGTTTCGTAGCCGACCACGACGATCTTGCCGTCCGGCTGGACGGCCACGTCATTGGCGACAGGCCCCGAAAAGCCCGTGTTCGGTCCGAGTTGCACTTTCCCGGCAGATCCGAACGCAGCGGCCCGATCTCCATCGGCCCCCCGTGCGGCAGCGCAGAAAGCCCGCGTGGGGGCCCGACCAGCGCCAGGAAAAAGAGGGGGCATTGCCCGCCCCCCTTTCCCCCGTTTTGGCGGGTTCGGAACGGGTTACGTCGTGCGAGGCCGGTTACTGACATGCGCGGCTTGTAACCCCGCCGGGCGGCTTCTATAGTCCGGACACGGGGGACGGCCGGGTTATCGGAGGCGGGGCGTGGATACCCAACGCTGGCTGCGCGCAGGGGACATCTTCGACCGCGTGTTCGCGTCGCCGCGTGACAACCGCACCGCGCTGGTCGAAGAACTTTGCGGTACCGATCCCGACCTCAAGCAGATTGTCGTGTCGATGCTCGATGCGGAGGAATCCCCGCTGGATTTCCTCGGCGCCGCCGTGGGAACACGCGATGTCGGCAGCGCCGCGACGACGGCATTGACGCCAGACGACGCGGACGCACCGGAACGGGTCGGGCCCTGGTGCCTGGTCGAGTGCCTCGGTGACGGCGGCATGGGCGTGGTCTGGCTGGCCGAGCGCGCCGATGGCCAGTTCGAGCAGCGCGCGGCGCTCAAACTCATCAAACGCGGCATGGATTCGGACGCCGTGCTCGCGCGCTTCCTGCGCGAGCGGCAGATTCTGGCGCGCTTGCAACACCCGAATATCGCGCATCTTCTCGACGGCGGCATCGCCGCAGATGGGCGACCGTATTTCGCAATGGAATACGTCGACGGCATGCCGTTGCTGGGCTACTGCCATGAACGCGGACTCGATCTGGAAGGCCGCATCCGGTTGTTCCTGGATGTCTGCGCGGCGGTTGAATTCGCGCACCAACACCACGTCGTACACCGCGACCTGAAACCGTCCAACGTGCTGGTCACGGCCGATGGCAAGGTCAAGTTGCTGGACTTCGGAATCGCCAAGATGCTGGTGGACAGCGGCACCGGCGATGCATCGCTCACCCAGTTGCGGCGCGAGCGCCCGATGACGCCGGCCTACGCCGCGCCCGAACAGTTCAGTGGCGGACGAATCACCGAGGCCACCGACATCTACGCGCTCGGCTGCGTGCTCTACCAGTTGCTCACCGACAAATACGCCTACGATTTCCGCGGCGCCAACCAGCCCGATGAAATGCGCCACATCATCGAGGCCAGCGATCCGACGCCGCCGAGCAAGTTGCGCCTGACCGCGCCGCCGGTGCCGCCAAAACGCTTGCGCGGCGACCTCGACACCATCGTGCTGGCCGCGCTCAAGCACGATCCGCAACGGCGCTATCCCAGCGTGGCCGCGTTCGCCGAGGATTTGCGCAGCTATCTGTCCGGGAATCCCATTTCGGCGCGGCGCGACAATTTTGCTTATCGCGGCTACAAGTTCCTGCGCCGGCATCGCCTCGGCGCCCTCGCTACCGCCGCGGTGCTGTTGATGGCCGTGGTGGCGCTGTCGCTGGCGTTGCGCGAACGCAGGCCATTCGGACCGCCCGCGCCAGGCACGTCGATGGCGATCGTGGATTTCAGCAACTTGTCGCAAAACAAACAATACGATTGGATTTCAGTAGCGCTTGGCAACGAGTTGGCGACCGAACTGACCAGCGGCAGTGTGATGCACGCTGTGCCGGGCGAACTGGTGAACGCGGCTCGCGCAGGGCTATCGCCGCCGAGCGCGGGCGGCTACGGCCCCGCGAGTCTGCGCTTGCTGCGCAAACGCCTGAACACCGACTATGTGCTCAGCGGCAGCTATCTCGTTTCCGGCGCCGGCGACACGGCGAACTTGCGCATGGATCTTACCGTGCAGGACGCGCGTACCGAGGCGCCTCTCGCGAGCATCGCGCAAAGTGGTGCATTGAACGACCTGCCACGACTGGTGGAACAGGTCGGTGCGGAATTGCGCGCAGACCTGAAGCTCGCGACAAACGGTGCGACGACGCCCGAACAGGTTGCAAAGGCGCAGCCGGCAACATTCGATCTGTCGCGGCGTATGGCGCTGGCGCTGGAAGCGCAGCGCAGGGGCGATCCCGCGCGTGCGCGGGATGAACTGCTGCAGGCGATCGCGTTGGCACCGGGCTATGCGCCGGCGTACGTGCTTCTTGCGCAGACATGGAAAACTCTGGGCTATGACGACAAGGCCTTGGCCGCATCACGCCAGGCGGTCGCATTCAGCGCTGGCTTGCCGATGCAGCAGCAATTGCAGATCGACCGGGAAGTCGCCGTGCAGACGCGCGATTGGCCGAAAGCGCTCGACCTGGATCGGCAACTTCTGGCGCTGGATCCGAAAGATCCCGAGCTGCATTTTGTCATGATCAAGGATTTGTTGAACGCAGGCGAGCCGGACAAGGCCGAAGCGTTGCTCGACCAATTGCGCAAACTGCCCGGCAGTGCCGACGATCCGCGCATCGAATTGAAAGCGGTCAATATCGCGGACAGTCGCAATGACAATGTGGCCCTGATCAAGCACGCCGAATTGGCATTGCAACTGGCACAGGGACGCGACGAACCCGGTCTCACCGCCGATGCGCAGTACAACCTTGCCCTCGCGCGTCGCCTGCAGGGTCGACGCGACGAGGCGCTGACATTGTTGCGGCGCGCGATTGACGGATATCGAGCCACCGATAATCCGTTGTACGAAGCCGATGCGCATGAGCTGGCTGGCAACATCGAAGTCGAACAGAGTCATCCGCAGGCGGCGCGTGATGCATATCAGAAGGCGCTGGCCATTTACCAGCGCATCGGCAATCGTGCGCGCCTTGCGATCAGTTACAGCAACTTGGCGAACATGAACTGGAAGCTCGGCGATCGCGATGCGGCGCAAATCGCGGTGCAAAACGCCGAGTCGATCTACGAAGAAGTCGGCGACATAAAGGGCGAAGGCTGGGTTACGGCAAGATTCGCCATGATGAAGATGAGCGAGGCTGCGAGTGACGATGTAATCGATGACTTTCGCCGGGCGATCGCGCTGGACGAACGCGCACATGCGCAGGACCAGAAGATATCGGCATTGCTGGACTATAGCGAAGGCTTGCGCTTGCGCGGGGAACTGGGCGCGGCGGCAAAAATGTGTAAGCAGGCCAGCCAAGAGACACTGCCATCGACGGATACCTTTGCCACGGGCTTTGCGGACTTGCAATGCGCAGTGATAGCGTTCGATCGCGGCGATACGCCACTTGCCGTGCGCGATTTCGAACGCGGCGGGAAGTTTGCCGCTGATGCGAAGGACGCGCAGTCGATCGCTACGTCCATGCTAGGGCTTGCCGGTATCGACATGGCGCAGGGAAACTGGGCAGGTGCGCGTGATCGATTGACTCAGGCGATTGCGACGCTGGCTGGCAGTGAAGCCGTCGCGTTGCAAGCACTGGCGCAAAGCCAGCTGGCACTGTGCCACGAACAGTTGCATCAACCCGAGCAACGGGATCGCGCCAGCTCGGCAGCGCGGGAACTGCGCAGCCGAGTGACGGCACGGCTGGACGCAAGCATGGTCGATATCAGCTTGCTGCGCCTGCAAGGGCTAAACGGCGATGCGCAAAAAGCGGCGACGGCGTTGCAGACACTTGCCGACGACGCCGAAAAGCGGCACTGGGTTCCCATTGCTCTCGAAGCGCAACTGGCAGCCGTGGAATTGCTCGATCGCGCCAACGACCCTGACGCAGCTGCATTGCGCAACCGCGTTGAAGCCAGCGCGCGACAATACGGTTTCCGTGGCATCTTGCAGCGGCTGCGTGCAAGCGCACGCAGCCAGCATTGACTCACGCGGATCAGGCCAATTTCGCCATCAAACCCATGATTTTCTTGACTAGCCCGGCGCGTCCTTCGAGCAGGGCTTCGGCTTGATCGGGGCTGCTTGCGCGCAGGGATTCGGCAAGCTGGCCAAGTTCCCGTGCGAGGAACAGCAAGCCCGTCAACCGCGCTTCCATAGTCGGATTGGCGGCACTCAGGATCGATCCGAGATCGAGGTTGGCTCGGGTGTCGAACAAGTGTGATGGCGGGTTGATCGATCCGTCTCCGGAGCGGCTCACGGTTGCTAGATCGACACAATGGTCGCCCACGCAGAGCCTGACTTTATCGTTCGGCATTGTTGGTCTCCTCGATTATCGGATGAACAAGTCCACGCAAAATTCCGCGTCCACTATACTGATTCAGGAATTGCCATCGGCGATTACACGCATCGCGACATTTACTTGTCGTGTGCGGCCTCCACCGGTTGCCCGCTCTCCTTGTAAACCACGCCGGCTTTCATCACGAAATTGACCTTTTGCATCAGCTTGATGTCGTCCAGCGGATTACCCGGTACGGCGACCACGTCCGCGAATTTGCCGGTCTCGATGCTGCCGAAATCCTTGTCGTGCTTGAGCAGTTGCGCCGCGTGCAGGGTCGCGGCCTGGATCGTGAACATCGGCGGCATGCCGGCCTGCACCATGTATTCGAACTCTTTCGCGTTCTCGCCGTGCGGATACACGCCGGCATCGGTGCCGAACGCGATCTTGACTCCTGCCTTGTAGGCCTTGCCGGCGGTGCCCATGATGATCGGGCCGACTTGCATGGCCTTGCGCGCGACCTGCGGCGGATACCAGCCTTCCTTCGCCTTGCCCATCACGAACTGGCCGGCGATGATGGTCGGCACGTACCAGGTACCGTGTTCTTTCATCAACTTCATGTCCTCGTCGTTCATGAAGGTGCCGTGCTCGATGGAATCCACGCCGCCGATCACCGCGCGCCGGATCGCCTCGGCGCCGTGTGCGTGCGCGGCCACGGTGAAGCCGTAGTCGTGCGCCGCGGCGACGATGGCCTGGATCTCGGGCAGGGTCATCTGTGGATTGTCGGCACTGGAGGATTCATCCAGTACGCCGCCGGAGGGCATGATTTTGATCAGGTCCGCACCGTCCTTGTAGTGCTGGCGCACCGCCTTCCAGGCGTCCTCGGGCGAATTGATGATGCCATCCTTCGGCGTCGGATCGCCTTGCAGGTCCCAGCGGTACCCGTCGGTGCCGTCGGCGTGGCCACCCGTGGTGCCGATGAATTGCCCGGCGCTGAAGATGCGCGGGCCAGGAACCAGGCCCTTGTTCACCGCATTGCGCAGCGCGATCGACTCGTTGTTGCCGTCGCCCAGGTTGCGCACTGTGGTGAAACCGGCGAGCAGGGTGCGACGCGCGTAAACGGTGCTTTGAATGGCGTAGTCCGCCGGATTCAGACGAAACTGGTCGCTGTAGCTGGACTTGCTGAACTCGCCGGTCAGGTGCGTGTGCGAATCGATCAAGCCCGGCACGCAAGTGCCGGCCACGGCGATGGTGTTCGCGCCGGCGCGTTGTTGGGTGCCATCGAGCACCTCCTTGATACGATCGCCTTCAATGACGATGGTGCTGGCGCCCAGCAACTTGCCGTGCACGACGTCGATCATGTGATCGCAATGCAAGACGGTTTCCGGCACGGCTGGCGATTGGGCAAAAACGGGTACGGCAAAAAATGCCGCAATCGCGGCAGCAAGTGGTGCAAAACGCATGGTGAATCCTCCCTTGGCAACCCGGTCAGGATACGCCATGCGGGCACTGTCGCACATGCCAAAGGACACGTTCACCGTGGCCCGACGGTTGGCGTTGTTGCTGCACTGCGGTAGGCTGCACGCAAATCCACAAGACAAGCCGGCGCGACCCGGCGCAAACAGGCTCCGATGGACGCAACCTACGAATTCAAGGCGGTGGAAGCCGCCGCGCAGAAGTTCTGGAACGACAACAAGTCGTTCGAGGCCAGGGAAGACTCCGCGAAGCCGAAATTCTTCTGCCTGTCGATGCTCCCATACCCATCGGGAGCGCTGCATATGGGCCATGTGCGCAACTACACCATCGGCGATGTGATCAGCCGCTATCAGCGCATGCTCGGCAAGAACGTGTTGCAGCCTATGGGTTGGGACGCGTTCGGCCTGCCGGCCGAAAACGCCGCGATCAAGAACAAGACCGCGCCGGCAAAATGGACCTACGCCAACATCGAGCACATGCGCGAGCAGTTGCGCACGATGGGGTACGCGATCGACTGGTCGCGCGAGTTCGCCACCTGCAAACCGGATTACTACGTGCACGAACAGCGCATGTTTGTGCGCCTGTTCAAGAAGGGACTCGCGTATCGCAAGAAATCCGTCGTCAACTGGGACCCGGTCGACCAGACCGTGCTAGCGAACGAGCAGGTCATCGACGGCCGCGGCTGGCGCACCGGCGCGGTGGTGGAAAAGCGCGAAATCCCGCAGTGGTTTCTCAAGATCACCGATTACGCCGACGAGTTGCTGGATGGACTGGACAAGCTGCCGGGCTGGCCGGATGCGGTCAAGACCATGCAGCGCAACTGGATCGGGCGCTCGGAAGGGCTGGAAATCGATTTCGCCATCGACGGTGAGAACGAACCCGTGCGCGTGTTCACCACGCGTCCGGACACCTTGATGGGCGCGACCTTCCTGTGCCTTGCTGCCGAGCATCCGCTCGCGCTCAAGGCCGCGTCCACAAATCCACAAGTCCAGAAATTCATTGACGAGTGCCGTCGAGGCGGCGTCGCAGAGGCGGATCTGGAAACCCAGGAAAAGAAGGGCATCGAAACCGGTTTTCATGCGATCCATCCCATCACCGGCGAAAAACTGCCGGTATGGATCGCCAATTTCGTGCTCATGGGCTACGGCACCGGCGCGCTGATGGCGGTGCCCGCGCACGACGAGCGCGACTGGGAGTTCGCGACCCGGTACGACCTGTTCATCAAGATGGTGATCGTCAGCGATCCGGTGCGCGAAGCGATCCGCGAACTCGGCCGCGACGCGGCGAACAACGCCAATCCGATGACTGCCGCGCTGGGCGAAGGCCGCGCCATCGACGTTGTCGAACCGCCCGTCGCACTGGACATGCTGCGCGAGTTCGAGCGCGGGATCATCGAGGATGCCGCCTTCACCGATTACGGCACGCTGGTCAATTCCGGCGAGTTCGACGGCCTGGATTTCCGTGCCGCGTTCAATGCGATCGCCGCGCGCCTCGTCAAAGAGGGCAAGGCCGAGCGCAAGGTCAATTTCCGCCTGCGCGACTGGGGCATTTCGCGGCAGCGCTATTGGGGCTGTCCGATTCCGATCATCTATTGCCCGAAGTGCGACGCCGTGCCGGTGCCGGAAGATCAGCTGCCGGTGCTGCTGCCGGAAAACGTGCAATTCATGGGCGTGCAATCGCCGATCAAGGCCGATCCGGAATGGCGCAAGTGCAAGTGTCCGCAATGCGGCGGGCCGGCCGAGCGCGAGACCGACACCTTCGACACGTTCATGGAATCGAGCTGGTACTACGCGCGCTACACCAGTCCCGGCGCGACGGGCATGGTCGATGCGCGCGCGAACTACTGGCTGCCGGTGGACCAGTACATCGGCGGCATCGAACACGCGATCCTGCACCTGCTGTACTTTCGTTTCTTCCACAAATTGCTGCGCGACGAAGGGCTCGTTCATTCCGACGAACCGGCCACCAATCTGCTGTGCCAGGGCATGGTCATCGCCGAGACGTTTTACCGCGAAGACGGCAATGGCAACCGCGAATGGTTCAATCCCGCCGACGTGGACATCGAGCGCGACGAGCGCGCGCGCGTGGTCGGCGCGACCTTGCGCTTCGACGGCAAGCCGGTTTCCATCGGCGGCATCGAGAAGATGTCCAAGTCCAAGAACAACGGCGTGGATCCACGCGCCATGGTGGACAAATACGGCGCCGACACCGTGCGCCTGTTCTCGATGTTTGCCGCGCCGCCGGAGAAATCGCTGGAATGGAACGAGGCTGGCGTGGAAGGCATGGCGCGCTTCCTGCGCCGCCTGTGGCGCGACACGCAGGCGCACATCGCGCAGCCGGATCATCCCGAGGTGGATGCTGCGAAATTGAACGCCGCGCAGAAAAACCTGCGCCGTCAGGTTCACGAAACCATTGCCAAGGTTGGCGATGACTACGGCCGCCGCCTGTCGTTCAACACCGCCATAGCATCTGCGATGGAATTGCTTAACGCGGTCGGCAAATTCGAGGATCAGTCCGACCAGGGCCGCGCAGTGCGCCACGAGGCTTTCGAGACCCTGGTGCTGGCGCTCAACCCGATCACGCCGCACATCTGTCATGCGTTGTGGCGGGCGCTGGGACATCGCGAAAACCTGATCGACGTGGCGTGGCCGAAACCCGACCCGAGTGCGTTGGTCAAGGCGGAAGTCAAACTTGCCGTGCAGGTCAATGGCAAATTGCGCGGTACCATCGAAGTTTCAGTCGATGCGGCACGCGAATCGATCGAGCAACTTGCCTTGGCGAATGCCGATGTGGCCAAGTTCGTCGGCGGCGCGGTGCCGAAGAAAATCGTCGTTGTGCCGGGCAAAATCGTGAACATCGTCGTCTGAACGGAATCCATGATATGAACATGTCGCGTTTCATCATTCTCGCCGCCGTCGCGATGACACTCGCAGCCTGCGGTTTCCAGTTGCGCGGCGAGGCGCAGTTGTCGCCCGCGCTCAAGCGCGTGCACGTGGCCGCATCCGATCCGTTCAGTCCGCTGACGCGGGATGTCGAAGCGGCGCTCACGCGTTCCGGTGCCACCGTCGAAGACGCCGCGGGCGAGGGTATCGCCGAAATCACGCTCGGCTCGGTGTCGCTCGCGCCCGTGGTGCGTTCGGTCGGCGCGAATGCGACGGTCAACGAGTTCGCGATGGTCTACCACGTCGAATTGAGCATCCAGAGTGCCGACGGCAAGACCTTGCTCGCGCCGCAAGTCATCGAGCATTCGCGCGACTACACCTTCGACCAGACCCAGGCGATCGGCAGCAATGCCGAACAGGACGAGGTCAAGAAGGGCATGCAGCGCGACATGGTGCAGGCGATCATGCGAAAAATCGAAGCGGCAGGGCGCTGATAGACTGATTCTTTTGTTTGTCATGCCGGCATGGAGTGCCGGCATCCAGACTGCATGGATGCCATCCTTGGCCACTGGATTCCGGCATTCCCTGCCGGAATGACAAGTCGGCCTGTGACCGGTCGCACTATGTCCGCAACACTGCAACAACTTCGCAACCATCTCGCCGGTTCGGAACTCAAACCGGTTTATCTGATCGCTGGCGAAGAACACCTGCTCGTCATCGAGGCCGCCGACGCGCTGCGCACGCGCGCGCGCGAACTCGGCTATGCCGAACGCGAAATTCTCGATGTCGATCAATACTTCGATTGGGACGCGCTGGCGCGCGCGGGCGCGGCGATGTCTTTGTTCGCATCGCGCCGCGTGATCGACTTGCGCCTGCCGACCGGCAAGCCCGGCAAGGACGGCGGCGCCGCGATCGTCGAATTCTGCGAAAACCCGCCGCCGGACACGGTGCTGCTGATCACGTCTATGCAATGGTCGAAAAAGGACAACGAGGGCACGGCGTGGTGCAAGGCGGCCGAACAAGCCGGATTCTATGTTCCGGTGTGGCCGATGCGGCAGGACGAATTTTCCACCTGGCTCGCGCAACGCATGGCGAGCCGCGGCCTGAATCCGGATCGCGCGGCGATTGCGGCGCTGGCCGATCGCGTCGAAGGCAATTCCCTCGCCGCCGCGCAGGAAATCGACAAGCTCGCACTGCTGCACGGCCCGGCGCCGCTGGACGCGCAAACCCTGGAAGAGCTTGTCGCCGACAGCGCGCGTTACGATGTGTTCAAGCTCGTGGACGCCGCGCTCGGCGGCGACGCCGCGCGCGCATTGCGCATCCTCGCCGGCCTGCGCGGCGAGGGCGACGCTATCCCGGCGTTGATGGGCATGATCCTGTACCAGTTGCAGATGCTCGCGCGCCTTGCCGCGGCGCCGAACCTCACCAACGCCTTGCGCAGCGAGCGCATGTGGGACGCGCGCGAGAAATTCTTCCGCAAGGTCCTCGGCCGCGCCGGTCCTGGGCACTGGGAAGACTGCCTTGTGCAGGCCGCGCGCGTGGATCGCCTGAGCAAGGGCCGCGGTTTCGGTGATGCCTGGGTCGAACTGGAGCGGTTGCTGGTGATGATCGCGCGGCCGGATGCGGGGTTGCGCGCGGCCGGTTAGGGCGTTCTGCGGCGGTTGTGCACTCGCATCGGACCGCATTGACAGCCATGCGTACAGACCGTACAGTCTGGGCATGAAAAACAGCCAGAAAACGGTCAGCCGGGGAGCCGAAAAGGCCCGGCAACATCTGCCCGCCATTCTCAGCGCTGCAGCTTCCGGTCGCACCACCTTGATTACCCGGCATGGGCGCACGGTCGCGGCGGTGGTGCCAGCGACTGCCGTTAAACAGCGCGCGGTCGCGTCCTTGCTCGCGCTTGCCGGCACGGGCCGCGGATTGTGGGGACGCAGCAGCGCGCGCGCCATCGGCAATTTGCGCGACGAATGGAACCGCTAAGCGCCGAATCGCTCCGCGCTGGCGCGCTGGTGCTGGTCGATACCGCGCCTATCATTTACACGCTCGAAAACCACCGCACGTTGGCGGCGCGTTTCGAGCCGCTGTTTCGGCGGCACGAGGCCGGCGCGATCGTGCTCGCAGTCACCACCGTGACCATTGCCGAAGTGTTGACCGGCCCGCTCAAGAACGGCGAAGAGGCGTTGGCACGGCGCTACCGTTCGACGCTGGAAACCTGGCAGGTAGTGGATTTCACCGCCGACATTGCCGAAAGCGCCGCGCGACTGCGCGGGCAATACGCCCTGAAATTGCCTGATGCGATCCAGCTTGCGAGCGCACTGACAATCAATGCCGACGCGCTGGTTACGCACGACCGCGACTTCAGCCGCGTGACCGGCATCCGGGTGCTGGCATGAGCGTGTTCACTGAACTCAAGCGTCGCAACGTCATTCGCGCCGCGGTGCTTTATATCGGCGCGGTGTGGGCGCTGGCGCAGGGCATTGCGCAACTCGGGCCGTTCTTTGGCATGCCGGATTGGGGCGTGCGCTGGTTCGTGATTGCGGCGGCGATCGGTTTTCCGTTCTGGATCGCGTTCGCCTGGGTGTACGAATGGACGCCAAAAGGTTTGAAGCGCGAAAGCGAAATCGCCGTCGATGCCGCGATCGCGCGTGCGGCCGGGCGCAGGATGGATCGGGCGATCATCGCGGTGCTGGCGGTCGCGGTGGTACTGCTGTTGACCAACGCTTTTGTCTCGCGCAAGAGCACGGGATCGCAAAAAAATGTGCCGACCCCTACGACGGGCACCTCCACGGCGATTCCCGCCAAATCCATCGCCGTGCTGCCCTTCGTCAACATGAGCGGCGATGCCAAGGAAGATTATTTCAGCGACGGCATCACCGAGGAAATCCTCAATGCGCTGGCGCAGGTGCCCGACCTGAAGGTGGCCGGGCGTACGTCGGCCTTTGCGTTCAAGGGCAAGGCCGAGGACCTGCGCAAGATCGGCGAAGCGCTCGATGTCGCGACGGTACTCGAAGGCAGCGTGCAGAAATCCGGCGACGCAGTACGCATCACCGCGCAGCTGATCGACGCGCGCAGCGGCTATCACCTGTGGTCGGACAAGTACGACCGCAAACTCGACAACGTGTTTGCGGTCGAGGACGAAATCTCCAAGGCGATTGCGGACACGATGCGGGTGCAATTGTCGGGCGGCGGCAAGGTCACGCTCGTGGCGCAAGAAGGGATCGATCCGCAGGCTCACGATTTCTACTTGCGTGGGCTTGCCGAATACGCACAGCGTGGCCCATCCCTGCTCGATGCCGTTGCCAGTTTCCAGAAGGCCTTGGCGATAGCGCCGGACTATGCCGATGCATGGGCGGCGCTGGCAGAGGCGAACGCCCAGTTGCCGAATTACGGATTGGGGGAGGTCTCGACGGCGATGTCCGCCGCGGAAGCCTCCGCACTGCAAGCCCTGAAGATCAATCCGTCCAATGCCGCCGCCTATGTCGCGCTCGGTGTCGTGTATTTGAACCGCGGGCAGTGGGCGCAGGCCGATGAGGCGTTGCGGCAAGCCATGCGGCTGGCGCCGGGCGATGCGGAGGCGATCCATCAGCATGCCTATTTTCTTCTGGTGAGCGGAAATCCGGAGTTGGCGCTGAACGAACTGGACCGCGCCATCGCCATTGATCCGCTCTCGCCGGTCATGAATGCCGGGCGCGGTGAAATTCTGTTTTACTTGCATCGCTACGAGGCGGCCTGGGCTCAGGTGCAGGCCTCGATCGCCCATTATCCCGACTTCGCCTTGGCGTATTTCTTTGCCATTCCGGTCGCCGGGGTAACGGGACACACCACGGAATTGCTGGCGTACGCGCGGCGTGAAGCCGAGCTTGGGGGCGAAAGTCCCGATGTCGCCGCGCAGATCGCGCTGGGCGTCGCCGACCCGACGCAACGTGCGCACGCATTGCGCGTTCTCGCCGGTCAGCCGGATTCGCCGGTTTTCGATCCCTATGCAAGGATCAATTGGTACTGTCTGCTCGGCGAGCCCGCCAAGGCAATCGATGTGCTGGATTCTGCGATGCGTGCTGGACGCAATCCGGCTTTCAGCGCCGAGGCGGCAGGGTCGCCGCTTTTCGATCCGGTCCGAAATGATCCGCGCTTCAAGGCGGCACTGAAAACGATGGGGTTGCCCTACGTGCCGACGAGCAAAACCGGCCGTGATTGAACCCATCGCCATCCTCGGCGGTACCTTCGATCCGGTGCACATCGGCCATCTGCGCGTGGCGTTGGAAGCCTCGGAGGTATTGGACGCGCCGGTAAGGCTGATGCCGGCGCACGTGCCGCCGCACCGATCAGCGCCGGTCGCAAATCCGGCGCAGCGCGTGGCCATGCTGCGCGCGTCATTGGCCGGGCAGGATCACCTGCAACTGGATACGCGCGAGCTCGATCGCAGTGAACTGTCGTACACCGTCGACACGTTGCGGCAAATGCGCGGCGAGTTTGGCGCGGAGCGGTCGCTGATCCTGCTGCTCGGCGCGGACGCATTTGCCGGGTTGACGACGTGGCATGAATGGCGCGCCTTGTTCGATCTGGCGCATATCGCGGTGATGACGCGGCCGGGTCACGATACGCGCCTGCCGGCGGAATTGGCGACGGAAATTGCGTCGCGACGCACGCGATCCGCAACGGATTTGCACACATCGCCGTGCGGAAAGCTCTTCGATTTGCCGGTCACGCCGCTGGAGATTTCCGCCAGCGTCGTGCGCGCCTTGCTTGCAGCCGGGCGCGATCCGCGCTGGCTGGTTCCGGATGCGCTTCTGGCCGACCCCGGTTTGCTCGCGCCATATCGAAGCTAGCGAGCTTTCGGGTGTTTGTGAGGGCCGCGCTTGGGCTTGTCGAATCCGCCGGGCTTGAACGATTTCGGTTTGTGCGCGCCGCGTTCGCTTGGTGCGGACTTGAACGGCGGCTTGCGTGGCGGTTTGTCGAAGGTGTCGGACGATCCGGTTGAGTCGCCCATGCGGCTGATGAGCAAGCGCTGACCCGCGACCCGAACCGTCTTGAGCAGCAAGAACGTTTCTGCGGGCATCCCTTCGGGAAGATCGAGCAGGGTGTAGCGGTCGCGGATGTCGATGCGGCCGATGTGCTTGGCATCCAGGCCGGCTTCGTTGGCGATCGCGCCGACGATATTGCCCGGGCGCACGCCGTGATCGTTGCCGACGTTGATGCGATAGGTTTCGAATCCCGCCTCGGCCTGGCGCGGGCGCTCGTCGCGGCGTGGACGAAATGGCGAATCGTGTTCGGCCCGCGACGGACGCGGATGTCCGTCGCCTCGCGCAGTGCCGCGATCGCGCGCTGATTGGTGCTCATGCTTTGCTGGTTTTTCGAGGCGCGATTTCTCGAGCGGACGCGATTCGCGCTGCGCCGCTTGCAGCAGCAACGGCTGCTTGCCCTGCACCAGACGCGCGAGCGCGGCGGCAATTTCCACCGCGGGCACATTGCGTTCGCGTTCGTATTGCTCGATCAGTTGCCGGAACGCAGTCAGATCGTCGCTGGCCAGCGTGTCGGTGATGCGCTGCGTGAACTTCGCGACGCGCCGGTCGTTGACGGCTTCGACGCTGGGCAACTGCATCTGCGTGATCGGCTGGCGCGTGGCACGTTCGATCGCCTGCAACAGGCGTTGCTCGCGCGGCGCCACGAACAGGATCGCCTCGCCGGACCGGCCGGCTCTACCCGTACGCCCGATGCGGTGCACGTAGGCTTCGGTGTCGGTCGGAATGTCGTAGTTGAGTACATGGCTGATGCGCTCCACGTCGAGCCCGCGTGCGGCGACGTCGGTGGCGACGAGAATGTCGATCTGGCCATCCTTGAGTTGGGCGATGGTGCGCTCGCGTTGCGCCTGGATGATGTCGCCGTTGATCGCCGCCGCGGCGAATCCGCGCGCTTGCAGTTTCTGCGCGATTTCCTCGGTGGACTGCTTGGTGCGCATGAACACCAGCATCGCTTCGAACGGCTCGGCCTCGAGTATGCGGGTCAACGCGTCGAGCTTGTGCAGGCCGCTGACAAACCAGTAGCGCTGGCGGATGTTCGCGGCAGTGGTGGTTTTGGCCTTGATCGCAATTTCGGTCGGATTGCGCAAATAGGTTTGCGCAATGCGCTTGATCTGGCTCGGCATGGTCGCCGAGAACAGCGCAATCTGCCGCGTCGACGGGGTTTTCTTCAGTACCGCCTCGACGTCGTCGATGAAGCCCATGCGCAGCATTTCGTCGGCTTCGTCGAGGACGAGTGTATTGAGCTGCGAAAGGTCGAGGGAGCCGCGTTCCAGATGATCGATCACGCGACCGGGCGTGCCGACGACGACATGTGCGCCACGCTTTAATCCGGAAAGTTGCGGGCCATAACTCTGGCCGCCGTAGATCGGCAGCACATGGAAGCCCGGCGTTTTCGCCGCGTAGCGTTGAAACGCCTCGGCGACCTGGATCGCGAGTTCGCGCGTCGGCGCCAGCACCAGCGCCTGCGGTTTCGACTTCGACAAATCCAGCCGCGCCAGGATCGGCAGCGCGAACGCAGCGGTCTTGCCGGTGCCGGTCTGCGCCTGTCCGAGCACGTCGCGGCTGGCGAGCAAGGGCGGGATGGTTGCGGCCTGGATGGGCGAGGGCGTTTCGTAGCCGACCTGAGTCAGCGCCGCCAGCACGGCATCGCTCAGGCCAAGGTCGCGGAATGCAAGGGCTTCGGGTGCGGCAGCGGCATCGGACATGGGCGGAAGCCGCAGGAAAGAGGATGTCCATTGTAGCGCGCCGGTCGCTGCGTGCGCGGTAGTGGCTTGTCGCAAAAATCGGCCTATACTGAAAATCGTTCCGTGCCGGGGCGCCCGCACGGGACCATCCATTCCATCAGGACATCGCCGCTTGGCCACTGCATCCAAAACCGCACGCAAGCCCCGTTCCGCTACCAAGGCCGTTCCGCCCAAACCAAGTTCGGCCAAATCGAGTTCGAAAAAACCGGCCTCGGCGAAATCGCCGCCGAAGAAGGCCAAACCTGCCAAACCTGTCAAGTCTGTATCGGCGAAATCCGATCCGGTCGAGATCCTGCGCCGGCAGGTGTTGGCGGCGCTCGACGAATTGAAGGCCAAGGACGTGCACGAGATCGACGTGCGCGGCAAGACCTCCATCGCGGATATCCTGTTCATTGCCAGCGGCACTTCGACGCGGCATGTGAAGTCCCTCGCCGACGAAGTGGTCAAGTTCGTCAAGAAGGCAGGCATGATGCCGCTTGGCGTGGAAGGCCAACGCGAAGCCGAATGGGTGCTTGTGGACCTGGGCGACATCATCGTGCACGTGATGCTGCCGCGCATCCGCGAGTTCTACGGTCTGGAGCGTCTGTGGACGGTGGGCGATGACTTGCCTGAAGCAGCCAATGCCAGTTGACTAGCCGCAGGCCATGCGCGCGCATCTGATTGCCGTCGGCGAACGCATGCCGGCATGGGTGAGCGCCGGCTTTGCCGAGTACGCCAAGCGCCTTTCGCGCGAATTGCCGCTGGACCTGATCGAGGTTTCGGCGAAGTCGCGCGATCCGGCGCGCGCGATGACCGATGAAGGTGCAGCACTGCTCGCCGCGATTCCGAAGGGTGCGCATGTCGTGGCGCTGGATGGCCGCGGCAAGCCGTGGTCAAGCGAGGAACTGGCGCAACAGCTCTCGCGCTGGCGCATGCAAGGCCGCGATCTGGCATTTCTGGTCGGCGGCGCGGATGGTTTCGCGCCCGAAGTGCTGGAGCGGGTCGGCCAGAAATGGTCGCTCGGGCCCGCGACGCTGCCGCATCCGCTGGTGCGAATCCTCGTGGCCGAGCAGCTTTATCGTGCCGCCAGCCTGCTCGCCAACCACCCCTATCACCGCGGCTGAACGGGGCTGGCGGGTTCAGGCGAATTCGCGGCGTTTGCGGATGCCTTGTGAGAAACTAGGCCCCTCATGGATCGCGCAGCTTCCCACAGCGGCGAAATAATCGCGAACATGGGCCGGGCCCTGGCGCTTGCCCTTGTGGTTGCCGTCGTTTCGTGGTGGGCGATGCAGTACGCCCGCGGGCCGGCCGGACTGTCCACCCTGTGGCCTGCCAGCGGCATCGTCTGCGGGGTGATGGCGGTGTCGCCGCGCCGTCGCTGGGGTTGGTACCTTGCGGCAGCATTTCTTGCATTCATCGTCGTCAATGTCGCGCATGGCGGATCCGGCCGCACGAGCATTCTGCTCAGCGTTGCCGACATCATCGACCCGGTTATCGTGGCCTGGGTCATCGCTGGGCGGGTGGGCGATTTCAGCGATCTGTCGCGTATTCCCTACATCAGCCTGCGCGCCGCCGCCGCGACGTTCGGAGCGTGTGCATTGTCTGCAGCCGTAGCGGTTGCCGGATTGCATGGCTTGGCCGGATTCGCGGACTTCGACCGGTTTGTCGCCTGGATGGCATCCCATGTATTGGGAATGGCGATCTTTGCTACCCTGGCAATTACCGCCGCGCTGCTCGGCCGCAACATCTTCGGCGTGCCTGGCCAGCGTCTGGCGTTCTTCGGCGAGATGGCCGTACTCGCGGCGACCTGTGGACTGGTGTTCGGAACCGCGTACTTTCCATTTCCGTATATCGTTTTCCTGCCGCTGCTGCTGGTGACGTTCCGGCGCCGGTTTGCCGGGTTCGCATTGGGCACGAGCCTGGTCGCCATTGTCGCCGTGTCCACGCATGCCTCCGGGATCGGCCCTTTCGCCTACATGACGCAACTCGGCGATGCCTGGCGCACGCTGGTACTGCAGGGCTTTGTCGCGAGCACCTGCGTGTTCGCCCTGCCCGTGGCGATCGTCCTGACCGGGCGCGCGGTACTCGTGCGGAAGCTGGCCGAGAGTGAGCGCGAATACCGCATGCTCGCCGATTATTCGCGCGACCTGGTCGTGCGTTTCGACCAGAACGGCGTGCGCCGTTACATTTCGCCATCGGCCTACGAAATGCTCGGCTGGAGCCGCGATGAACTGGCTTCCATGCGCTGGGATCTCGTGCATCCGGACGATCGCACGCATGTGCAACAGGAGCTGGCGCGACTGCAGGCGCAGGGTGGCTCGACGACGATCCTGTTTCGCGTGTTGTGCAAGGATGGCCGTTACCTGTGGATCGAGGCGAACGCCTCGCAGGTGCCCAGCGCCGATCCGCGCGTGCCGCCTGACGTGATCTACTCGGGCCGCGACGTGACCAAGCGCGTGATCGCCGAAAAAGCCTTGCGCAACAACGAGCGCCGCCTGCGCGCGATCACGGCGAATGTTCCGGCCGTCGTGTTGCATGTGGACAAGGACGAACGCTATACCTTCGTCAATGCCTATGCGCTTCGCGATAATTCGAGAAGCGAGTCGGAGATTATCGGCAAGCGCATACGCGACGTCGTGAGCGACGCCATCTGGGCAGAAATTCAGCCCTATGTGCATGCGGCGCTGCACGGCAAGGAGGTGGCCTTCGAAATCGTACGCGACGTCAACGGCAAGACCTGCCATTACCAGTCGCGCTATGTGCCGGATATCGGCGACGACGGAGTGGTCGCCGGATTTTATGCGGTCAGTTTCGACATTACCGAGCTCAAGCAGGCGCAGGCCGAATTGCTGCGCCTGGTTCGCCACGATTCGCTGACCGGGGTGGCGAACCGCTTGCGTTTCATCGAGCGGCTCGAACTGGCGGTCGCGCGCAGTCGCCGCAGCCACAGGCCGCTTGCGCTGTTGTACCTGGACATCGACCATTTCAAGCGCATCAACGACACCCTGGGACATGTCGCCGGCGACGCGGTATTGCGCGAGTTCGCGCAACGGCTGACCCGGCACGTGCGCGATGTCGATCTCGTCGCGCGCCTGGGCGGCGACGAATTCGTGGTCGTTCTCGAACAGATCGATAGCGCGGACGACGCGCAGGCCGTTGCCGACAAGTTGCTCGGGTGCCTGCGCGAACCCATCGCGGTGGGCGACGAGCAGGCGCAGATCAGCGCCAGCGTCGGCATCGCCTTCGCCATGGACCCGGTCGACGATCCCGAAACCCTGCTGCAAAAGGCCGATGCGGCGCTGTACGAGGCCAAGCGGGCGGGGCGCAATATCTGGCGCATGGCCGGCTAGGAACCACATTGCGCCTGCTGCATTCGGCAGCCCGGGCGAAGACTTTCTTGAGGAAGATGCCGTGCTTTATCTCGCTTCGCAGTCGCCACGCCGCCGCGAACTGCTCGATCGCCTCGGTGTGCGGTTCGATGTCATCGATGTCGACGTGCCGGAAGTGCGCGCGCTGGGCGAAACGCCGGGCGACTACGTGAGTCGCGTGGCGCGAGAGAAAGCCGGCGCGGGTCTGTTGAAATTGTCCGGCGTCGCCGGCGCAGTGGTGTTGGGCGCGGATACAGAAGTCGTGTTGGACGATGAGGTCTTCGGCAAACCGGCCGATGCGTCGCAGGCCGCACAAATGCTGCGGCGCTTGTCGGGACGAACCCACGAGGTCCTGTCCGCGGTCTGGTGCCTGTCCGCCGGTCGCGAAGAGCAGGCGTTCAGCATCACGCAAGTAGAATTCGCGCGGCTCGATACGGGCCAAATCGATGCGTACATCGCCGACGGCGAATGGCAGGGCAAGGCCGGCGCGTATGCGATCCAGGGCCGGGCCGAGGCTTTCGTGGTACGGCTGTCCGGCAGCCATTCCGGCGTCATGGGATTGCCGCTACATGAGACAATGACGTTGTTGCAACGATTTGGCATAGGCGCCTAGCCCGTCGTCGCCGCCGCAGTTCGGCATCGACAACCTGGCGATAGCGGGCTATAAATCGGTTTAGAAAAAACTTCCAAGTGGTTGTCGTGTCCGAAGAAATCCTTATCAATGTGACCCCGCGCGAAACCCGCGCCGCGGTCGTGGAAAACGGCGTGCTGCAGGAAGTGCTGATCGAGCGCGCCCTGCGCCGTGGCTACGTCGGCAACATCTACAAGGGCCGGGTCAGCCGGGTCATGCCGGGCATGCAGGCGGCGTTCGTGGAAATCGGACTGGAGCGCGCGGCATTCCTGCACGCCTCGGACATCCTGCGCAGCCTGCCTCCGCTAGTCGGTGACGGTCAAGAAAGTCCCGCGCCGCCACCGTCGCAGCCGATCGGGGAACTGGTTCGCGACGGCCAGGAAATCCTGGTGCAGGTGATCAAGGATCCGATCGGCAGCAAGGGCGCGCGCCTGACCACCAACCTGTCGGTGCCATCGCGTTATCTCGTGTTGCTGCCGCTGGCCAAGGCTATCGGCGTGTCGGTGCGCATCGAGGATGAGGCCGAACGCGCGCGCTTGAAGGAGGCCCTGCAAGCGCGTGCCGCCGAAACCGGTCACGGCTACATCGTGCGTACCAATGCGGAAGGCCAGTCCGTCGAAGCCCTCGCCGAGGATGTGGCCTACCTGACCCGGTTATGGCAATCGCTGCAGGTGGCGATCGCGAACGCGCGCGCCGGCGAGCGCGTGTACGAGGATCTTTCGCTGCCGCTGCGCGCGCTGCGCGACCTGATGCGCAAGGACGTGGAAAAAGTGCGCGTGGATTCGCGCGAAACGCTCGAGCGCATGTTGGGTTTCGCCAGCCAGTTCATGCCCGAACTTGCCGAACGCATCGAGCATTATCCGGGCGAGCGCCCGATCTTCGACCTGTATGGCGTCGAGGACGAGATTCAGCGCGCGCTCAAGAAGCAGGTGCCATTGAAGTCGGGCGGCTATCTGGTCGTCGACCAGACCGAGGCCATGACCACCATCGACGTCAACACCGGCGCCTTCCTCGGCCATCGCAACCTCGAGGAAACGGTGTATCGCACCAACCTCGAGGCGGCGCAGGCGGCCGCGCGCCAGCTGCGCCTGCGCAATCTCGGCGGCATCATCATCATCGATTTCATCGACATGGTCGATGAAGAACACAAGCGCCAGGTCCTGCGCACGCTGGAAAAATCCCTGGCCCACGACCACGCCAAGACCACGGTCTACGAGATGACCGAGCTGGGCCTCGTGCAGATGACGCGCAAGCGCACGGTGGAAAGCCTGGAACGCCAGTTGTGCGAGCCGTGCCCGGCCTGCGAGGGCCGCGGCAGCATCAAGACCGCCGAAACCGTCACCTATGAAATCTTCCGCGAGATCACGCGCGCGGTGCGCCAGTTCGAGGCCAAGAAATTGCTGGTGCTGGCCGCGCCCAAAGTCGTCGCGCGCATTCTCGACGAGGAATCGGCGGCCGTCGCCGAACTCGAGGAATTCATCGGCAAGACCATCCGCTTCCAGCCCGAGGAGCATTACGCGCAGGAGCAGTACGATGTCGTGCTGTTGTAGCCGTCAGTGATGTGGAAGCCCCACATCCGCCGCGCGCGCCTGTGGCTGCAGGCGTTGTTCGCCACCATCGTCATCGCGCTGGCTCTTGGGGTTGGCGTGGCGCAGATGGCGCTGCCGTGGATCGCCTCTCATCCGCAACGCATTGCCGCGCTGTTGAGCGATCGACTGCAGCGCGCGGTGACCCTGGACGGCGTGACCGGCGTATGGGAGCGTGACGGGCCGCTGCTGGCGCTGCATGGCGTGCATATCGCCGGCGCGGATGCGAAGACGCCCGGCAGCACGATTCCGCAGGCCGAGTTGAAAATCAATTTCTTTTCCGCCTTGCATCGCAACCAGGCCTGGAACGAGTTTCGCCTCGTCGGCTTGAATTTGCGCCTGGCGCGCGACGCGCAAGGTCAGTGGCAGTTGAGCGGTATCGACGCGGGCGGCCAGGCCGCCGGTAACCCGAAGGATTCGATCCTGTTCTCGCTTGGCGCGCTGGTGTTGCGCGATCTGCGCCTGACCGTGCAGGGCGGCGAGGGCGCCAAGCCGATCATATTGCTCGCCGACGAAGTACGCCTGGTCAATTCGGGCAGCACGCATCGCGTGCTCGCGCGCGTACGCTGCGCCGACACGCAGTCGCCGATCGATGCCGTGCTCGAATACGACAGTTCCTCGCGTGACGGGCAGTTGTACCTCGGCGGCACGGCGCTGGATCTGGCGGCCCTCACCCACGGTTATGCCTGGCAAGGCATGCAGGCCGCGCACGGCAATGGCCGTCTGCAATTCTGGGCATGGTGGAAGCGTGACCGCCTGGAGCGCGCGCGCCTGGAATCGGATCTCACCAACGTGGTGTTGACCACGTCTGCACCGATCGAACTCGATCCCAGGCGCAGCATCGTCCCGCGCGTGGGTTTCGACCGCATCGCATTCGGCGCGCGCTGGCAGCGCGGCGATTCGGGCTGGACAGCGGATGTGGCCGATCTCGTCCTTGACCGGCAAGGTATCGTCGCGGCGCCAGCAAGCATCCATCTGGAAAAAACGCGTGACGAGGCGGCGAGCGATTCACACTGGGATGTCCGTCTGCAAGGTGTGAACCTGTCTGCCCCGGCAAGCGTGGCGATGCTCAGCGAAGCGGCTTCACCGGCATGGCGGCGCTGGTTGTACATGGCCGATCCGGTCGGTACCGTGCGTAGCGCACAATTGCGTTTCGCTGGCGCGCAGGATTTCGACGTTTCCGCCGACCTGGACGCATGCGCATGGCACGCCGTGGATGCGCTGCCGGGCATCACCAGCCTGACCGGCAGCCTGCTCGGCGATGCGGACGGCTTCAACCTGCACCTGCCGGCGCATGCCGGGTTCGGCGTGGATGAAGCACGCGTGTTTCGCCAGCCTCTGGAATTTTCGCGTTTCGCGGGCGATATCGCGGCGTGGCACGGCGATGGCGGCTGGCGCATCGGCACCGATGCGCTGGATTTCGAAGGCGCCGGTTATGGCGGCCAGTTGCGCGGCAGCGTGCAATTGCACGACGACGGCTCGCGTCCGGCGCTGGATGTCTACGCCGTGGTCGATCACGGCGAAGTACCGGCTGCGAAACTGTTCTGGCCGATCAACATCATGCCGCCGGACGGGGTGAAATGGCTGGATCGTGCGCTGGCGTCGGGAAAGATCGTCGATGGCCGCGCCGTGTTCCGCGGTGACCTTGCCGATTGGCCATTCACGAATTTCGCCGGTCGTTTCGAAGCGCGCGCGCAAATCGACGATGCAAAGCTGGTCTATCTTCCGGACTGGCCTGCTGCCGAGCATGTGCGTGCCGTTGCCGACTTCGTCAACAACGGCTTGAGCGTCGATTCCAGCGGGGCACAGGCGCTTGGCAACTCGGTGGACAGCGCCGGCGTGACGATCGCCGACCTTGCCGAGGCGGTGCTGGAACTGGATGTCGAAGGCTCGGGCAGCGGCAAGAGCCTGCTCGACTTCATCAAGGCCACACCGATTGGCGCGCGCTACGCCGAACACCTGCTGGGCGTGAGTGTCAGTGGCAAGAGCAAGGTGAAATTCCACTTGCACCTGCCCATTCACGCGACCGAACGGCTCGACCTGGCCGGAACCGCCAGCCTTAACCAGGCCGACCTGACCGACGCGCAGTACGCGCTGCGCCTGAAGCAGGCGACGGGTACGCTTGCGTTTTCGCAAAGCGGGTTTGATACAGGCGAATTGCCGGTCACGCGCGACGGCAAGCCCGCGACGTTCCGGCTTGCGGTCGGCGGATTCGCCACCGACAAGTCGCATGCCGTCGAGGCGAACCTGCGCGGAAATTTTCCGGCGTCCGACCTGCTCGCGTATGCGCCGATCCTCGCGCCGTGGGCGAATCGCATCAGTGGCGCCGCCGCATGGAACGTGGGTTTTTCCGCGGATCACGACGATGCGAAGAATCCTGGCCAGCGCATCTCCGTCGCATCCGATCTTGATGGGGTTGGCATCGACCTGCCCGCGCCGCTGACCAAATCGGCCGCCACCGCCTTGCCGATGGCGTTGACCGTCGGCCTGCCGTTCGTCGGCGGCAGCATCGACCTGCAACTGGGCGGACTCATGCGCATGCGCGGCCGCCTGGAATCGCCAAAACAATCGTTCGCCGCGTATGTGGACTTCGGCGGCGATGCGTCAGCGCCCCTGCCTGCGTCCGGTTTCGAAATCGGCGGCAGTGCGCCGCTGCTCGATCTTTCCGGCTGGATGGATTTCGCGGTGTCCAATTCCGGCAGCGGCAGCGAGGGCCTGATCTCGGGCGTGGATTTGCATGCGCAGGACCTGCGCGCCTGGGACCGTGACTTCGGGCCGGCACAATTCACCCTGAAGCCGAAGAAAAACGAACTCGACCTCGGATTCGACGGCGCCAATATCGCTGGCAACATGGGGATTCCGCTCGTCGATTTCCGCCAGCGCGGCGTCACCGCGCAGTTCGAGCACATCTACTGGCCGGACGTGGGCGACACCGAAACCAGCGCGATGGCAGGGGAGAATCCGGCCAATGTGCCGCCGTTGCATGTCCGCATCGGCGATTTTCGCCTCGGCGATTCGCGTTTCGGCGCGACCGTGGTGGAGAGCTACCCGATCGCCAATGGCACGCATTTCGAACAGGTCAGCACGCATTCGAAGAATGTTGAAATGCGCGCGCGCGGTGATTGGACGGGCAAACCCGGCAGCGACATATCGGATTTCTCCATCGACTTCTCCGCGCAGAATCTTGGCCGCATGCTCGACACGTTCGGCTATGCCGGCGTAGTCGATGGGGGTGCGACCGTCGCTCATATCCAGGGCCAGTGGGCCGGATCACCATCGATGTTCGCCTTGGCGCGCCTCAACGGCACGCTCAAGGTTTCGGTGGCCGAAGGCCGCATTCCAGACGCCGATCCCGGCGCGGGGCGCATCTTCGGCCTGTTCAACCTGAGTGCGATCCCGCGCCGCCTGTCGCTGGATTTCGGCGATTTCTTCAAGTCCGGCTTCAGCTTCGACTCCATCGAGGGCACATTCACGCTCAAGGACGGCAACGCGTTCACCACCGGTTTGAAGGTCAAGGGTCCTGCGGCCGACATTGTCGTCGATGGCCGTGCGGGCTTGAAAGCGAAGGACTACGACCAAACCATGGAAGTCACACCGCATGTCGGCGGCGCCTTGATGATTGGTGGCGCGGTGGTCGGCGGACCGGTCGGCGCTGCCGCCGGAGCGGTTTTGCAAGGCGTGCTCCGAAAAGCGATCAACGACGTCACGCGTGTGCGTTACAGCGTGACCGGAACTTGGGAAAAACCCGTGATCACAGAAATCGCCAAGGAAACGGTGAAGGGCGAGCCGGCACCCAAGAAACCGGCATCCGCCGCGCCGAAAAAGAAAGACGCAAAAAACACACTCGATCCCCCCGCCGCTGCCGCGAACCCGCCATGACGATTCTTGCTCAAGTTGAACGACAACTCCTGCAACCCGGCGGATTCTCCAGTACCGATCTCGAACGCGTGTTCGGGCAGTTGATGGGTCCGTCCATCGACGCGGCGGACCTGTATTTCCAGCATTCGCGCAGTGAATCATGGGTGCTCGAGGACGGCATCGTGCGCGAGGGCAATCATTCGATCGAACAAGGCGTCGGCGTGCGTGCGATGAGTGGCGAAAAGACCGGCTTCGCGTACTCCGACGAAATCGTGCTGCCGCAACTGCTCAGCGCGGCGCAGTCCGCGCGCGCAATCGCACGGTCCGGGAACCCCGGTGCCGGCCATGCGCTCGCCGCGCGTGAGGCGAAAGCGCTGTACGCGCCGGTCGATCCGGTCGAGTCGCTGGCGAATGAGGATAAAATTGCACTTTTGCGTGAAGTGGACAAATTCGCGCGTTCGCTCGATCCCTGCATCGCGCAGGTGATCGTCAGCCTCACCGCCACGCTGGATACGGTGCTGGTCGCGGCGGCGGACGGTACGCTTGCCGCCGACGTGCGTCCGCTGGTGCGCATGAACGTGAGCGTAATCGCCGAGCGCAATGGTCGCCGCGAGTCCGGCAATGCCGGCGGCGGCGGACGCTATGGCTACAAGGAATTGCTCGCCAACGGCCGTGCGCATGCGTTCGCGCGCGAGGCCGTGCGCGCGGCGCTGGTGAACCTGGATTCGATTCCGGCGCCCGCGGGAACGATGACGGTCGTGTTGGGCCCCGGTTGGCCCGGCGTACTGCTGCACGAGGCGATCGGGCACGGTTTCGAAGGCGATTTCAATCGCAAGGGAACGTCGGCTTTTGCCGGTCGCTTGGGCGAGAAGGTCGCGTCGCCGCTATGCACCGTGGTCGACGACGGTACGCTGCCGAACCGGCGTGGGTCGTTGTCGATCGACGACGAAGGCGTGCCGGGCGAATGCACGACCCTGGTCGAGAACGGCGTGCTCAAGGGCTACATGCAGGACAAGCTCAACGCGCGCCTGATGGGTATGCGCTCCACCGGCAACGGCCGCCGCGAATCCTTCGCGCACCTGCCGATGCCGCGCATGACCAACACCTACATGTTGCCGGGAAAGAGTGACCCGGATGAAATCATTGCATCGGTCGAACGCGGGTTGTATGCGGTGAATTTCGGCGGTGGCCAGGTCGATATCACGAATGGCAAGTTCGTGTTCTCGGCGAGCGAGGCGTATCTGATCGAGAACGGCAAGGTCACGCGGCCGGTGAAAGGCGCGACCCTGATCGGTTCCGGCCCGGAAGTGCTCACGCGCGTGTCGATGGTTGGCAACGACTTGAAGCTCGACGAAGGTGTGGGCGTCTGTGGCAAGGACGGCCAGAGCGTGCCGGTCGGCGTGGGCCAGCCGACGCTGCGCATCGATGCGATGACGGTGGGGGGTACTGCGGCGTGATTCGTCATGCCGGCAGGGACTGCCGGCATCCAGTCTGCATGGATGCCAACGATGTTGTGATGTGGTCGGTTTGCCGTCCGTGGCTTCTGGATTCCGGCATTCCATGCCGGAATGACAAGCTACGCACAGAGCAATTCGCGCAGCACTCGAAACAATTCGTGGAACGCATGCAACGGCTTTTGTCCTTCGCGCTCGGCGCGCGCCTTGCGCGCGAGCTGGCGCAGGCGCTGGCGGTCGGCTGATGGCGTTTGCTGCATCAGCTCGTCGAGCGCGGCATCGCCATCGGCGAGCAGGCGTTCGCGCCAGGTCTCGATGCGGTGCAAGGCGGCGGCTTCGCGGCGCACATGCTCGCGATCGTGTTCGAGCACGGCGCGCAGCGGATCGAGTTCGGCCTCGTCGAGCTTGCGCAGTTGCTTGGCGAGAAATTGTTCGGCGCGCTTGCGCGCGATCTGCTGCTTCACCGCGGACGTACGCCCGACTTCGGCGCGTAGGTCGTCGTCGAGTGGCACGCGCGACAACTGCGCGTCGGACAACGCGGCCAGCGCCTGCGCGAGCTTGAGCACATCCAGCGCTTCGCGGCGGCGCTGGCTGCGACTGGGCCGCTCGTCGCGGGGGATGGCGGCGTGGGAATCGTCGTCGTAATCGTGCATCATTCTTCAGTTATGCAAAGTGGAAATCCATGAACGCCATCATCGCACAACCCGACGATTCGCTCGCCCAGCTTGATAACCTGGCGACTCTCGCGCAAGACGTGATCCACCGCTGCCGCGCCGCGGGGGCGAGCGACGCCGAAGTCGGCGCCAGCATCGACACCGGCTTGTCCGTGAATGTCCGCCTGGGCGAGGTCGAAACCGTCGAGCACAACCGCGACCGCGCGTTCGGCGTCACCGTGTACTTCGGCCAGCGCAAGGGTTCGGCGAGCACGGCAGATCTGGCGCCCGACTCCATCGCCAAGACCATCGAACAGGCCTGTGCGATTGCGAAATACACCGAAGCCGATCCGTACGCGGGACTCGCGGATCCGGCACGGCTGGCGCGTGTGTTTCCGGATCTGGACCTATGGCATCCGTGGAATCTGGATGCACAAGGTGCGATTGGGCTGGGCATCGAGATCGAAGACGCTGGCCGCGCGCTGGATGGAATCTCCAATTCCGATGGCGCTTCGATTCAGTCCGGCGGGTCGCTTGGCGTCTATGCCAATTCGCAGGGCTTCGTCGGCCGCGAACGCGGCACGCGTCATTCACTATCGTGCTCGTTGATCGCGCAGGATGGCAACGGCATGCAGCGCGACTATTGGTACGAGTCCGAGCGCGCCGCGGGGGATTTTCCCGACGCCGCCTCGATCGGCGCCAGGGCCGCGCAGCGCACGCTGGCGCGGCGCGGCGCGCGCAAGCTCGATACGCGAGCGTGTCCCGTGCTGTTTGCGCCGGAAGTCGCGCGTGGACTGATCGGGCATCTCGTCTCGGCAGTCAGCGGCGGCGCGCTGTATCGCAAGGCGAGTTTTCTGGTCGATCACGCCGGCAAGAATCTGTTTCCGGGTTTCGTGCAAATTGTGGAACGTCCGCACATTCCGCGCGGACAGGCATCGGCCAATTTCGACAACGAAGGCGTGGCGACAGCGGATAGCGATCTTGTGCGCGCGGGTATCCTGGAACGATACGTCCTGGGCAGCTATTCGGCGCGCCGGCTCGGCCTTGCCAGCACCGGCAATGCCGGCGGCATCCACAATCTGATCGTGGAGCCGGGTGCGGACGATTTCACCGGCATGCTGAAAAAACTTGGCACCGGATTACTCGTGACCGAGGTAATGGGGCAGGGCGTGTCGATCGTGACCGGAGACTATTCGCGCGGCGCGGCGGGTTTCTGGGTCGAGAATGGCACGATTGCGTATCCGGTCGAGGAGATCACCATCGCCTCGAACCTGCGCGAGATGTTTGCCGGCATCGCCGCGATTGGTGCGGATGTCGACCGGCGCTCGCACATCATCACCGGCTCCATATTGATCGACAAAATGACCGTGGCCGGCAGCTGATCAACTCTCGCGCTCGGCGACGTAGCTCGCCAATTCCGCGAGTTCCTGCGCGCGATCTCCCAGCGACGCCAACGCATTGATCGCGTCGTGCGTAAGCTGTGCGAGGCGCGCGCGCGATGCATCCATGCCGAGGATCGCGGGATAGGTGGGTTTGGCATTCGCGGCATCCTTGCCCGCGGTCTTGCCGATGACGTCGCTGTCGCCTTCCACGTCGAGAATGTCATCGCGGATCTGGAAGGCAAGTCCGATCGCGTTGCCGTAACGATCCAGCGCCGCGAGCACACTCTGGTCGCTGCATCCGGCCGCAAGCGCACCCAGGCGCACGCTGGCACGAATCAGTGCGCCGGTCTTGTGTTCGTGCATGCGGTCCAGTTCGTCCGCGGTCAGGGCCACACCAACGGCGGCGAGGTCAAGTGCTTGTCCGCCGGCCATGCCGTGCGAGCCGCAGGCGGCAGCGAGCGTACGCAACATTTCCACACGTGTACCGGCATGGTGCGCCGTGTCGGCGGCGAGAATCTCGAATGCCAGCGCCTGCAATGCGTCGCCGGCGAGTATCGCCATCGCTTCGCCGAAGGCCACGTGGCAGGTTGGACGGCCGCGGCGCAGCTCGTCATCGTCCATTGCCGGCAAGTCGTCGTGCACCAGCGAATAGGCGTGGACGATCTCGACCGCGCATGCCGCAGCATCCAGTGTATCCAACGATGCACCGAGGGCATGGCCGGTCGCGTAGACCAGCACCGGACGCAGGCGCTTGCCGCCGCCGAGCACGGCGTAGCGCATGGCCTGG
>OEIU01000431.1_pt1 | contig 39994 bp, 33 predicted proteins | sample 1539221 | NCBI WGS metagenome assembly OEIU01 (sample SAMN03792071, study PRJEB22550) | activated sludge metagenome | feature: wastewater treatment plant; material: activated sludge; isolation source: Wastewater treatment plant of a petroleum refinery complex | place: Argentina: Zarate | collected...
GGTGATCGACGAGGAGCACCGCTTCGGCGTGCGCCACAAGGAGGCGATCAAGGCGATGCGCGCCGAGGTCGACGTGCTGACGCTGACCGCGACGCCGATCCCGCGCACGCTCGGCATGGCGCTCGAAGGCTTGCGCGACCTGTCGGTGATCGCCACCGCGCCGCAGCGGCGGCTCTCGATCAAGACCTTCGTCAGGAACGAAGGCAGCGGCACGATCCGCGAGGCGGTGCTGCGCGAGTTGAAGCGCGGCGGCCAGGTCTACTTCCTGCACAACGAGGTCGAGACGATCCGCCATCGGCGCGACAAGCTCGCCGAACTGCTGCCCGAAGCGCGCATCGCGATCGCCCACGGCCAGATGCCCGAGCGCGAACTCGAAGCCGTGATGCGCGACTTCGTCGCCCAGCGCCACAACGTGCTGCTGTGCTCGACGATCATCGAGACCGGCATCGACGTGCCGAGCGCGAACACGATCGTCATCGCGCGCGCCGACAAGTTCGGCCTCGCGCAGCTGCACCAGCTGCGCGGGCGCGTCGGCCGTTCGCACCACCAGGCCTATGCCTACCTGCTCGTGCCCGACATCGAAGGCCTCACCAAGCAGGCCGCGCAACGGCTGGAGGCGATCCAGCAGATGGAGGACCTCGGCTCGGGCTTCTACCTCGCGATGCACGACCTCGAGATCCGCGGCGCCGGCGAGGTGCTCGGCGAGAACCAGAGCGGCAACATGATGGAGGTCGGCTTTCAGCTCTACAACGAGATGCTCGGCGAGGCGGTGCGCGCGCTGAAAGCGGGCCGCAGCCCGTCGCTCGCCGACCTGCTCGAGCCCGGCGACGGCGCGACCGAGGTCAACCTGCACGCCCCGGCGCTGCTGCCCGACGCCTACTGCGGCGACGTGCACGCCCGACTGAACCTGTACAAGCGGCTCGCGACGACCGAGCGTGCCGAGCAGATCGACGCCCTGCTCGAGGAAGTCACCGACCGTTTCGGCAAGCTGCCGCCGCAGGGCCAGACCCTCTTCGACCTGCACCGCTTGCGCGTGCTCGCCCGGCCCTATGGCGTGCAGAAGATCGACGCCGGACCGAAGCTGATGATCGTCAGCTTCCGCCCGAACCCGCCGGTCGACGCCCTGCGCATCATCGAGCTCGTGCAGAAGGACCGCCACATCAAGCTCGCCGGCAACGACAAGCTGCGCATCGAGCGCGCGCTGCCCGAGGCCGCTTCGCGCGTGCAGGCGGTGCGCGACGTGCTGCGCGCACTCGGCACGCCGAAGGTGGCGCAGACCGCAGTCTGAGCGCCGTGCCCCGGCCCGTCCGGCTGCTGCGGCCGCACCGTCACGTCGGCTTGAAGGCGGCGTGAAAGCCGAACGGGATCACCTGCGGCGCGTGCAGCTGCGCCAGGCACGCCATGCTGCGCGCATCGATGACGCCGATCACGCTCGCCTCGTCGCCGTCGGCGAGCGTCGGCACGAGCAGCACGCCGTCGTCATCCGCCGCGCCGCCGGGGCGCGCGACGAACAGCGGCTCGAGCTGGACGGCGTTGTCGCGCTGCCACGCCGTCACCGCGCCGCCGTCGAGGTCGACGCGCAGCGTGCGGTCGTTGAACTCGCCGTGCGGACCGATGCCGCTGCCCCAGCAGACGCCCGTGCGGCGCTGACCGCAGGCGGCCGGATGGATCTGCTGCAGTTCGAGCGCGATGCCGAGCGCTTCGGGCTGCGCCTCGCTGGCGCCTTCGCGCAGGCGGTAGCGCACGAGGCGCGGAATGCTTCGCAGCGGCGCCCCGGCGCGGCGTCGCTCGAGCGTGAGATCGTCGAAGGCGAGGCCGTCGTCGTAGATGCTGATCTCGAGCACCAGATCGACACCGTCGGCATAGGCCTGCGTCGCGTGGAAGGCGAAGATCGGCGGGATGCGCCAGCTGCGCAGCGCGCCGCCGGCAAGCGCGAGGGCGTGGATGCGCGAGCCGCCGTCGGGCTCCCAGCGGAAGTTGTCCTTGAAAGCCCGCGCCCCGAAACGAAACGCCAGCGGCTGCGCGCGCAGCGCGCATTCCCAGACGACGGCGTGGCCGGCGGCGAGCGCGAACGCATGCGTATAGCCGGCCTTCGGCATCGACACCGCGCCGAGCGCGACCGGCTTGGCGGCGCCCGGCGCAAGGTGCAGCAGCGTCTGCGTGCATTTCGGGCCGAACTGGGTGCCGACATTGAGGTAGCTGCCGTCGGCGAGCGTAAAGCCGTGCGCCGCCATCAGGTGCAGCGGCAGCGCGGGCGACGAAAGATCGGCCCGCTCCTGCGTTTCGAGGGTATCCGGATCGAAATAGGTCAGATGCGGCGTCTCGGTCACCGCGGCCCAGCGCTTGCCGTGCCGGGACAGCACGACGGCCGGGTTGTCGGTCGCCTGCGGCCCGCGCAGCCGCTCCCAGAGCGACGCCGGATTGCCGGTGCCGAACTCGCCGTAGACCGGCGAGCCGCTCGCCACGCTGCGCCTATACGCGTCGCTGCGGACGAAGCGGCTGCGATAGCGCACGCCGGTGGCGCCGATGTGCAGCCGGTGCTGCATCGCATAGCCGTCGAACCAGTGCTGCAGGCTGCCTGCGGGCAGCTCCCACAGCGCCGGGCCGTTGAGCAGCAGGGCGCCTTGCAGCCAGGCGGGCAGATCGCCTTCGACGCCGACCTCGGCGTCGTCGATCTCGCGCGCGCCGGACGCGAAGCCGCGCAGCCGGCTGCGCGCGATATCCGGGGTCGGATTGCCGGGATGGACGTCGTTCATGGCAGGCCCTCCGGTATCGGATCGAGCGACGCTGGGGCGGCGCCTTGCCGCCTGCGCCGCTGGCGATAATCGTCGTCCCGAGCCGAGAATGTCAACCCCGATGATCGCGAGCGAGTACTCCCCTGGCCTTTTCATCCGCGGCTTCACGCCGCCGCTCGCGCTCTCCGACTTCAAGCTCGTCGCGTTCGATATGGACTCGACGCTGATCAACCTCGAATGCGTCGACGAGATCGCCGAGGCCGCCGGCCGGCGCGAGGAAGTGGCGGCGATCACCGAAGCGGTGATGCGCGGCGAGATCCTCAACTACAAGCACGCCCTGCGGCGCCGCCTGTCGCTGCTGCGCGGCGTCCCCGAGAGCGCGCTGCGGGCGGTGTGCGCGAAGATCAGGCTCAACCCGGGCGTCGAGGCTTTCGTCGGCGCATGCCAGGCGGCGGGGCTCAAGACGCTGCTCGTCTCGGGCGGCTTTACCTATTTCAGCGAAAGCCTGCGCAAGCGCCTCGGGCTCGATTTCGCGCGCGCCAATGTGCTCGAGATCGAAAACGGCGCGCTGACCGGGCTGCTGCTGGACCGGCCCTGGGGCGATATCGTCGACGGCGACGAGAAGCGGCGCGTCGTCCTCGAGGTCTGCGAGCTGATGGGCATCGAGCCGAGCCAGGCGATCGCCGTCGGCGACGGCGCGAACGATCTGCCGATGATGCGCGTCGCCGGCCTCTCGATCGCCTTTCGGCCGAAGCCCGCGGTGCGCGAGCTGGCGATGATCTCGATCATGGAAGGCGGCATGGAGCGCGCGCTCGAGGTGCTGCGCACCTGAGCGCCGCGCGCCGGCCTCGACGACGGCAGCTGCCTACTCGCGCTTGAAGACAAACTGCACGCGGTGCGTGCGGGCCTCGCCGATCGGCTTGTAGCGCCATTGGCGCACCGCATCGAGCGCGATCGCATCGAGCGCGGCGTTGTTCGACGACTGCACGTTCAGATCGGCGACGCTGCCGTCGGGATTGACCCGGAAGACGAGCGTCACCTCGCCGTCGCGCCGCATGCGGCTGAGGATGCGCTCGGGCAATTCGGGCTGCACCGAACTCAGCAGTTCGAGCGCCGCCGCCGGCACTTGCGCAGGGGCCGGCGCGGCGACCGCCAGCGCGAGACGCGCCGCGTCGGCGGCCGCATCCTGCGGCGCGGCTGCCGGTGTTGTCGCAGCGGGTTGCGCGCGCGCTTCGGATGCCGCGTTCGGCACCGCGAATGCCTCGGCCGCAGGTGTCGCTTGTCCAGCCGAAGATGCGACGCCGATCGGCGCAGGTGTTGCGCTCGGCATCGGGGCGCTCGCCGATGAGGGAGATGCCGGCGCCGGTGCCGGCGCGGATGTCGCCGTCGCCGTCGCTGCCGAGATCGGAGCCGCGGTCGCCGGCGGAAGTGATTCGGGCTCGGGCGCAACCGCCACGGCGGGTCGCCCCTCGGCCGCCGCCGTCTGCACGCCGGACGCTGCCGCCGCGGCTTGCATTGGCCCCGGCTCGGCGGGGCGTGCGGCCGGGGTCGATGCGGCGTCGGAAGCTGGCGATATCGCGGTTGCGGCCGGCTGCGTACCGGAGGTCGCGCCGCCCGCTGCCGACGCCGGCTCGTCTGCGGATGGCGGCGCGGATGACGAAGCCAGGCCGCGTACCGACGCAAGCGCCGCGGCGCGCGTGGCTTCGGCCGACAACTCGCGCGCCGCCGGATCGGCGGGGGGCGGGTTGGGCGCCGGCGCCGGCGCCGGCGGCTTGTCGGCAGCCGTCCGGGTTTCGGCTTTCGATTCCGCCTTGGCGTCGGCCTTGGCGTCGGCGTCGGCCTTGGCCCGGGGTTTGATCTTGCCGGCTTCGATGATCAGGCGCATCGGGCTATCGGCATCGCGCTGCGCGCGCTCGAGCGCTTCGGTGTCGGGTGTCTGCGCCTGCGCGACGAGCGCCGGAAGCACCATCCAGGCGCAGAACGCGCCCCATCGTCTCGTCGTCATCGTCACTCCCCGCGCAGCAAGCTCTTGCGACCCCACGGTCGTTATCGGCATGCGGCGGCGATCTTTGACCCCGCGCAAACACCGATCGCGATCAAGGGCTTGATATGGGGTAAACCTGATGCTGCGATGGGCGTTCGCGGTCCTAGGATGATTTTCTCGAATCTTCGATCGAACCATGGAGGTTTCATGACCGCGCAGACCAAGTTCTTCCTCGACGAAAGCAGGATGCCGAAGCATTGGTACAACATCGTCGCCGACCTGCCGGCGCCGCCGCCGCCGGTGCTGCACCCCGGGACGAAGCAGCCGGTCGGCCCCGACGACCTGGCGCCGCTCTTTCCGATGGAACTGATCATGCAGGAGGTGAGCGCCGAGCGTGAGGTGCCGATCCCGGAGCCGATTCGCGAGGTGCTTCGCCTGTGGCGGCCGTCGCCGCTGGTGCGCGCGCACCGGCTCGAGAAGGTGCTCGGCACGCCGGCCAAGATCTACTACAAGTACGAAGGCGTCTCGCCCGCCGGCTCGCACAAGCCGAATACCGCGATCGCGCAGGCCTGGTACAACCAGCAGGCCGGGATCAAGAAGATCTCGACCGAGACCGGCGCCGGCCAATGGGGCTCGTCGCTCGCGTTCGCGGGCGCGCTGTTCGGCATCGAGGTCAAGGTCTACCAGGTCCGCATCTCGTACGACCAGAAGCCGTACCGGCGCGCGCTGATGGAGACCTACGGCGCGACGTGCGTCGCCTCGCCGTCGAACGAGACGAACTCGGGGCGCGCGATCCTCGCCAAGGATCCGAACCACCCCGGGTCGCTGGGCATCGCGATCTCGGAGGCGGTCGAAGTCGCGGCGACGAACGACGATACCAAGTATGCGCTCGGCTCGGTGCTCAACCACGTGCTGCTGCACCAGACCATCATCGGCCAGGAGGCGATCCAGCAGCTCGAAATGGCGGGCGACGACCCGGACGTCGTCATCGGCTGCACCGGCGGCGGCAGCAATTTCGCCGGCATCGCCTTCCCGTTCCTCGGCCTGCAACTGCGCGGCGGCAGGAAGCGCCGCATCATCGCGGTCGAGCCGGCCGGTTGTCCGTCGCTGACGCGCGGAAAATATGCCTACGACTTCGGCGATACCGCCCACCTGACGCCGCTGACGAAGATGCATACGCTGGGCTCGACCTTCACGCCGCCGGGCTTCCACGCCGGCGGTCTGCGCTACCACGGCATGGCGCCGCTCGTCTCGCACCTGAAGGAGCTCGGCCTGATCGAGGCGGTCGCCTTCCATCAGACCCAGTGCTTCCAGGCCGGCGTGCAGTTCGCGCGCGCCGAGGGCATCGTTCCGGCGCCGGAGGCGAACCACGCGGTGCTCGGCGCGATCACCGAGGCGATGCGCTGCAAGGCCGAGGGCCGCTCCGAGGTAATCCTCTTCAACCTGAGCGGGCATGGCCACTTCGACATGTCGTCCTACAGCGCGTATATGGCCGGCAAGCTGATCGACATGCCGTACGACGAGTCCGAACTCGCGATGGCGCTCTCCGGACTGCCGAGCGTGACGGCCTGAGCAGCCGGCCGCCGGGGGCGGGCCTGACTTGGCCCGGCCCTGGGGCCGCTCAGAACAATTCGCCCTGACCCCTGCTGCGCGGCAGGCGCGGCGGCTCGAACTTCGTGAGGTCAAGCTCGAACCGGTCTCGATCGAGACCGAGGCGGGCGCAGGCCTTCTTGAAGCGCTGGGCGAGCAATTCGGCCCAGACGCCCTCGCCGCGCATGCGGCTGCCGAATCGGGGATCGTTGTCGCGCCCGCCGCGCATCTCGCGCACGCGCGCCATGACGCGCTCGGCGCGGTCCGGAAAGTGCTGCGCGAGCCATTGCTGGAACAGCGGGTTCACCTCCCACGGCAGGCGCAGCACGATCGAGAAGGCACGCTTCGCGCCGGCTTGCGCGGCGGCGGCGAGCACACGCTCGAGTTCGGGTTCGTTGATGAACGGTATCACCGGCGAGACGCTGACGCCGACCGGAACGCCCGCCGCGGCAAGCGTCGCGATCGTTCGCAACCGCCGCTCGGGCGACGCGGCGCGCGGCTCGAGGATGCGCGCGAGCGCGCCGTCGAGGGTCGTGATCGAGACATAGACCGCGGCCAGCCGACGTGCCGCCATCGGCGCGATCAGGTCGAGATCGCGCTCGACGCCGAACGACTTTGTGACGAGCGAGAACGCATGGCTGCACTCGCCAAGCACCTCGATGACGCCGCGCGTGATGCGCAGACGTCGCTCGACGGGCTGGTAGGCGTCGGTTGCCGAGCCGAGGTTGAGCAGCCGGGGCTGGTAGCCGCGACGCGCGAATGCCTCGCGCAGCCGCTCGGCCGCATTCGTCTTGGCGACGATCCGCGTCTCGAAGTCGATCCCCGGCGAGAGGTTCAGATAGCTGTGCGTCGGCCGCGCGAAACAGTAGATGCAGCCGTGCTCGCAGCCGCGATAGGGATTGATCGAGAGGTCGAACGAGATATCGGGCGAATCGTTGGCCGACAGGATGGTGCGCACCGTCTGCTCGATCACCTGCGTCGCCGGGGCGAGCGTCTCCTCGCTCGCGAGCTGATCGAGCGTGCCCCAGCCGTCGTCGAAGGCGGCGCTTCGCGTTGCCGCGAAGCGATGTTCGAGCGCCCACGCCGTGCCGCGCCCCTTGCGCGCCGAAGGCGGCGGCAACGCGTTGCCTTGTCCGGCAGGCACTTTGGAACTTCGCATACTGTGAATATACACAGCCTGCGTTGCGTTCGCCCGCTCCTGGCGCGGACGCGAGCCGCGGCGCCGCGCTGCCGCGCCAGCGCCGACTCGTGCGACTACTTCTTCGCCGGCTTGGCGGCGGCGTCGACGGTAATCGCCATCGCCACCGTATAGACGACCTCGACCTGGTCGCCGACCTTCACGAGCTTGAGCTGTTCCGGGTCCTGCACGGCCAGGTCGACGCTGTTGCCTTTCGGGCCGCGCAGCGTGACATAGTGTTCCTTCTTGTTGACCGCGGTGACGTTGGCCAGGATCGTGACCTGGTGCGCGGCCGCACCGCCGGCCACCGCGCCGGCGGGTGCGCCGGCGGTTGCCGACTGGGAGGTCGACGAACGGATGCCGTCGCCCTTCTTCTTCAGCGTGAGGCTCACCGCGCGCGCGTACTCGACGGTGACGAGGTCGCCGACCTTGATCTCGTCGAGCTTCTTCGCTTCGGGCGGAACGACGACGTCGACGATATTGCCGCTGCCGCCCTTCAGGGTCACGGTGCGCGTCGCGGAGTCGATCGCGACGACGGTGGCGGTCAGCGTGACCTTGCTTGCCAGCACAGCCTCGCCCGGCGCGCTCGCGGCGATCGCGACGGCTTGGGGCGGCGCGGCCTGGGCAAGGACACTCGAACTGATGGCGGCCGCGGCGGCCAGGACGAACAGGTTTCTGAGCTTCATGCTTTTCTCTTTGAATCCGGGGTTGAAGAGGCAGCCCGAATTTTCGGGCGGCGCGCATCGCTGCGCGGGCGCCATTGAACCACAGCGGCAAGGCGCGCGCCCGCAGTCAGCCGGGCAACCCCATCCCGCCCGGCGCGGCGGCGGATCAGTAGTCGGCGCCTGCCGACCCTGGGGCGAGGTTGTCGAACTTCGTCAGCGGCTTCAGGAAGGTGAGCTTGACGGTGCCGGTCGGCCCGTTGCGCTGCTTGCCGATGATGATCTCGGCGACGCCAGGCTCCTTGCAGGCGTCCTTCGTGTAGTACTCGTCGCGGTAGATGAACATGATGACGTCGGCGTCCTGCTCGATCGCGCCGGACTCGCGCAGGTCGCTCATCATCGGGCGCTTGTCGGTCCGGCTTTCGACGCTGCGGTTGAGCTGCGACAGGGCGAGCACCGGGCACTGCAGCTCCTTGGCGAGCGCCTTCAGGCCGCGCGAGATCTCGCCGATCACGGTGGCTCGGTTCTCGTCGTTGGACGACGTGGTGCCGCTCATCAACTGCAGGTAGTCGACGACGATCAGGCCGAGCTTGCCGCACTGCCTTGCCTGGCGCCGGGCGCGGGCGCGCAGTTCGCTCGGATTCAGCGCCGGGCTCTCGTCGATGAAGACGCTCACCTTGCCGAGCCGGTCGACGGCTTCGGTCAGCCGGCTCCATTCGTCGTCGCGCAGCGCGCCGGTGCGCAGGTGCTGCTGGTCGATGCGGCCGAGCGAGCCGACCATGCGCAGCGCGAGCTGCGAGGCGCCCATCTCCATCGAGAAGACGACCACCGGCAGACCCTCCTGGACCGCGACATGCTCGGCGATATTGAGCGCGAAGGCGGTCTTGCCCATCGACGGCCGGGCGGCAAGAACGATCAGGTCGCCCGGCTGCAGGCCGGCGGTATATTTGTCCAGATCGTAGAAGCCGGTGCGCACGCCGGTCACTTCCTCGGCGCCGTTGTCGTGCAGTTCGTTGACGCGGTCGATCAGCGCCACGATGAGCTGATCCATGCTCTGCAGGCCCTGGCGCGCGCGCGAGCCCTCCTCGCCGATCCTGAAGATCATGCCCTCGGCTTCGTCGAGGATCTGCGCCACCTGCCGGCCCTGCGGGTTGAACGCGCTGGTCGCGATCTCGTCGCTCGCGGCGACCAGCTTGCGCAGGATCGCGCGCTCGCGAACGATCTCGGCGTAGCGGCGAAGATTGGCCGCGCTCGGCACGCTTTGCGCGAGCGCATTGAGGTAGACGAGCCCGCCGCATTCCTCGGCCTTGCCGAGCGTCTGCAGCTGCTCGAAGACGGTGATCACGTCGGCCGGCTTCGTCGCGTTCACGAGTTGGCCGATCGCGGCGTAGATCAGCCGGTGCTCGAAACGATAGAAGTCGCTGTCGGTCAGCAGATCGGCCGCGCGGTCCCAGGCGCTGTTGTCGAGCAGCAGGCCGCCGAGCACGCTCTGTTCGGCTTCGATCGACTGCGGCGGGATGCGCAGGCGCGCGACCTCGTCGTCGATCGGCGCGGCGGATTCGGGAGGATGGAAAACTTCGGACATCGTGAGAATCGTAGAGGGCCGCCGGTCACGCAGGAACCGGAAAGACCCCGTGTGCACAAAACCCTGCGCAAGCGTGTGGACATCCTGTTCCCAACCGCGGGACAAGACGGGACAACTCTACGCCCGAACGAAAAAGGGCCGGCAAAGCCGGCCCCCATCGTCTGACTTCGGACGACTACTGCGTTTCGCCGAGGACGACGACGTTCACGTCGACGACAACGTCGGTATGCGGTGCAACCGTGACCACGTGCTCGCCGACGACCTTCAGCGGGCCGCCCGGCATGCGCACCTGCGACTTCAGGACCTCGAAGCCGATGCGGTTGAGCGATTCGGCGATATCGTGATTCGTCACCGAGCCGAACAAGCGGCCATCGACGCCGGCCTTCTGCGTGATGTGCACCGTGCGCCCGGCCATCTTCTCGCCGAGCGCCTGGGCCGCGAGCAACTTGTCGTTCGCCGCTTTCTCGAGTTCGGCGCGCCGGGTCTCGAATTCCTTGATCGCCGCTTCGGTCGCGCGGCGTGCGCGGCGTGACGGAATCAGGAAGTTGCGCGCGTAGCCGTCCTTGACCTTGACGACATCGCCCAGGTTGCCGAGCTTCGCGACCTTTTCGAGCAGGATGATTTGCATCGTCGGACCTCCTCAGACCTTGTGCTGGTCGCTGTAGGGCAGCAGCGCGAGGAAGCGCGCGCGCTTGATGCACGTCGTCAGCTGGCGCTGGAAGAACGCGCGCGTGCCGGTCAGCCGGGCGGGCGTGATCTTGCCGTTCTCGCCGATGAAATCGCGCAAGGTATCGATGTCCTTGTAGTCGATTTGCTTGACGCCGGTGACCGTGAAGCGGCAGAAGCGCTTGCGACGGAACAACAGCGACTGGGTATTGCGCTTGGGTTTGCGGTCCTTCGAGAACCGGCCTTTACCACGTGGTGGGGGCATGTTTCACCTCACTTGAATCTGTCTGTTTGAATCGTGCGTCGATCGACGACGCGTCACGCCATCTCGGTCACATGAAAGACGACACCGCGGCCGTTGCGCTGCGCGCTGATGAAGCCTGCAAAACCCTTCTCGGCGCCGATCTCGAGCCTTGCCAGCGGCTGCGTGATCTCGCCGATCGCCACCGCGCGGATCTCGACCGCGACCTTGCGCGGGTGCCCCGCCTCGGTGAGTTCGGATTCGTGCTTCAGGCTCATGTCGAGTGCGGGCAGGCCGGCCGGGGTATACCGCATCGCGCCGCGCTCGAGCAACTGTGCCTTCAGAACCAGCCGGTTCATGCCGGGAGTCGCCCCTGCGCGCCGCGCGGCGTCCTCATGCGCGGGCCGGCGCCTCCGACTGGCTTTGCGCCGCCTTGCGCGACTCCTCGCGGTCGACGACCTTCATCATCACCGAAGGCGTCGTCTCGGCCTCGTCCTTCTTCACCGTCAGGTGGCGCAGCACGGCGTCGTTGAAGCGAAACCCGGTCTCCAGTTCGGCGAGCACCTCGGCCGAGCACTCGATATTGATGCACAGGTAGTGCGCCTTGGCGAGCTTCTGGATCAGGTAGGCCATCTGGCGCCGGCCCCAGTCCTCGACCCGATGGATCTTGCCGCCGCCGGCGGTCACGACCCCCTTGTAGCGCTCCAGCATGGCCGGAACCTGTTCGCTCTGATCCGGATGGATCAGCAGCACGATCTCGTAGTGACGCATTCGATTTCCTCACGGTTGGGGCCTCGCGACGCGCGAAATCGGTCGCTGCAGGCCGGACAGCCACCCCGCAGCGCGACGGCGCGGTGCCGAAGCGCACTTACCGGGTGTGGCAAGGCAAGCAGGTGATTATAGCCCGAATGCGCTCCCGTCGCGGGGGGCCGCGGTCCGGGGCGGCAGCGGCAGCGGTCCGGGGTGGCGCACGCGTTCGGTCAGTTCGAGCTGCGCGGCGCTCGGCGCCGGGGTGAGCAGGCTCACGATCACGATCACCGCGAAGCCGAGCGGGACGCCGAAGACACCCGCCGAGATCGGCTGAATGCCCCACCACAGCACGAGCGGCGACTGCACCCCGAGCACCTCGCGCAGCCACGGGTGCGTCACCGCCATGTAGTAGCACGTCAGCGAAAGCCCAGCCACCATGCCGCCTATCGCGCCCCACTTGTTGGCGCGCTTCCAGAAGACGCCGAGCACGAGCGCCGGAAAGAACGCCGCCGCGGCGAGCGAGAACGCGGCCGAAACGAGAAGCAGGATATTGCCGGGCCGCTGCGCCGCGACACTCGCCGCCGCGAGTGCGACGACGAGCAAGAGCATCTTGGACGTGAGGACGCGCCGGCTGGCGGACGCATTCGGGTCGATCATCTTGTAGTAGACGTCGTGCGCCAGCGCATAGCCGATCGTCAACAGCAATCCGTCCGCGGTTGACAACGCGGCGGCCAGCGCCCCGGTCGCGACGAGTGCCGTGACGACGTAGGGCAGGCCGCCGATCGCCGGTGACGCGAGGACGACGATGTCGCTCGCGATGCTGATTTCGCCGAGTTGCAGGATGCCGTCGCGGTTGATGTCGACCACCGACAGCAGCGCCGGCTCCGCATGCGACCAGTGCGCGATCCATTCCGGCAGCCGGTCGTAGGGCGTGCCGACGAGGACGTTGAAGACCTCGTACTTGACGAGCACCGCAAGCGCCGGTGCGGTGACGTAGAGCGCGACGATGAAGATCACGGTCCACGTCACCGCCTCGCGCGCCTGGCGCACCGAGGGCGTCGTATACGAGCGTGCCAGGATGTGCGGCAGCGCCGCCGTGCCGACCATCAGACAAAAGACGAGGGCGAGGAAGTTGCGCCGCGAGTCGTCGAACAGGCGCCGCTCGGACGCGCTGCCCTGCGGGTCGCCGGCGAACGCCTGCGCATGCGGCGGCATGCCGGCAAGCGGCCTGGCGCGTGCCAGGTCGGCATCGCGCGATTTCGTCCACAGCTCGCGCGCCGCCTCGGGCGAGTGCGGCATGCGGCGCAGCGCCTTCTCGGCGTTCTGGATCTGCGCGAGCGGCGCATTGCCGGCCTTCAAATCGGCGAGCGTGCGTTCGGCCCGCGCGCGTTCGGCGGCGAGCGCCGCGGGGACATCGTCAAGCTTGCGCTGCGCCTCGCTTGCCCGCGCGGCAAACGCCGCGATCACGGCCTGCTCCTTCGGATCGGCGAGCAGTTCCTTCTCGCGCGCGCTGACCTTTTGCATCTGCGTGCCGTAGACGAGTTGCGGGATCGGCACGCCGGTCTGCTTCACCGAGAGCCATACGACCGGGATCAGGTAGGCGAGGATGATGATGATGTACTGGCTGACCTGCGTCCACGTGACGGCGCGCATGCCGCCGAGAAACGAGCACAGCAGGATCGCGCCGAGGCCGAGAAAGATCCCGAGCTCGAATGCAACGCCGGTCAGATGGGTCGTGATCAGGCCGACACCGTAGATCTGGGCGACGACGTAGGTGAACGAACACAGGATCGCGGCAAAGGCGCCGATCAGCCGCGGCAGGCTGCCGCCGAAGCGCTGGCCCAGAAAGTCCGGGATCGTGTACTGGCCGAAGCTGCGCAGGTAGGGCGCGAGCAGCAGCGCGACGAGGCAGTAGCCGCCGGTCCAGCCGAGGACGAAGGCCAGCCCGCCGGGGTCGCTCGCCGTGCCCGAGAAGCCTTGCAGATAGAGGGTGCCGGCCAGACCGATGAAGGAGGCGGTCGACATCCAGTCGGCGCCGGTCGCCATGCCGTTGTAGAGCGCCGGCACGCGCCGCCCCGCGACGTAGTACTCGACCGCGTTCGTGGTGCGGCTGAAGATGCCGATGAATGCGAACAGCAGCACCGTCGCGACGAGGAAGATGAGTCCGATCCAGTTGTCGGGCAGGCCCATCTGCTCGAGCAGCCCGAGCCCGACGACGAAGGCGATGAAGCCGATCGTGAAGCCGCCGTAGATGCGGTGCAGCCGCCGCTCGAATGCGGCGCCGGAGCGGGACGCCTTGCCCGATGCCGTGGCACTCATCCGACCTCGGTCGCCGTGGTCATGCCTGCACTCGAATCAACGTGTCGCCAGGCGGCGCCAGGTCGCGACGACGCTGTCCGGATTGAGCGAGATCGACTCGATCCCCTCGTCCGCCAGCCACTCCGCGAAGTCGGGGTGATCGCTCGGCCCCTGGCCGCAGATGCCGACGTAGCGGCCGCGGCTGCGGCAGGCCTTGATCGCGCGCGAGATGAGCGCCTTGACGGCCGGGTCGCGCTCGTCGAAATCGTGCGCCAGCAGTTCGAGCCCGGAGTCGCGGTCCAGGCCGAGCGTGAGCTGCGTGAGGTCGTTCGAGCCGATCGACATGCCGTCGAAATGCTCGAGATAGTCGTCGGCGAGCAGCGCATTGCTCGGGATCTCGCACATCATGATCACGCGCAGGCCGTCGCCCCCGCCATCGGCCGCACGGCGCAGGCCCTTCGCGGCGAGCATCGCGACGACGCGCCGCGCCTGGTCGAGCGTGCGAACGAACGGCACCATGATCTCGACGTTCGTCAGCCCCATCTCGCCGCGCACCCGCTTCAAGGCCTCGCATTCCATCGCGAAGGCCTCGCCGAAACTCTCGCTCACGTAGCGCGACGCGCCGCGAAAGCCGAGCATCGGGTTCTCTTCCTCCGGCTCGTAGCGCGAGCCGCCGATGAGCTTCTTGTATTCGTTGGACTTGAAGTCCGACAGCCGCACGATGACCGGCTTGGGCCAGAACGCGGCGGCGATCGTCGCCACGCCCTCGGCGAGCTTGTCGACGTAGAACGCGCGCGGCGACGCATGGCCGCGCGCGACCGACTCGACCGCCTTCTTCAGGTCCGGGTCGACGTTCGGATAGTCGAGCACCGCTTTCGGGTGCACGCCGATGATGTTGTTGATGATGAATTCGAGCCGCGCGAGGCCGACGCCGGCGTTGGGCAGTTGCGCGAACTCGAACGCGAGCTGCGGGTTGCCGACGTTCATCGTGATCTTCACCGGGCACGGCGGCAGCGCGCCGCGCTCGACCTCGCTCACCTCGGCCTCGATCAGGCCGTCGTAGATGTGGCCGGTGTCGCCTTCGGAGCAGGCGACGGTGACGAGTGCGCCGTTCTTCAGCGTCTCGGTCGCATCGCCGCAGCCGACGACGGCCGGGATGCCGAGCTCGCGCGCGATGATCGCCGCGTGGCAGGTGCGCCCGCCGCGGTTCGTCACGATCGCGCTCGCGCGCTTCATCACCGGCTCCCAGTTCGGATCGGTCATGTCGGTGACGAGCACGTCGCCCGGCTTGACCTGATCCATCTGCGCCAGGCTGTGCACGATGCGCACCGGCCCGGTGCCGATCTTCTGCCCGATGGCGCGCCCCTCGGCGAGCACCGTGCCGCTGCCCTTGAGGCGATAGCGCAGTTCGTCGCCGGCGGCACCGCGGCTCTTCACCGTCTCGGGCCGCGCCTGCAGGATGTAGATGCGGCCGTCGCTGCCGTCCTTGCCCCACTCGATGTCCATCGGCCGGCCGTAGTGCGATTCGATCCTTAGCGCGACCTGCGCCAACGCCGTCACGTCGTCGTCGGCGAGCGAATAGCGGTTGCGCTGCTCGGTCGCGGTCTCGACCGTCTTCACGAGCTTGCCGCTGGCCACGCGCTCTTCGGCCGTCGTGAACTCCATCTTCAGCAGCTTGGAGCCCAGGTTGCGGCGCACGATCGCGCGCTTGCCCGCGGCGAGCATCGGCTTGTGAACGCAGTACTCGTCCGGGTTCACGGCGCCCTGCACCACCGTCTCCCCGAGGCCGTAGCTCGACGTGATGAAGACGACATCCGTAAAGCCGCTTTCGGTATCGATCGTGAACATCACGCCCGACGCACCGAGGTCGGAGCGCACCATGCGCTGCACGCCGGCCGACAGCGCGACGTCGGCATGCGCGAAGCCCTTGTGCACACGGTAGCTGATCGCCCGATCGTTGTAGAGCGAGGCGAAGACCTCTTTCGTCTTCGCCAGCACCTCGGCGATGCCGACGACGTTCAAGAACGTTTCCTGCTGGCCGGCGAAGCTCGCATCGGGCAGATCCTCGGCAGTCGCCGACGAACGCACCGCGAACGACGCGCCCGGATTGGCCGCTTCGAGCGCGGCGAATTGCGACCGGATCGCAGCCTCCAGCGGCGGCGAGAACGGCGCCTGCTCGATCCAGCCGCGGATCTCGGCGCCCGCCGCGGCGAGCGCACGCACGTCGTCGGCATCGAGCGCACCGAGCCGGGCGGCGATCCGCGCGTCGAGCCCGCCGTGCGCGAGGAACTCGCGAAACGCATGCGCCGTCGTCGCAAAGCCGCCAGGCACTTGCACGCCGACTGCCGAGAGCTGGCTGATCATTTCGCCGAGCGAGGCGTTCTTGCCGCCGACCGCGTCGACGTCGGTCATTCTCAGATGTTCGAACGGCACGACCAGGGCGGTCGCCAGATTCGGGTTGGACATGGGAAGGCTCCGTGATGATGAGAAATCCGGGGCTCCCCCTGCGACCGGCGGGCGCGCCGCGCGGCGTCCGGCGCCGATGCCGCGCGCACGGCGAAGCGCGCGGTCGCGCGGCAGGCGGTGCGTGCGCAGAAGCGGTCCATCGGCGGCATCGGGGCAATGGGAAGCGTGTTGCCTGCGATTCTATGAGGCGGCCCGGCCACTGCCTATGATGGTCGTCTCGTTCACCGCCGCACCCGCCATGCCGAATCGCACCGTCTTCTTCGTCTCCGACAGCACCGGCATCACCGCCGAGACCTTCGGCAATTCGATTCTGAACCAGTTCACGCTGCGGCCGCGCCACGTGCGCCGGCCGTTCATCGATACCGCCGACAAGGCGCATCAGGTGGTGCGCGAGATCAACCACGTCGCCGAGGCGGAGGGCAAGCGTCCGATCGTCTTCGCGACGCTGATCGACCGCGAGGTGCTCGACGTCGTCAAGACGCAAAGCCGCGGCCTCGTGCTCGACATGTTCAATACCTTCATCGAGCCGCTCGAGGCGGAGCTCGGCGTGACGTCGAACCACCGCGTCGGCCGCTTCACCGACGTGGCCAAGAGCCAGGAGTACACCGACCGCATCGAGGCGATCAACTACACGCTTGCGCACGACGACGGCCAGTCGGCGCGCAACCTCGCGGCGTCCGACGTGATCCTGATCGGCGTCAGCCGCAGCGGCAAGACGCCGACCTCGCTCTACCTCGCGATGCAGCACGGCATCAAGGCCGCGAACTACCCGCTGATCCCGGAAGACTTCGAGCGCGGCGCGCTGCCGTCGATGCTCGCGCCCTACCGCTCGAAGTGCTTCGGCCTGACGATCGACGCCGCACGCCTCGCGCAGATCCGCAACGAGCGCCGGCCCGACAGCAAGTACGCGTCGATCGAGAACTGCCGCTTCGAGGTGAAGGAGTCCGAATCGATGATGCGCCGCGAAGGCATCCCCTGGCTCAGCTCGACGCACAAGTCGATCGAGGAGATCGCGGCGACCATCCTGCGCGACCTGCGGCCCGACCGGCTGACCTACTGAGGCGCGGTGTCGCGGCCCGCGCCAGCGCGACCTTGACCCGCCCGCGATCGCTGGCGTACCGATTCGTACAGGCACACCGCCGCTGCCGCCGCGGCATTGAGCGATTCTTCGCCGCCAGGTTGCGGGATCGCGAGGCTTTGCGCGCAGTGCGCCAGAACGTCTGCACCGATTCCCTGCCCTTCGTGCCCGATCACCCAGGCGCAGGGCCAGGGCAGCTCGGCGCGGTCGATCGGGGTCGACGCATGCGGGCTCGTCGCGAGCAGCGCGACCCCGAGCCCGGCGAGCGCGTCGGCCTTCACGCCTTCGACGAGGTTCAGCCCGAAGTGCGCTCCCATGCCGGCGCGCACGACCTTCGGCGACCACAGCGCCGCAGTGCCTTCGAGCGCGACGACCTGACCGAAGCCGAACGCCGCCGCGCTGCGCAGGATGGCGCCGACGTTGCCGGCGTCCTGCAGGCGGTCGAGCACGACGCTCGCACGCCCCGTGCGCAGCTCGCCCGGCCCCGGCCAGCGAATCGCAAAGCCGATCCGGGGCGGCGATTCGAGCGTGCTGAGTGTTGCCATCAACGCCGGCGCGACGACGAGGACGGTCTTGGCCCGGCCCGCCAGCGCGCGCAGTGGCGGCAGCTCCCACGCCGCTTCGTCGATCACGGCGCACAGCGGCACGCCGCCGCGCTGCACATAGGCCGCGCACAGATGCTCGCCGTCGATCCACACCTCGCCCTGCTTGCGGTACGCGGCCGACGTGTGGGCGAGCTTGCGCAGCCGCTGCCACTGCGGGTTGGCACGCGACGCGATCGTCTTCAGCGCGGCCATGGCCCAGCGGTCAATGTTGGCGACGGCATACGCCGAATTCTTGTCGGGCGCGCACATCCCTCGAATCGGGGGGGCGTCTTACGTCTGAGGTTGTGCATGGCGGGGGCCCGCGCACTTAAACTGGAACTGCTGCAAACAAGGACAACCGGAGCACACTGTGAAATCTACCATCGGCTTTCTTGCCATCTCGGCCGCCCTGATCTCCGCCGCACATGCGGACGTGGTCGTCGACTATCCCGACTTCGGCAACACGGCCGGCCTGACGCTGGTGGGCAACGCTGCCACCGCCGCCACGGGCGACGGCAACGTGTTGCGGCTGACGCCGGCCGCAGGGGGCCAAAGCGGGGCAGCCTACAGCACGACGGCGATCACGCTCGGCTCCAACGCCACGTTCAGCACCACGTTCAAGTTCCGCTTCACCAGCGCCGGCGGCTGGGACCCGGCCGACGGCATCACGTTCGTGCTGGCCGCTGCACCGACCGGACTGGGTTCCGGCGGTGTCGGCATGGGTTACGCGGGCGTGCCCAAAAGTGTCGCGATCGAGTTCGATACGTACAACAACGCTGGCTACGGCCTTGGCAACAACGACGGCAACAGCAGCAACCACGTCTCGATAGACACGAACGGCGCACTCACCAATGCGTCGCTGCGCAACGTCTATGACAACGCATCGTGCGGCCTTCCGAATGGCAATCCGCCGCAGAACGACCACAACGTCTTCGGCTGCATGTCCAACGGCCACGTCTGGAGCGTGAACATCGGCTATGACGGCAGCGCGCTGTCGCTCTCGCTTCAGGACGGCGCCGGCCCGGCTTTCGTCGCCTTCAGCGGCGTGCCGATCGACATCGCGTCGTACCTCGGCACCAACCAGGCCTACGTCGGCTTTACCTCGGGCACCGGAGCCGGTTGGGAGAACCACGACATCCTGAGTTGGAAGTTCGCCAACACGACGGAACTGACGCCGCCGGTGCCGGAGCCTTCGACCTACGCTTTGATGCTCGTCGGCCTCGGTGCGATCGGGTTCGCGGCGCGGCGCCGCGTCGGCTCCAGGGCCTGAGCTTCTTCGCACCCGAGGTTCTCCAGCCCGTGGCGGCGCAATGCGCCACGCGCAGTGAAGAAGCCTCGTTCGTGACATCCCCGTCGAGCCCATGATGGCTCGGGGTTGACGCAACGCGCGGCAGCGTTCGTTGTTGCCCAAGCACCGAAACGCTTGGCGTTCAGCCTTCGCAGACCGCGCGCACCGGCGCGAAGCTTCGCCGGTGCTGCGGGCAGGCGCCATGCACGCGCAGTGCGTCCAGATGCGCCGCAGTCGGATAGCCCTTGTGCGCCGCAAAGCCGTATTGCGGATGCTGCTCGTGCATCTGCGCGCAGATCGCGTCGCGCTGCACCTTGGCGAGGATCGACGCGGCCGAGATCGCGGCGACGCGCGCATCGCCGCTGACGATCGCGGCGGCCGGCATCGCAAGCGACGGCAGCCGGTTGCCGTCGACGAGCACCTTGTGCGGCCGCAGGCGCAGGCCCTGCACCGCGCGCTGCATCGCGAGCAGCGTCGCGCCGAGGATGTTGAGCGCGTCGATCTCCTGCACGCTCGCCTGCGCGATGCTGCAGCACAGCGCCTTGGCGCGGATCTCGTCGAAGAGTCGCTCGCGCTTGCGCGCGGAAATCTGCTTCGAGTCGACCAGACCCTTGATCGGATGCAGTTCGTCGAGAATCACGGCCGCCGCGACGACCGGCCCGGCGAGCGGCCCGCGCCCCGCCTCGTCGACGCCGGCAACAAGGCCGGGCGCGTCCAGGCTGAGCGCGCGCTGGTCAGCGAGCCAGGATCTTCTCGATCGCATTGGTCGCCGCCTGCGCCGTATCGCGGCGCAGCATCAGGTGAAGTTGCGTGAACTCGTCGCGCAGCGCGGCCGCGCGCGAGGGATCGTCGAGCCAGGCGAGCGCCTCGCCTGCAAGGCGCTCGGGCGTCGCATCGCCCTGCAGCAGCTCGGGCACCGCGTGCCTGCGCAGCAGGATATTGGGCAGTCCGATCCAGGGCTGCAGATTGCGCGGCCGCATCAACAGCCAGGTGATCGGATTCATCGCGTACATGATGACCATCGGCGCCTTCAGGAGCGCCGCCTCGAGCGTCGCCGTGCCGCTGGCGACGATCGCAACGTCGCACGCGCCGAGCGCCTCGTGCGAGCGGCCGTCGACGAGATCGATCGGGATAGCGGCCGCATCGCGCGCGCGCATCGGCTCGACCATCTCGCGCAGGCCGGGGGCGAGCGGCAGCACGAACCGCAGGCCCGGACGCGCGCGATGCATGCGCACGGCAGCGCCGAACAGGCGCGGCGCGTTGTACTGGATCTCCGAGCGGCGGCTGCCGGGCAGCAGCGCAACGACCGTCGCGTCCGGCGCCAGGCCGAGCGCGGCGCGACTCGCTTCGCGCGGCGGCTCGAGCGGGATCGCATCGGCCAGCGGATGGCCGACATAGCTCGCCGCGATGCCGTGCTTCTCGTACAGCGCCGGCTCGAACGGGAACAGGCACAGCACGAGGTCGGCGGCGCGGCCGACGGTATGCACGCGGCCCGCGCGCCAGGCCCAGATCGACGGGCTGACGAAATGCACGGTGCGGATGCCGGCGTTGCGCAGCCGCTCCTCGAGGCCGAGGTTGAAATCCGGTGCATCGACGCCGATAAAGAGGTCCGGATTCTCGCCCAGCAGGCGGTCGCCAAGCTGCCTGCGCAGGGCGACGAGGCCGCGGTAGTGGCGCAGCACCTCGGCATAGCCGCGCACCGCGAGCCGGTCGCTCGGCCACCAGGCGTCGAAACCCCGAGCCGCCATCTTCGGTCCGCCGATGCCGGCCGCCTGCAGTTGCGGCCAGCGGGCCTTAAGCGCGGCAAGCAGCATGCCGGCGAGCAGGTCGCCCGAGGCTTCGCCGGCGACCATCCCGATGCGAGGCGCTTGCATGGCGGCGCCGCGGCCGCTCAGCGCGCGATGCCGCGCTGCGCCTTGGCGAGAAACGAGAGCATCGCGTCGACCTCGGCGTGCGCTTCGGGCGAGGTGTCAACCAGCAGCGCGATGCGACCACGCGCAGCGTCGAGCGTGAGGCCCTCGCGATAGAGCAGTCGGTGCATCTGCTTGACCGCGGCGATGCGCTCCGGCGTGAAGCCGCGCCGGCGCAGGCCTTCGATATTGAAGCCGCGCACCTCGAGCGGATTGCCGTCGACCATCATGAACGGCGGCACGTCCTGGTTGACGGCGCTCGCGAAACCGGCCATCGCATGCGCGCCGATCTTCACGAACTGGTGGATGCCGGTGAGGCCGCCGATGACGACCCAGTCGCCCAGGTGGACGTGGCCGCCGAGCGTCGTGTTGTTGGCGAGCGTCGTCTGGCTGCCGACCTGGCAGTCGTGCGCGATGTGCACGTAGGCCATGATCCAGTTGTCGTCGCCGATGCGCGTGACGCCGCTGTCCTGCGCGGTGCCGAGGTTGAAGGTGCAGAACTCGCGGATCGTATTGCGGTCTCCGATCTCGAGCGCGGTCGGCTCGCCGCCGTATTTCTTGTCCTGCGGGATGGCGCCGATCGAGGCGAACTGGAAGATGCGGTTGTCGCGGCCGATCGTCGTGCGGCCCTCGATCACGCAGTGCGCGCCGATCGTCGTCCCTTCGGCGATCGTCACCTGCGCGCCGACGATCGAGTACGGCCCGACGCTGACCGAGGCGGCGAGTTCGGCGCGCGGGTCGATGATCGCGGTGGGGTGGATCGTCGTCATCGCGAACGCTGGCGCATCTTGCTGCAGGCGGCGCGGCGCATCGGCGCGTCAGGCGCGCTCGCGCACGGTGCACATCAGTTCGGCTTCGACGGCAAGCACACCGTCCACCGTGGCGCGCGCCTTGTACTTGAAGATGCCCGACTTGGCGCGCAATACCTCGGACTCCATCACCAGTTGATCGCCGGGCTCGACCGGACGCTTGAAACGCGCGCCGTCGATGCCGACGAAATAGTAGAGCCGGCCGTCGCTCGCGTCCTCGCCCTGCGAGGAGAAGGTCAGCAGCGCCGAGGTCTGCGCCATCGCCTCGAGCATCAGCACGCCCGGCATCACCGGCCGGCCCGGAAAGTGTCCGCCGAAGAACGGCTCGTTGATCGTCACGTTCTTGAGCGCGCGGATGCGCACGTTCGGTTCGATCTCGAGCACGCGATCGACGAGCAGGAAGGGATAGCGGTGCGGAAGCTTCTTGATGATCTGGTGGATGTCCATGGCACTCAGCTCGACTTCTTCTCCAGTGCGCGCAGCCGGTTGCGCAGGCTGTACAGATGCCTGAGCGTCGCGGCGTTCTTCTCCCAGTTCGCATTTTCGTCGATCGGAAACGCGCCCATGTAGGCGCCGGGCCGCGCGATCGACTGCATGACGCCGGTGAGCGGGCCGATGTGCACATGGTCGGCCAGCGTCAGGTGGCCGGCGATGCCGACCGCGCCGGCCAGCGTGCAGTGCGCGCCTATCGTCGTGCTGCCGGCGATGCCGACGCAGCCGGCGATCGCGGTGTGCTCACCGATGCGCACGTTGTGGCCGATCTGCACCTGGTTGTCGATCTTGACGCCGTCGGCGATCAGCGTGTCGTCGAGCGCGCCGCGGTCGATGCAGGTATTGGCACCGATTTCCACATCGTCGCCGATGCGCACGCCGCCGAACTGCTCGACCTTGATCCACGCGCCGTCGTGCGGCGCGAAGCCGAAGCCGTCGGCGCCGATCACCGCGCCGCCGTGGACGATGCCGCGCGCCCCGATGTGGCAGTCCGCGCCGAAGCTGACGCGCGCCGCGAAGCGCGTATCGGCGCCGATCGTGGCGCCGGCGCCGATGACGCAGTGGGCGCCGATCGCGGCGCGCGCGCCGATCCGCGCCCCCTCCTCGATCACGCACAGCGGGCCGACCGACGCGCTCGCATCGATCACCGCCCGCGGATGCACCTGCGCCGACGGATGGATGCCGGACTGCGGCCGCGCGCGCGTGCGCGCTGCCCACCATTGGCTCAGGCGCGCGAAATACAGATGCGGCGCGGGCGTGACGATCGCGGCGCCGCGCGCCGCGGCTTCGTCGCGCAATGCCGGCGCAACGACGATGCAGCCGGCGCGCGTCGTCTTCAGCTGTGGGCGGTGGCGCTCGTCGGCGATGAAGCAAAGCGTCGCGGGCGTGGCGCTTTCGAGCGCGCCCAGGCGTTCGATCCGAAGCGTCGCGTCGCCCGCGAGTTCGCCGCCGAGTTGCGAGGCGATCTCGCCGAGCGCGAACCCGCTCACATCCGGCGGCGCGCTACTTGCCGGCGTTGAGCGCCTTGATCACCTTGTCGGTGATGTCGACGCGCGGGCTGACGAAGGTTGCGTCCTGAAGGATCAGGTCGTACTTCTCGGCATCGAAGATCTGCTTGATCGCCGCATTGGCGCGCTGGATGACGGCGCCGAGCTCTTCGTTCTTGCGCTGGTTCAGATCTTCCTGGAACTCGCGGCGGCGGCGCTGGAACTCGCGATCCTGCTCGACCAGATCGCGCTGACGGCGGCTGCGTTCCGCCTCCGACAGGGTCGGTGCGTCCTTCTCGAGCTTGTCCGACGTTGCCTTCAGACGCGCAGCGGTATCGGAGAGATCCTTCTCGCGCTTGGAGAACTCGGCCTCGAGCTTGGCCTGCGCCGCCTTCGCCGGCGTCGAGTCGCGCAGCACGCGCTCGCCGCTCACGTAGCCGATGCGCAGCTCCTGGGCCTGCCCCAGCACGCATGCAGCCGTCAAGGCGGCTGCAGCGGCGGATTTGACGACGAGGCTTTTCATTAGAACGCGGTCCCGATCTGGAATTGGAGTTTCTGGATTCTATCGCCAGGCTGCTGCTTGATCGGCACGCCATAGCTCAGTTTGAGCGGCCCGAGTGGCGAGACCCAGCTCACGCCGACGCCGGCCGCCGCGCGCAGGCTGTCGAACGTCACCGGCTGGTTGGAGCCCCAGACGTTGCCGACATCGAGATAGCCGAACATGCGGAAGGTGCGGTCGTTGCCCGCGCCCGGCACCGGCACGTAAAGCTCGTTGTTGAAGTTGAAGCGGCGTGTGCCGCCGATGAAGGCGCCGGTCACGTCGATCGGGCCGAGCGAGCCCTGCTCGAAGCCGCGCACCGATCCGAGGCCACCGCCGTAGAAATTCTTGAACACCGGATACTCCTGCCCGTTCAGGCCGGTGCCGTAGCCGAACTCGGTATTGAACGCGTAGGTGAACTGGCGCCCGATCGGGAAATAGTGCTGGTACTGCAGGTTCAGGCGCAGGTAGCGCAGATCGCCGCCGACCGACCATTCACCGGTGACCCGCTTCAGGCTGCCGGCGTTGGGCGTCACCGCGCTGTCGCGATCGTCGCGCGTCCAGCCCAGCGTCAGCGGCACCGAGTTGCTGCGGCGCCCGAACTCCTCGATATAGATCTGGTAGTTCAGCGGCATGCCGACGAGGTCGCCATCGATCTCGGTCTGTTCGTAGCCGACGCCGTAGTAGACGGTGTCGAAATCGCTGTACGGCACGCCGAAGCGCACCGACGTGCCGGCGGTGACGATCTTGTAGTACTCGCCCTGGCTGTTGATCGGGGTCGTCGTGCGATAGTAGAGATCGAACGCGCGCGAGATGCCGTCGATCGTGAAGTAGGGGTCGACCGTGCTGAGCACGATCACACGGTTGTAGCTCGTCGTGTTCAGTTCGAGGCCGAGGTAGTTGCCCGAGCCGAGCACGTTGTCCTGCTTGATCGCGGCGTTGAAGGCGACCTTGGCCGCCGACGAATAGCCGACGCCGACCGAGATATTGCCGGTCGGCTTTTCCTTGACCGTGATCGTCACGTCGACCTGGTCCGGCGCGCCGGGAACCTCGCTGGTCTCGATATTGACCTCCGAGAAGTAGCCCAGGCGATCGACCCGGTCGCGCGACAGCTTGATGCGGCGCGCGTCGTACCACGCCGCCTCGAACTGGCGGAACTCGCGTCGTATCACCTCGTCGCGCGTGCGGTCGTTGCCGGCGACGATGATGCGGCGCACATAGACGCGCCGCTGCGGTTCGGCGTACAGCACGATCGCGACCTGTGCGCGGTCGCGGTCCACTTCGGGGCGCGCGTCGACGCGCGCGAAGGCGTAGCCGAAGTTGCCGAACAGGTTCGTGAAGGCACGCGTCGTCGCGGCGACCGCTTCGGCGCGGAACAGGTCGCCGGGGCGAATCGCGACGAGCGACTTGAACTCGTCCTCGCGGCCGAGGTAGTCCCCCTCGAGCGTGACCGCGGTCACCGTGAAGGGCTGCCCTTCGCGGATATTGACGGTGATCGTGATGTCCTGCTTGTCGGGCGAGATCGTGACCTGCGTCGACTCGATCGCGAATTCGAGATAGCCCCGGTTCAGATAGTAGGCCTTGAGCGTTTCCAGATCGGCGTTGAGCTTGACGCGCGAATAGCGGTCGTTCTTCGTATACCAGGTGAGCCAGCCGCCGGTGCGCAGATCGAACAGGCCGAGCAGCGTGCTCTCCTCGAAGGCCTTGTTGCCGACGATGCGGATCTCGCTGATATGCGCGACCTCGCCCTCGGTCACGGTGAAGGTCACGTTGACGCGGTTGCGCTCGATCGGCGTGACGGTCGTCACGACCTCGACGCCGTACAGGCTGCGCGTCAGGTACTGGCTCTTGAGCTCCTGCTCGGCGCGATCGGCGAGCGCCTTGTCGAACGGCAGGCCTTCGCCGATGCCGACTTCGCGCAGCGACTTCAGCAGCACCTCCTTGTCGAACTCCTTCAGGCCGACGAAATCGACGTTCGCGATGATCGCCCGCTCGTCGACGATGACGACGACGACCTTGTCCTCGATCTCGATGCGCACGTCCTTGTAGAGCCCGGTCGCGAACAGCGCGCGCAGCGCGGCGGCGCCCTTCTCGTCGTTGTAGGTGTCGCCGACCCGAAACGGCAGCGCCGCGAAGACGGCGCCGGCGTCCGAGCGCTGCAGCCCTTCGACGCGGATGTCGGCAATGGTGAACGGCTCGACTGCCGACGCGCTGCCGGCGTGCAGCAGACCGGCGAGCAACAGCAGGACCAGGCGGAGCCACAGGGCTCCGAATCGAACATGGGAACTACGCATGCGGGGAGCGTCAATGCAGGCCCAGAAGGCGGGCCACGTCGTTGTAGAGCGCGAGCGACATCATCAGCAAAAGTACCGCCACCCCGCCGCGCTGAAGCCGCTCGAGCCAGGCGACGGAAACGGGTCGCCCGGTCACGGCCTCGAAAAGATAATACATCAGGTGTCCGCCGTCGAGCATCGGCAGCGGCAGCAGATTGAGCACGCCGAGACTCACGCTGACGAGGGCGAGAAAGCCGAGGTAGTAGGCGAGGCCGAGCTGCGCCGACTGGCCCGCGTAGTCGGCGATCGTCAGCGGGCCGCTCAGATTTCGCACCGAGGCTTCGCCGATCAGCATGCGCCCGATCATGCGCAGCGTCAGCGCCGCCATCTCCCAGGTTCGCGTCGCGCCCTGGATCAGGCCGTCGATCGGCCCGTAGCGCACGTTGACCATCTGCGGCGCGCCGCCGATGTAGGCATCGATGCGCCCGATGCGCTGCCCGCCGTCCTCGACCACCGCAGGCAGGACGTCGAGTTCCAGGCGCTGTCCGCCGCGCTCGATCTGCCAGCGCATCGGCGCCGCCTTGCCGTCGGCCGCGTCGGCGCGGATCATCGCGCGCAGCTTCGCGCCATCGCGGATGGCGACGCCGTCGACGCCGAGCACCAGGTCGCCCTCGCGCAGCCCGGCGCGTGCCGCGGCGCCGCCCGGGTTGACCTGGCCCATCAGCGGCGGGTTGAACGGCCCGGCGATGCCGACGCGCTGCATCAGCCCGGCATCGATCTCGCCGATGTCGGCACTGTCGAGCCCGAGGACGATATCGCGCAGGCCGTGACCCTCGGCGTCGGTGACGCGCAGGTAGAGCGCCTGGCGATGCAGCGCCGCCTGCGTGATCGCCCAGCGCAGGTCGGTCATCGAGCGCACGTCGTCCCACGCCTGGCCGTCCGCCGACTGCTGCTGAACCCAGTCGCCGGCCCGCAGCCCCGCGCGCTCGGCAATGCTTTCGGCGACCGGCGAGCCGATCACCGCCTTCACCTCGTCGACGCCGATCCAGCTCGTCGCCGCGTACAGCAGCACGGCGAGCAGCAGATTGGCCAGCGGCCCAGCGGAGACGATCGCGGTGCGCCGTGCAAGCGACTGGCGGTTGAAGGCGTGCGGCAGATCCGGCGGCGCGACCGGCCCCTCGCGCTCGTCGAGCATGCGCACGTAGCCGCCGAGCGGCAACGCGCAGACGACGAATTCGGTGCTGTCGGGGGTGCGCTGACGACGCCAGACGACGCGCCCGAAGCCGACCGAGAAGCGCAGCACCTTGACGCCGCAGGCGACGGCGACGCGATAGTGCCCGTATTCGTGGACCACGATGAGGATCGCGATCGTGACCAGAAATGCGAGTGCGGCTTCGATGATCATGCCCGCATCCCCGCGAGATGGCGCGCTGCCTCGCGCCGCGCCGCCGCGTCCAGCGCGAGGAGCGATTCGATCGACGCCGCGCTGTCGGTTTGCGGCGTCACCGCCGACAGCGTGTGCAGATTGACGGCATGGATCTGGTCGAGGCGGATCGCGCCGGACAAGAAGGCTTCGACCGCAACCTCGTTGGCCGCGTTGAGCACGGCCGTGCTGCCGGCGGGGGCACGCAGACTGTCCCACGCGAGCTGCAGGCCGGGAAAGCGTGCCGGATCGACAGGCTCGAAACTCAGCGGCGCCATGGCCTCGACGTCGAGCCGCGCCGCGCCGGAGGCGATCCGCTGCGGGTAGGCCAGGCCGACGGCGATCGGCACGCGCATGTCGGGCGTGCCGAGTTGGGCGAGCACCGAGTTGTCGCGGCACACGACCATCGAATGAACGATGCTCTGTGGATGGATCACGACGCGGATCCGTTCGGGCGCGAGGCCGAACAGCCAATGCGCCTCGATCACTTCGAGCGCCTTGTTCATCATCGTCGCCGAGTCGACCGAGATCTTGCGCCCCATGACCCAGTTCGGATGCGCGCAGGCCTCATCCGGCGTCACGCTTGCTAGGCTCGCCACCTCGCGCCTGAGAAACGGCCCGCCCGACGCGGTGAGCACGATATGGTCGATATGCTCGTGCCAGCAGGCGCGATCCTGCGGCAGGCATTGAAAGATCGCCGAATGCTCGCTGTCGATCGGCAGCAGTTGCGCGCCGGATTCGCGCACCGCCTGCATGAAGAGCGCGCCGCCGACGACGAGCGCCTCCTTGTTGGCCAGCATCAACCGCTTGCCGGCGCGTGCCGCGGCCAGGCAGGGGGCGAGCCCGGCGGCGCCGACGATCGCCGCCATCACGCTGTCGACCTCAGGGTGGGCGGCGATCTCGGCCAGCGCGTGCGCGCCGCTCAGTACCTCGGTGCGCAGGCCGTCGGCGCGCAGCGCGTCGCGCAGCGCGCGTGCGCGTGCCGTGTCGGGCAGCACCGCATACCGCGGCCGCCATTGCCGGCACTGCGCCTGCAACGCGTCCGCACGGGTATTCGCGCTCAGCGCGAAGACTTCGTAGCGGCCCGGGTGGCGCGCCAGCACGTCGAGCGTATTGACGCCGACCGAACCGGTCGAACCGAGAATGCAGACGCGCTTGATCATCGCCGTCATGCCGCCAGCGCGAGCTGACGCACCGCGACCGCGAGCGGCACGACCGGCAGCAGCGCATCGATGCGGTCGAGCACGCCGCCGTGACCCGGCAGCAGGCGGCTGCTGTCCTTCGCGCCGGCACTGCGCTTGACGAGCGATTCGACGAGGTCGCCGACGACGCTCATCGCCGCGAGGAAGACGAGAGCGACGATCGCACCCACGATGCCGAGACGATCGAAGACGAGCGAATACAGGCTCGCCGAATCGACGTCGAAGTTCCGGTCGATGAAGAACGCCCAGACGATCGCGAGCAACAGCACGCCGGCCATGCCGCTGTAGACGCCTTCCCAGCTCTTGCCCGGGCTGATCGCCGGCGCGAGCTTGCGCTTTCCGAAGCGGCGGCCGCCGAAATAGGCGGCGATATCGGCCATCCACACGAGGCACAGCACCGACAGCAGGAAGTTGATGCCGACCGCGCGCGCATCGGCGAACGCAAGCCAGGCGAGAACGAGCGCGAAGACGCCGATGCCCTGCCGCGCAAGCCGCGGATGCCCCGCCCATCCGGCGACGCCGGCACGCAGCGAGAACGCGCCGCCCAGCACCCACAGCAGCATCGCAAGCCACCACAGCGCGACGGGCGGTGCGACGAACCAGCCCGACTCGACCGCGGCAATGCAAAGCACGAGCACGAGCACGGCAAGAACCAACGCCCCCGAGTCGCGCAGCCCGTTGAGCCTGCCCCACTCCCAGCCCGCCGCGGCAACCATCGCGAGCGTGAACAGCGCGAAAGGCCAGACCGCCTCGGCGAACAGCGCCGGCAGCAGCACGGCCAGCAGAACGATCGCGGTGATGACGCGCTGCTTGAGCATTTCAGTGGCGCGCGGTGACGCGGGCGCGGCGTCGCCCGCTTCGGCGAACGAATCCGGCCGCCGCGGCGTCAGTCATCGGCGCGCGGCGCAGCGGCGACAACGGCGGCGCTGTCGCGCACTTCGCCGAACCGGCGATCGCGCCGCGCATAGGCGGCGAGCGCGGCGTCGAGTTCGGTATCGCCGAAATCGGGCCACAGGCAGTGCGTGAAGTAGAGCTCGGAGTACGCCGTCTGCCACAGCATGAAGTTGCTGATGCGCACCTCGCCGCCGGTGCGGATGAACAGGTCCGGGTCCGGCGCATAGCTCATCGCCATGTGGCTCGCGAGCAGCGCCTCGTCGATCCGGTCGGCGGGCGTGCCGGCCTCGACGATGCGGCGGCAGGCCTGCACCACGTCCCATCGGCCGCCGTAGTTGAAGGCGACCGACAGCGTGATGCGCGTATTGTGCGCGGTCGATTCCTCGGCCTCCTGCCACGCTGCGCGCAGCTTGTCGGAGACGACGCTGCGATCGCCGACGATGCGGATGCGCACGCCGTCGCCGGCGAGCTTGGCGAGGTATTTGGAGACCGCGACGAGCACCAGCCCCATCAGACCCGAAACCTCGTCGCTCGGACGCTTCCAGTTCTCCGACGAGAAGGCGAAGACGCTCAGGTGCTCGATGCCGCGATCGGCGCACGACTGCACGACGCGCACCAGCGCCTCGACGCCGACCTTGTGGCCGTAGACGCGCGGCATGAAGCGCTTGCGCGCCCAGCGGCCGTTGCCGTCCATCACGATCGCGACATGGCGCGGCACGCTGCCCGCTTCGCCCAACCGCACGGGATGCGGCTGCGGTGGCGCCGAAGCCTGAAAGTCGGGTCGCGGAGCGTGCATTCGGGCGATCACGAGAATGGCGATGCGGCGCGCGGGGCGCGCGTCAGACCGCCATGATCTCCGCTTCCTTGGCCGCGACGATGCGGTCGATCTCCGCGATCATGCGGTCGGTGAGCTTTTGCAGATCGTCGAGCGAGCGGCGTTCCTCGTCCTCGCCGATCGCCTTGTCCTTGAGCAGGCGCTTGGCGTGCTCGTTCGCGTCGCGGCGCAGGTTGCGCACCGCGATGCGCGCCTCCTCGCCGGCGTGGCGCACGACCTTCGTCAGGTCGCGGCGGCGCTCTTCGGTCAGGGCCGGCATCGGCACGCGCAGCAGGTCGCCCTGCGCGGCCGGGTTGAGCCCGAGGTCGGATTCGCGGATCGCCTTCTCGATCTTCGGCCCCATGCCCTTCTCCCACGGCTGGACGCTGATCGTGCGCGCATCGAGCAGCGTGACGTTCGCGACCTGGCTGATCGGCACCATCGAGCCGTAGTACTCGACGTGGACCTGGTCGAGGATGCCGGGGTGCGCACGGCCGGTGCGGATCTTCGTGAGCTCGTGCTTGTACGCCTCGATCGAGCGCTGCATCTTCTGCTCGGCGGTGTGGCGGATATCCTCGGTCGTCATGCGTGCGGCTCCTCAAACGTGGACGAGCGTGCCCTCGTCTTCTCCGCGCACGACGCGCTCGAGCGCGCCTTGCTTGAAGATGGAAAATACCTTGATCGGCAGCTTCTGGTCGCGGCACAGTGCGAATGCGGTCGCGTCCATCACCTTCAGGTTGCGCACGATCGCCTCGTCGAAGCTGATCCGCGCGTAGCGCGTCGCGCTCGCGTCGAGATTCGGGTCGGCGCTGTAGACGCCGTCGACCTTGGTCGCCTTGAGCACGATCTCGGCGCCGACCTCGGCGCCGCGCAGCGCGGCGGCGGTGTCGGTCGTGAAGAACGGGTTGCCGGTGCCGGCGGCAAAGATCACGACCTTGCCTTCCTCGAGATACTGCAGCGCCTTGGGCCGCACATAGGGCTCGACGACCTGTTCGATGGAGATTGCCGACATCACGCGCGCGGTGATGCCTTCCTGGCGCATCGTATCGGCGAGCGCGAGCGAGTTCATCACCGTCGCCAGCATCCCCATGTAGTCGGCCGTCGCCCGATCCATGCCGACCGAGCCGCCGGCGACGCCGCGAAAGATATTGCCGCCGCCGATCACGACCGCGATCTCGCAGCCGAGCTTCGTCACGGCCTGGATCTCGCCCACCATGCGAACGATCGTCGCGCGGTTGATGCCGTAGGCGTCGTCGCCCATCAGAGCCTCGCCCGAGAGCTTGAGCAGGATGCGCTTGTACAACGGCATGGGTCGGGACTCCGGGTGGTGGCGCCGAAGGTTCGGGAAGTCTAGCTTGCGGCTCAGCCGGCCTTGGCCGCGGCAACCTGCGCCGCGACCTCGGCGGCGAAGTCGTCGACCTTCTTCGCGATGCCTTCGCCGACGACGTACAGCGTGAAGCCCGCGAGCTTCGTGCCCTTCTCCTTCAACATCTGCTCGACGGTCTGCTTGTCGTTCTTCACGAAGGCCTGCGCGTAGAGGCTCACCTCCTTCAGATACTTCTGCACCGAGCCCTCGACGCGCTTGGCGACGATCTCGGCCGACTGCACCGGCTTGCCCTCGGCGCGCGCCTTCTCGGCGTCCTCGGCGGCCTTCAGCGCGGCGACATTGCGCTCCTTCTCGATCAACTCGCCCGGCACGTCGGCGGCCGACAACGCAACCGGCTTCATCGCCGCGACGTGCATCGCAACATCCTTGGCCGCGACCGGGTCGCCGCTGAACTCGACGACAACGCCGATGCGCGTGCCGTGCAGATACGAGACCAGGCTCGCGTCGCCGGCGAAGCGCTTGAAGCGGCGGATCGACATGTTCTCGCCGATCTTGCCGACGAGCGCGGTGCGGCGCGCCTCGACGCTCGCACCGTCGGTCTCGAGCGCCGACAAGGCGGCGACATCGGCCGGATTCTGTTCCGCGATCAGCTGCGCGAGCGTCTTGCCGAAGGCGAGGAAGTCGTCGTTCTTGGCGACGAAATCGGTTTCGCAGTTGAGCTCGACCATCGCGCCGGTCGTGCCGTCGATGTGCACCGCGACGATGCCCTCGGCGGTGATGCGCGACGACGCCTTGCTCGCCTTGCTGCCGAGCTTGACGCGCAGCAGCTCCTCGGCCTTGTCCATGTCGCCGCCGGCCTCGGTCAGCGCCTTCTTGCACTCCATCATCGGGGCGTCGGTCTTCGCGCGCAGCTCACCGACCATGCTTGCGGTAATTGCAGCCATCTTGCAGTCTCGTCCTTCAGTGTGTTCGGGGATGCGAAAAAGGGGCCTCGCGAGCCCCTTCGTCTGCCGGCCGGGCGCATTCGCGCGCGGCGGGCCGGAAAGGGGGCTTCAGGCGTCGTCGCTGACTTCCACGAACTCGTCGCCGTCGGCGGCCACCGCCTGCGCGAGTTCGTTCGTCGCGTTCGCCCTGCCTTCGAGCACGGCGTCGGCGACGGCCCTTGCATACAGCGCAACGGCCTTCGACGAATCGTCGTTGCCGGGGATCACGTAGTCGATGCCGACCGGCGAGTGATTGGAGTCGACGACGCCGATGATCGGGATGCCGAGCTTCTTCGCCTCGGCGATCGCGATCTTGTGGTAGCCGACGTCGATCACGAACATCGCGTCCGGCAGCGCCGTCATATTCTGGATGCCGCCGATATCCTTCTCGAGCTTGGCCAGCTCGCGCTCGAACATCAGCGCTTCCTTCTTGATGCGGATCTCGTTGCCGGCCTCGACCTGCGCCTGCATCTCCTTCAGACGCTTGAGCGAGCCCTTGACGGTCTTGAAGTTCGTCAACATGCCGCCCAGCCAGCGCTGGTCGACGTACGGCATGCCGCAGCGCTGGGCCTGCGTCGCGATCACCTCGCGCGCCTGGCGCTTGGTGCCGATCATCAGGATCGTGCCGCGGCGGGCGGCGAGCTGGCGCACGAACTTCATCGCCTCCTCGAAGAGCGGCTGCGTCTTCTCGAGGTTGATGATGTGGATCTTGTTGCGATGGCCATAGATATAGGGGGCCATCTTGGGGTTCCAGAAGCGCGTCTGGTGTCCGAAATGAACACCGGCTTCCAGCATTTCACGCATGCTGACTGTCATGAAGGTTCCAAAGGTTGGTTCTAGAATCCGGCCTGAATTGCAACCGGATGCTCCAGTTGCAACACCTTTCGAGTGCCGGTTCGCGATTTGTCGATCTGTCCGCCGCCCGGCCCGTCCTGATCCGATGCGCCGCGAATACCTCGCGACGTTGGCGTCCGGATAAACCCATGGAGTATAGCAGGACGATGACGCCCGAGTGGATCGACATGGCCGCGGCGCGCGGCGCGATCGCCGCCGGCCGCGACCGCAGCAGCGCACTCTACGAACGAGCCCAGCACGCCGCCGATGGCGACGCGATGCGCCACGCCTTCATCCGCCGCTTCGACGGCGCGGCCGGCGTCGCCGCCTTCGTCGACGCCCAGCGCCAGGCCGGCGCGCCGCTGCCGCCGCTGGCCGGGCTTGCGGTGAGCGTGAAGGATTTGTTCGACGTCGCCGGCCAGGTGGCGACCGCCGGCTCGGTCGTGCTCGCCGATCGGCCGCCGGCGAGCGCGGACGCGCCCGCCGTGGCCCGCCTGCGCGCCGCCGGCGCCGCGCTCGTCGGTCATACGAATATGACCGAGTTCGCCTTCTCCGGCGTCGGCATCAATCCGCACCACGGCACGCCGCTCAATCCGGCCACCGCGAGGCTCGACGCCACGCCGCGCATTCCGGGCGGATCAACCTCCGGCGGCGCGGTATCGGTTGCGGCCGGCGCGGCGTGGGCCGCGCTCGGCTCGGACACCGGCGGCTCGATCCGCATCCCGGCCGCGCTGCAGGGCCTGGTCGGCTTCAAGAGCACCGCAAGGCGGGTGCCGACCGACGGCTGCGTCCCGCTCTCGACGACGCTCGATACCGCATGCGCGATCACGCGCTCGGTGCGCGATGCCGTGCTCGTGGACGGGATTCTTGCGGCACGCACCGCAACGCTCGCCGCACGGCCGCTGCGCGCGCTGCGCCTGGCGTTGCCGACGACGACGATGCTCGACGCGCTCGATGCGGGCGTCGCCCGCGCCTTCGATCGCGCGATCGACACCTTGCGGGGGGCCGGCGCGACGATCGAAGAGGTCACGCTGCCCGAGCTCGATCGGCTGAGCCGCTTGCAGGTGGCGGGCGGCTTCGCGGCGGCCGAGTCGTGGGCCTGGCACCGCCGGCTGCTCGCCGCGCACGAAGCCGACTACGACCCGCGCGTCGCGCAGCGCATTCGCCGCGGCGCGGCGATCGGCACGGCTGACTATATCGATCTGATCGAAGCGCGCCGCGCGTGGATCGCGGCGCTCGAGCCGCGCCTGCGCGGCTTCGATGCGCTGCTGTCGCCGACCGTGGCCATCGTCGCCCCGGCGATCGCGCCGCTCGTCGAGAGCGACGCCGCGTTCCATGCCGCCAACGCGCTGCTGCTGCGCAATACGTCGGTCGTCAACATGCTCGACGGCTGCGCGCTGTCGATGCCATGCCACGCGGCGGGCGAGCTGCCGGTCGGGCTGATGGTCTGGAGCGCCGCGATGCAGGACGAAACCGTGCTCGACGCGTCGCTCGCGATCGAGGTCGCGCTGGCCGCGGCGCCGTCCGCCCCGCCGCGCGGCTGACGATGCGCATCGCCATCATCGGCGCCGGGATCGTCGGCGTCAGCACCGCCTACGAGCTTGCGGCCGACGGCCACGAGCTGACCGTCTTCGAGCGGCGCGGCAGCGTTGCCGCGGAGGCGAGCTTCGCCAATGCCGGGATCGACGGGCCGGGCTACGTCACGCCCTGGTCGCCCGCGCGAAGGACGCGCGACTTCCTTGCCTCGCTGCGCCTGCGCACCGCGCTCGATCCCGTGACGCTCGGCTGGATGGGCCAGCGCTGGCGCGCCGGCAGTGTCGAGCGCTGCGCCGCGACGCGCGCGCGCATGCTGCGCCTCGCGAACTTCAGCCGCGAGCGACTGCATACGCTGACGCGCACGCTGCGCCTCGACTGGGAGCGCAGCGATGGTTGCCTCGTGCTGCTGCGCACCCGGCGCGACGCGGCCGCGCTGCGGCCCGGTCTGGACGTGCTGCGCGAACTCGGCATCGCGTTCGACGAGCTCGACGCCGAGGGTTGCCTGCGCATCGAGCCCGGCCTGAGCCGGGCGACGCCGCTGCACGCCGGCCTGTACCTCGCCGGCGACGAAGCCGGCAACTGCCGGCAACTGGCCTGGCTGATGCGCGAACAGGCGCAGCGCCTGGGCGCGCGCTTTCGCTTTCACACGACGGTGCGCGCGCTGCATCCGGGCCCAAGGCCCGGGGTGACGCACGAGCAGCTGGGCGCCGACGAGACGACGCGCTTCGGCGGGCCGGGCGACGCCGCATCGCGCGAAGGCCTCGCGACGCAGCCGATGGCGCTCGGCCCCGTCACCGAGGCATTCGATGCGGTCGTCGTCTGCGCGGCGCTCGGCTCAGCGCAGCTGCTGGCGCCGCACGGCCTCGCCCTGCCGCTCGCCGCGGTGCGCGGCTTCTCGATCACCGCGCCGCTGCGCCACATCGAAGAGCACTTCGATTTCGGCCCGCGATCGGCGCTGATCGACGATCGCCACGCGGTCACCATCTCGCGCCTGGGCAAGCGCGTGCGCGTCGCCGGCGGCGCGCAGGTCGGCGCCCAATCGGCGCGCGACGGGGCGCGCGCGGTCGCCACGCTGCACAAGGTCTTGAACGACTGGTTTCCCGGCGCGGTGCACATCCGCCAGGCCCAGCAATGGCAAGGTGCGCGTCCCGCGCTGCCGGACGGTCCGCCGGTGCTTGGTGCGAGCGGGATCGATGGCGTCTGGCTCAACCTCGGCCACGGCGCGAACGGTTTTGCACTCGCCTGCGGATCGGCGCGCGTGCTCGCCGATCAGATCGGCGGGCGCGCACCGGCGATCGATGTCGAAGGCCTCGGCGTCTCCCGGCTGCGGGACTGAACAAGGTCCGCAGAAAGCTTCATCCATCCGCAGACGGCAGCGGCGACGCAGCGCGTGCGGCCCAGGCCTCGACGATCTCGCGGTGGCTCGGCACCCGGGACAGAAAGCTCTCGCGCAACGCGGCGTCGCTGATCGTCGCCGCCACCCGCTGCAGCCCCTCGTGCGCGGCGGCCAGCGCGGGCCCGGCGCGCGCGTCGCCGGTTCGGGCAAAGGCGCGATGGCAGGTGAAGAGCAGCAGCCGCGCGTCGGCGCCATCGAGCGCGCCCGGCTCGGCGCTCAGCGCGAACAGCGATGCCGCCTCGCGCTGCGCGGCGTCGAGCTCGCCGAGCTCGAGCGCGGCGCGCACGCGGCTGGTCCGGGCGTCGATTTGAAGCGGATGATCGATGCGGCGCGCGATATCTTCGGCGCGTTCGTAGGATTCGAGCGCCGCCCGCGGGCGAGCCAGCGCCAGTTGTGCATCGCCGATCCGCAGCTGCGCCGCGGCCTCGAAGTCGGCCGCCAGCACCTGCGCCGCCAGCACCGCCGCGTCGCTGCCGAGCGCCAGCGCGGCGGCCGCATCGCCGGCGTAGAGCCGCGCCTGCGACAGGTTGCCAAGCGATGCGCACTGCAGCGATCGCGCGCCGATCGCGCGGCACAGGCGCAGCGTATCCTCGAGGCAGCGGCGCGCCTGCTCGAGATCGCCGAACCACAACCAGTCGGCGCCGACATTGCCCAGCGCGACGGCTTCGCCGTGGCGGTCGCCGATCTGGCGCCAGATCTGCAAGTCCCGCAGGTCGTAGCTGAGCCCGGCGACCTGATCGTCGCGCTGGTTCGCGATGAACGACAGCACGTTGAGGAACTGGGCCTCGACGCGGCGCAGGCCGAGCGCACCCGCTTCCTCCAGGCCGGCCCTGGCCAGCGCCGCACCCTCGTCCAGCCGGCCCTGCGCGCCCAGCGCATCGGCCACGAGGCGCTGCGCCCGCAGCCGGGAATCGTCGTCGCCGCTGCGCTCGGCCAGCGCCACCGCCTCGCGCGCCGCCGCCTCCTGCGCGCGGGAATCGGCGACCCGCATCGCGTACATGCTGCGGCGCTGCGCCACCCACGCGCGCCGCGCATCGTCCGCCAGCGCGTGCGCGACCTCGCCCATTGCATCGAGCGCCGCCCGCTGCTCGGCGCGCCGGCCGAGCAGCGAGAGCGCATATTCGCGCACCGTCAGGAGGCGCCAGCGCAGCGCATCCGCCTGCGGTCCGAGCGCCACGGCGGCGTCGCCGGCATCGAGCAGCTCCAGCGCGCGCGCCGTGTGCGAAAGCGCCAGGTCCTGCGCGTAGCGCTGCCTGGCATGTTCGGCGGCACGCGTGAAAAAGACGACCGCCTGCGCGTCGTTGCCGGCGAGCGCGTAGTGTTCCGCCGTTGCGGCCAGAAAATCGCTGGCACGCGCACCGCCGATTCCGGCCAGCCACGCGGCGGCGCGCGCATGCAGCACCCGGCGCACGCGGCGCAGCAGCGTCGCGTAGGTGACGCGGTGCAGGATCTGGTGCTCGAACGCATACTCGCGAACGCCGTCGAAATCCGCCTGCGGCCGGGCGAGCGCGAGCCGGCGCTGCACGAGTGCGGGAAGCGCCTCCGGCGCCCGCGCGTCGACCGCCGCCAGCGCCCGGTCCCAGAAGACGGCGCCGATCACGCTCGCCGAGCGCAGCGCCCGCCGCTCGCGCGCCGGCAAGGCATCGAGCCGCGCCTGCAGCACGCCGGTCAGCGACTGCGGCAGCTCGGCCGCGAGCAAGGCTTCGGCCGGCCGCGTCGCGCCATCGGCGCCGGCACCGATCGCACCGCGCTCGAGCAGCATCTTCACCAACTCCTCGATGTAGAACGGATTGCCCTGCGCGCGCGCCGCGATCCGCTCGTCCAGACCGGCCGGCACGGCGGGCACAGTGCGCAGCAATTGCGCCGCGAGTTCGCGGCTCGCCAGCGCGTCGAGTGCCGCGAGTTCGACGCGCCGGCGCATCGGGCCGCCGGCGTCGGACGCACCCAGCCAGTCGGCCCGGCGTTCGTCCAGCGCGGGCCGCGCCAGCGCGATCAGCAGCAGCGGCAAGTCCTCGCCGACCCGCAGCAGGTGCTGCAGGAAGTCGAGCGAGCCATCGTCGGCCCAGTGCAGATCCTCCAGCTGCATCATCAGCGGCAGCGAGCGGTTGCCGCCACCGGCCTGGGCGGCGAGCCCGACGATCTGCGCCGCGGCGTGAAATGCGCGATCGCGAAGCTGGCGCGCATCGCCCTGCAAGCCGCGCACGTGCGGGCTGGCGCCGAAGTCGATGCCGATCAGGTGCCCGAGCAGATGCGCCTGCGCCTGCGCCAGGTCGGCGCCGACATGGCGTTCGAAGAGCGGCACGATGCCGGCCTCGATCTTCGCGCGCGCCTCCTCCAGGCTGTCGCCGTCACCGATCTGCAGGCGGGCGGCGATGATGTCGCGCAACAGGCCGTACGGCTCGCCCTGCGTGGACTGCAGCGCGCGGCCGCGAAAGACGCGTGCGCGCTCGCCGTGCTGCCTGGCCCAGTCGTCGAACTCGTGCAGCAGCCGGCTCTTGCCGACGCCGGCCTCGCCGACGATGGCGATCACCCGCAGACCGCTGCGGGCGACGGTATCGCGCCAGCCTTGCTGCAGCAGCGCCAGTTCGGCGCCGCGTCCGACCATCGGCGTGCGCACGCCTTCGACGCCGCGCGGCGTGCCGCGGAATGTCGGCTCGCGCTCGCCGCGCACCAGATAGGTCGCGACCGGGCCCTCGACCCCCTTGACCTCGATCGGCAGCTGCGGCTCGGCCTCGAAGCGGCCGCGCACATGGCCGAAGGTATCGCTGCTGATGCGCAAGCCGCCGGCCGGCGCCGATTGCTCCATCCGTGCCGCGACGTTGACCGCCGTGCCGCGGATGCTGCCGTCGGCGTCGACGCCGCCGCCGAGCAGCACCTCGCCGGTATGCACGCCCACGCGCACGTCGAATCCGGCATGGCCGTGGCGCGCGAGCACGTCGGCGCCGAGCCTGCGCCCTTCGGCCAGCAGCGCGAGGCCGCAGCGCACAGCGCGCTCGGCATCGTCCTCACGGCTGCGGTCGGCGCCGAACGCGGCGAGCAGGTTGTCCCCTGCGTACTGCAGCACCCGCCCCTGGTGGCGCTCGACGATCACGGTGCAGCGCGCCAGCGCGCCGTCCATCACCGCATGCACTTCCTCCGGATCGAGCCGGCGCGAGAGCGCGGTCGAGCCGACGACGTCGAGAAAGAGGATCGTGACCTGGCGCAGCGCCTGCCCCGGCGCGAGCGGCGCGTCGCCGCCGCCCGCGCTCGCGCTCGCGCGCAGGGCGGCGATCGCGGCGTCGACGGCGGCATCGCCGAGCGCGGGCCGCTGGGCCTCGAGCGCTGCGATGCCGGCAAGCAAGGTGGCGCGATCGACGGGCATCGGACAGGCAGGACAGACGACGGTGGCGCCGGCGGGCGGCGGCGGCGGCGCGCTGCTCGGCCGCCGCCGCGCCGCCCCCCCCCCCCCCGCCCGTGGGCGGCCCCCGCCCGGC
>OEIU01000432.1_pt1 | contig 39772 bp, 29 predicted proteins | sample 1539221 | NCBI WGS metagenome assembly OEIU01 (sample SAMN03792071, study PRJEB22550) | activated sludge metagenome | feature: wastewater treatment plant; material: activated sludge; isolation source: Wastewater treatment plant of a petroleum refinery complex | place: Argentina: Zarate | collected...
AGTAGGCATAGGCCGGGATGCCGTTCTGGTAGAGATATTCGGCGGCTTCCTCGACCTCGACGTCGCCGGCGAGCGAGGCGACGATCGGTTTCACGAAGCCCTTGGCCTCCATCTCCTTCTTCACCTCGACCATGTTGCGCGCGAACACCATCGGCGGGGTGACGATCGTGTGCCAGTAGCCGAGGATCAGCGAATGGATGCGATCATCCGATAGTCCGAGCTTCACGGTGTTGATGTAGGTGATCGGCGGTTCGCCACCGGTGATATCCACAGGATTTCCAGCCGCGCCGAACGGCGGGATGAATTTCCTGAAGGCCGCGTCGAGATCCGGCGGCATCGCCATCAGCGACAACCCATTGTCGACGCAGGAGTCCGACAGCAGCACGCCCGAGCCGCCGGCACCGGTGATGATCAGCACGTTCTCGCCCTTCGGCGTCGGCAGCACCGGCACGCCGCGCGCGAATTCGAGCAGTTGCCGCAACGAACGGGCGCGGATCACGCCCGACTGCTTGAACACGTCCTCGTAGATCTTGTCGTTGCCGGCGAGCGCGCCGGTGTGCGAGGACGCCGCCTTGGCGCCGGCAGACGTGCGGCCGGCCTTCAGCACGATCACCGGCTTCTTCTTCGCGACGCGCTTGGCGGCCTCCGCGAAGGCGCGACCGTCCTTCAGGTCTTCGCAATGCTGCGCGATCAGGTTGGTGTTGGGATCCTGCTCGAAGAAGGCGAGCAGATCGTCCTCGTCGATATCTGACTTGTTGCCGAGGCCGACGATCGCGGAGACGCCCATCTTCGCCGAGCGCGAGAAGCCGATGATCGCCATGCCGATGCCGCCGGACTGGGATGACAGCGCCGCATGGCCCTTGACGTCGTAGGCGGTGCAGAACGTGGCGCAGAGGTTCGCCCACGTATAGTAGAAGCCATAGATGTTCGGGCCCATCAGGCGGACATTGTACTTCCTGCCGACCTCGACGATTTCGGCCTGCAGTTCAGGGGAGCCCGCTTCGGCAAAGCCCGACGGAATCAGCACGGCGCCGGGAATTTTCTTCTCGCCGCATTCGGCGAGCGCGCCGGCGACGAACTTGGCGGGGATCGCAAACACCGCGGTGTCGATCACGCCGGGCACGTCCTTGACGCTCTTGTAGGCCTTGTAGCCGAGGATGTCGGCAGCCTTGGGGTGGATCGGGTAGATCTCGCCCTTGTAGCCGCCGTTGATCAGGTTCTTCATCACGGAGTTGCCGATCTTGCCGTCCTCGGCGGAGGCGCCGATCACGGCGACGGCCTTGGGCTGCATGATGCGATTCATCGCCGTCACGATCTCTTCGGTCGGACGCGGCGCCGGGCGCGGCTTGTAGTCGAAGTGGACGACGATGCGCACGTCGGCGGCAATCGCGTCCTTCTTGGTGGCGAATACCGGGTTGAGGTCGAGCTCGACGATTTCGGGGAAATCGCTGACGAGCTGCGAGACCTTGACGATGACGTCGGCCAGCGCATCGCGGTTGACCGGATCGCCGCCGCGCACGCCCTTCAGCATGTCGTGGGCCTGGACGCCGTCGAGCATCGACAGCGCGTCTTCCTTCGTCGCGGGCGCGAGACGGAAGGTGATGTCCTTCAATACTTCGACCAGCACGCCGCCGAGGCCGAACGCCACCAGCTTGCCGAACGAGCCGTCGGTGATGGAACCGACGATGACCTCGGTGCCGCCGGCCAGCATCTGCTGCACCTGCACACCCTCGATCCTGGCATCGGCCTTGTACTTCTTGGCATTGGCGAGAATGGTCTCGTAAGCCTTTTCGGCATCGGCCGCGGTCTTGAGGCCGACCACAACGCCGCCCGCCTCCGTCTTGTGGAGAATGTCGGGCGAGACGATCTTCATCACGACCGGAAAGCCCATGCCCGTTGCGAGTTTGGACGCATCAGCGGCAGATTTGGCCACGCCTTCCTTCGGAACCGGGATGCCATAGGCATCGCACACCAGCTTGCCTTCCGGCGCGGTGAGGCTGGTGCGCTTCTCGGCCTTCACCGTGTCGAGCACCCGGCGGACAGCCTCGTGGGCACCCGGCTCGGCGATCTTGCGGGCCGCATCTGCAGAATTTGACATTGGCTTCCTCCTGGGGCTAATTTTATGGCATTTGGTATGCCAGAGATTGGATTGTCAAGACAAACTATCGCGCAGAAACAGCGAAAACTCGAGCATCTTGACATTCTGGTATTTGGTATGCCAAAAATATTCGGGCATTTCTTCTGCTAAGAAGACCTCTCCAAAACAGGGAGGAGACGAGTCGTGCCCGCACGTAAACAAACCAAGGCGCCGCCTGTCATGGCCGAAGCAGATATTGCAATCGTCCGGATTGCCCCTGAGACGAGCTTCAAGAACAAGGCCTATGAGGCCTTGAAGGAAGCCATTCTCAAGATGGATATCTATGCGACGCCCGAGCCGGTGATGCTCGACGAGCGCGCGTTGTCCGAACGTCTCGGCGTCAGCCGCACCCCCATTCGCGAAGCCATCGCGATGCTGGAGCAGGACGGCTTCGTCAAAACCGTGCCGCGCCGTGGCATCGTCGTGGTCCGCCGCACCAAGGCCGAGATCGTCGACATGATCCGCGCCTGGGCCGCGCTCGAGAGCATGGCCGCGCGCCTGATCACCACCACCGCGCGCAAGAAGGACATCACGGCGCTGCGCGACTTCTTCAAGGATTTTGGCAAGGACCGCCTGCCGCAGGACCATGTCGAAGAGTACTCCAAGGCCAATATCGCCTTCCACCAGGCGCTGATCTCGCTTTCGGAGTCGCAGGTGCTGGTGGATATGACCAACGATATCCTTTTGCACGTGCGCGGCTACCGCCAATTGACCATCGGGCGGAAGGACCGCACCGCGACCTCGCTGCCCGAGCATCTCGGCATCATCGAAGCGCTGGAAGCACGCGACACCGAACTTGCCGAAAAGCTCGCGCGCGACCACACGCTCGGACTTGCCACCTACGTCGAGACGCACGGGCAGGAACTGTTCACTTAAGGCACGCAACTTCGCACCAGAAGACGACCAAAAATCGTCCAAAACCACACGATCAGGGAGATGAAGCCCATGCTGAATACCGCGACCAAGTCCGAAGCACCGGGCACCGAGCAAGAGCTGACCGATGGCTTTCATCTCGTCATCGATGCGCTCAAGCTCAACGGCATCAACACCATCTATAATGTGCCGGGTATCCCGATCACGGATTTGGGCCGCATGGCGCAGGCCGCCGGCATCCGCGTCATCTCCTTCCGTCACGAGCAGAACGCCGGCTACGCCGCGGGCATCGCCGGCTTCCTGACCAGGAAGCCCGGCGTGTGTCTCACCGTTTCGGCGCCGGGTTTTCTCAACGGCCTGACCGCGCTGGCCCACGCCACCACCAACTGCTACCCGATGATCCTGATCTCGGGCTCCTCCGAGCGCGAGATCGTCGACCTGCAGCAGGGTGACTATGAAGAGATGGACCAACTCGCGATCGCAAAGCCGCTGTGCAAGGCGGCCTATCGCGTGCTGCACGCCCAGGACATCGGCATCGGTCTCGCACGCGCGATCCGCGCCGCCGTCTCCGGACGTCCGGGCGGCGTCTATCTCGACTTGCCGGCAAAACTGTTCGGCCAGGTGATGGATGCGGCCGCCGGCGAGCGGTCGCTGGTCAAGGTGATCGATGCGGCTCCGTCGCAGATTCCCGCCCCCGCCTCCGTCAAGCGCGCGCTCGACGTGCTCAAGGCTGCCAAGCGCCCGCTGATCATTCTCGGCAAGGGCGCGGCCTATGCGCAGGCCGATGAGGAAATAAAGAATTTCGTCGAGAAGAGCGGCGTGCCGTTCCTGCCGATGAGCATGGCCAAGGGCCTGTTGCCCGACACCCATCCGCAATGCGCAGGCGCTGCCCGCTCCACGGTGCTGAAAGAGTCCGACGTCGTGATGCTGATTGGCGCCCGGCTCAACTGGCTGCTCTCGCACGGCAAGGGCAAGACCTGGGGTGACGCGCCGAAGAAGTTCATCCAGGTCGACATCGAGCCGAAGGAAATGGATTCCAACGTCGAGATATCAGCGCCCGTGGTCGGCGATATCGGCTCCTGCGTCTCCGCCTTCGTGCAGGCGATGGGCGCTGGCTGGACCGCCCCGTCCGCCGACTGGACCAAGGCGGTATCATCGAAGCGCGAAGAGAACGTCGCCAAGATGGCGCCGAAGCTGATGAACAACAAGTCGCCGATGGATTATCACGGCGCGCTCGGCGTGCTGAGGAACGTCATCAAGGAGCGTCCCGACGCCATCCTGGTCAACGAAGGTGCCAACACGCTCGACCTCGCCCGCGGCGTGATCGACATGTACAAGCCGCGCAAGCGCCTCGACGTCGGCACCTGGGGCGTGATGGGCATCGGCATGGGTCAGGCGATTGGCGCCGCGCTCGAGACCGGCCATCCCGTGCTCGCGGTCGAGGGCGACAGCGCGTTCGGCTTCTCCGGCATGGAGATCGAGACGATCTGCCGCTACAATCTGCCGATCTGCGTCGTCATCTTCAACAATGACGGCATCTATCGCGGCACCGACGTCAACAAGGCGAACTCCGATCCGGCAACGACCGTGTTCGTGAAGGGCGCGCGCTACGACAAGATGATGGAGGCTTTCGGCGGCGTCGGCGTCAACGCCACCTCACCGGACGAACTCAAGCGCGCCGTCAACGAGGCGATGGATTCCGGTAAGCCGACGCTGATCAATGCCGTGATCGACCCGGCCGCCGGTTCGGAAAGCGGCCGCATCGGCAACCTCAACCCGCAAAGCGTTCTGAAAAAGAAATAGCTGACTTCAACCCATTTCATCCTGCACACGCAGGGCAGACAGACACAGTACGGAGCAAACACGATGACAAAGGCGCTTACGGGCGTTCGCATTCTCGATTTCACCCACGTCCAGTCGGGTCCGACCTGCACGCAACTGCTGGCCTGGTTCGGCGCAGACGTGATCAAGGTCGAGCGCCCGGGCGTCGGCGACATCACCCGCGGCCAGTTGCAGGACATCCCGAACGTGGACAGCCTGTATTTCACCATGCTGAACCACAACAAGCGCTCGATCACGCTGGACACCAAGAACCCGAAGGGCAAGGAAGTCCTCACCGAACTGATCAAGAAGTGCGACGTGCTGGTGGAGAATTTCGGCCCCGGCGTGCTCGACCGCATGGGCTTCCCCTGGGAGAAGATCCAGGCCATCAACCCGAAGATGATCGTGGCCTCGATCAAGGGCTTTGGCCCCGGCCCGTATGAAGACTGCAAGGTCTATGAGAACGTCGCGCAGTGCACCGGCGGCGCCGCCTCGACCACCGGCTTCCGCGACGGTTTGCCGCTGGTCACCGGCGCGCAGATCGGCGACAGCGGCACCGGCCTGCACCTGGCGCTCGGCATTGTCACCGCGCTCTATCATCGTACCCACTCCGGCAGGGGCCAGCGCGTCACCGCGGCGATGCAGGACGGCGTGCTCAACCTCGCCCGCGTCAAGCTGCGCGACCAGCAGCGCCTCGCCCACGGCCCGCTCAAGGAATACAGCCAGTTCGGCGAAGGCATTCCGTTCGGCGATGCCGTGCCGCGGGCCGGCAACGACTCCGGCGGCGGCCAGCCCGGCCGTATCCTGAAGTGCAAGGGCTGGGAGACCGATCCGAACGCCTACATCTACTTCATCACCCAGGCGCCGGTCTGGGAGAAGATCTGCGACGTGATCGGCGAGCCGACCTGGAAGACCGATCCGAACTACGCCAAGCCGGCGGCCCGCCTGCCGCGGCTGAACGAGATCTTCGCCCGCATCGAGCAGTGGACGATGACCAAGACCAAGTTCGAGGCGATGGAGATCCTCAACAAGGACGACATCCCCTGCGGGCCGATCCTGTCGATGAAGGAAATCGCGGAAGACCAGTCGCTGCGCGCCACCGGCACCGTGGTCGAGGTCGATCACCCGACCCGCGGCAAATACGTCTCGGTCGGCAACCCGATCAAGCTGTCGGATAGCCCGAGCGATGTAACCCGCTCGCCCCTGCTCGGCGAGCACACCGACGAGATCCTGCGCCAGGTACTGGGCTTCACTGACCACCAGGTCGCCGACATCCACGATTCCGGCGCCCTCGATCCGCCGCGCAAGCAGGCGGCCGAATAAGCCCCGCTGTACCCAGAATGCAAAGGCCGCCGGGTTCCGGCGGCCTTTTTGTTAGGGCGAGAGGAAGTCAGGTTCAATCGGTTCGACGGCCGCCCCGCGGCACCTCTCCCGCTCGCGGTGAGGCTGCATCGAAGATGCGGCCCCCTGACTTTCCCCATTGATCATATCCCTTTGCAGGACTGGCGGCTTTACGTCGCAGAGGCGGACATGAGGCTTTGCTGCATTGGGCGCGCCTCTGGAACGGTCGTCTGATCCATCCTACACTGGTCGTCAGGTGGAGCGGCCATGGAGCAAGAGCGACCACGGCGAGGACGAAGACTGGCGGCCATAGTGGCCGCCGACGTAGCCGGCTATTCCCGGCTCATGCACGATGACGAAGAAGGCACGCATGCACGCCTTACCGCCCTGCTGGCGAATGTCGTTGAGCCAGCGATTGCCGAACATGGCGGCCGCGTCGTCAAGTATACCGGCGACGGCTTTTTGGCCGAGTTTCCCAGCGCGGTCGAAGCGGTTCGCGCAGCCCGGCATTTTCAGGAGAATATTCGGGAGCGCACGTCCGGAGAGACGGAAGACCAACGCCTCGTCTTCCGTGTCGGCATTAACATTGGCGATGTGATCGTCGAGGCGCACGATATCTTCGGCGATGGCGTCAACATCGCCGCTCGGCTCGAGGGCATCGCGGAGCCGGGTGGCATCTGCATCTCGTCCTCGGCGTACGATCAGGTCCGGGGCAAGGTTGCGGCTGATTTCATCGATATGGGCGACCAAAACCTCAAGAACATCAGCTGTCCTATCCGGACCTACGCGATTGGCCCGAAAGCAAATGTTCGCCGAGTTGCCCCGGCGCCTTCTCTTCCCCGACTGTCGATCGTCGTTTTACCGTTCGCAAACATCGGCGGCGATCCCGAGCAAGAGTACTTCGTGGACGGCATGGCCGAAAGCCTGACCACGGACCTTTCGCGGATCAATGGCGCGTTCGTGATTGCGCGCAACACCGCATTTACGTTCAAAGGCAAAGTCGTGGACGTAAAGAGACTGGGACGCGAACTGAATGTCCGCTATGTGCTGGAGGGCTCGTTGCAACGGGGCAGCCAGCGGTTGCGCGTTAACGTGCAGTTGATCGACGCCGAAACCGGCAAGCACCTGTGGGCCGAGCGCTTTGATAAGCCTCTTGCCGACCTCTTTGACATGCAGGACGAAATCGTATCGAGGCTCGCCAACGCCTTAGATGCCGAACTCGTCGCGGCCGAAGCTCGGCGAGCCGAGCATTCAGCAAACCCGGACGTGATGGATCTGGTTTTCCAAGGCAGAGCATTGTGGAACCGCGGGTGGACACCCGAATACACGGCACGAGCGCGCGGCTTTTTCGAGCGAGCCTTGGTACTCGATCCCGAAAACATCGAAGCAATGGTCGGATTGGCATCGGTCGATGTTACGGAGGGAGCCGCCCTTTTGACCGACGACCCGTCAGAGCGCTTAGCGGCAGCCGAAGCAATCTCCACCAAGGCCCTGTCCCTTGCGCCGAACCACGCTGTAGCGCACATCACTCTGGGCACCGCCCTGATATGTACGAAACGCGTGGCCCAGGGCATCGCAGAGTTCGAACATGCGTTGGCGCTGGACCGCAATTCAGCCCTCGCTCATGGCCTTATCGGGTGGGCAAAAAATCTTCTTGGTCGCAGTGCGGAGACCGAAACTCACATTATTGAGGCGCTTCGCCTTTCTCCTCGTGACACTCATGCCCACCAGTGGCTCGTATGGGTCGGCTTCGCCAAGGTGGTGCTCAACGCCGACACAGAAGCAGTAGCGTGGATGCGCCGGGGTCTTGAGGCAAACCGGAATTACCCCACCGCGCATTTCCATCTCGCGGCTGTTCTCGCGCGGCGCGGGGAGATAGATGAGGCGCGAGCGGCCGTGATAGCCGGACTTGGGCTCGATCCAAATTTTACAATGCGTCGCTGGCGCGCGGGCAACATGTGGAGCGACAATCCGGCTTACCTTGCCGGGCGCGAACGTCAGTGCGAGGGCATGCGGTTGGCGGGGGTGCCGGAGGGCTGATGCCCGCTGCCGGTCCAATCGCGGCAACCCGATCAAATCGTCGGACAGTGTGAGCGAGGTGACCCGCTCGCCTTGCTCGGCGAGCACAGCAACGAGATCCTGCGCCAGATGCTCGGCTTCTCGGACCATCAAGTCGCCGACATCCACGATTCCGGCGCCCTCGATCCGCCGCGCAAGCGGGCGGCGGAATAAGCGACACCGCCTTGAGTGAGACGAAAGGGCCGCCCGACGAGGCGGCCCTTTTTGCATGGCAATGCCGCGCGGTCGCGGCTCTCACCAAAAAATTGAAAAACAACCCCATGCAAAGTAGCAAGCCCGCCTTGTCGTCTGACATACCAAGGCCGCTGGGTTCCGGCTGCCTTTTCGGTCTGGAATGCCAAATCCGTTAATTTTGCTGCAATGCAACCAGCCAATTGCTGCCATGCAAACAAGAGCGTTGTACGTGGCATCTGGTATACATATTTTCTCCCCAGACACGAAGCGGAGCCGCTCCGCTGCTTCAGAAAGGGGACACACATGTCCAAGACTGCCGCCATCGGCCTCCGGCCCTCCAGTTCCCTGCTCGGCCGCCTGATGGCTTTGATCGACCGCCTGCTGACCCAGAGTGCCCGCATCGCCGTGCGCAATGGCGATCTCCCCTATTTCGGTCTCTGAGCCTGAAAACACAGGACTTGCGCGCGCCAGACGCGATCGGTTGAACGACGAGCCTTCGACGGCTTGAACAAATGGCCCCGGCTTCCGGGGCCATTTTTCGTTTTGCAACCCAAGTTCGGCTCCAACTGCCATCTGCGACAAATTGGCCGGGCCGACGATCCCCAGCATTATACAGTTGCTTCCTGGCATATCGCATACAAAGATGCCTTCCATAGCGTTCGGCTGAACAAGAGCGCTTTCGGGAGGGGTGGCCGTGCAGTCCAGAAGGACAGTCAGGTCGATGGGGCGAATGCCGCGAACGGATTTCGCGCGCCGCTTCCTGCTTTCCACAACTCTTCCCACGATTGGCCGAAAGGAGCGGATGCCGCTCCGAAAGGCCACGCCTACAATCCGACAATTCGAATTTTCAATCCTTGCATCGATGGAACCGTTGCGGTGTAGCGGTCTTGAGTGCGAGAACCCGCATGGGTGAATGACCAAGCCGGCAGCAGACCGGCGTAACGACAATTGGATGGGAGTGAAACAAATGAAGCATGCTGCACATACTGCGTTGGGGGTGCTCGCTGCGTTTTGCGCGTTCGGGATCCCGGCTCCTGCACTCGCCGCATGGGAGCCCGTGAGGCCCGTCGAATTCATCGTTCCCGCCGGCACCGGCGGCGGCGCCGACCAGATGGCGCGGACCATCCAGGGCATCGTCACCAAGCACAATCTGATGAAGCAGCCGCTGGTCGTCATCAACAAGTCGGGCGGCGCCGGCGGCGAAGGCTTCCTCGACGTCAAGACGTCGGCCGGCAATCCGCACAAGATCATCATCACGCTGTCCAACCTCTTCACCACCCCGCTCGCGACAGGCATTCCGTTCAACTGGAAGGATCTCACGCCGGTGGCCATGCTGGCGCTCGACGAGTTCGTGCTGTGGGTGAATGCGGAGAAGCCGTACAAGACCGCGAAGGACTACATCGACGCGGTGAAGGCCGCGCCGTCCGGCTCCATCAAGATGGGCGGCACCGGCTCGAAGCAGGAAGACCAGATCATCACCGTCGCGGTCGAGAAGACCACCGGCAGCAAGTTCACCTATATCCCCTACAAGGGCGGCGGTGAAGTGGCCGTTCAGTTGGTCGGCAACCACATCGATTCGTCCGTCAACAATCCGATCGAGGCGGTCGCGCAGTGGCGCGGCGGCAAGCTGCGTCCGCTCTGCGTGTTCGACGGACATGCGATGAACTATGACGAGCAGATCGCGGACGGCAAGAGCTGGAAGGACATCCCGACCTGCAAGTCGCAGGGCCTCGACATGGAATATCTGATGCTGCGCGGCATCTTCATGTCGCCGAAAGCGACCAAGGACCAGGTCGAATATTATGTCGAGCTGTTCAAGAAGGTCCGCGCCACGCCGGAGTGGCAGGACTTCATGAAGAGCGGTGCGTTCAACACGACTTTCCTGACCGGGGCCGATTACGCCAAGTGGGTCGAAGCCGAGGAGAAGCGTCACGAGACGTTGATGAAGGACGCGGGCTTCCTCGCTGGCGCAGGAAACTGACTGAACGATCGGCTCACGACGACCGCAGCACCGACGCCGGGCCTATCAGGCCCCAGGCCCGGCTTCGCATGGAGTTTTGATGACAACAGGCAGTTCCAGCAACGCCGGCCCCACCCACAAACTGGTGGAGGCAGGGGTCACGCTTCTGATCGCGCTCTTCGGCGTGATCGTCATCGCCGGCAGCCTGAAGGCAGGCATCAACTGGGGCGCAGAAGGCCCGCGCGCCGGCTTCTTTCCATTCTACATCGGAATCATCATCGTCGTATCCAGCGCGATCAATCTGTGGAACGGGCTTCACGAAGGCGATGACGGGCTGTTCGCGGAATGGGGACAGCTTCGCCAGGTCATGAGCGTCGTCGTTCCGACCGCGGTCTACGTCGGCGCCATGCCGTTCACCGGGCTGTATGTCGCCTCGATGGTCTTCATCGCATGGTTCATGCGGCGGCTGGGCAAATACCCCTGGCTGACCGTGCTGGCGGTCGCGATCGGCATGCCGGTCATCACCTATTTCATTTTCGAGCGCTGGTTCCTGGTCCCGCTTCCGAAGGGGCCGGTCGAAGAATGGCTCGGTCTGTAACTACTGGCAGCGGCAGGGATCGCGGGGATCACGGCGATGGAAGAACTCGTCAATCTTTTTCACGGCTTTGCGGTAGCGCTGCAGCCCTTCAACATCATGGTGATGCTCGTCGGCATTGTGCTCGGCGTCCTGATCGGCGTGCTGCCTGGACTGGGCGGCGCCAATGGCGTGGCGATCCTGTTGCCGCTGACCTTCAGCATGCCGCCGACGTCGGCCATCATCATGCTCTCCTGCATCTATTGGGGCGCGTTGTTCGGCGGCGCCATCACCTCGATTCTTTTCAACATACCGGGCGAGCCATGGTCGGTCGCGACGACGTTCGACGGCTATCCGATGGCGCAGAAGGGCAAGGCCGGCGAAGCCTTGACCGCGGCCTTCACCTCGTCCTTCGTGGGCGCCCTCTTCGCGGTGATCATGATCACGCTGGTCGCGCCGCTGGTCGCGAGCTTTGCGCTGCAATTCGGACCTGCGGAAAAATTCGCCGTCTATTTTCTGGCGTTCTGCAGTTTCGTCGGCCTCAGCAAGGAACCGCCGTTCAAGACCATCGCGGCGATGATGATGGGTTTTGCGCTGGCCGCGGTCGGTCTCGATTCCATCACCGGACAGTTGCGGCTGACCTTCGGCATTACCGAGCTGCTCAACGGCTTCGACTTCCTGATCGCCGTCATCGGGCTGTTCGGCATCGGCGAAATCCTGCTGACGATGGAGGAAGGGCTCGCCTTCCGCGGCGGCAGCGCAAAGATCAATCTTCGCGTGGTGCTGCAGACCTGGAAGGAGCTGCCGTCCTACTGGATCACCTCGCTGCGTTCCTGCGTGATCGGCTGCTGGATGGGCATCACGCCGGCGGGTGCGACGCCGGCATCCTTCATGAGCTACGGCATCGCCAAGCGCGTGGCCAGGAACGGCAACAATTTCGGCAAGGGCGAGATCGAGGGCGTGGTCGCGCCGGAAACCGCGGCGCATGCCGCCGGCACCGCGGCGCTGCTGCCGATGCTTTCGCTCGGCGTGCCGGGTTCACCGACCGCCGCCGTGCTGCTCGGCGGCCTCCTGATCTGGGGCCTGCAGCCCGGCCCGATGCTGTTCGTCGAACAGAAGGAATTCGTCTGGGGCCTGATCGCCTCGATGTATCTCGGCAATCTCGTCGGCCTGCTCGTCGTGCTGACCTGCGTGCCGATCTTCGCGGCGATCCTGCGCGTGCCCTTCAGCATCATCGCGCCGCTGATTCTCGTGCTGTGCGCGATCGGCGCCTATTCGGTGCACAGTTCGACATTCGACGTGGTGCTGATGCTGGTGTTCGGCGTGATCGGCTACCTGCTCAAGAAGTGCAACTACCCGCTCGCCCCGCTGGTGCTCGCCATCGTGCTCGGCGACAAGGCGGAAGAGGCCTTCAGGCAGTCGCTGCTGGGATCCCAGGGATCGCTCGGCATCTTCTTCTCCAACACGCTGGTCAGCACGATCATGATCCTGGGATTGATTGCGCTGTTCTGGTCGGTGATCCAGCAGGGTTATTCGCGTCTGCGAGGCGCCCACGCCTGAGGCGGTCCGTTAATGATGTAAAATCAAACACTTTCCCGCTTCGAAGAAGGGCCGCGCAACGTTTGCGCGGCCCTTTTCCTTCGCGCCTGCAGATCTCGCGGACGCAGACGATTTGTGATAACTCGGCAAGATTCCGCTTGTCTACTGGCATTACATATACCAAACTCCACGCTTGAGCTGTCGGCAAACAGATAGAACAGCCTTTGGAGGGAAGATGACTGACACTGTGCACGGAGCGGCAGCCCCAGTGGCGGCCCGCGTCAGCGATACCTATCGCTGGACGCAACTGGCCATCGGCGTGCTCGCGATGGTGATGATCGCCAATTACCAATACGGCTGGACTTTCTTCGTCCCCGACATCCAGAAAAAATTCGGATGGGATCGCGCCTCGATCCAGTGGGCCTTCACGTTGTTCGTGCTGTTCGAGACCTGGCTGGTGCCGGTCGAAGGATGGTTCGTCGATAAATACGGCCCGCGCGTCGTCGTCCTGGTCGGCGGCATCCTCTGCGCCGTCGGATGGGCCATCAATGCCCAGGCGACATCGCTCAACGGCTTCTATCTCGGCATGATCATCGCAGGAATCGGCGCCGGTGGCGTCTACGGCACCTGCGTCGGCAATGCGCTGAAATGGTTTCCCGACAAGCGCGGCCTCGCCGCCGGCATCACCGCCGCCGGTTTCGGCGCCGGCTCCGCGCTCACGGTCGCGCCGATCCAGGCGATGATCAAGGATTCCGGCTTCCAGACCACCTTCCTCTATTTCGGTCTCGGGCAAGGCATCGTCATCGTGCTGCTGTCGTTCTTCCTGTTCGCGCCGAAATCGGGCCAGGTGCCCGCTGTGACCCAGAACGCCAACATCATCCAGAGCCGGCGCAATTTTCAGCCGACCGAGGTGATCCGTCAGCCGATCTTCTGGCTGATGTATTTCATGTTCGTGATCGTCGGCGCCGGCGGATTGATGGTCACCGCCAACCTCAAGCCGATCGCCGTCGACTGGAAGGTCGATGCCGTCCCGGTCACGCTGATCGGGATGACAATGACCGCGGTGACGTTCGCAGCCACCATCGATCGCGTCCTCAACGGCCTGACCCGCCCGTTCTTCGGCTGGATCTCGGACATGATCGGCCGCGAGAACACCATGTTCATCGCGTTCGGCATGGAAGGCGTCGGCATCTGGGGCCTTTACATGCTGGGCCACGATCCCGTGTGGTTCGTGTTGCTGTCGGGCTTCGTGTTCTTCGCCTGGGGCGAGATCTACTCGCTCTTCCCCTCGACCTGCACCGATACCTTCGGCGCGAAGTTCGCGACCACCAATGCCGGCCTGCTCTACACGGCAAAGGGCACCGCGGCGCTGCTGGTGCCGGTTGCCAACTACATGCAGCAGTCTTCGGGAACGTGGGACAGCGTGTTCATCGTCGCGGCCGGCGCGAATATCCTGGCCTCGCTGCTGGCGATCGCGGTGCTCAAGCCCTGGCGCAAGGTGGTGGTCGGGAAGTCACAATTGGCGGCCTGACCCACAAATCACGCATCGAAAGACACGCGCTCATCCCTCGGGGTGGGCGCGTTTTCTTTTACGCAACTGGTATACCTGATCGGATTTATGATCGTTGGATTCCGCATCCCTACTCCCGACATGTCCCGGGCGCGAGGTCAGAAACGTCAGTAATACTGCCGGTTTATCTCCATTTTTTCCGACAGATTTGATCTGACGTGTTGACATATGGCATTATGTATACCAGACTTGCGCTTAATAATTCACCCCAAGGAGGTTGCCATGCAAGTCGGAGATATCCTGCGCAAGAAAGCCGCCCGTGTCGCAACGGTTCGCATGAACGAGACCGTCGCCATTGCCGCGCAACTGATGCGCTCCGGCAATATCAGCGCGCTGGTCGTCAAGGACGTTGTCCGCACCGAGGGCAACACGCCGGTGGGCATGTTCACCGAGCGCGACGTGGTGCGCGCGATTGCGCAATATGGCGCGGCCGGCGCCAACCTGAAGGTCTCGCAGTTCGTCTCCGTGCAGCAGCTCATCTCCTGCAAGCCATCAGATACGCTCGAGCAGGTTCGTCGCGTGATGAACCGCGAGCACATCCGCCACCTCCCCGTCATCGACAATTACAGCCTGATCGGCGTCGTCAGCATGCGCGATATTTCCACCGCATTCGATGAAGAGGCCACCGCGAAAGAGACCGTGTACGCCGCCTGAGCGGTCGCCTCGAACGCCGCCGGCTCCGGGGAGCGCGCCCGGGCCGGACGGCATCGCTCCGCATATTCAATTTAATTCCTGTCGCAAAGCAGGCGCTCGCAACTGCGCCGGCGCGATGACGCGCGCCGGACAACATCATCTGTGGGAGGGCGCATGGCGCGTAACATTCTGATCCTTGGAGCCTCGTATGGCTCACTGCTGGCGACAAAGCTCCTGATGGCGGGTCACAACGTGACCCTGGTTTGCCGCAGGCAGACGGCAGAGCTCATCAATCGCGACGGCACCGAGGTTCGCATCAAGCTGCGCGACGAGGCGACCCACCGGCCGATCTTCTCGCGCGGCCTGCCCGGAATCCTCGACGCGGTCGAGCCCGCCGACGTCGATCCTTTCCGCTACGATCTGGTTGGTCTCGCGATGCAGGAACCGCAATACGCCGCCCCCACGATGCGGCTTCTGCTGATCAAGATCGCCGAGGCGAAGCTGCCGTGCCTTTCGATCATGAACATGCCGCCTTTGCCCTATCTCAAGCGGATTCCGGCGCTGGCGGAAATGGATCTGGAGAAGGCCTACACCAACGCCGCGGTATGGGATCGCTTCGAGCCGGGCCTGGTGTCGCTCTGCTCGCCTGATCCGCAGGCCTTCCGTCCGCCGGAGGAAGCGGCGAATGTTCTTCACGTCGGCCTGCCGACAAACTTCAAGGCCGCGTCGTTTGCCGACGGGAAGCACAATCTGCTGCTTCGGGAACTGGAAGCCGACATCGATGCGGTGAAGCTGGATGGACAGGACGTTCCGGTAAAGCTCAAGGTGTTCGATTCGATGTTCGTCCCGCTGGCGAAATGGTCGATGCTGCTGACGGGCAATTACCGCTGCATCACCCCGCACGAGCCGCGCTCGATCCGCGACGCCGTGCATGGCGACATCCATCTCTCGCAGTCGATCTATGACCATGTCGATGCCCTCGCCCAGCGACTCGGCGCCGATCCCGGGGACCAGGTGCCTTTCGAGAAATACGCCAAGGCGGCCGAAAGCCTGCTCAGGCCCTCCTCGGCAGCCCGGGCGGTCGCCGGCGGCGCGACGTTCATCGAGCGCGTCGACCTGCTGGTGAAGCTGATCTCGCATCAGCTCGGCGTACCCAATGCCGAGATCGACCGCACGGTCCGGATCGTCAATCAGAGGCTGAACGAGAGCGTCGAGGCTATATCGGCCTAAAGCCACCACCGGCATCACCGCGCCCGGCGCGGTGATCGAGCGCCCCTCTCCTGTGACGGCAAGTCAACGGGCCACTATCATTCCAACATTCCGGCGAGGCGATAGGCTTCTTCTAACCTCGCAACGTCCTGATCTTTCCACCGAGATCGCTTCCGTGTCGCGGACACGCGATCACATGGAGAGAGCACAGCAACTTGCTGCCACAGCTTTTGTGCAGCTTCTGTGTCGCCCAACATTGCATGACAAGCCATCGTTATGCGCAGGCCCTGCACATAAGTTGGGTGATGACACAACACATCGGCAGCGCACCTAAGCGCCTCCTCATAGTTCCCAAGAAAGAAGTGAGCGAAAGCCAGCCCTTCGTGTGCGAAAATGATGCGGACATCCAGCGGGCTTAGTCTCAATGCGCGCTGATGGTAGTCAATTGCTGTTCTGTGGTCGCCCAAAATCGATTTGGTCCATCCACCCCACATCCATCCCGACATCCCGTTAGGATCGAGGCGAATTGCTTCATCCAAAAGACTGTCGGCCAGTTCGACTTCATCGCTGTTAAACGTCAGAACAAGTGCTGATCGCGCCAATACCAACGCGTCTTGCCTCCCCAGACGTAAAGCGGTTTTGGCGTACGTGATGGCTAGAGATTTGTCGGCTTCTGGATCGGCACTCCACCCCCAGGCTTTGCGAGTGCTCATCGTCACCGCCAGTGCTGCGTTAGCAAGCGCAAACTGCGGGTCCAACACAATAGCCAGCTCGTAGAGATCAACTGCTCGATCCGTGGCGTCCTTTGTATATTCGAAATGCGCGGCCTCCGCGCGCAGATAGTAGTCGTACGCATCGAGATTGTCGGTGGGCTTTCGTTTGGCACGTTCCATTTCAGCTTGGCTCACGCTAGGGGCGATTGCGCCAACCACGCTGGAAGCTACTTGATCCTGCAGCTCAAAGACGTCCTCCAGTGCTCCGTCATACCTGTCAGCCCAGAGATGCATGCCGGAAGCCGCATCTATCAACTGACCCGTTATTCTGACGCGACTCCCGGATTTCCGGACGCTCCCCTCGAGAATGTATCGAACACCTAAATCCCGAGCCACTTGCTTGATCTCGACAGACCTGCCCCTGAACGCGAAACTGGAGTTCCGGGCAATGACAAAAAGCTGCTTGTTTCGAGAAAGCGCCGTAACGATTTCCTCCACCATCCCGTCCGCAAAATACTCCTGCTCGGGATCGCCGCTCATGTTCTCGAACGGCAGTACGGCGATAGAGGGCTTATCGGGAAGCGCGAGCGTCAGTTTTTCCGATTCTACCCTGTGGCCAGGGACTGCCGGGCTTTTTCTCCCCTCTTCCCGTACCGGCCCAATGAAACGGAACCCCTTCCGCGGCAATGTCTTGATGAGGCGCTGCTCCTCGCCAGAATCGCCGAGCGTGCTCCGGACAACATTGAGGCGGGTCGTCAGCGCAGCATCCGAGACGAAGCGCCCATTCCAGATGGCGTCGATGAGATTATCTTTGCTGACGACACGTTCTCGATTGCTGATCAGGTAGTCCAGCAAGTCGAATACCTGCGGCGCGACGGCAACGATGTCCGCCCCGCGATGCAGTTCACGCGTTTCGGTATCAAGCGTGTAATCCTCGAAGAGATAGCGCAAATTGCCATTCCTTCTCGGGGTCACCTCTTAAACCCGCTGGAAGCGAAAGAATAAGCTGCCGGTAAGGGAAATGTAAGCCTCCGGTTAAGCGCGCCGACGCATCTTGCGGCAACCTTGCCTGGTGAAACAGTCCTGACAGGACACCGCCATGAGCACGATCCACGCGACCACCGAGCTGGGACCGGCAACCGCAAAGCGGCAGGTTTACAGTCCTTTCGAAACATATTGGAATGCACTTCTGGAGTGGCGCAGCCGTGATAAGGTGCGTACCCGATTGTGCCACCTGACCGACAGCGAGCTTGCGGACATCGGTATCTCGCGCGGCGACATCGACTACGTTGCATCGCACCGAGATACAGACCCGCGAAGCATCCTATCCGGCAGGTGAACGTCTGTTGCCTCCCCGGGGCGGCGTATCCCGCGACAGCAATCAGTTGGAACGGACGTGCGGGGTTGAGCTTCACACCTCGCGCAAGGCCGCTGCGGGTCAATAACTGTAGCGGCGATGCTTTTTTGGCTTTGGCGAAGCCGCCGGCGCCCGAGCGTTGGCATCGAGCGATGTCGACGCCACCGGCGTCGCACCCTTGATTCCTTCGCGTCCTATTTCGCGTCGCGGCCAGGCAAAATCGTCGGCGCGACCGGCGGGTGCCGACAAAGGCTCCCCTTTGATCAAGAACCGCGCTGCCTGCGCGTCGATCGTCACCGACCGCGACCCGGGACCACCGAGCAATTGATCCGTACCGACAGAAGAGGCCACCAGGGGAAGGATCGGCCCGGCGAGCGGACGCGGCTCCGGCTGATCCGGCCGCGCGCTCGCGTCGGGGGTTGCCGGTTCGGTGGGCAGCACGATCGGCGCGGAACGCGCGGCCAACAGCCGGTTGAGTTCGCGCTCGACATAATGCGCCAGCTTGAGCGCGCCGGCCTTGGTGAAGTACACGCCATCGGAGGAGCGCAGCCGGCGGATCTGGCCTTCGAAATCGGGACCTTGCTGCAAGAACTGCCCGGCTTCATCGACAAATCCGTCCCAGACATCGACATAGGCGATGCCCGCCTTGCCGGCCGAATCGCGATAGAGCGTATCCAGAAACGCCGTGTCGGCGGTCGCCTTGGCACCACGTACCGCCGGCAGACCCACCCACAGCACCGGCACCCCCTTGGCCTTGAGTATGCCGATCATCTCGTCGATCTTTTCTCTGTAGAGTTCGACCCAGCGTTTGTCACGAAACTCATGGAGCCCCCTCGGCGAGCCCGCGCTCTTTTCCGATTCCATGACCCGCCGCACATCATTGTCGTCGGCTGAATCTTCCGGCGGCAATTCGGGATCCGCCGCCTTGGATGCGCCATCCAGCTTCGCCGCAGGTTTTTCGCCCGAAGGCTTGCCGTCGGGCTTGGCCTTGGCGTCCTTCTTGTCCCCCGATCTTTTGTCGGATTTATCGGCTGCCAGCTCGCGGATTGCGACGCGGTCGTCAAGCCCAAGCATGACGACAATGGCGTCCGCTTTTTCGGTGGCGAGAATGCCTTTGGCAGCGGCGGCCCAATCGGCCGGATTGCCCTTCGGCTGATACTGGATCAGGCCGGAGGCCGTCTTGTGCTTGCGGATCACACCTATCTCAGGCTGATCGGCATAGACGTCCTCAAGCCCGTAGGCGAGCCAGTCCGCCATGGAGTCGCCGAGCACAACAATTTGGCGCTCGGCTACGGCGTTCCGCTTCTCGGGCGGCGGTGCCCTGGAAAAATCCTCGCGCGCCGCCTGGGTCGCTTGCCGCCTGTGCGAACGGGGCGGCGGCGCGTATTGCTGCTGGTACGGCGCAAACATGTCGTTGCCAAACCAGCCGCCCCCCCGTTGTTGGTTGCCAAACCAGCCGCCGCGTTGCGGTTGCGGTCGCTGCTGAAATCCACCGTAATTGAAAAACTGTGCAGAGGTAGGTCCCGCCATGCCCAGCACCAACCCCACCGCAACGGCCAACGCCGTCAGCCGACCACGCTCGGTAAAGATGCTTTTCTTTTTTGATTCCTTTGGCATGCGTCTGGACCACACACATGCAGAGCTTGGTTCCCTTAGACTAGCACAATCGCGCTATGGTAGGTCTCAGTTTACCGTGAAGCCTCCACTACGAATCAACAAGCAACAGCCCATATTCGCTTCGTGGCCGAAAGCGTCGCTTTGGCATGTCCGCAGCACGCCGGCAGCTTCGCAATGCCGGACGCCATTCGGAATTGTTCGCACTGCGGAACAAGTCCCCGCTTTTGCATGATGGCGTTGCCCTGACGCCCGTCTGCCCCCGTGGACTTTTGCGGGGGGTGACGGCATCCTGCCTCTCGAAATCTCACAACATGGCGTGCGCGGGTGCTTGCGGCCGTGCCGGGGGAAACAGAGGGCAGACATGATCAAGACGCGATTCACCGAGCTCGTCGGCGTCGAGCACCCGATCGTCCAGGGCGGCATGCAATGGGTCGGCCGCGCCGAGCTGGTGGCAGCGGTCGCCAATGCCGGCGCGCTCGGGCTGATCACCGCGCTGACGCAGCCGACGCCGGAAGATCTGACCAGGGAAATCGCGCGCTGCCGCGACCAGACCGACAAGCCGTTCGGCGTCAACCTGACCATCCTTCCCGCGATCAAGCCGCCGCCCTACGCCGAATACCGCCAGGCCATCATCGAGGCCGGCATCAAGATCGTCGAGACCGCCGGCAACAAGCCGCAGGAACACGTCACCGAATTCAAGAAGCACGGCATCAAGGTCATCCACAAATGCACCAGCGTCCGCCACGCGCTGTCGGCGGAACGAATGGGCGTCGACGCCATCTCGATCGACGGATTCGAGTGCGCCGGCCATCCCGGCGAGGATGACACCCCTGGCCTGATCCTGATCCCCGCCGCCGCCGACAAGGTCAAGATACCGATGATCGCCTCGGGCGGTTTCGGCGACGGCCGCGGCCTGGTTGCCGCGCTTGCGCTCGGCGCCGAGGGCATCAACATGGGCACGCGCTTCATGTGCACCAGGGAAAGCCCGATCCATCAGCTCGTGAAGGAGCGCATCGTCGCCAATGACGAGCGCGAGACCGAGCTGATCTTCCGCACCATGCGCAACACCTCCCGCGTCGCCAGGAACACGATCTCGACCAAGGTGGTGGCGATGGAGAAGGAAGGCGCAAAATTCGAGGACGTGCGCGAGCTCGTTGCCGGCGCCCGCGGCAAGATGGTCTATGCAACCGGCGATGCCGACGAGGGCATCTGGTCCGCCGGCCAGGTCCAGGGCCTGATCCACGACATCCCGACCTGCGCCGAACTGGTGTCGCGCATCGTGCGCGATGCCGAAGCGATCATCGCCGAACGGCTCGGAGGCATGACCTCGGGCGCGCAGCGCCAGGCCGCCGAGTAACCAGCTTTCGCAAGCCGAGAGGCCGCCCCCGTGGCGGCCTTTCGGCGAAAAACGAGAAGAGCCCATGAAAGCCTATGTCTACGGCGCCAGCGGCGCTGCAATCACCGATGTCGCCAAGCCAACCCCGAAGGGCACGCAGGTGCTGGTCAAGGTCCAGGCTTGCGGCCTCAACCGCGCCGACCTCGGCATGACCAAGGGCCACGCGCATGGCTCGGCCGGCGGCGTCGGCACCGTACTCGGCATGGAATGGGCCGGCGAAGTCGCCGAGCTCGGGCCCGACGCGAGGGGCGTCAGGGTCGGCGACAAGATCATGGGCTCGGGCGGCGCGGCGTTTGCCGAGTACACCCTGGCCGACGATCGCAGGCTGTTCCGGGCTCCCTCGAACATGAATTTCGAGGAGGCCTGCACCCTGCCCGTCGCCATCACGACCATGCACAACGCGGTCGTGACCAACGGCGCGCTGCAGCCGGGCCAGACCGTGCTGATCCAGGGCGCCAGTTCCGGCGTCGGGCTGATGGCGATGCAGATCGCGAAGTTCAAGGGCGCCAGGCTCGTGATCGGCTCCTCGACGGACGCGATGCGCCGCGGCCGCCTGAAGGAATTCGGCGCCGATCTCGCGGTCGATTCCAGCGATCCCGGCTGGGTCGATCAGGTGCTGAAGGCGACGGGCGGCGAAGGCGTCGACCTGATCGTCGACCAGGTCTCGGGCCCGGTCGCCAACCAGAATCTGAAGGCCACCAAGGTCAAGGGCCGCATCGTCAATGTCGGCCGGCTCGGCGGCACCCATGGCGATTTCAATTTCGACCTGCACGCCGCCCGCCGCATCAATTATATCGGCGTCACCTTCCGTACCCGCACCATCGAGGAAGTCCGCGAGATCTTCGACGAAGTCCGGAAGGACATCTGGGGCGCGGTGGAATCGCGCAAGCTGCAATTGCCGATCGACAAGGTCTATCCGTTCGCCGAGATCGGCAAGGCGTTCGAGCACATGGAAGCCAACAAGCACCTCGGCAAGATCGTGGTGACGATGTAGCTCACCGCGCCTCTCCCACAAACGCCTGCCGCAACGCCGACAGCCGGTCGAGCGCGGCTTGCGGCAGCGGGCCGTTCTGAACCGCGGCGAGTGCGTCCTCGAACTGCTGCGGGGTTGCCATGCCGACGAGGATCGTGCCCATCGCCGGATGCGAGATCGCGAACCGCGTCGCGGCTTCGGTCAGGCTCGCGGCAAAGCCCCCCTCGATCAGCGGCGTCAGGCGGCGTGCGCGATCGACATCTCCCGCGTAGCTCATCGCCGATCCAATCGGCTCCGGCGCCGGTCCCGCGATCGGGTGGCGTTCGGCCGAGCCCGACAGCGCACCGCCGGCCAGCACGCGGATGCCGACGACGCCGACACCTTCCGCCTTCGTTGCATCGAACAGCCGCCCATAATCCTGCGCCGGATAGCTTTGCGGCAATGCATCGGCGGCGGACGGATTGAGCATGTTGTAGACCACCTGCGCGCTGTCGAAGGCGCCGGCGCTGATCACCTCGTGCAGCGCCGCGGTATCGCCGAGCGCGGTCAGGCCAAGAAAGCGGATCTTTCCCTGATCACGCAGGCGCTGGAACGCCGGCACCACCTGCTCGAGCACCTGCCGCACGCTCAGCGCCGGTCCGCCGCCTTCCCTCGTGACTGAATTGTGCAGATGAAGGATGTCGACCCGGTCGAGCCGGAGCCGCGAAAGGCTGCCTTCGAGCGATGCCGTTACCGCGCCCTCGATGCGACCGAGATCGCCGGGCTGCAGGCGGACCTTGGTGCCGACGACCGCGTCCGCCGGCTTCAGCTTCTGCAGGATGCGGCCGAGGTTCTTTTCCGATTCCCCATCGCCGTATAGCACCGCCGTATCGAAGTAGTTGACGCCGACGGCGAGCGCCCGCGCGACGGCGCGTTCCTGGTCGGCCGCCTCGCCGCGTACCATCAAGCCGCCAACGGCGCCGCAGCCGAAGCCCAGCACCGAGAGCCGCATTCCGGTGCGGCCAAAGGTCCGAAATTCCATCACATCACCTCCCGAACACGCGGAATTCTCAGCGAACCGGGCTCGGCATCGGGCGCTGCTGGTAGCGAAGCCAGATGACGGCAACGGTGGCAGCCAGCATCAGCAGCACGGAGAACCAGTTGAGCGGTTGCCAGCCCCAGCGCTCCTGCAGAAAGCCCGCCATGAAGCTCGACGTCGCGGTCGTGCTGAAAACCAAGAGGTCGTTGAGCGCCTGGGCCTTGCCGCGTTCGTTCGGACGATAGCAGGTGGTCACCAGCGTGGTCGCGCCGACGAACAGGAAATTCCAGCCGACGCCGTTGACGGTGAGCGCGATCCGGAAATTCCATTCCGCCGTGCCGCTGAGTGCGGCCACGACGCCGGCCAGCATCAGCGCAATGCCGGCGAACATCACCGTCGTGGCGCCATAGCGATTGATCAGGTTGCCGGTGAAGAACGACGGCACGAACATGCCGAGCACATGCATGAAGATGACCCAGTGGGCTTCCGCATGCGGGTATCCGCAGCCGACGATCGCAAGCGGCGAAGCGCTCATGATGAAGGACATCGTGCCGAACGCCAGCATGCCGGCCATGGCCGATGCGATGAACCGCGGCTGGCTGGCAATCACCGATAGCGGACGCGGGGGTGCGGCGGCCTCGGCCGGGCTCAGTGTCGAACTCGCCGCCGCGACCGAAGGGAACGAGATGAAGGACATTACGGTGAAGACGATCAGGTGCAAAGCGAGAATGGCCGCGTAGGTCGCGAGATAGAGCGGCATCGTCAAATCGTGCGTCAGGCGCACGAGGCTCGGGCCGATCACGGCCGCCGCGACGCCGCCGGCCGTCACCCACGAGATCGCCTTGGCACGGTAATGGATCGGCACCAGTTCCGCGGCGGCGAAACGGTACATCTGCAAGCAGGCCACCGCGTAGCCGAGAATGAGGCCGCCGGCGCACATGATCAGGAAGTTGGCGGTGTACAATCCGAGGCACATCACGATGGCGCCCGCCATGCCGAACAGCGAGCCGACGCGAAAGCCGATGCTGCGGCCGACCCGCTGCATCAGCAGCGCCGCCGGGAACACCCAGATCATCACGCCGATGTGCTGCATCGTCACAGGCAGATTTGCGAACTCGGGATGACGATAGAAGGTGATGACGGACAGGCCGGTGGCCGCGAACATCATCGTGTTGCAGGATTGGCCGACCGCCTGGCAGCACGCCAGCAGCAGCAGATTGCGGCGGGCGCGTCGGTTCAGCCCCTGCTCGACTTCCGGCCTGAGATCGGACTCTGGATTTAATGCATCCATTGTTGTTCTTGCCCAACTGGCCGCGGGAGCGCGCACGGACGAAGCGTCTGTGGCCACGCTGACGTTCTGTAGGAAAAACAGCTCCAACTCAAGGCTTTGGCGGAAGATTCCTGCTGCCCTAACCGCATGGGAGCCATAAAAATTCCGCGGACGTTGACCTCTTCAAATCGCGTAAGCTTGCAACAAAGCGCCGGCCTGAAATCTGGCGGTATTGCAAGGGGGGCACCGGGGCACATGTCCGATGATCTGACCTTCACGGTCCAGCGCCCGCCGGCCTATGGCGAGCTGACCGACGTGCTCTCGGGCCTGTTCTGGGTGCGGCTGCCGATGCCGACGCTGCCCAACCACGTCAATTGCTGGCTGCTCGACAACGGCCCGGGATGGACGCTGGTCGATTGCGGCCTGAACACCGATGACACCTTCGAGATCTGGGACAGACTGTGGCGCGGCCTGCTGCGCAGCCGCCCCTTGCAAAGCCTGGTGCTGACGCACGCGCATCTCGATCATGCCGGGCTCGCCGCATTCCTGGTGAAGGAAATGAAGTGCACGGTGCGCCTGCCGCTGGCCGAATGGCTCAATGGCTGGAAGATGTGGCATGAGCGCGAGGAGCAGCCGGACGAGCAGTTGGCCGTCTTCATGAAACGAAACGGCGCCTCCGCCGACGACGTCGCGCAGATTATCGGAGGGTTGCGCCGCCCGACCTATCTCGGCCTGCGGCCGGTGCGCGAATTCATCCGCATCCGCGACGGCGACACCGTCGCGATGGGGCAACGCGAATGGCGGGTGATCACCGCGGGCGGGCATTCGCCCGAACATGCACTGTTTTACTGCGAGAGCGACAAGCTCCTGATCGCGGGCGACCAGATCCTGTCGCACATGACGCCATCGGTCATCGTGCCCTCCGCGCAGCCGGAGGCCAACCCGATGAAGGAGCACCTGGATTCTCTGACGCGGCTCGAAGCGCTGCCGCCGGATACGCTGGTGCTGCCGTCGCACGGCCTGCCGTTTCGCGGGCTTCATCCGCGGCTTGCGCGGATGCGCGAGCACCATATGGCGCGGCTCGACGACGTCGCATCCGTCGTCACGGGCAAGACATCCGCGTTTGCGGTCGCGCAGGAAGCATTCCCGCGCGTGCTCTACGCCAATCCGCGGCAGGCCTTCGGCGAATCGCTGGCGCACCTCAACATGCTGGCCTCGATCGGTCGGTTGACGCGCGATGTCGACGCCGATGGCGCGATCACCTTCGAACCGGCGTGACATCAGCGTGCCGTCGACGACCGAACCCGATCCTCCCAACGCATCGTCCGGCCTGCTCCGCTCCAGGGGATGGCAGGTCGCCATGATCGGGCTGGGCACGGCGACGGCGCAGCTCGACACGTCGGTCAACATCGCCTTCCCCGCCATCACCCGGGGCTTCGACCTCACGATCGGCGATATCCAGTGGGTCGTGATCTCCTATGTACTGACCTACGCAAGCCTGCTGCTGTCGCTCGGGCGCATCGGCGACACCATCGGTCACGCCGTCGTCTACCGGACCGGCCTGATCTGGAGCGCCGTGGCGTTGCTTCTTGTCGGCTACGCGCCGAGCTACGGCGCGATGCTGCTGTTTCGCTGCCTGCAAGGAATGGGCGCGGCGCTGGTGCTGAGCTGCGGCGTCGCGCTGGTGACATCCCTTTACGGCGAAGAAAGGCGCGGCCGTTCGCTCGGCATCTATACGATGATGATGGCGCTCGGCCTGATGGTCGGCCCCCTGCTCGGCGGCGTCCTGACCGCGATCTGGGATTGGCCTGCGGTGTTCTGGTTCCGCGTGCCCATCGCGATCGCGGCGTTGCTGCTGTTGCGCGGCCTGCCGGTATCGCCACCCCGCCTGACGAACGGTGGCTATGATGTCCTGAGCAGCATCGCGCTGATACTGGGACTCGTGACCATGCTGATGGCGCTCAACCGCCTGCGTGAATTCTCCGCCGTCTGGCTCGGCCTGCTGTCGGCGCTCGCCCTTGCGGGCTTCATCTTCCGTCAGTCGCGCTCGGCGCACCCGATCATCCCGATCGAGATCCTCCGCCTGCCCGGCTTCGCACTGCTGAACCTCGTCAGCGTGCTGGCCAATCTCGCGGCGTTTTCGGTGTGGCTGCTGGTGCCGTATCATCTTGCGCGCATACAAGGCTATTCGCTTGTCGAGAGCGGCGCCATCCTGGCCGCGGGTGCAGCCGGCGCGGTGCTGGCTTCCCCGATCGGCGGCCGCCTGATCGAGCGGCAAATCACTGCCGAGCGGCTGGCAATCGCAGGCGCCGCCGCCATCGGCGCCGGACTTCTGATGCTGAGTGGATGGACCGAGCAGACCCCGACAATCCTGCGGGTCGCCGGGCTGGTCGTGCAGGGCATCGGCCTCGGCCTGTTCCAGCTCGCCTATTCCGACATCGTGACCGCAACACTCCCGCTCAGGGATCGCGGGGTGGCCGGCAGCCTCGTCCTGCTGACCCGAACGCTGGGCACAGTGACCGCAGCCTCTGTGATCCTGATGCTGTTTGAAGTTCTGCAAGTCGGGAACGGATTCTTTGCAGCGTTTCATCAAACATTTCTTACTGCCGCCCTGCTGGCGTTCGTCTCTGCTGGGCTTCTGGCACTGTCTCCGCGCAAGGCCGCCAAGCCGTAGGTCCTGGCCCGCCGGGACGTACGGCCATGCGGCCGTCAAGGGTTAAGGCCCTGACGGCCAATGGATTCGAAATCGTTGGGGGAAAGCCCGAAATATTTTCGAACGCCGATGAACGCCTATATCGGCAATGTCAGAGAGATCGGCCGCAACAACAATCTCGAAATCGACCAGCGCGGGCCCATGCCCACTCTTCCCTGCAAGGCGGACATTCGACAGCACGATGGGCACCGTGCGTCGCGTGTTCGCAGGAATTCGAGACTCGATGAATGACAGGTGCTAGCGTCGCCGGCGCGACGACAAGAAACAAGCCTCGGGAGGCTGCACGGGCAACACCCGGGCTCAAGCAACAGGGAGGCGTCCATGCATCGAAAGGCCATTGGAATGATCTTCAGCATCGGCGTTGCGGCGGCGGCCTTGAACGGTACCGCGAACGCCCAGAATTCGGCTGCGAGCACAGCGCTCGACACGAGCCTGCGCGGCGCAGTCGAACGCAAGGATGTGCCCGGCGTGGTCGCGCTGGTCACGAACCGCGACGGCGTGCTCTATCGCAGCGCCTTCGGTGTCGCCGATGTCGCGACCGGCCGTCCGCTTGCCGCCGACGCGCTGTTTCGCATCGCCTCGATGACCAAGCCGGTCACGTCAGTGGCCCTGATGCAGCTCGTCGAACAGGGCCGCGTCGCGCTCGATGATCCCGCCGAGAAATATTTGCCTGAGCTTGTCGGGCTGAAGGTCTTTGAATCCTTCGATCCCGCCACCGGCGCCTATCAGCTTCGCCCCGCATCAAAGCCGCCGACGGTCCGCCACTTCCTGACGCACACCTCGGGCCTCGCCTATCCCTTCACGAGCACGATCTGGCGCGACTTCAAGCCGCGCGCCGGCGAGACCTATCCGTTCGGCGGGCCGCTGCTGTTCGATCCCGGCGAACGCTGGCATTACAGCACCAGTACCGACGTCTGCGGCAAGCTGGTCGAGGTCATTTCCGGCCAGAAGCTGGAGGATTACTTCCGCCAGCACATCTTCGCCCCGCTGAAGATGGACGACACCTCCTACAACGTGCCGGAAGCGAAGGGGCCGCGCCTCGTCGCCCAGCAGCAGCGGGCCGGCGTGCGCATGGACGGCGCCGTCGAACTGCAGAACCCGCAGCTCGGTCTCACCATCGCCGCGCCGGTCGGCGGCGGCGGCCTCGCCTCGACCGCCGATGACTACGGCCGCTTCGTGCGCATGCTGCTCAACGGCGGCGCGCTCGACGGAGCGCGCGTGCTCAAGGCCGAAACGGTTGACCTGATGGGCCAGAACCATATCGGCGCGGTCTCCGTCCCGGCGCTGAAGAGCGCGCTGGCGCGCAGCGCCGACTTCACCTTCATCGCCGACGGCCGCGACAAATGGGGCCTCGGCTTCCTGATCACGACCGATCAGGCGCCCGGCAAGCGCTCGCCCGGCAGCATGAGCTGGGGCGGCATCAACAACACCTTCTTCTGGATCGATCCAGCGCGGGGCATCGCCGGCGTGATCATGATGCAGTATCTGCCGTTCGCCGACGCCAAGGCGCTGGCCGTCTACGACGCCTTCGAACGCGGCACCTACAAGCTCGTAAGCGCCGAGCGGTAGAGGATTAGCCTGGCGCGTTACAAGCCCCTCATGTTGAGGAGCGCGAAGCGCGTCTCGAACCATGAGGCCCCGTCCGTGGCCTCTATCCTTCGAGACGCCCGCTTCGCGGGCTCCTCAGGATGAGGGTTGTACGGTGGACACGCGAAACGTAGGGCGGATTAGCCGAAGGCGTAATCCGCCGCTTCGGCCGGACGGCACGATGGCGGATTACGCTTGCGCTAATCCGCCCTACCCCTTCTTCGGCGACCAGCGATACGTCTTGATGCAGGCGCCGCCCATCAGCATCGCACGCTCGCTGTCGCTCAGGCGGCTTGTCCTGAGGAACGGCTCGACCGCCTGCTCGTAATTGACGACGGCGGCCGCCCGCGTCCAGTCGGTGCCCCACAGGCAGCGCTCAAAACTCCACGCGTCGAACACGCGGGCGAGCGGGTCCCAGATATCATTGAACGGATGCGGCTCGCGCGACAGCGTGCAGGCGCCGCTGACCTTAATCACGGCGTTCGGCCGCTTGGCGAGGTCCAGCACTTTCGGCAGTTCGGCCCAGGGCGCCGTCAGCGCCGTCGGCACGCGCGGCTGCAAAATGCCGAGATGGTCGATGATGAAGCGCGTATCGGGATTGCGGTCGATCAGCTTCATCCCGGCGTCCAGATTGTCCCAGCACAGGATGTTGACCGGGAAATCGTGGCGCACGGCCGAGCGCGCAATCCGGTCAAGGCCGGGGTGATCATGCGCGCGCCCGGCCTCCTTGGTCAGCATGATGCGGATGCCGACCGCGCCCGGCTGCTTCTTCCACTCAGCTACGACGTCGTCCACGCCGGGATCGTCCGGGTTGACCGGCTTGACGATCGCCATCCGGTTGGGATGCGCCCGCTGCACCTCCACGGCGTAGCTGGCGTCGTATTGGTACAGCGAAAAGGCGGAGATGAAGATCGCCCCGTCGACGCCCACCTTGTCCATCGCCGCCACCATCTCGTCGCCGGTGACGTGGTCCGGCCAGTTCGGCACGCTGTGCCACGGCCGCTTCGGACTGTTCGCCTCATAGGCGTGGACCTGGGAATCGACAATCGGCATCGGCGCACCTCCACTTTCTGTTTATCCGATGATTTTGGCCAATGCGGCGCGCCCGTGTCCAGACGGCAAGGACGCGGCGCTGCAATGCGTTTGGCGGCGTGGATTTGCCGCCGCGTCACTCGTCCCGGATCACACGCAACTTGCGGCCCACGCACTGTTATACTCGCCGTCGATCCTGGTGAAGAACTCGTCGAACGTGATTGTCTTCCTCGACTCCGCGCATCGCGCGGACAGGTCAGTGCGCGCTCGCGTCGGAATGAGGCTTGCCTCGATTCAAGGCATCGATGCGCCTGGCTTCGGCGACATCGGCGAATGCCCGCTTCTGGTCGCCCATGCGGTTCAGCACAATCCCGCGATCCACATAGCAGTCCGCACAAGCCGGATCCTGCTGGATCGCCAGATCGAAATTGGCCAGCGCAATGGCCAGGTCCCCGCTGCGATAGGCCGAGGCGCCGCGTTCTCGATAATATCTGACATCCCTGGGCCCCGGTTCGGCAACCGGGGGAACGTCTCTATCGGCAGGAGCGCTGCCAGTCGTCAGTGCAGGCGAGACGCTGGCCTCCTTGATCGGTTCTTTGAGGTCCTGCGGTTCTACGTCGGGCTTCGTGCCGGCTTCGATCTCTGCAGGCTTGTTGGACGGTTCGGTTCGCACCTGCGAGGAGATGTCGCTCGAACGGACGGCCGCAGCCAGCGCCGGTTCACTCCTGGAAATCTCGCTGACATGCGCGGAAGCGAGCGGCAACCTGTCGACCGGCTTGAGCAGGAAGTAGCCACCGATAAACATGACCGAGGCCACCGCGCTTACAAGCGCGTAAATGCCGAGTGTGCGAACGCCCGCGGAAAATGCGGCGCGCTTTGGCTTCTGCGGTTGCTGCTGGCGTGCGGTGGCAAGCAGCCGATCATAGGCCGCTCTTTGCCGCGGATCGCTCAGGATGGCATTGGCGCGAACGATGCGCCGGAACGCTTGCGGCGCTTCCGGATCGTCAGGATAGATGTCGGGATGGTTCGCCTTGACGGCCTTGCGAAACGCAACTCTCAAATCTTCCGCGTCGTCGTCCGCAAGTGCTCCAACAATATCGTAAAGGGTACGCATACATACTCACTAAGCGACTACTGCGCCTCAGCTATTCCCTCCCAGCCGAAACCCCTACCATTTAAACCGTGGAACCCGGAAGTGGCGAAAAAAGGACAGAAATAAGGTCACTGCCCCAAAGTTGCCACAATAATGGCAGGCGCGGAAAACCGGTAGTTGCTTTTGAATGGACTGCAGCCGCGAGCGGCCTGCACGCGGACCATACAAGCGAGTGAATGCGCTACTTGCGATAAGATCCGCCGATCCGCGCTGTTACCGGACCGATGCTCGCTGCGGAACGGGTTCGATTTCGCAGGTCGCAGCCGACTGCAGCGAACTCAGGCGGTCGCGCGCAGCCTTTTCTGCATCCTGATAGCACTGCCGCTCATATTCGGCCTTCAGGCGCGCCCATTGATCCGGATCCACGGTCTCGAGGTCCGATCTCCTGAACTCGCAATCGGGCGCCGGCTGCGCAGCAAGCAACGCCGGGTCCGGTCGGTGAATTCTCGGCTCCGAGTATCGACGCGGTTCGGAATGTCTGCGGATGCTCATGGCCGCACGGACCGGGGATGCCCTGGTTTCGCGCGGGGCTGCCTGGACTTCACGTGGCGCCGGATTGCGCGCGCAACCGGCAACCGAGATCGACACCAGGACCGCGCAGGCGGCAAGCAGTCCCGATGTGCGCGCGCGCGACCTGGCAGCATGCAGCCGCCGAGTTGCAAGCCCGCAAGGATTTTGAGCGCGAGAAGCTGCACCAACGATCGCCATGATGATGATTCCGTATCAGCGCGAACCGTGTTGGAGCCGTCGATCAATTGCACGAGAATACGGCGAGCATGGACGGAAAATTTGAATCGAACTCTAAAAATTACAATGAATAGAGTCTAAATTGCCCGCCGCGACGTCGGGATAAATTGGCAGGAGCCGTCGCCGGGAGGCGCCGTCAACGAAGTTCGACGAGCAAGGCCCTGGCCTTTCGCAGATCGCTGGTGTCAAATCCTTCGGTGAACCATTCGTAGATCGGCGCGAGAAGATCGCGCGCCATTTTCCGCTTGCCCTGACGACCGAGAAGCCGCGCCGAACTGGTAGCCGCGCGCAACTCCCACGATTTTGCCCGCTGCGCACGTGCAATGCTCAGGGAGCGCTCGAAATGCGCCTGCGCCTTCTCTTCATCCCGCTGCGGCCACCTCAGTGCGATCTCGCCGGCAACGCGATGAACTTCGGCCTCGCACCATCTTTCCCTGGTTGCTTGCATCGCCGTCATCGCATTGCCGATGCAGCGCCAGGCGTCACCGAACTGGCCTGAATCCGCGTGCGCAATTGCCAGCATGAATTCCTGCTCCGGCGTGAATATCGTCGATCCGGCCGATCGCCACAGATCAATACCCGAGGTGACGGTCTCGACCGCTCGTGCGGCTCCGGTAAGCGTCAGGATATAGCCCCGCCGCAACACGCCTTCGGCCTTTCGGAACGGGGCCCCCTTCTCCTCCGCCAACGCGACGAGCTCCTTGAGATGCTCGTTGGCGGCCTGGTAATTCCCGCAATAGGTATTGACGAGAATCGGGAAGTTCAGCGTAAACATCAACGTCGCAGCATGATCGATCTGGCGCGCTTCCGTCAGCGCGCAGTCCGCATCGTTCAGCGCCGCCTCGGGATAACCGAGCAGCCACGAGGACATCGACCGAAAGGCCAGGCACGTCACGCGCAGGTCCTGGCCAAATCGCGTCATCAATCGCCGGTGCTCGGCGGGAAGATAGAGGGCGAGCGCATCATCGTAGTGCGTCTGGGCCTCGACGAGGTCGCCCCTCAATGCCAGCGTACTCGCCATGGTACGGTGCCCGATCAGGAGCGGGACCGCCGCGCCTTCCTTCTCGCCAAGCTCGAGAAAGCGCGCGGCGAGCTCGCGCGCGACGTCGCCGTTGAAGTTTATGAAATTGACGATCCACTGGCCGAACAGGGCCGAGAGGAGCAGCGAAGTATCCTCGGGAGATTCTCCGAGCTGCTCCGCCTGTTCGATAAACGCCCTCGCCTGCGCCACGGCATTCTTGGTTTCGGGCGCGCCATATCCCCTGACATGCATCAGCGTGTTCAACAATGCGACTTGCAGGATGATCTGCTCGCGCCGCAAGTCCGGCGTGCTGTTCAAGATTGCGATTTGCGCCAGCGCCTGGCCCAGCTGTTCGGCGGCTTCGACCAGCGCCGAGCGCTCCTGTGACCGCAGCCCCGCCTTGCCCCACAGGCGCGCCGACTTCGCGATCAGTCCGGCCTTGGTGTAGTGACGTGCGAGCAGCTCCGGTTGGCTCTCGGCTGTTTCCGGAAGCTGGCGTTCGAGGATTTCGGCAATGCGCGCATGCAGCGCCCGCCTCGGCTCCCGCAGCAGCGTGCCGTAGGCTGCGTCCTGCACGAGCGCATGCTTGAACTGATAGCTGGCATGCGGCGGGACGCCTTCGCGAAACAGCAAACCCGCCGCGATCAGCCGGTCGAGGTCGGCATTCAATTCCGCTTCCGGCTTTCGCGCGACCCCCGCCAGCAGCATGTGAGGAAATTCCCTGCCGATCGCCGCGCCGACCTGCGCGACGCCCTTCGCCCGGCCGAGCCGGTCGAGCCGCGACATCAGCGAAGCCTGCAGGCTTGCCGGAACCGCCACGACGGGCGTCGGCGCGCTGGCGAAAGTCCGCGCCACTTCGCTCTCGCCCTCCGCATCCAGCACCGCCTTGGTCATCTCCTCGGCGAACAGTGGAATGCCGTCGGTGCGCTCGATGATGTCCTGGCGGATGTCTGCCGACAGCGATCGGCTGCCGACGACTTCCTCGATCAGGGAATCGATGTCGTATGGCGCCAGCCGGTTGAGGGTCAGCTCGCTCACGTGCGGCCGTCCGATCCAGGGCTGACTGAATTCCGGCCTGAAGGTAACGAGTATCAGGAGCCGATGGTTCACGGCCAGGTCCACCGCCCGGGCCAGAAATTCGAGGCTGGTTGGATCCGTCCAATGCGCATCTTCAAAAATCATCAGCACGGGATGGATGTGCGCGAGCGCGTCGATGTGCGCGCCCAGCGCCTTCAGGGTTTTCTGACGGCGGAGCGGCGGTTCGACTTCGAGCGGACGGTAGCGTCCATCGCTCGGTAGCGACAGCATTTCGGCGAACAGCGCCGCATCCTCTGGCGGCGTCGAGCTTTGCGCCAGCAGCGCGTCAAGCTTGTCTGCTTTCATTTGCTGGCTGTCGTCGTGAACGGCGCCGGCCGCACGCCATATCTCGCCAATGACAGGATAGAGCGTGCTGTCGGTGTGCTGCGGCGAACAGAAATATTGCAGGCGAATGTGCGGCTCACGAGCAAGCTGTTCCAGAAGCGCGACGGTGAGCCGTGATTTGCCGATCCCCGCTTCACCTGATAGCAGCACCACCTGACCTTCACCACGCCTGGCCCGCTTCCATCGGCTCAGAATCAGCTCCATTTCCTCATCACGACCGATCAGCGGCAGCACATCGCAGCTTTGCAACGCGTGCGAACGGCTGGTCACGGTCGTCTTTCCGGCGACCCGCCAGGCAGCGACCGGTCTTGCAAATCCCTTGATCTCGACCTTGCCGAGATCGAGATACTCGAATTGCGGTCCGGCGATGGTCCTTGTGCGCTCCGAAATAACGACGCTGCCGGGCTCCGCGAGCGATTGCAGACGCGCGGCAAGATTTGGGGTGTCGCCGAGGATGCCATGCTCTTCGGAAATCGCGCTATCGGACATATCGCCGACAATCGCCACACCCGTCGCGACACCGACGCGCGCGCTCAATTTCTCTTTCGCGGGCAACAGCTCGATCGCCCGCACCAGGGCAAGACTGGCGTGAACCGCGCGCTCGGCGTCGTCTTCGTGCGCCTGGGGATAGCCAAAATATACGACCGCGCCGTCCCCATGATGTCGCGCGACGAAGCCGTCGAAGCCGGCGACGGTCTCGACAATGCAGCGCCGGTAGCCCGCGATGATGGCGCTGAAGTCTTCGGGATCGAGTCGTGCGGAAAGCGCGGTCGACCCGACCAGGTCGCAGAACAACACCGTTAGCTGCCGGCGCTCGATCGGGCGCGCGTCACGGGCCGGCGGCGCGGAAGAATCCGCGCGCAATCCATTGCCGCAGTCGCCGCAGAACTTGTTCAGGGCCGGGTTTGCCGCGCCGCAGGCCGGACAGCGCCGCTCTACCGCCGCTCCGCACCGCCCACAAAACCTGCTTTGCTCCGCGACTTCCGTTGCGCAGTTCGTGCAGTGCATCCGGGCCTCAAGGAATATCGATTGCCGCGGCACAATGCGCCAAAAATCGAGAACGCCATATGACCTCGGTCACAATTCCGGGTGATCGCTGCAAAGTTCCAATGAATTCCAAAGTGAACTCCAACGCTGCAGGTGACCATGTCCGGCTTGCCGCTGAGACGTTACGGTGTTCAAACGACCGCCTGCGAGACGACGACAATTCTCGCAACGAGGATGCCGCAATCGAATGATGCACGGATGCCTGTCAGGTTCGTGCATGCGACGACGCGATCACGATACCGAAACGCAACAGCCGGACACATTCGGATTTCGAAATCCGAGTTGTAATGAAGGAACCTGACAGACTCAGGTAGATTCCGTGCGATTGGAATTTGGCACGGGGGCTGCAATGCCATACTTCAATTTTGATCTCGTCATCGGCGCGGAGTTCAAATGCCAGGGCCGCATGATCCTCGAAAATACCGAAAACGCGATCGACAAGGCCGATAGCCTGGCGAGCGAGCTTCGCATCGTTCGCCCCGAGCTGTGTGCGACTGGATGCTCCGTGCGCGTCACCGACTGCGAAAGCAACGAGCTCTACCGTACGCCGGTCGAGCTTGTCGGCCGCCCGCAGGATTACGGCAAGGGCGCCAGTTGAGTGGGTAGCGACTTGTTGCCCCGGGGGCAGCCGGTTCGTCCGGCGTAGGGCTGCATCTGGGCTGAGGAGTCGCTCGAACGGTTCGAACCGGATGCCGACGACCTCGTCGTATTCGTAAACTCGGCCACGGCACGGTTGGACGACCAATCCACGTATGTGACCACGGCAAGCACAAGCGCGAGCAAGGTGAGGCTCTCGACCATCGCGGTGGTGCCGATTCCCCGCCAGTCGATTTGGCGATTGAAAATGAGCATCGCACATCTCCCGAAATCGGATCTGCTGGAACCGCTTTAGGTCAAAGCCCGATTTCCAAACGTGAACTACTTCACGTCTCACGCCGACTTGATGCGGAGGCGGAACCGCGCGTGCTTGCCTGGTTCCGTCGCAATGGGCATGTTGAGAGCGGACAACGCTTATGAGTTCCGTAATTTTGCGGATTCGCTTCAGCACTCGAAGACAAACCGAAAAACAACAGGTCCGTTTCAAAAGAGAAGCTCGCGCAGAAATGTGATTCCATTTTTTCCCGAGTAATGGCCTCATTGGCTGCCGGGCGGTTCGTGTGATTCGCGGATGTCAAATTTGGTGACAGTCCATCACGGAGGCTGCCATGCAAGCGTTCGGTCGTTTGTTAGCTATCCTCAGTCTTCTTGTCTTGCTTTCCGTTCGAGTTGACGCTCACGACCCATCGATGCCGAACCATGAGTGGTTCAACAGGCAGGAAATGAACCCGGCCGCCCGGCAGCGCCTCGGCGTTCCCTGGAAATCCTGTTGCGACAACGGCGACGTGTACAAGACCCGCTTCAGGGTTGGCGAAGATCGCTCGGACCAGTGGCAATACCTGAAGGATGGCGAGTGGAAAACCATCCCGCCCGACGTCATCAAGGAAGAAGATACGCCTGACCACCTTCCCGTGCTGTTCATCAACAGACACACCGGCGTCGAACTTTGCTTCTTCGTGCCGCGCGGAGGGCTGTGAGGAGCAGCCTGTATCCGAGCCGCGACGGTCGGCCAACGTCCAACCCGCAGCACATCCCTCCGCATGCGGGGCGACAATGGATTGCTTCGCTCGCAATGACGGTGGTGCGAAACAACAATTCGCTCCTGCAAATCAGTCGCGATAACATCCTTCGCGCTTCCGCCTTTAATGTTGACCGACGCCCTGCTACACCGCCCGTCATGACAAGCTCCCCTGCTCTCAAGACCAACGTCGCCGCGATCTCGATCTTCGCCAGCGCCGGCATGGCGGCGACCAAGTTCGCGGTCGGCATCGCGATCGGCTCGCTCGCGCTGATCTCGGAAGCCCTGCACTCCTCCGTCGACGTGATCGCCACCGTCATCACCTGGCTGGTGGTGCGGGTATCCGACCAGCCGGCCGACAAGGAGCACCATTACGGCCACGGCAAGTTCGAGAGCCTGTCGGCGCTCTTCGTCATCGCGCTGCTCTATGTGCTGGCCGGCGGCATCCTGGTCGAATCATGGAGCCGGTTGCGCGAGGGCGCGCCGCCGCCCACTCTCTCCGCGATTCCCTTCGTGGTGCTGGTGATCGATATCGCGGTCAACTACTGGCGCGCGCGGGCACTGCACCGCGCGGCGCGCGAGACGCATAGCCAGGCGCTGGCGGCGGACGCGCTGCATTTCGCCTCCGACGTGCTCGGCTCCTTCGCCGTGATCGGCGGCCTCGCGCTGACCGGCCTCGGCTTTGCCTGGGGCGATTCGGCCGCTGCCATCGCGGTTGCCGTCATGATCTCGATCCTCGGCCTGCGGCTCGGACGCTCCACCATCGAGACGCTGCTAGACCGCGCCCCGGAAGGTGCTTCGGAAAAGGCGAGCGACGCGATCCGCTCGGTAGCGGGCGTGGTAGACGTCGAGCGCGTGCGCGTGCGCATGGTCGGGCCGACGCATTTCATCGACGCCATCGCCGAGGTGCCGCGCACCTACCCGATCGATCGCGTCGAGGCAATCAAGAAAAACGCGCAGGCCGCGGTCAAGGAGGCGCTCGGCGATGCCGACCTCACCTTCACCGCGGTGCCCGTGGCCCGCGACAATGAGAGCGTGCGCGAGCGCATCATGGTGATCGCGCGCAACTCCGGCCTCGCCGTGCACCATGTCACCGTGCACGATCTCGGCGACAAGCTGACGGTCAGCATCGATCTCGAGGTCGACGGCGACATGGAACTGAAGGCGGCGCACGACATCGCCCATGACCTCGAGCGCAGCATCCGCGAAGACTTCGGCGAGGACGTCGAGGTCGACACCCATATCGAGCCGCTCGAGCCGGAACTGCCGCACGGCACCAACGCCGCGCCCGAACGCGTCGAGACCATCCGCGCCGCGCTCGCGCAATTTGCCGGCAACACCGCGATCCATGACGTTCATAACGTGCGGGTGCGCGACACCGAGGCCGGCGAAATCGTTAACTTCCATTGCCGCGCCGCGCCGTCGATGAGCGTGATCAAGGTGCATGAGACCGTCGACGAGATCGAGCGCGCGCTGCGCCGCGCCTTCCCTTCGATCAAGCGCGTGATCAGCCATGCCGAGCCGTCGCGTGTATAAATTTTTTCGGCTGCGTTCTCGTTTCGGACTCATCGCGCGGCGATTAAATTTGCGTTGGACAACATTTATTTCGAATTAACGAATTGTTGACTCTCGACAGCCCCAAAAAAGTGGATTCAAATCGCTGTGATTCGGAAGTTGTGTGGGGTGCTTCCGGACAGTGTGCAAACAGGCTTTCGGCGGGGGTCTACTAGCATGGCGCGTGCGCATGCGGCGAACGTGCGTGTCCAATCCGACTCGATCAAGGGATTGGCGCAATCGATCGCGAAACCTGCCTATCACCGGCTGCTGACCGCAGAGCCGGCGCTTCGCCGCGCCGTGCCAACCCTCATCATCGCCTTCCTCATCACGATCTGCCTCGGCGCCGTCGTGCAGGTGATCGACCAGAGCCGGCAGAAGCGCGCCGCGATGAAGCGCGATCTTTCCTCCCTCACCGATCTCTTGGCCGAACGCCTCGACCGCCTCGCCTCGGTGCGGCAGGACCGCACCGCCAATATCGAGCGGCTGCAGAGCCTGCTGCCCGATCTGATTCCGGTCTGGGGCGTCGCGAGCGGCCGCCACGTCATCATCACCGGGTCTGATCACCGCGTTCTCGCGCGCGTCCCGATCGAGAGCAGCCTCGGTGGCAGCGATCGCGTCCTCGACATCATCAGCACGGCGCAACTGATTGCCGCTCCCGGCCAGCAGGGCGTCGTCACCGACATGACGCTGCCGAACGGCAACGGCGCGATGGCGATCTCGCGGCTGGTGAAGGCGCTGCCGGGCCAGGTGATCGTCATCCAGGAAAAGAACGAGCCGCTGTGGGGCTCTGACGCCGCGCTCTCGATGACGCTGTCGGCCACGACGGGCTTCGTGGTGCTGATCCTCGGCTTCGCCTTCCACTGGCAGTCGACGCGGGCCCGCGAGGGCGACCTCATCAATGACGCGGTGCGCGGCCGGATCGACACCGCGCTCAACCGCGGCCGCTGCGGCCTGTGGGACTGGGACCTCTCGCGCGGCCGCATCTTCTGGTCGGCCTCGATGTTCACCATGCTCGGCCTCGACTCCCGCAACGACCTCCTGACCTTCGGCGAGATCAACGCGCTGGTGAAATCCGACGACATCGACCTGTTCGCGATCGCCGACCAGATGATCGCCGGAGAGATCGACCACATCGACCAGAGTTTTCGCATGCAGCACACCGACGGCCACTGGATCTGGCTGCGGGTGCGCTGCGAACTCAGCCACACCCAGGCCGATGGCGGCCTGCACCTGATCGGCATCGCCGTCGACATCACCGAGCAGAAGAGCCTCGCCGAGAAGACCGTGGAAGCCGACCTGCGGCTGCGCGACGCGATCGAGACCATCCCGGAAGCCTTCGTGCTGTGGGACGCGGAAGACCGCCTCGTGCTCGCCAACTCGCATTTCCAGCGCCTGCACAAGCTGCCCGATACGGCGGTGGCTCCCGGCACGTCGTATGAGACCGTGATCGAGGTCGGCAGTATGCCGGAAGTGCGCACCCGACTGCAGGAGGCCGGCGCGCCGGTGCCGGGCGCGCGCACCTTCGAAGCCCAGCTCGACGACGGCAGCTGGCTGCACATCTCCGAGCGCCGCACCAAGGACGGCGGCTACGTCTCGGTCGGCACCGACATCACCCGCATCAAGG
>OEIU01000433.1_pt1 | contig 39728 bp, 42 predicted proteins | sample 1539221 | NCBI WGS metagenome assembly OEIU01 (sample SAMN03792071, study PRJEB22550) | activated sludge metagenome | feature: wastewater treatment plant; material: activated sludge; isolation source: Wastewater treatment plant of a petroleum refinery complex | place: Argentina: Zarate | collected...
CGAGATAAGGCCACGTGACTGGAGTTCAGACGTGTGCTCTTCCGATCTTCGCGGACCTTCTCGACGGCGAGGTCGGTGGCGCCGGCGAGGGCGTACAGCGGAGTGGTGTCGACGGTCTTGCGGAGGTCGTCGATGACGGCCATGGCGTGCTCCTTCGGATGGTGCGGTGCGGACGTGGTGCGGTGGTCTGGGGGCCCGGTCGGCGACGCTGCCGGGGGCGGTGCGGCCTCAGGGCCGGGCGTCGTCCTCGACGTAGGACAGGTAGATGTCGAGGAGGGTCTTCTTCTGCCGGGCCGTGAGGAGGGGGTCCTCGGCGATGGCCCGGCGGACGTCGGGGGCCTCGGTGGCCGGCGCGGCGTGCTCGGCGTCGAGGATTCCGGCGCGGACGTAGAGGGACTCCGCCGACACCTCTAGGCCCTTCGCGAGCTGTTGGAGGATCTCGGCGCTCGGGCGCTTCAGACCCCGCTCGATCTGGGAGAGGTAGGGGTTGGAGACCCCCGCGAGCTCGGACAGCTGACGGAGGGAGAGGCGGGCGGCCCGGCGCTGGTCGCGCAGGTACTCGCCGAGGCTCTCGCCCAGGTCGTTCAGCGGATTCTTGCTCACGCGTCCATTGTGCTTGCTCCAGTTAGCACATTGCAAACTGAGGCAAGCGTGAGGCCCGCCACACCGCCGCCCGGAGACCTCGTCGGCGGCCGATCCTCCATCCAGCCGGCCGTCGTGGGCCGTTCGCCGGGGACTATCGGTTGCCCACCCTCACGAAGCATCCCCGACGAGCGGTGACGTGCACCACCGCTCGGGGCATCCCAGACGGACGGCCCTGTGCGCCACCCCTCGACGCATCCACGACGAGCGGCGCGGTGCGCCCTCACCCTGCGCATCCCCGACGAGCGGTGACGTGCACCACCCCTCGACGCATCCACGACGAGCAGCGCCGTGCTCCCTCACCCTGCGCATCCCCGACGAAGGGCGACGTGCGCCACCCCTCGACGCATCCACGACGAGCGGCGCCGTGCTCCCTCACCCTGGGCATCCCAGACGCACGGCCATGTGCGCCACCGCTCGGGGCATCCACGACGACAGCCTGTTTGCCCCACCGCCCGGTGCAACCGACCGCTCGTCGGGGATGCGTCACGTCAGCGGGCATCCGATAGGACGCGACAGGAGTGGTACCCACCCGGCGGCCGCACCTCACGCTCCGGATCGAGCGTCGACCGGCCGGACCGCCTCGCGGGGCGGGAGGCTCAGGCGGCCGCGGGCTCGCGGCGGCGAAGGGTGATGTCGGCGCACTCGACGCAGGTGTCGTCGGAGACCAGCCCGACCCGCATGAGCTGCCCGAAGACGAAGCAGCCCGCGCAGAAGCCGACGAACGCCTCCAGCGCGGCGAACCCGAGCAGCACGGCGAGCAGTCCGATGGTCACCACCGGCGTCCCGAGCACCCACGCCACCGTCGCGGCGGTCGTGAACGCCAGGCCCACGCCCTGCGCGAAGCGCTTCGGCGCACCGGAGACCATCCGCGCGGCGCCGAGCCGCGGGGCGAGCACCTTCGTCGCGAGCTGCCCGAACGGGTCGACGCGCGGCCCGGACGCGACGCGGAGGGCGAACCCGACGGCGAGCACGGCGCTCAGCCAGAGCCATCCCGTGGCGAGCGCGACCGCCGTGACGAGCACGACCATCGCCGCGACGGCCCGCGCCGCCTTCTCGTTGACGACGGCCGGGAATCCGATAAGGGAACGCATGCTCGCCATAACCACCAATTATGGGATGGCATTCCGTCCGCGCCCAGCGGGGTCCATCCCTCGGACCGGCGCGAGTACCCGCGAACGGGTGTGAACCCGCCGAACCGTCCCGGCGGGTCCACGCCCGTTCGCGAAAGGGCCGTCGACCCGCTCAGCGGCCGGAACGCCGCTCCTTGACGCCGAGCAGCTCGCGGGCCTCGGTGCAGGTGAGCGGCGGCCGCTGCAGCAGCGTCGCCAGCTCCGCGGCGCGGGCCACCAGCTCGTCGTTGTGCTCGACCACCTGGCCGCGCCGGAAGACGACGTTGTCCTCCATCCCGACCCGCAGGTGCCCGCCCGCGGAGAGCGCCGCCGCCATGACCGGCAGGTGCCCGCGCCCGATGCCCGTCGCGGACCACGACGTGACCTCCTCCGGCAGCATCGCCACCCCGGCCATCAGGGCGGCGGTCGTCGCGGGCATCCCGCCCGGCACCCCGGTGACGAAGTCGACGTGCACCCGTCCGCCGAACGGCAGTCCGTGCGTGTCGAGCAGCCGGCGCAGCGCGTGGACGTGCCCGAGGTCGAACAGCTCGAACTCCGGCACGACCTCGCGCTCCTGCGCCTGGACGTAGAGATCGCTCATGAACGGCCACGGGTTGAGGAACACGTCGTCGCCGAAGTTCGTCGTGCCGCAGGTGAGCGAGCAGGAGTCGGGCTCCGCGTCGAGCACGGTGAGCCGCTGCTCGAGGGGGTCGTGGACCGAGCCGCCGGTCGAGAGCTGGACGACGAGGTCGGTCGCCTCGCGCACCGCGTCGACGGCCGCGCGCAGGTGGCCGGCGTCGAGGGTCGGCCGGTGCTCGGCGTCGCGGATGTGCAGGTGGATGAGGGAGGCCCCCGCCGCCTCGCAGCGGACCGCCGTGGAGACGACCTCCTCGAGGGTCGTCGGCAGCTGCGGGAGGTCCGCCTTCGCGTGCTCGGCCCCGGTCGGCGCGACGGTGATGAGCGTGCCGGTCACCCCGGCGGACGACGTCGTCATGCCGTCATCCTGTCAGGGCGGGGCAGGCCCGCGCCATCCGGCCGGACCGGACGCGAACCGGAAGATCTGCGGCGTCAGCCCGTGACGACGACGGTCTGTGCGGCGGCGATGCCGTCGACGAGGAACTCCGCGTCCTCAGGGACCGACCGCTTCACGACCGCGAGCGCCACCGGGCCGTCCTCGTGGTGCCGGGCGACCGAGGTCAGCCGGCCCACCTCTCGCTCGCCGAGCAGCACCGGCGACCCCACGGCCGGCAGCACGTGCCCGGAGCCGTCGAGGTGGAGGAAGACGAGCCGGCGCGGCGGGCGCCCGAGGTTGTGCACCCGCGCGATCGTCTCCTGCCCCCGGTAGCAGCCCTTGTGCAGGTGCACCGCCGTGCGCAGCCAGTCGACCTCGTGCGGGATGGTGCGGTGGTCGGTCTCGAGCCCCAGCCGCGGTCGCCACGCGGCGACGCGCAGTGCCTCGGCGGCCCAGGTGCCGGCCAGCGGCCGGTCCCCGACCGCCGCCTCGAGGCCGTCGCGCGGCACGAGCAGCTCGCGCCAGGCCCGCCCGGCCCCCGGGTGCCCGTCGACCGGCCCGTAGGCGACGGTGTCACCGACCAGCCCGGGCCACGGGTCGACCCAGGCCAGCGGCTCGCCGTCGGCCGACTCGCTGCCCATCGGCTCCCCGAGCACGGCCCACTCCGCCGACACGTCGGCGACCTCGACCCGGAGCATGAACCGCATCGACTCCAGCCACGCGACGAGCGCCGCCGCGGTGCCCGGCTCGACCCCGAGCCACGTCGTCGTGCCGTCGTCGACGACGTGCAGCGCGTGCTCGACGTGCCCCTTGGGTGACAGGACGAGCGACTCGCGCGAGGTGCGCGGTGCCAGCCCGGTGAGCTCCTGGGTCGTCATCGAGTGCAGCCAGCTGAGCCGGTCCGGGCCGGAGACGGTGACGACGCCGCGGTGCGACAGGTCGACGACGCCGAGCCCCTCCTCGAGCAGGCGCTGCTCACGGACCGGGTCGCCGTAGTGCGCGGCGACCCCGGCGTCGGGCCCCTCGCCCTCGACCGCGCCGTGGCGGTCGAGGAGCGGCGAGGGGGCGATGTTGACGGATGCGGTCACGGGTCCTCCCGGCAGGTGCGGCACAGCCCGTGGACGGCCGCGTGGCTGACGTCGGCGGCGAAGCCGAGCTGGTCGTCGACCCGCGCCACGAGCTCGTCGGCGGCGTCGAGCGGCATCTCGCCGACCCACCCGCAGCCCCGGCAGACGAGGTGGAGGTGGGTGGCGTGCTCGGCGACGTGGTAGCTGGGCGTGCGGTGGTCGACGTGGGTGTGCCCGACGAGCCCGAGCTCCTGGAGCGCGTCGAGCGAGCGGTAGACGGTGGAGACCGGCAGGGCGCCGGCGCCGTCGGAGGCGACCGACTCGGCGATCTCGTCGGGGGTGCCGTGGCCGAGCCGCCCGACGGCGGCGAGCACCCGCTCGCGCTGGGTCGTCAGACGCTTGCCGCGGGCCCGCAGCCGCTCACCGAGGTCGCTCACCCCTCCAATGTAGGCGGGTCGGCCTGCACCCTCGACGAAGGCTTCCTATACTGCTCCAGTGAGTGACCGGAACATCGACCTGCTCGGCTTCGACGTCGCCGAGTCAGATGAGGGGTCGGGGGGCCACGACGAGCAGACCCGACGCCAGCGCCGCACGCCGCCCCGGCGGCGGCGACTCCGACGAGCACTGATCATCGCCGGGGTGCTCGTCCTCCTCGTCGTGCTCTCCGTCGGGGGATATGTCGGCTACCTGGGCTGGAAGGTCTCCGGCAACGTGACCCAGGCCGAGCTGCTGCCCAGCGCACCGCCGCCCACGACGGCCCTGGACGGCACCCCGATCCAGGTCCCGGCGGCCGGCAACGGGACGAACTTCCTCGTCGTCGGAGCCGACAGCCGCGGCAAGAACGACCGCGGCCGGGCCGACGTCATCGTCCTCGTCCACGTGCCGGCCGACCCCACGTCGATCCAGATGATCCACTTCCCCCGCGACCTCTTCGTCGCCATCCCCGGCCACGGCAAGAACAAGATCAACGCCGCGTACGCGTACGGCGGCGAGCCGCTGCTCGTCGAGACGATCCAGAACCTCGTCGGCATCAAGATCGACCACGTCGCCCGCACCGACTTCGACGGCTTCAAGAACATGACCGACGCCGTCGGCGGCGTGCGCGTCTACGCCGAGGAGCCCAACGACGCCTCCGGCAACGGCGGCACGGCCATCAAGAAGGGCTGGAACGACCTCAACGGCACCCAGGCCCTCGCCTTCGTCCGCGAGCGCTACGAGCTGAGCCAGGGCGACATCTCCCGCGGCCGCCGGCAGCTGGCGTTCGTCAAGGCGCTGCTCCTCAAGGCGACGAGCCCGGAGACGATCCGCAACCCGCTGGCCATCGCCCGGTTCGCCGACGCCGCGACGAAGAACCTCGTCGTCGACAAGGGCCTGAGCATCGGCGTGATGAAGGACTACGCGCTCGAGCTGCGGCACATCCGGGCCTCGGACGTCGTCTTCGCCACCGCACCGTTCACCGGCTTCGGCAGCGACCCGAACGCCGGCAGCATCGACATCGTCGACACCCAGGGCATGAAGCTGCTCGGCGACGCGCTGCGCAAGGACAGGATGGACGACTACCTCGACGTGTTCGTGACGCCCTGAGGCCGGGCCGGCCGGCGTCACTCGCCGGCCGGCCGGCGTCACTCGAGGCGCTTGAGCTCCGCGGAGACGTGGGACTGGAGCGGCTGTCCGACGGCCGCCATGTCCATGACCCACATGAGGTTGGAGTTGACGTACCCGTAGAGCCGGTGCGCCGCGGTGTACTCCTTGGCGTCGGGGCTGCGCATCACGCCGTCCGTGCGCACCTCGACCTTCGCGGGCTCGGCCACTCCGGCGTACATCTCGACGAAGCCGGTCGGGTGGGCGAGCAGCAGCTCGACGTTGGAGCCGTCGCTCGAGCCGGAGACCGGGCGCCAGAAGCCGGTCTCGGTCGCGAGCGGGCGCACCTGGTTGCCGTCGTCGTCGAGGAGCCACGTGCGCGAGTCCCAGCGGAGGAAGCGCCGGCCGTCGTGGCTGCAGACGACCTCCTGCCCGAAGCGCACCGACTCGATCGTCGGGTAGCCGACGACGCCGGCCCCCGCCCAGGTGCCGACGAGCCAGGCGAGCGGGGCGAGATCCTCGTGGAGGGAGGTGTCGAGCGTGAAGACCATACGCTCCAGTCTATGGATGACCGCGCCGAAGCCCTCGTCGTCAAGGTGACCTGCGGGGTCGAGGCCCCCGAGCGCCTCGCCCAGGGGTTCACCGTGGCGGCCACGGCACTCGCCTCGGGCCTCGGGGTCAGCCTGTGGCTCACCGGCGACGCCTCGTGGATGGCGGTGCCGGGCCGGGCCGAGACCGTGGAGCTGCCACACGCCGCTCCCCTCGCCGAGCTGCGGGACGCGGTGCTCGAGGCCGGCCGGCTCACGGTCTGCGGGCAGTGCGCCGCCCGGCGCGACCTCGGGGAGGGCGACCTCGTCGCCGGGGCGACGATCCGCGGGGCGGCCGCCTTCGTCGAGGAGGTCGTCGCCCCGCGCACCCGGGCCCTCGTGTACTGACCCGACCGGGGGCGGACCGACGGGGCGGACCGACGGCCCTGTCGGCCGGACACGGCCGACGTGTCAGCCGAGGACGAGAGAGACGCCGTAGGCGACGACGCCGGGGACGAGCACCGCGGCGGCGCCCACCGCCAGCTGGCACCGGATCGCGGTGACCGGCGGCAGGACGACGAGCATCCGGCGCAGCGCGTGCGAGACGGCGGCGGCGAGCACCCCGACGAGGGCCGCCGTGCCGGGACGCGGGCTGCCGAGGACGCTCGCCGCCACGACCGCACCCGCGGCGCCGAGCACCATCGTCAGGGGCAGCAGCCAGGCCCGCAGCCGTCGCCGGCCGGCGGCGAGGTCGACGAGCGCGCCGACGGCCACGGCCACCAGCGCCGCGGTCGCGAGATCGGTGGGCCGGGCCGAGCGGGCCAGCGGCAGCCACGTCGTGCCGACCGCCACGAGGCCGATACCGAACCCCGTGACGCCGATCGACTCGGTGAGCCGGGGCCGCCCGTCACGGCGGACGATCTGGTGGACGAACATGACCCCGAGGGCGACCGCCAGCGCGACGGGGACGAGGCGCAGCCACGGCTCGTCGGTCGTCGCGGCGCCGGCGGCGGGAGCGAGGACGCCGGCGACCCCGATGGCCAGCGCGGAGCCGAACCGGCTGGAGCTGCCGAGCAGCCGGGGCCATCCCCACGCGAGGACGAGGCCGGTCCAGGCGAGCACACCGGCGAGGACGACCGGGTCGGTGCGCAGCGCCGGCACGAGGAGCGCGGCGAGGACGACGGTGACGAGCACGACGACCGGACGCGGGACGGTCGCCATCTCGGGCAGGACGGGGTTGCGGCGCAGGGCCTCCAGCCGGGCCCGGCGACCGGCGCGGGTCTCGGGCTGGGACCGCTCGGGGCGCTCGGGCTCCGGCGGGCTCGCGGCCTCGTCGGCGGGCCCGGGCGTCGCCGGCTCCGCCGCCGGCCCGGGCTCCTCGTCCCCGGCCCGCATCCTCCCATCACCCGCCCGCGAACGGCGGGGGCACCTCGACGACGGCCCCCGGCGGCACGGAGTCGTCGCCGGACGCGGCGAGCCCGTCGACGAGGAGCGAGCACACGGGCAGCACGGAGCCGAGGGCCGGGTGGGCGTCGGCGAGCGCCGCCGTCAGCGCCCCGACCGAGCCGGGCACGGGCAGCGTCTCGGCGTCGACCCCGGCGGCGGCCCGGGCGCCGGCCCAGTAGCGCACGGTCACCGCGCCGGCCGTCGCCGACCCGGGCGTGGCCCGCGTCCCATCAGGGGCCGAGGCCCCGTGCCGTGCGTCCATGACCGCCTATCCTGTGGGGCGATGGCCCACCTGCTGCTGTTGACGAACACCTTGGCGCCCGCCGCCGAGGTCCTGCCGGCGCTCGGGCTGCTCAGCCACCATGTTCGCATCCTCCCGGCCGAGGCGTCGGCGCTGGTCGACGCCCCCGAGTCCGACGCCGTCCTCGTCGACGCCCGCCGCGAGCTCGCGATGGCCCGGTCGCTGTGCCGGGTCCTCACGACGACGGGGGTCGCCGCCCCGCTGCTCGCCGTCGTCACCGAGGGCGGGCTGGCCGGGCTGACGAGCGAGTGGGGCATCGACGACGTGCTCCTCGACACCGCGGGTCCGGCCGAGGTCGAGGCCCGGCTGCGGCTCGCGGTCGGGCGCCGCGCCGAGACCGCCGAGGACGAGACCGGACCGATCACCGCCGGGGCCCTCGTCATCGACGAGGCGACGTACTCGGTGCGGCTGCGCGGGCGGCTGCTCGACCTCACGTACAAGGAGTTCGAGCTCCTCAAGTACCTGGCCCAGCACCCGGGCCGCGTCTACACCCGGTCGCAGCTGCTCCAGGAGGTGTGGGGCTACGACTACTTCGGGGGCACGCGCACCGTCGACGTCCACGTCCGCCGGCTGCGGGCCAAGCTCGGCACCGAGCACGAGCTGCTCATCGGCACGGTCCGCAACGTCGGCTACCGGTTCGTCCCCGAGGCCGCCGAGGCGGCCGAGGGCGCGGTGGACCTCGAGGAGGTCGAGGGCTGAGTGGCGGCCACCGAGCGGCTCGACGCCGTCGACGACGCCACCGTGCCCGCGGTGCGTGCACTGTGGGGACGGGCCGAGGAGGCCGACGGCGTCGGAGCGGTGTCCGAGGCCTTCCGGATGGCGCTGGGCGCGGCCCGCCCCGGGGTCGTGCACCTGCTGCGGCGCGACGGCGAGCGGCTCGTCGGGTACGGCCAGGTGGCGGAGGCCGGCTCGCCGGACGCCGTCGCCGAGCTCGTCGTCGACCCGGCGGCCCGGCGCCGCGGCCACGGCCGGGCGCTGCTCGACGCCGCGCTCGCCGAGGGCACGCGCTCGGTCTGGGCGCACGGCGACCTCGACGCGGCGCGGGCGCTGGCGGTGGCCGCCGGGCTCGACCGCCGCCGCGAGCTCTACCGGATGACCCGCCCGCTGACGTCCGCCGACGCCGTCGACCCGGTTCTCCCGGAGGGCTACTCGGCACGCTCCTTCGAGCCGGGGCGCGACGACGAGGACTGGGTCGCGCTCAACGCCGCCGCCTTCGCGAGCCATCCGGAACAGGGCCGGCTGACCCTCGCCGACCTCCACGAGCGGATGGCCCAGCCCTGGTTCGACGCCTCGGGGTTCGTCCTCGTCGAGCGCGCCGGCCGGGTCGTCGCCTTCCACTGGACCAAGGTCGAGCCCGGCCCCGGGGAGGGACCCGGTCGGGTGGGTGAGGTGTACGTCGTCGGGGTCGACCCGGCCGAGCAGGGGCGCGGGCTCGGCGGTCCGCTCACCGCGCTGGGCCTCGCGCACCTCGCCCGGCGCGGGCTCGCCGAGGTCGAGCTCTACGTCGACGGCGACAACACCGCCGCCCGCCGCACCTACGCGCGGCTCGGGTTCGTCGACGCCGCCGTCGACGTCCAGTACGCCGTCCGCGGCTGACCCCCTTCCCCGCCACCGGGCTACGGCGCAGTACGGGCTGTGCCGGGCTACGGCGCAGTAAGGGCTGTGCCGGGCTACGGCGCAGTACGGGCTGTGCCGGGCTACGGCGCAGTACGGGCTGTGCCGGGCTACGGCGCAGTAAGGGCTGTGATGACGACGAGTACTGCGCGGTAGCCCGCCATCGTGCGCGGGCCTTCCGCATCGGCCGCGACCTGACAGGATGGAGGTCATGACGGAGCAGACGACGGTCGACCCGGAGGCGCACGACGACGCGACGGCGCGCGACGCCGCCGCGGAGGCCTCGGCGGAGGCCGCGATCGTCAGCGAGGTGTCCATCGCGAGCGCGTCGGCCACCGAGACCCGCCACCAGCAGCAACCTCGGGGCACGAACGGCCGGTTCGTCCGCAGCGCCCACCACGCGGAGCACGTCGACGAGGACACCCTCCCCGCCGACCGCTTCCTCGACCGCGAGATCTCGTGGCTGCAGTTCAACGAGCGCGTGCTGCAGCTGGCCGGAGACGAGAACGTGCCGCTGCTCGAGCGCGCCCGCTTCCTCGCCATCTTCGCGTCCAACCTCGACGAGTTCTTCATGGTCCGGGTCGCCGGGCTCAAGCGGCGCATCGCCACCGGCATCGCGATGCGCTCGGCGTCCGGGCTCGAGCCGCGCGAGGTCCTCGAGCAGATCTCGCTCGTCGCCCACGAGCTGATGACGATGCAGGCGCGGGTCTACGCCGAGCAGGTGCGCCCGGCCCTGGAGAGCGAGGGCGTGACCATCGTCCGCTGGGACGCCCTCTCCGACGACGAGCGCGACCGGCTCGCCACCGTCTTCACCGACCGCCTCTTCCCCGTCCTCACCCCGCTCGCCGTCGACCCGGCCCACCCGTTCCCGTACATCTCGGGCCTCTCGCTCAACCTCGCCGTCATCCTCGTCAACCCGCGCAGCGGCAAGGAGCACTTCGCCCGCGTCAAGGTGCCGCCGATGCTCCCGCGGCTCGTGCGCGTCGAGCCCGGCCCGGACGAGTCGCCGCTGGCCGACATGTACGACACCCGGTTCGTGCCTCTCGAGGACGTCATCGCCGCCCACCTCGACCACCTCTTCCCCGGGATGGAGGTGCGTGAGCACTTCACCTTCCGGGTCACCCGCAACGAGGACCTCGAGGTCGAGGAGGACGACGCCGAGAACCTGCTCACCGCGCTCGAGCGCGAGCTGACCCGCCGGCGCTTCGGCCCCCCGGTGCGGCTCGAGGTCGAGGAGGCGATCGACGACCACGTCCTCGACCTCATCGTCCGCGAGCTGGGGGTGCACCCGAACGAGGTCTACCGGCTACCGGCGCCCCTCGACCTGCGCGCGCTCAACGTCATCGCCGACCTCGAGCGCTCCGAGCTGCACTTCGAGCCGTTCGTCGCGCGCACCAACGCCGACCTCGCCCCGACCGAGTCGGCCAAGGCCCGCGACATCTTCGCCTCCATCCGCAAGCAGGACGTCCTGCTCCAGCACCCGTACGACTCGTTCTCCACCTCGGTGCAGGCGCTCCTCGAGCAGGCCGCGGCCGACCCGCACGTCCTCGCGATCAAGCAGACCCTCTACCGCACGAGCGGCGACAGCCCGATCATCGACGCCCTCATCGACGCGGCCGAGGCGGGCAAGCAGGTGCTCGCCGTCGTCGAGATCAAGGCCCGCTTCGACGAGGAGAACAACATCTCCTGGGCCCGCAAACTCGAGCACGCCGGCGTCCACGTCGTCTACGGCATCGTCGGCCTCAAGACCCACGCGAAGCTCTGCCTCGTCATCCGCCAGGAGGCCGAGGGGATGCGCCGGTACTGCCACGTCGGCACCGGCAACTACAACCCGAAGACGGCACGGCTCTACGAGGACCTCGGCCTGCTCACCGACGACGCGCAGGTCGGCGAGGACCTGAGCCGGCTGTTCAACCAGCTCTCGGGCATCGCGCCGCGCAGCAAGTTCCGCCGGCTCCTCGTCGCGCCGCGCTCGGTGCGCTCCGGGCTCGTCGCCCACATCCACCAGGAGATCGAGCACGAGCGCGCCAACCCCGGGTCCGGGCTGATCGACTGGAAGGTCAACTCGATCGTCGACGAGCAGCTCATCGACGCCCTGTACACCGCCTCCCAGGCGGGGGTCCGGGTGCGGCTCTGGGTCCGCGGCATCTGCGCCCTGCGGCCCGGGGTGCCGGGGCTCTCGGAGTCGATCGAGGTCCGCTCGGTGCTCGGCCGCTTCCTCGAGCACTCCCGGGTCTTCTGGTTCGGTGGCGGTGGCGAGCCGGTCGCGTACATCGGCAGCGCCGACATGATGCACCGCAACCTCGACCGCCGCGTCGAGGCGCTGGTGCGGCTCACCGACCCGCGCCACGTCGACGACCTCCGGGCGCTCATGGAGCGCGGCATGTCCGACCGCTACTCGCACTGGGCCCTCGGCCCGGACGGCCGCTGGACCCGCCACCACCTCGACGACGAGGGCCAGCCGCTCGAGGACCTCCAGTCCGCCCTCGTCGAGATGCACGCGAAGCGTCGCCGCAAGGCGCGGCGCCGCTGACCGGCTCGATGCCGACGACGATCCCCGCCGCGGGGACCCTGCCTTGGCGGGTGCACGACCACACCCTCCAGGTCGCCCTCGTGCACCGGCCGCGCTACGACGACTGGGCCTGGGCCAAGGGCAAGCTCGACCCGGGCGAGGAGTGGGCGCCGGCCGCCGCGCGGGAGACGCACGAGGAGACGGGGCTGGAGGTGCGGCTCGGGGTCCCGCTGCCCGAGGCCCGGTACACGATGCTCGACCGCGACGGGAAGCCCGCCGACAAGGTCGTGCGGTACTGGGCGGCGCGGGTCGTCGGCGGTCACGGCCGGCTGGTCAACGAGGTGGACGACGTCGCGTGGCTCGACCACCGCGCGGCCCACGACCGCCTCGACTACGCGCGCGACCGCGACCAGCTGCGGGCCCTCGTCCGCCACCACCAGGCCGGCACCCTCGACACCTGGCCGTTCGTCGTCGTCCGCCACGCCCACGCCGTCGGCCGCGGCGCCTGGAGCGACCCGGACGACACGCTGCGCCCGCTCGACGGCCCCGGGCACGCGCGGGCGGCGGTGCTCGTCGACGTCCTCGGCGCGTACGCCCCGGAGCGGGTGGTCAGCTCGCCGTCGGTCCGCTGCGTCGACACCGTCGCCCCCTTCGCGGCGGCAGCGGGACTGCGGGTGCGGACGCGGCCCGGGCTGTCGGAGGAGGGCTTCGCCGAGGACCCGGCCAAGGCACCGCGCCGGGTGCAGAAGCTGCTGGCCGCGGGGCGCCCCGTGGTCCTCTGCTCGCACGGTCCGGTGCTGCCCGCGGTCCTCGACGTCCTGACGCCCCTGGCCGGCGACGCGACGGCGGAGGACCGCGCGCGGCTGGCCGCCGCGAGCGACGCGAAGCTGGCCAAGGGCGAGGCGCTGGTCTGCCACGTGGCCGGCCGCGGTGCCGCCGCGCGGGTCGTCGCCGTCGAGCGCCACCTCCCCTGACAGCCGGCCGCGGCGTCGTCCCGGCTCGCGGGGTCCGCCGGGCGGTCCGCGGCCCTTGACCGGGCGGTCGTGCAATGGCCCGCCGTCGTTCACGCCTCGTTCACCGCGTACGGCCCGACGCGTCATCCACCGTTCCTACGTTGCCGGTGTACGACCACGAGGGTCCTCTTCGGTGCCTCCGAGGGGGAACCCGGGTGGCCCCCCATCCGTAGAGAGGCACTACCCGTGAAGCGCACCACTTCGGCCCGGGCGGCGGTCCCCGTCGCACTCGCCATCTCCCTGACCCTCGCGGCCTGCGGCGCCGCGAACGAGGACAGCGGGTCCGGATCCAGCTCGTCGGGCTCGGCGAGCGGTGGCACCACCGTCTCGGGCACCATCGCCGGTGCGGGCGCCAGCACCCAGACCGTGGCCCAGCAGACCTGGAAGGCCGGTTTCGAGGGCTCGAACCCCGACGCGACCGTCAACTACGACCCGATCGGCTCGGGCGGCGGGCGTGAGCAGTTCCTGGCCGGCGCGACCCAGTTCGGCGGTTCCGACGCCTACCTCAAGGACGAGGAGCTGGCGAAGGTCCCCTCGACCTGTGGCGAGGTCATCGAGTACCCGGTCTACGTGTCGCCCATCGCGATCGCCTACAACCTCAAGGGTGTCGACAACCTGAAGCTCGACGCCACGACGCTCGCCAAGATCATGAAGGGCGAGATCAAGAAGTGGAACGACCCGGCGATCAAGGCGCTCAACGAGGGCGTCGACCTGCCGGCGACGACCGTGGTCCCGGTGCACCGCAACGACGAGTCGGGGACGACCCAGAACTTCACCGACTACCTGCACGCCGTCGCCCCGGACGTGTGGACCGACAAGGCCAGCGGCGAGTGGCCGATCTCCGGTGGTGAGTCCGCCAAGGGCACGCAGGGCGTCGTCCAGGCCATCACCGCCGGCGACGGGTACATCGGGTACGCCGACGCCTCCCAGACCGCCGAGCTCGGGAACGCCGAGATCAAGGTGGGCACGAGCTTCCAGGGCCCGAGCGCCGAGGCCGCCGCGAAGATCATCGACGAGTCCGAGCGGGTGTCCGGCCGCGGCAAGTACGACTTCGCGATCGACATCAAGCGCGATGTCGCGTCCGAGGGCGTCTACCCCATCGTCCTCGCGTCGTACACGCTGGCCTGCACGAAGTACGCGGACCAGAAGACCGCGGACCTCGTCAAGGCCTACCTCACCTACACGGTGAGCCCCGAGGGCCAGCAGGCCGCGGCCAAGGCGGCCGGCAGCGCGCCGATCAGCGACAGCGCGACGAAGAACGCCCAGACGGCCATCGCCGCCATCTCCGCGGGCTGACCGGGTGCGGCGCGGAGGTCGTCCCACGGGACGGCCTCCGCGCCTCGCCACGCCAGCCCGACGGCGGGCGGGCGAGCCCCGGCTCGCGCGGCCCGCCACCGACGGACAGACCAAGGAGAGACCTGTGAGCACCACATCGGACAAGCCCGGGGTCGCGCACGACGCACCCCGGTACGGCGACCGGATCTTCGCCGGAGCGGCGACCGGTGCCGGTGTCCTCATCCTCCTGGTGCTGGCCGGCGTCGCGGGGTTCCTCCTGTGGCAGGCACTCCCGGCACTGACCGCCTCGCCCGCGGACGTCCGCGGCGGGGAGGGGCTCGCGCACTACATCTTCCCGCTCGCCTTCGGCACCATCCTCACCGCGCTCATCGCCCTCGTCATCGCGACGCCGCTCTCGGTCGGGATCGCCCTCTTCATCACCCACTACGCCCCGCGGCGGATCGCGATCGCGCTCGGCTACGTCGTCGACCTGCTCGCCGCCGTGCCGAGCATCATCTACGGCCTGTGGGGCGTCTACGTCGTCGCGCCGGCATCGGTCCCGGTGGCGACCTGGCTCTCGACCTGGCTCGGGTTCCTCCCGTTCTTCGGGCCCGACCCGAGTGCCTCCGGTCGCACGACGCTCGTCGTGGGCGTCGTGCTGGCGATCATGATCCTGCCGGTCATGACGGCCGTGAACCGCGAGGTCTTCCTCCAGACGCCACGGCTGCACGAGGAGGCGTCCCTCGCCCTCGGGGCCACCCGGTGGGAGATGATCCGCCAGGCCGTCCTGCCCTTCGGGCGGTCCGGCGTCATCTCGGGGGCGATGCTCGGACTCGGGCGAGCCCTCGGGGAGACGATGGCGGTGGCCATCATCCTGTCCGTCGCCGCCGGGGTGCACTGGGACATCATCGGCACGGCGAACTCGGGCACGATCGCCGCCGACATCGCCCTGCAGTTCCCCGAGTCCAGCGGACTCGACGTCAACACCCTCGTCGCGTCCGGGCTGGTGCTGTTCTTCATCACCCTGCTCGTCAACATGGCCGCGCGGTGGGTCATCGCCCGCCGGTCCGACTTCTCGGGAGCGAACTGATGCCCGACACCGACCTCGACGCGCCCGACCAGCCGTCCCTGACGACGGTGCACGAGCCGACGACCTCCACGTCGAGTCCGCTCGGCGGCATGCCCCTCCTGCGCCCCACCCTGCCGCGGCTCGCCCCGCCCCTCATGCTGCTCGCGGCCTTCGCCGTCGCCGTCGTCCTGGGGCTCACCGTCTCGTCGCTCAACCCCGTGGCGCTGCTCGTCGAGACGGCGGTCCTCTACGGCGCCGCGATCTACACGACGAGCGCCGTCGTCGAGGGCCGGCGCAACGCGGTCGACCGCCTCGTGACGGTCGTGGTCACGACGTTCTTCCTGCTCGCGCTCCTCCCCCTCGTGTCGGTGCTCCTCGAGGTGGTCCGCGACGGCTACAAGCGCTTCGACGTCACGTTCTTCACGTACTCGATGCGCGGCGTCGTCGGCGAGGGCGGCGGTGCCTACGCAGCGATCATGGGCACGCTCATCATCACGGCCCTGACGACCGTCGTGTCGGTGCCGATCGGCATCCTGACCGCCGTCTACCTCGTCGAGTACAGCAAGGGCAGCCGCCTCGGCAAGGTCCTGACCTTCTTCGTCGACGTCATGACCGGCATCCCCTCGATCGTCGCCGGCCTGTTCGCGGTGGCGCTCTTCGTCCTCTTCCTCGGGCCCGGCGCGCGTGCGGGCGTCATCGGCGCGGTGGCCCTGAGCGTGCTGATGATCCCGGTCGTCGTGCGCTCCACCGAGGAGATGCTGCGGCTGGTGCCGAACGAGCTGCGCGAGGCCTCGTACGCGCTGGGGGTCTCCCGCTGGCGCACCATCACGAAGGTCGTCCTGCGCACGTCCGTGGCCGGGATCGTCACCGGCGTCACGCTGGCCGTCGCGCGGATCATCGGTGAGACCGCCCCGCTGCTCGTCACGGTGGGGACGACCACCTCCTCGAACACCAACCCGTTCTCGGGCCGGATGGCCACCCTGCCCGTCTTCTCGTACTACGAGTACGCCCAGCCGGGCATCCCGCGCGGGCCGTACCTGGACCGGGCCTGGGCCGCCGCGCTCACCCTCATCATCATCGTGATGGCCCTCAACCTCATCGCCCGCCTCGTCAGCCGGTTCTTCGCCCCGAAGACCGGGCGCTGACCCCCGACCCCCACCGCAAAGGACGACACCGACCGTGGCCAAGCGCATCGACGTCAAGGACCTCGACATCTACTACGGGGACTTCCTCGCCGTGAAGGACGTCACGATGACCATCGAGCCCCGTGCGGTCACGGCCCTCATCGGCCCCTCCGGCTGCGGGAAGTCGACCTTCCTGCGCAGCCTCAACCGGATGCACGAGGTCATCCCCGGCGCGCACGTCAAGGGCGAGGTGCTCGTCGACGACCAGAACCTCTACGCCCCGGGTGTCGACCCGGTGGGGGTGCGCCGTCGGGTCGGGATGGTCTTCCAGCGGCCCAACCCGTTCCCGACGATGTCGATCTACGACAACGTCGTCGCCGGCGTGAAGCTCAACAACAAGCGGATGAGGAAGTCCGAGATGGACGACCTCGTCGAGGGCTCCCTCAAGGGCGCCAACCTGTGGAACGAGGTCAAGGACCGCCTCGCCAAGCCCGGTTCGGGGCTCTCCGGCGGCCAGCAGCAGCGGCTCTGCATCGCCCGGACCATCGCGGTCAAGCCCGACGTCGTCCTCATGGACGAACCGTGCTCGGCGCTGGACCCCATCTCGACGCTCGCCATCGAGGACCTCATCAACGACCTGAAGTCGGACTACACGATCGTCATCGTCACGCACAACATGCAGCAGGCGGCACGCGTCTCGGACATGACCGGGTTCTTCAACCTCAAGGCGACCGGTGAGCCGGGCCGGCTCGTCGAGTACGACGAGACGCAGAAGATCTTCAGCAACCCCGCCGAGAAGGCGACCGAGGACTACATCAGCGGCCGCTTCGGCTGACCGCCCCCGCCCCTGGCCCCCTCCCTGCCGACTCTTCCCGACTTCTCCCGACTTCTCCCGACTTCTCCCGACTTCTCCCGACTTATTGCGGATTACCCACCTCAGGCGGCCCATCCCGGGCCCTTCGAGGTGGGATATCGGCAATCAGTCAGGTCACGACGGCAGCAGCTGCACACGAGCCGGCCGCGGAAGCGCTCCGGGCGAGCCCGCTCGACGGCCGCGGCCCACCGGGTCCGCAGGTCGTCGAGGCGGGACACCGCGTCCACGGTGTCCCAGCGCACCACCTCGAGGCCGAGGTCCCGGACCCTCGACTCCCGCACCCCCTGCGCGACGACCCGGCGGGCGGCCACGACGTCGGCCGGGTCCTCGGGAGGGGCGTCCGCGAGGTACTTCCCCCGCCCGTCCGCCTCTCCCACGACGCCCTGCTCGGCCCAGCCGACGTCCGTGCGGGCCACGAAGCACCCCGCGCCGTCGAGGACCACCACCTGCGGCACACCGGGCGGCAGCCCACACTCGTGGAAGGCCCAGGCACTGAACGACTCGAGCCAGTTCTCCCGACGTCCGTCGGCCAGCTCGAGGAGGGCATCGGCCACGGCGATCCCGGGCCAGCGCCGCTCGTGCTCGCGGATGCGCCGCAGCGCCGGGACCGTCACGAGCCCCCGCCGGAGCGCCCCGTCGACCACGGCGAGCGCGTCACCGGGAGGGAGCTCGCGCAGGCAGTCGATCACCGTGCGCGCCGGGACGAGGTGTGGCGTCCTGCCCTGGATCCAGACATGGGAGGCGGGAGTCGCTCCCCGGTGGAACTGCCGCCAGGAGTCCGCCGAGGAGGTACGAGTGTCGTCGAGGAGCGTCATCGTGGCGCGCTGCGGCGGAGTCGGCGGCATCGGCAGCCCGAGGAGCGCGGCGGCACTGGCGTGGCTGACGATGGCATCCGGCGTGACCCGGGAGGCGGTGCGGGCGAGGGCGAGATGACGCTCCCAGGGGCGCAGCTCCTCCCAGGCGGCGGCGGGGGCGTAGAGCCCGGCGAACACCCGGGTGAGCGCGCAGCTCCTCAAGGCGGCGTCCAGGCGTCGCCCGGTCCATCCGGCGGCGAGGGCCTCGGTCCGGGTGAACGGTGGTGGCGGCGTCTCCATCCGACCACCGTGGTCCGGGCGCGAGGTCCGGTCGAGGTCGCGCGACCGACCTGTGGACGACCGCTCCGGATCCCCCTCCCTGTGGACGGTCCTCGCTGCCACCCGACTTCTTGCGAATCGCCCACCTCGACGGCCCGGTTTCGGCGCCTGATCGGTGGGAAATCCGCAATAAGTCGGCAGCAGGCAGTCGGCAGCAGGCAGCAGCCGGGGGGTCAGGTGAGGGGGGAGAGGACGGCGTAGACGAGGGCCGCGGCGAGGCCGGCGCCCGGGAAGGTCAGCACCCAGGCCACGACGATCGAGCGCGCCACCCCCCACCGGACCGCCTTCGCCGACCGGGTCGCGCCCGCCCCGGTGATGGCCGCCGTGATGGCGTGCGTCGTCGAGATCGGCGCCCCGGTCATCGTCGCCACCCAGAGCACCGACGCCGCCGACGCCTCCGCGGCGAAGCCCTGCGGCGGGTCGAGGTGGATGATCCCGCGCCCCAGCGTGCGCATGATGCGCCAGCCGCCGGCGTACGTCCCGAGCGACAGCACGACCGCCGACAGCGCGAGCACCCACCACGGCACCGAGGTGTCCGACCCGGGCCGGTGCCCTCCGGCCACGAGCGCCAGGACCACCACCCCGGCCGTCTTCGACGCGTCCTGCATCCCGTGCCCGAAGGCCATCGCCGCGGCCGACACCGTCTGCGCGTACCGGAACCCGCGCACCGCCGGCCCGGGCCGCGCCCGCCGGAACAGCCACAGGATGAGGGTCATCAGCGCGAAGCCGCCGAGCAGCCCGACGACCGGCGAGACGACCATCGGGATGACGACCTTGTCGAGGATGCTCTCCCACTTCACCCGCGCCCCGGCCGCGAGCGCCGCCCCACCGAGCCCACCGATCAGCGCGTGCGTCGACGACGACGGCAGGCCGCGCCACCAGGTGAGCAGGTTCCAGCCCGTGGCCCCGACGAGCGCCCCGACGCACAGCGTGATCCCGGTCGCCCCGGCCGGAACCGACACGATGTCGCCCCCGACCGTCTCGGCCACGCGCACCCCGACGAAACCACCGAGCAGGTTCATCACGGCGGCGAGGACCAGCGCGATCCGCGGCGTGAGCGCGCGCGTCGAGACCGACGTGGCGACGGCGTTGGCGGCGTCGTGGAAGCCGTTCGTGTACGTGAACCCCATCGCGAGGACGACGACGAGGGCGGCGGGCCACCAGTCCACGACCGGTCAGGACTCCCGGACCGCGATCGCCTCGACGGTGAGGGCCACCCGCTCGAAGCCGTTCGCCGTCGCCTCGAGCGCGTCGATGATGTCCTTGTGCTTCATCACCGTGATGGGGTCGGCCTTCTTGGCGTTGAACAGCTCCGCGAGCATCCGCCGGTACTGCTTGTTCGCCCGGTTCTCGAGCCGGCTGATCTCGACCCCGTAGTTGCCCATCTCGCGCAGCGAGCGCAGCCGGGGCATGGCGTCGGCGGTCAGCTCGGCCATCCGCGAGATGACCTCGACCTGCTTGGCCACCCGCGGCATCAGCTCCTCGACCTGGTAGAGCACGATGAGGTCGACGGCGGCCTCCATGAGGTCGACGCACCGGTCGAGGGCCACGGCGAGGGCGTGGATGTCCGAGCGGTCGAACGGCGTGACGAACGAGCCGCCGACCTTCCGGACGATGGCGTGCGTCGCGTCGTCGGCGGCGGCCTCGATCTCGTGCATCCGCTTGAGGAGGGCCTCGCGCTCCTCGTCGTCCGCCCCGAGGAGTGCGGTCAGCGCCCCTGCGCCCTCGACGAGCTGGCGCGCGGAGTCGGCGAAGAGCTCGAAGAAGGAGGGGTCCTGCGGGGTGAGGCGAAAGCCCACGACGGTTTCTCCCGGGATGGCCTGGTGCTGGGGTACAGGCTAGGCCAGCGACCACCCCTCGCGGGCACCGGTCGTTCAGCCCGCGGACGCCTCCTCGACGCCCCCCGCCGACGCGTCGCCACCCCCCGCCGACGCCGGGTCCGCAGCGGCCTCCTCGTCGCTCACCCCGAGGATCTCGTCGATGCGCTCCTGGCTCAGCGGGCCGTCCGCCTCGGAGGCCTCGAGCACGAGGGCACCGACGAGGACGATCTCCTGCTGGAGGTCGTCGTCGGTGAGCGAGGGGTCCCCTGGCATCCCCCCACGGTACGGCCGAAGGCTGGGCGGCGACTGCATGCTCGCCGCGAAATCGCCCGGCGGTCGACGCCTCGCGGAGCGGGTGCGCCGGCTGGGACCGCAGGGACTGCTGGGGCGCGACCGGGATGGTGCGGGACGAGGAGGGCGGGGGCCGGACCGGGAGCGCCTCACGGCGCGTGGCCGCTCGTAGCGGCTGATGTTGGGACCCGGGGCTGCCGCGGCCCGGCACCCACGAGAGACCCTAACGCCTCCCCCCGCCCGAGGTGTTCCCGACGGCGAGGTCGGGTTTCGCGGTGTCGCGCCCCGTGGCGTGGGCACGGCACCCGGCGCCTTCGGGCCCGGCACCCGGTGCCGTGGTCACCGTCCGGGCCGACGGGAGGCGCCGCCGCGATCAGTCGAGGTCGCCGGCGCGCCACAGGTGCGCGCAGGCCCGCAGGTCCTCACCGGTGGCGAGGAGCGCCCCGCCACTGTGGGTGAGGCCGGTCGCGGCGTCCGGGTCGAGCTGCTCGGTGTCGTGCGCCAGCTCGGCCCGCCCGGCCGCGATGACCGCGCAGAACGCCGAGGCCCGCTCGAGGGCGACCGCGAGGTCGCCGTCGAACACCCCCGCGAGGATCTGGTCGGCGACCCGCTGCAGCTCCTCGGGGCGGGGCGGTTCGGCGATGCCGGCCACGGCGTGCGCGACGTCCGTGAAGCGGATGCCCGCCGCGTACTCGCGACTCGCCTGCTCCGGGCTGCGACGCACCCACTCGCGCAGCGCGTAGAGCCGCCAGAGCGCGCCGGGGAGGGTGCGCGCCGGCCGGGAGGACCACAGGTCGGCGACGGTCGAGAGGCCGAGGTCGTCGACGAGCCCGACGAGCCGGCTCGTCACCTGGGGGTCGTGGGCCGCACGGCCCGCCCCGACGAGGATGGCCGCCGTCTGGTGCGCCACCTCGGTGGTCTCGGCCGGGCCGGGCAGCGTGCCACCGTGCGCCTCGAGCGCGTCCGGGCCGAAGTGCACGGGGCGCCGCGGCAGGTGGCGTCCTCCCTCGGTGGTCACCGGTCCAGTCTCTCAGGTCGCCCCGACGTCCGCGGCGGGTCCCGGTCCGGACGACCCTCACCTGCACGGATGCCCCCCGCCCCGGCTAGGTTGGAGGCGACCGCAGGTGCCGGCCGGCACCGCCCCCGACCGCGGAGGACGCCATGGCCACCGACGGAGCCGCCGCGACCCGCGCGCGCACCGCACCGGCACCCGACAGCCGCCGCAAGGCCGACTCGCCCACCGAGCTCGACTCCCGGGGCTGGCGCACGACCGCGAAGTCGGCCTTCGCCGAGTTCCAGCGCGACCAGTGCACCGACCTCGCGGCCGCGCTCACCTACTACTCGGTCCTCTCGATCTTCCCGGCGATCCTCGCGCTCGTCTCCCTGCTCGGCGTCTTCGGCCAGGGCGAGTCGACGACGCAGGCCCTGCTCGACGTCGTCCGCCAGCTCGGTCAGGGAGACGCCGCGGACCAGCTCGCCGGGCCCATCCGCTCGATGGTCGGGGCCAGCGGCGCCGGCGTCGCCCTCGTCCTCGGCATCGGCACCGCCCTCTTCTCGGCCTCCGGGTACGTCGGAGCCTTCGGCCGGGCGATGAACCGCGTCTACCAGGTCGACGAGGGGCGGCCGGTGTGGAAGCTGCGCCCGCAGCAGGTGCTCATCACCCTCGGGCTCGTCGTCATGGCGGCGCTCGTCCTGCTCGGGCTCGTCGTCAGCGGCTCGGTCTCGACGGTCCTCGGCCGGCGGGTCGGCCTCGAGGACGCGACGGTCACGGTCTTCGAGGTCGCCAAGTGGCCGCTCATGCTCGCGATCGTCGTCGTCATGGTCGCGGTCCTCTACTACTGGACCCCGAACGTCCGCCAGCCGCGCTTCCGCTGGGTCTCGGTCGGCGCCGCCGTCGCCATCCTCCTGTGGGTCCTCGCCTCGGTCGGGTTCGGCTTCTACGTGACGACCTTCGGCTCCTACGCCAAGACCTACGGCTCGCTCGCGGGCATCGTCGTCTTCCTCCTGTGGCTGTGGATCACCAACCTCGCGCTGCTGTTCGGGGCCGAGGTCGACGCCGAGCTCGAGCGGGTCCGCGAGCTCGAGGCGGGCATCAAGGCCGAGCGCACGCTCCAGTTGCCCCCGCGTGACACCTCCGGGTCGCAGAAGGCCAGGGACAAGCTCGACGAACGAGTGCGCGAGGGCCGGCGGCTGCGCCGGGCCTCCACGGCCGAGCCGCCTCGGGCCGGGGCGCCTCTGGCCGCGGCCACCCGCACCGGTGGCGTCGACCTCGAGCCGCTGCCCTCCGAGGAGGCTCGCAGCCGGCACTGAGGTCGGCGGCCGGGGCTCGGCGACCGGGGTGACGGGCCCTCGACCTCGCACGTCAGGACGTTTGGAGGCGTCCCCGGCGGGTACGCTCCACGACGTGCGACCAGGCCCTCTCCGGTGAACCGGCTCCAGCCCGACTACTGCCTCGGGGAGCGCTACCGACTCATCTCCCGGATCGCCTCCGGAGGCATGGGTGACGTCTGGCGGGCCGACGACACGGTCCTCGACCGCACGGTCGCCGTCAAGGTCCTGCGGCCCAGCACCGACGCCGAGCCGGTCTTCGTCCGGCGCTTCCGCGACGAGGCCCTCTACACGGCGGCGCTCAGCCACCCGAACATCGCCTCGCTCTACGACTACGGCGAGGAGGACACCCTCGCCTTCCTCGTGATGGAGCTCGTCGAGGGCGAGCCGCTCTCCGAGGTCGTCCGTCGCGAGGGGCCGCTGCCCACGGAGCAGGTGCGGGGCATCGTCGCCCAGGCCGCCCTCGCCCTCGGCGCGGCGCACGAGGCGGGGGTCGTGCACCGCGACGTCAAGCCCGCGAACATCCTCCTGACGCCCGACGGCGTCGTGAAGCTCACCGACTTCGGCATCGCGCGGGCCGTCGACGGCAGCGCCCACACCCAGACCGGCGAGATCGTCGGGACGCCGCACTACCTCTCCCCCGAGCAGGCCCTCGGGGAGCCGGCGACGGGAGCGAGCGACCTCTACGCCCTCGGGATCGTCGCCCACGAGATGCTCACCGGCAGAAGGCCGTTCGACAGGAACACCCCGGTCGCCACGGCGCTGGCCCAGGTCAACGACCCTCCGCCGCCACTGCCCGACCACGTCACCGGCACGCTGCGCACCCTCGTCGAGCAGTGCCTCGAGAAGCGGCCCGAGGCCCGTCCGGTGAGCGCCCGCGAGCTGGGCGAGCGGCTCGGGCTGCCCGAGTCCGAGCTCGGCGAGGCGGGGCGGGCCCGCCCCCGGGGCCGCGGCCCGGCGGCGGCCGCCGAGTCGGCCCAAGAGGCCCCCCCCGCCCCCACCCCCACCCCGGAGGCTCCGGCCGTGCGCGCCCGTCGCTTCCGCCGCGAGCGGGCCGGGTCGCACGCTGCTCGCGCCGACGCGCCGCACGTGCACTGGGCCTGGGTCCCGGCCACGGGCATCGTCGCGGCGGTCCTCGTCGCCCTCGCGCTCGGTCTCGGCCGGTAGCCGGGCGCGCCGCGGGACGCCCCACGGGAACACCACGGACCGCCCCGCCGTTGAGCGGCTGAGAGACCTTCGTCGAAGTTTCCACAAACCTTTGACACAGACCCCCTGACCTCGACATACTCGGCGTCCCGGCCCAGCCCGGACCCCGCCGGCTCGACGACCGAAAGGTGCACCCCATGGCCACCGACTACGACGCTCCTCGAGTCCGCGACGGCGAGGAGGAGAAGGCCGACAACATCATCGAGCTCGACAGCGCGCGGTCGCGCACCGCGACCGACCTGCTCGAGGAGGACACCGAGGCCGTCGACGGGCACACCCTGCCCGGCGCCGACCTCTCCGACCTCTCGCTCGAGGTCCGCGTCGTGCCCCGCCAGGCCGACGAGTTCTCGTGCATCAGCTGCTTCCTGCTGGTCCACCGGTCGCAGGAGTCCAAGCCCGGCACGAGCATCTGCCTCGACTGCGCCTGAACCGCCGGGCCCTCCCGCCCTCGCCCGTCGCCACGCCCGCGTCCCTACACTGCGCCCCATGGCGGCCACCGAGACGAGACTCCTCCTCCTCGGCTCGGTGATGATCTTCGAGCCGGTCAACGGCTACCAGATCCGTCGCGAGCTCCTGTCGTGGAACGTCGAGGAGTGGGCGCACGTGAACCCGGGCTCGATCTACTCCGGCCTGGCCACCCTGACCCGGCGCGGTGAGCTCGAGCGGCACGACGTGCAGGACGGCAGCCGCGAGGTGGCGGTCTACACGACGACGCCGCCCGGCCGCGAGGCCTTCCGGGGGATGTGGAGCGACGCCGCCGAGACGGTCGACCTCCTCTCGCCCCTCGCCTTCCACACGGCGCTCGCCCTCATGGCGCTGATGCCCCGCGAGGAGGCGCTGGCGTCGCTGACCACGCGGCTCGCGCACCTCGACGCCGGGGTCCGCCGGCAGGTCGCCACCCACGGCGGGATGGAGGGCTCGCCGCCGCACGTCCGCGCGATGGCCGACCTGTGGATGGGCCTGGCCGCCACCGAGCGCGAGTGGCTCGTCGACCTCGTCGCGCGGGTGCGCGCCGGCGACCTCGACTTCGCCGGCGACCCGCCCAGCTGGGCCCCCAGCGCGGACGACCCCGGCTGGCAGATGGCCCGCGACCGCGCCCGCTACGTCGAGCTCCTCGGCCGCGACTGACCCGAGCCGGGTCCCGGCGGCTGCCGGCCCGGCGGCCCGCGCACCGATGAGTTCCTGTCGGTGGCCCGGTCCATCCTGTCCGGAGGTGCCGGAGTATGCGCTTGACGGCCTCTCTTCAATGTTGAACACTACCGATGTTCAAGTTTGACCACCTTGGAGGACGATGATGATCCACGCACGGGGGCTCGTGCAGACCTTCGCCACCCGCGAAGGCCGCCAGAAGAAGGAGGTCCGCGCCGTCGACGGCGTCGACCTCGACGTCGCCGAGGGCGAGGTCGTCGGCTTCCTCGGCCCCAACGGCGCCGGGAAGACGACGACGCTGCGGATGCTCGTCACGCTGTTGCGCCCCACCGCCGGCACCGCCACCGTCGCCGGGTACGACGTCGTCCGCGAGTCGGCGAAGGTCCGCCGCAGCATCGGTTACGTCTCGCAGAGCGGCTCCACCGGCAGCTTCGCCCGCGCCGGCGACGAGATCGTCGACCACGGGATGCTCTACGGGATGTCCGGTGCCGACGCACGCCGCCGCGGCCACGAGCTCTTCGAGCAGCTCGACCTGCCCGGCCTGTGGACCCGGCAGCCGAAGTCGATGTCCGGGGGGCAGCGCCGGCGGCTCGACATCGCGATGGGGCTCATCCACGACCCCACCCTCGTCTTCCTCGACGAGCCGACCACCGGCCTCGACCCGCAGGCCCGGGCCAACCTCTGGGGCCACATCGGCGGGCTGCGCAGCGAGCGCGGGGCGACGGTGTTCCTCACGACCCACTACCTCGACGAGGCCGACACCCTCTCCGACCGGATCATCGTCATCGACCACGGGCGCATCGTCGCCGCCGACACGAGCGACAACCTCAAGGCCCAGGTCGCGGGTGACCTCGTCGACCTCGAGGTCGCCGACCACGCGCAGGTCGGCGAGGCCGCGGCGCGGCTCGAGGCGATCGCGGGGTCGGTGGAGATCGACGGCCGGCACGCACGTGGCCGGGTGCCGCGGGCCGCCCAGGCCGTGCCGGGGCTGCTGCGCGACCTGACCACCGCGGGCGTCGACCTCGCCACCTTCGAGGTCAAGCGACCCACCCTCGACGACGTCTTCCTCAGCCTCACCGGCCGCTCGCTGCGCGACGCCGAGGCCGCCACCGAGCGGCCGGAGCTCACCGACGACGCCGACCCCTCCGAGCCCGTCCCGTCAGGAGCCCAGGCATGACCTTCCTCCGCGAGTCCTTCATCGTCTTCCGCCGGCAGCTCCGGATGAACCTGCGCAACCCCGCGTGGGTCCTCATCGGGCTGATGCAGCCGGTCCTCTACCTCTTCCTCTTCGGGCCCCTCCTCGAGCCGATCGCGAAGCAGTTCGGCTACGAGAACAGCTGGACCTTCTTCGTGCCCGGGATGCTGGTGCAGCTGAGCCTCTTCGGGGCGTTCTTCGCCGGCTTCGGGCTCATCTCCGAGTGGCGCGACGGCGTCGTCGAGGCCGAGCGGGTCACCCCGGCCAACCGCACCGCCCTCCTCATGGGCCGGCTCTGGCGCGACCTCCTCCAGCTGCTCGTCCAGGCCGCCGTGCTCATCGGCCTCGGCTACGTCCTCGGGATGGACGCACCCGGTCGGGGAGCGCTGATGGGCGTCGTCATCACCCTGTTCATGGGTGGCGCGTGCGCCGCGGCCTCGAACGCCCTCGCGCTGACGACGAAGAGCGAGGACGTCATGGCGCCGGTCATCAACGTCGTGATGATGCCCGTGCTGCTCCTCTCGGGCATCCTCCTGCCGATGACCCTCGGCAAGAAGTGGCTGCAGAACGTCAGCGACTTCATGCCGGTCAAGTGGATCACCGACGGGGTGCGCTCGACCTTCCTCGGCGACTTCGGCAACGACAAGGTCCTCTACGGCACGCTGTGGGCCGTCGGCCTCTTCGTCGTCGCGATGTGGTGGGGCACGGCGACCTTCCGCAAGGAGGACGCCTGAAACCCCGGCGACAGGGGGTCGGCCGGCGAGCGCGGCGTGGTCAGCCGGCGCGCTCGCCGGGCAGCCCCGGTGGTGTGGTGAGCGCGGCGAGGTAGCTCGCGAACCCGCCCTCGGCCCGCCCGACGCGGCGGGCCGAGGCGCGCACCCGCGCCCGGTCGGGGGCGACCCAGGGGCGGCCGGGGGCCCGGACCCGCTCGACGAGGGCCACGTCCTCGTGGATCGGCAGGTCCGGGAACCCACCGGCCGCCAGGTACGCGTCGGCCCGCACGCCGAGGTTGGCCCCGTGCACGTGCCGGTGACCCTCGCGCAGCTGGTGCCGCGCGTGCCACGCGGCGAGCACGGCCGGTTCGAGGCCGTCGGCGGGCTCGACGCTGCCCACGACGAGGTCGTGTCCGGCCTCCGCGAGGAGGAGCTGCGCGATGAGCCAGTGGTCGGGCACCTCGGAGTCGGCGTCGGTGTTGGCCACCCACACCGCCGACGCGGGCACCTCCCGCCCGAGCGCGCGACCGAGGCCGAACTCGACGCCGCGTCGACGGGCGGCGCCGACGCGCCCCGCGGCACAACCGAGGACGGTCACCGGGTACCGGCCGGCGACCGCGGCGGAACCGTCGAGGCAGGCGTCGAGCACGACGACCACCTCGAGCCGCACGTCCGGCCGCTCCTGCGCCAGTCGGCGCCCGGCGCGACCCACCGACTCGAGACACGCCCCGAGCACCGCCTCCTCGTCCCGGGCGGGGACGACGACGAGGACCTCGGCGACCCGGCTCACCGCCGCCCCTCCTCGGCGGCGAGCGAGACCGGGCCGCCGAGGACGTCCAGGAGGAGGTCGGCGTCCTCGTAGCGCGAGCGCAGCGGCAGGTCGCCGAGCGCGGACCGGGCCTGGTCGTGGACCGCGGGTCCGTCGAGGGGGATGCCGTCCGTCGGGTGGCGCCAGTGGACGAGGACCACCTCGCCCCCGGGCGCGAGCCGGGCGCGGACCAGCCGCAGGGTCTCGAGCAGGTGCAGCGGCGTGAGGAAGTAGCCCACCTCGGAGAGCACGACGAGGTCGAACCGTCCCACGGGGACGTCGGCCGGCACGCCACCGAGCACCCACGTGACCGCGGGTGGCCCGTCGCGGCGGGCCACCTCCAGCGCCTCCGCGCTGACGTCGAGGGCCGTGACGTGATCCGCGCGGGCGGCGAGGTCGCGGGTGAGGATGCCTGTCGCGCAACCGATCTCGAGGGCCGACCGGTACCTCCGCCGGCCGAGGGCCGCGACGGCGAGGGCTCGCTTGCGCTCCTCGTAGAAGGACCCGACCATCCGCCAGGGGTCCTCGTCGCCGTCGTACATCGCGTCGAAGGTCCCGGCGGCGTCGTCCTCGGTGGTGGAGGGCCGGATCGGGAGGGTCCCCGGCTCGGCGAGCACGACCTCGGCGAGCCGTCGGGCGCGGCGCAGCACCGGGCCGGTCACGACGGGCTCGTCCCCGGCCCCGGGGCCGATCGGCGTCGTCTGGGAGCGGTGGGCGGCGAAGGCGGCCTCGCGCGCGTCGAGGGCCGCGCGGTCCAGCTCGACGACGTGCACCCGCGACCAGTCCAGGTCGTCGGGGGTGCCCCAGTGCCAGAGCCACAGCGGGTAGTGGGCCACCGCTGCCCCGCTGCGCCGGCCGGCCTCGAGCGCGGCCCGCCCGGCGGCGTCGTGGTCCGGGTGGCCGTCGTCGAGCCAGGGGGCGAGGAGCAGCGTGCGCGGCCCGGCCCGCTCGGCGACGGCGTCGGCCAGGGCCTCCTCGAGCGCGTCGAGCCCACCGTCCGGCATCCCGAGGTGCTCGACCACCGCACCGGCCACCAGGCGGTTGACCGCGGCCTCCACCTCGGACCGACGGACCCGCCCCAGCAGCTCCGGGGTCCACGCGGTCGCTTCCGGGTGCGAGGCCTCGCCGTCGGTCGCGACGACGACGCGGACCGGGAGCCCGTGCCGGCCGGCGAGCGCGACGAGGCCCCCGACGCCGAGCGACTCGTCGTCGGGGTGCGCGGCGAGGACGAGCAGCTCGTCGAAGTCGTCCCGGAGCCGGCCGACGTCGGTCACCGCCGACCCCGCCCACCGCTCGTCGAGCAGCCAGACGGGCTCCGGGGTGCCGGCGTCGGTGTGCCGGAAGGCCGGTCGGGCGCCGACCGTCACCTCCCGGCCTCCTCGGCGAGCAGCAGCCCCCCGAGGGCGGCCCGGTCGCGCAGGGCGTGGTGCTGGCGCAGGTAGACGGTGAGGTCGGCGACCCTGCGGGCGTGCTCCTCGTCGTGGGTGAGGGGGGCCGGGCCGAGGCCGTGCCCGACCTCGCGCAGGACGACGTCGCAGGCGTCGGCCACGACCGCGCGGGTGCGGGCGGCGACGAGCGACCCGGCGGCGCCGGCGGCCTCCCCGGCGGCGATCGCCCGGGCGGCCTCCCGCAGCGAGAGCAGCGCCGCGTGGAGCACAGTGTCGACGGTGCCGAGGTGGACCAGCGCCACCTGGTCCGGCGTGCGCCGGGCGGCGGCGTCGAGCAGCCGCCCGGCCACCGCCGCCGCGCCGCCGAACCAGACGGCCGCGACCCCGATCCCGCTCCAGGCGAACCCCGGTCGCTCGAGGTACCAGCTGCCCTCGCCGACGGGCACGGCGGGGACGTCGGTGAACGTGACCGGGCCGGTGCTCACCGCGCGGAGCCCGAGGGATGCCCAGCCGGCGACCTGTGCGTCCACCCCGGCGTGGTCGAGCGGGACCGCGTAGAGGCCGGGCCGGTCGCCCTCGTCGACGGTGACCAGGGCGTGGCTCACGGTGCCGGGCAGCGAGCACCAGGCCTTGGTCCCGCTGACCCGTGGGCCGTCGGTCGACTCCTCCACCCTGAGCGTGGCCCCGGGGGCCCGGGCCGCGTAGACCCCGAAGGTGCTGGCCGGGCCGGCGCCGATGCGGCCGAGGTCGGGGTCGCCGGCCTGGGCGAGGATCGCCACGGCGTCGAGGTGGGGCTCCGCCGCGCGCGCCGCGGTGAGGTCACCGGCGCCGAGGGTGGCCAGCGTCGCCAGGTAGGCCCACGGGTCCTCGGCCAGCCCCCGGGCCACGTCGGCCAGCAGCCGGGCCGCCTCGAGGGCCCCGACGACGTCGCCGGAGACGGCCTCGACGCCCGGCACGGCCCACTCGTCGGCCCGCCAGACGGCGCCCGGGCTCGGGTCAGGCGCCGAGGACACGGGACCCTCGGCTCGGGTGCGACGGGACGGACGGGGGCGGTGGGGTCAACGCGGATCCTCCGGACGGTGGACGGACCCTCGTCCCGTACCCGTTCCGGGGCGCCCTCACGCGCGCGGGCGCGACGACGGCCGGCGGCGCCCGGCGTTGTTAGGGTCGCGTCGTGGCCGGACGACTCCTCATCCTCCTGCTCTCGGTCCTGCCGAAGCACGCGTTGAGCCACGGCGCCGGCTGGCTGGCCTCCCGCACCGTCCCGGTCCGCTGGCGCGCTCGCGTGCACCGGGGCTACAGCCGGGTCTTCGGGGCGCGCCCCGAAGAGGCGGCCCTCCCCCTCGAGCAGTACCCCACCCTCAACGCCTTCTTCACCCGCCGGCTGCGGCCGGGGCTTCGGCCGGTCACCCCCGACGCGCTGGTCTCCCCCGTCGACGCCACGGTCGGCGCCTACGGCCCCGTCGCCGACGACACCCTGCTCCAGGCCAAGGGCCGGAACTACTCGCTCGCCGCGCTCCTCGGCAGCCGCACGCTCGCCGACGCCTTCGACGGCGGCACGTACGCGACGCTCTACCTGTCGCCGAGCGACTACCACCGCATCCACGCGCCGCTCACCGGCCGGGTCGTCGCGGCCACCTACGTGCCGGGTGAGCTCTGGCCGGTCAACGTCGCCGCGGTCACCCATGTCGCCGACCTCTTCGCGGTCAACGAGCGCATCGTCGTCGAGCTCGAGGCGGATGGCGGTGGGCGGTTCGCGCTCGTCGCGGTCGGCGCCACGATGGTCGGGATGACCCGGCTCGCCTTCGACGACGCGCTGCACACGAACGCCCGCCGTCGCGAGGTGCAGCGGCGCACCTACGACCCGCCGGTCGAGCTCTCGGCTGGTGACGAGCTGGGGCACTTCGAGTTCGGCTCGACGGTCGTCCTCGTCTGCGCGCCGCAGGTCGGTGCCGTCGAGCCGCTCGCGCTCGGCGACATCGTCCGGCTGGGCCAGCGGATCGGGTCGCTCGCCGCGAGCGGCTAGTCGGCACCCCCGCCCGGCGCCCGCCCGGTGGGGTGGGGTGCGTGGCCGCCGCCCGGCGACAGGCTGCCGGTACCCTCGGGCGTCGTGGGCGGACCGCGGTCGGCCCGCGCACGGGCCTCTAGCTCAATTGGCAGAGCTGCGGACTTTTAATCCGTAGGTTGTGGGTTCGAATCCCACGGGGCCCACTCTGCGACACCCCAGGTCAGGCAGGCTCTCGACGAAGAATCGAGAGTTCTGATGAGTGATTTTCGGGTGCGAGTGGTGCAGTTTCCGGTGCAGTTGCGCACCGCGATGAGACGGTGTGAGACTGTCCGGCCGTATCCGTCGCAGGGTGTGTCACCGCGGGTCAGGGTGTCTCAGACTCCGCCCGATCTGACCACCCGCACGCCTCGCTGCGCGTTGGTGGCCGTGACGGAGATGACGCCCACCGAGATTCGCTCGATCGCCGAGCGCATCGAGGCGCGGCTGGAGTCGATCGCCGAGCACGAGACGGCCATCCGCAGCGACCTGCAGGTGCTGGCCGCACTGACCTCGCCGTCGGGTGATGACCACCTGCTCGACGTCGATGAGGCAGCCGACTGGCTCGGAGTCTCCCGCGCCACGATGTACCGCCTGTTGCGGACCGACCCCCGCCTGCGATGCGTGAAGATCGGGACTCGCACGCGCTTCCGGCCCGACGACTTACGGTGCTACACGGCAGGTGGAGCGGCGTCGTGAGCCGGACCCGGTCGGCCAACGGCCGGTCGTCGGTCTACCGGGACTCCTCGGGGATCTGGCACGGGTGGGTGTCGATGGGCCGCGACGAGAAGGGCAAACCGGTCCGCCGGCACGTGCGGGGTCGGACGCGGGCCGTCGTCTCCGAGCGGGTCGCCGACCTCGAGCGGGAGCGGGCGAGCTCGGCGGGTCTCGCAGCAGCCAACCGCCGGCAGACCCTCGGTGAGTGGCTCGACGAGTGGCTCGTGCTCGTCAAGCGCAGCCGGAAGCCTCGCACGTTCACGACCTACGACGCCCTGATCCGCACCCACTGCCAACAGCTGCGCTCGGTCAAGCTCCACGAGGTCACCGTCCGCCACATCGACGACCTCCTGCACCACGTCGCGACCACGGTCAGCCCGACGACAGCCGGCAATCTGCACCGCACGCTGCGCTCCGCCTTCACCGTCGCCGTCCGCCGCGGGCTCGTCAGCACCAACCCGTGCCGCTACGCCACCGTGCCTCGGGTCGCACACGTGGAGGTCGAGCCGCTCAGCGTGGCCGAGGTGCACCGGCTGCTGAGCATCGCCGCCGGCGAGCGCAACGCAGCGCGATGGGCGGTCGCGCTGGCGTTGGGGCTACGCCAGGGTGAGGCGTTGGCTCTCCAGTGGTCGGACATCGACCTGGAGAACGGGACGCTGGCGGTCCGCCGTCAGCTGCAGCGCCACCCGTGGGAGCACGGGTGCGTCGAGAGCGAGCCTCGACACCCTCCCGCCGAGTGCCCGCAGCGTCACTCCGGCGGCTTGAGGTTTGACGACACCAAGAGCGGCGCGGGGCGGCGGGTCCTCGCTCTTCCACCGCAGATGGTCCCGCAGCTCCTCGATCACCGACGTGCCCAAGCCGCCGAGCGTCTGGCGGTCGGCTCCGCCTGGGAGGATCACGACCTGGTCTTCCCTCGCCCGGGTGGTGGGCCTGCCGACCCACGGAACGACCACCGGGTCTGGAAGCGGCTGCTGGCTCGTGCGGAGATCCGCGAAGCCAGGTTGCACGACGCCAGACACACCGCCGCCACCATCCTGCTCGCCCAGGGCGTCGACGGCCGGGTGGTGATGAGCCTGATGGGCTGGAGCCAGGCCGTGCTGCTCACCCGGTACCAGCACGTCATGGACACCATGCGGGTCGAGGCCGCGGCGAAGGTCGGCACCGCGATCTGGGGTGACTGAGCCGAGCCGGTCTACCGAGAGTCGGCAGTGATAGGACTCGATGTCCCTCACGTTCGGAACGCCCTTGACCAAAGCGCCAGCGGACAGATCAGCGTTCGCAGCGCGGACCGGCTGGTCCCCGCGCGGTCCCCACTGCGAACGCGCGCTCCGCGGCTTCACGTCCGAGGCTCTTCGGCTGGTCGGTCGCCGGGGTCTGCGATACCACCCGACCGGTGAGCGCCGCGCCGGCGCTCATGGCGGCGGCGGCCGCGTCCGTCACGACGTCGGCGGCCTTACAGAGCTCGGCCCGGACGACCGGCAGGAGGGGTAGTGAGCGGTTGGCCAAGAGGTCCTGGGGGGTGATGCCGACGCTGACGGGACTGTGGTCGAGGATTCGTGGGTCGAGGGACGCCTTGTGCGCGGCGGTGGCGATGTCGTGGATGCCTCGGGCGCCTCCGGTGAGGCGTTCGTCGTTCATCGCGTCGCGGGTGACGTGCGCCAGCTCGAGGTTGGCCGCGAGGGCTTGGCCGACGAGGTCGCCCAGCCGGCTCAGGTCGGTCCGTTGCCCGACCACGTCCGCGGCGGCGGCGCGGGTTCCGTCGACGAGGATCTCCCGCAGCGCGGCCCGCACCTCGAGGCTGGCGGCGGTCAGGGCTCGGTCGGCTCGGCGTTCCAGCGGCGGGGCGAGCGTGGCCAGGGTCGCGGCGAGGGTCTCCCACCGGTCCTGGGTGGTGGCGATCGCGGTCTCGAGGCGGCGCCGGTGCTGCGCGGTGTCGATGTGCCCGGTCTGGCTGGCCGCGTGGAGCAGGGCGTCGCTGCCGCTGAGGATGACCGCCTGAGTGCGTGCGGTGAGCATGAGCTCGGACGTGCGGGGGGTGTTCACCAGGGAGCGGTGGGCGGCGACGTCCCAGCGGGCGAGGGCGTCGGCCAGACGGTTGGCGATCGGTGGCGCCCGGTGCTCACCGGCCAGGGCGCCGGGGTAGGTCTGCGCAACGTAGGCTCCGGCCACCCGCTCGAACGCGGCGATCCGCTTGTACGCCGTCCGGGCCTGCCTCAGCGACTCCCCTGCAGGGATCGCGCGTCGGGCGGCGTGCACCTTCGCCAGCGCCCGCACGTGCGCGGCGAGGGCGACCGCGACGCCGTGAGCGCCGACGTACAGGGTGTGCATGATCCGCACTCGTGCGGCGTCGCGGTCGGCGAGCGCGCGAGCGGTCACCGGAGGGTGCTTGCGGCTGGCGTACCGCTCGACCAGCTCTTCTGCGCGGGCGAAGGACTCGGCGATCCGTAGATGGCGGTCGTCGGCAGGCCCGTCACCCGGCCAGCCCCGGGCGCCGCTGCGGTGCTGCGCCCGGCTCATCGAATCCAGTCGCAGGATCGTCAGGTCGGAGGCGTCCGGACGTGCTAGGGCCTCGTCTCCCACCGGCCCGGAAGCGGGTAGGGCCTGCCACAGCTCGGAGGCCGCCTGGACCACCTCGCCCCAGGTACGCAGCATCGTCGCCGCGTCCATCTCTGCGACGTCGACCAGGATGGTCCGTGCTGTCGAGTCGGCCTCCAGGAGCAGCTCGCCGACGCTGCGTCGGTCGATGTCGCTCACGGGGCGCTCTCCCGGATCAGGTCGCAGATGTCGACGACCAGCTGCGACGTCCCGGGCGGGAACTGCTCGATCGGCAGCAGCCGCAGACAGCCCTCGGCCGCGCGCACCAGCTCCTGGACGTTGGTCGCGAGAGCATCGGCGCCGGGGACGTCGACGTCGAGGCCGGAAGGAAGCAGTCGGGCGGCCTCACACGCGGCGAGGTCGAGCCCGAGCCCGAGGAAACGCTTCTGCGGGCTCGGGTCGGTCCGGACCTCGGACCATGTCAGGTCAGACGCGTGCGCCAGCAGGGCGGCCGTGTGGGCCAGGATCGAGCGGGCGTCGTCGCGGGTGGGTCGGGTATCGGTGCTCATGGTCGTCGGGCTCCTCGTGCGGATCGAAAGGGGTTGCCTCCCCATCCACGCAGCACGCCGGCGGCCGCGACAGGACACTCTGGGGGCCTGTGGACAACCGGCCTGGGATGTCATGGGTGGGGATGACACTGCTTCTCGATGGCCGAAGGCCGCCGACCAGCGCGTGATGGTCAGCGGGTTTGGCGGTTGAGACTTCTGCACCAGCAGGTCAGCCACTCCTGAGAGGTGGTCGAGATGAGAACGACGTCGAGGAAGGTGCTCGCCTACGGGCCGGCAGTTACGTTCAGCGGGCTGGTCACGGTCATGCTCGGAGCCCTTCTCCCGCCGCTGGTCGGGCTGGTCGCGTTTGTTGCGCTCGTGGTCCTGGCCGTCGCAGTGCTCTCGAAAGTGGCGGAGGGTCCGGTGGTGAGGGTCGTGGGGCAGGCGCGGTCGTTGGCGGCTTTGGAAGTCGACGCGCTGGCCCCGGCCGTCGGGTTCGCCTGCCAGCACGGGGTGCCATTGGCGACGCTCGAGCTCCGCGTCCGAGAGTCCTGGGCGGCCGTCGCTGCCTACGGCGTCGGTCGACGGACCGTGGTCGTCACCGGCGGCTACATCCGAGCAGTACGCGACGGGAGACTCCCGGTGGACCAGGCCGCCGCTGTCCTGACGCACGGCGCCGCGGCTGTTGTCAGCGGCGCGGTCCGGGCCGACCTCGCCCTCGATCTCTGCACGCTCCCCTGGCAGATCGCCCGCGGCATCCTGTCCGCCCTGACCGCGCCCTTCCGCCGGTCACCGCTGCTGTCGCTCGCGTGGAAGGGTCGCTTCGTCGTCGCCACGATCGCTGGCGTCCAGGCAGCCATGGCCGGCCAAGTCGGGGTGGCGGTCGTCATCGTGACGGTGTGCGCACTGACCTACCTGACGGGTAGATGGGAACGCGCGTGGGCGCGGGCTCTGGTCACGATCGGCGACACCGCGGTACGCGAGGCCGGGCTCGGCGACGCCCTCGCACGCTTCCTTCTCCGCCGCTCGAGATCATTCGAAGCCCACGAGCGAGCGCACGCCCTCTCCCGGCCGGCACACCGAGCTCGTCTCGCGGCGGTTCCTATGCCCCACTGACTCGCGCCAAGCCGCTGGCCGTCCTTCACTTCGCGGCGGCGCGTAGCAGGCCGGCTCCGGCGCCCGGACGAACGCTGATAGCGGCTCCTCTGCTCGTAGCCGCGGTGGGCTGCGCAACCTATTCGCGGCTCAGTCACTGCCCGGCCGCGTCGCCCGCGTCGCTCACTTCGACCAGCGCGCACCGCGGTGTCCATCGCTTGTTCGCCCCCCGCATTGGTCCACGACGGCGAGGTCGCGCGAGCACCAGGGGCAGACAATGGCCTACAACAAGGCGTGGCGGGTCAACTACGAGCGCGAACGCGCCCAGGGCCACCGACGGTACGTCCCTGCCGAGGACACCCGCGTCCGGCTGCAGACGCTGGTGGACGCCCACGTGTCACTCCGGACGATCGCGCGCGCGTCTGGACTCAGCGACACCTCTGTCGGCCGCCTGGTGGCGGGCGAGCAGCGCTTCGTCCGGCGAACAACGGCGCGCCGCGTCGCCGCTCTGCGCTTCGCCGATGTCTTCGAGCAAGAAAGTGGCAACGTCCCCAGCATCGGCACCATTCGGCGCATCCAGGCATTGATGGCCATCGGGTGGCGCAAGTCAGACCTCGAAGCCGCTGGTGTCCCCGCCTCGAACCTGATCACACGCCCTGACCGCGAGTGGGTGGCCGCGACCGGTTGGAGACGGACCCGCGACGTCTACGACCGCCTCAGCATGACGCCCGGCCCATCACAAGTGTGCCGCGACCGTGCCCGAGCGCGCGGATACCTACCTCCGCTCGCGTGGGACGACGACACCATCGACGACCCACGCGCAGTCCCAGCAACGGCCGCGGCAGGCCCCCGCGAAGTCGACCAAGTCGCCGTCGACCGGGCTGTCGCTGCGGGCACCGCCGGCGTGACATGTGAGACCGCCGCGCTCCTGACCCCGGACGAGCGGCTCGCGGCCATCCGTGTGCTTGCCTTGAGGGGATCGTCCGACACCGACATCGCCCGCGCCGTCGGTGTGGTTGACCGAACAGTCCTGAGACTCCGTCAGCGCAATGCCATCGAGTCGATGCATCCGGCCGCCAAGGCCGGGCCCCTCCGCTGTCTCCCGGTCGACGCCTCCGGGACCGAACGACTACAGCGCTCTCAGCGGCTGAGTAGCGCCGGACGTGACAGCACGGCGACTCCGCTGGCCCAGAATCCAGGAGCAGCAGTCGGACTCTGACGTCATCAGGGTCCTTGCTGCCGGCCCCATCGACCGGACAGCCCGGCGGCACGCCCTATGGCGGCCCAATGACGCACTTCGATTCTGGGCTCGCCCTGCTTTACAGACGTGCGCCACGATCAGGTCAGCCATGCGGGCCTTCTTCCGCGGCAGCACCGACCTCTTGGACGTGGTCGGCCCTACGATCCCAATCGTGACGACCGTGACGGACCAGTCGATGGCGAACAGAGAGTCCTTCGCGCGTAGCCGCCCGCTCTTTCTTTCGCTCCTCCTCGCCGCCTTCGCGGCCTTGGCCTTCTCGATGAGTTGGTTCTTCGCCGCTGTTCCGCTCACTGGCGTCGAGCCCAACGCGGCCTTCATCGACTGCGGACCCGCTCTAGTGGACAGACCCAGCCCACTACCCGACCCCTCCTGCGCAGGCGCATACGGTGAGGTCATCTTCTTGAGCGTGCTCTCTGGCCTGACTGGTGCGCTGTGTCTTGGGGGCGCGGTCGTTGTCGCCGTCCGCGCTAGGGGCAGCCGGGTCGAACCTCTGTCGTCAGACCAAGAGGCGGCTTCGAAGTAGGTCGACACGCGGCGGTAAGACGCAGGTCATGATGCGATGAGCGGTGGTCCTGCGATGCAGTGACCTTCCGCGGCGCTGAGCGTCCCGGTCGCAGTTAGATGGTTCCCTAGGATCCGCGCGGGACCAGGTGTCCTACCTAGATGTGGACCCGTGTGATCGGGAGGGGTCTGGTGGCCGCCTTGAGGCGTTAGGGTCAGATCCCGCCGAGCCGCCGATGTCACATCCGACATCGCACTGCCGGTTTCGGGGGTATCCCGATGAGAGGACAAAGTCATGGCTGTCGACCGAGGACTGTTGGCGACGTTGAAGGCCAAGCCCGGCAAGGGGGGAGAGCTGGGAGAGTTCTTGAGGAAGGGGCGAGAGCTCGCAGATCAGGAGGACGGCACCGTCACGTGGTACGCGTTCCGACTCGACGACACAACGTACGGGATCTTCGACACCTTCGAGAGCGAAGACGCTCGTCAGGCACACGTGAACGGCCAGATCCCGGCGGCACTACAGGATGTCGCCTCGGATCTATTGGCTGAGGATGCCGTGATCTCACCGATCGACGTGCTCGCGGTCAAGTAGGGATCCGCCGGCTTGGCCGGGTTGCCGCGCGTTTTGCGGCGGTTAGACGCAGGTCAAGATCCGGCGTGCGGTCCTGCGATCCAGTGAACTACCGCCGCGCTTGGGCACCCGCTTAGCCAGATGGCTCTTCCAGGATCCGCTCGGAACCAGGTGTCCTACCCGAGTGGAACGATGACCAGATGGACGAGAGGGGCACCCTAGAAGGCACGCTGAACTTGGGCGACTTGCCGGACAGATGGGCGCAGTGCGACCAAGTTCGAGAAGTGGCTCGACAAGCCGAGTCCGATTGGGATCGGCGGATGCTCTGCCCCCGTTCGCTGGATGAGGATCGGGTTGGTGCGCACCGTGTCTACGCCGCCGCTGAACGGTACCTCGGCATTGCCGACGAGAACCACCGCGCGCTGGTGAGCCTCCTTAGCACCTTCGGGGCCACCCCGACGGCCCCATGGAACCTGCTGCGGCCCTCGTTCGAGGCGGCGTTTCGGGCCCTGTGGCTCCTGGGGCCCGAGCGTAGCCAAGAGCGGCGGCGTCGTGGCGTGCAGTTGGAGTGGCTCGATGATGAAGCCGCGCGGAAGTACCGCAATGTCACCCTCCGCAGCCCTGAGCTGCTCCGAAGTCTCGGTGTGCCCGACAACGTTGTAGTGGCCAGTCGCGAGAGCGGGCGTGACAACACCCAGATCTACCAAGCAGAAGCTGCTCAGCTGGGGCTGCGCTACCGCACGAAGGACTGGAAGGGTCGCAAGATCAGCCCCGTGCCGTTCCGGGTCGTGGTCGAGGACGAGCTCGGCAAGTTGGTGCCCGACGATGCGATGCTCACTCTCGGGTTCCAGACGACGTGGAAGACGCTCTCAGGTATCACGCACTCCGAAGGGAGCGCCCTGCTGCGCGTCAGTGACCACCCAACCGAGGGCGCATTCAAGGGCGGACGACAGCTGCGCGTGAGCATCAATGACGGTGCGTTCTATGTCTCCGCCATCAGCACCACCGTCCTACGAGTCATGGCGTGGAGCCGGTACGGGGAGTGCCATAAGCCGGCCAACCGCGGGCCCGTCGACCTGTCGGCGCTGCGGTCAATCGCCGCTCGCGCCATCCCAGGCAGTTAGGCGTTTTACGCGGCGAAGAGACGGATGTCAAAGGCGTCCGCGCATGTGGATGAGCGGATCCCGACCGGTATCCCTGTTGTCCAGCCCCCACAAGTTGGTCCACTTCGAGTGAGAGTTCTCCGGGTTTGACCG